>Ga0153915_10003032_pt1 | contig 15341 bp, 17 predicted proteins | sample Opewatmetagenome_2_FD_107003 | JGI IMG/M metagenome (GOLD analysis project Ga0153915, IMG submission 107003) | Freshwater wetland microbial communities from Ohio, USA - Open water 3 Core 3 Depth 3 metaG | ecosystem: Environmental > Aquatic > Freshwater > Wetlands | place: USA: Ohio, Lake Erie...
GAATACCAGCATTTACCGTTACTTTGTCCACCGCTCCAGAGAACATCTCTCTGAGTGTCACACCTTCAAGCACTCCAAACTTCGTGTGAGCAGCACTTACGATATTCGTGTTTTTTAGGGGCAAGTGATGATTCCACCTCTGCAAAGATGACGCGGAGCATGAAATACAGCTATAAAAACTGTGAGGGGCACCGCATTCTTCTGAGTATGAAGCAAGCAACAGAAGCATGCAAATCTCCGAAGAGATAATATGCTGTTTTCGGCTTCTTAGTCTATACTTAGACGCGTATCAAAATAAATAAATCCCAGCCCACAGACGTACCTGTCATAAACCACCTAACTTAGATTTGAATTACTGCTCTTGCGACCGCAGTCAGTCACCGAAGTACTGATTTCTCACAAACACTATATTTCCTTCATTCAACTGCTGTCTTTCATATTCTTCCAACACTTTGCAAACATCATAGATGGTACTGAGTTTTGTTTCGCATATGATTTTCATATCTGGGTTTTCATCTCGTATTCGTCTAGAACCTTTCAGTACAGCAGCCTCATGCCCTTCAACATCAATCTTCATAAGATCAACTTTTGTGCCAGTTGGAATCACATCATCCAGTCGTCTAACCGAGACACTGATAACATTTGAATCGTCAACAAGATTATGCATGCCAGAACTTCCATGTGACGGCGTTTGAGAAAATGGCTTGTTATTAACAAAGGCGTCTCCTGCAGCAACCCTAGACAACTGTACATTATCAAAGTGCTTTGTGTTTTCCAACAATGCTCGAAACGTTCTTGGATCTGGCTCAAATGCATAAACTTTCTGTGACAGCCTTGATAACAACACAGTATAGTATCCGCAGTTTGCACCAACATCAATAGCAGCATCGTAGGGACCGTGAGTCAAGATATATTGGGTAACTTCCTTCTCGTATATCCCAGTATGAGTGAAAATCTCGACCCAATAATCTGGCTGCAAAAGTATCATATCTTGATTAAGCAATTTAGACTTGTAACGAATATATGGAGTCCTGGGTATCAGGAGTTTGTAGATAAAATCCCTAACACGCCTCATCTCTATGACCATATATCATTCCTCCATTCTCAGTTTCAGCCATAAGAACATAAAAACATATTATGCTATCCACAACACCTGCATTTTCAGCCCAGTAAGATCCAGACTAACATTCACAACGACCACAGATGAGACGCGAATACTATCAGCTCCGAAGAGATAATAAGCCGTTATTGAAGCGGGGTCTTGTGATTGACTATGGACTTTTCATTATCTGACAAAGAACAGAAGCTTTGGGACAAAGCCAAGGCTTTCACTATGGAGCATATTACCCCACACGCCATTGAACTGGAGAAGCGAAACGAGTTTCCGAAGGATGTTGTTCAGAAGGCCTATGAGGCGGGTCTCATGAATTTGCACATTCCAGCTGAGGCAGGAGGGCCCGGACAATCACTGGTTTCGGAAACACTCGTGTCGGAAGCGACAGGGTATGGTGATGCTGGCGTGGCCACAACAATCATGTGCAACAATCTCGCATTTGCGCCACTCGTGATTGCAGCCACTATAGATCAGCTCAAAACCTACGTGAGGCCTTTGATCACGGGAAAGGAAGTCAAATTCGGAGCATTCTGCCTGACTGAGCGCGTCGCAGGTTCAGACGCGGGAGCTGTGGCCACTCGAGCAGAGAAAGACGGAGACGAATACGTCATAACTGGTATGAAATGTTTCATCACGAGCGCCCCACAGGCATCACTCTTCACAGTCTTTGCATCGACTCAACCAGAGCTGAAGAATAAGGGACTGTCGGTCCTTATGGTCCCGAAGAGCAAGGCCGTAAAGATTGGACTCATAGAGAACAAGATGGGTCAGAAGAACTCTGTGCAGAGCGAGGTCATCTTTGATCATGCTAGAGTACCCAAGGATTGTCTTGTAGGGAAGGAAGGAGAAGGCTTCAAGATTGCCATGATGACCCTGGATAAGACGAGAGCAGGAATTGCAGCCCTAGCGACAGGAGTAGCACAGCGAGCTGTTGATGAGGCGGGGAAGTTCGCGAATATTCGTCAGCAGTTTGGACAATCAATAGGCAACTTCCAAGGCATCGGTTTCATGCTCGCTGACATGGGTGCAAGAGCTGCAGCCTCGAGGCAGTTGACTCGATATGCAGCATGGTTGGCGGATAAGGGAATCCGCAACTCCAAGGACTCTGCGTTTGCCAAGTTCTTTGCTGCAGACGCTGCAATGCAAAACGCGATCGATGCAGCACAGATCATGGGAGGATATGGATACCTCAGTGAGTATCCTGTAGAGAAACTCATACGAGATGCGAAACTCCTACAGATCTACGAAGGCACCAATCAGGTTCAACGTGTTGTTGCTAGCGGCAATATTCTGAAGGAGTGCGCGAACCTAGATACAGGATTCCATGTCAAATACGACGGACGCGACGCCCCACTGATGTAGTGCTCAGAAAGGACTGTGTTGTCCTTTATTAGTTACTTACTTAAGTGTGAACTAATCACGCCACCATATCAATGACTGGAGAGTCACACCTTGGGAGACAGCGAAACAATCAAAGTGATCAAGGGCCGTCGGGCTATACGAGACTATGACACATCAAAAGATGTCCCCGACGAATTGATCTATAAGATTATAGAGGCTGGAGGCTACGCCCCGAGTGCCGAGAATCAGCAGCCATGGAGGGTGATTGTGGTCCGTGACAAGAAGCTGCGTGAATTCATTGGGCAAACTGCAGTGGACCGGACGATTCTGCTCTTTGGTCGCGCCACTCCACGACAGGAGCTGGAACGCAGACTGAGCTACATCGAGTCCAAGGCAAGCCGTGAGCGCACAATCGATATTCTCATTTCTGGGCAGCGATTCGAATACATCAAAGGAGACCCAGAAACCGATGGAGCTCCAGTTCTTCTTGTGCTTGCTGTCGACCAGACCCATGTTGGTAATTCTCAGGCAACTCTCAGAGGGACCGGTGGCGTCTACGGATGGTCAGGTCCTAGGCATGCAGTCATTGCCGGTGCGATGATGGTACAAAACATGGCGCTTGCAGCTGCAGCGCTTGGCATCGGAAGCTGCGTCTCATCAGTCCAGCTAGATCATTTTGATGATGTAGGAGCGATATCTAAGAAACTGGGGATTCCGTTCCCACACTGGGTGCCAATTCTGTGTCTGACACTGGGATATGCAAAATACGATAGAACTCTCGGGCCACCAAGGCAAGGACCGGAGGAGATAGCATTTCTCAATAAATGGGGACAGCATTTTGTAAAGGAGGACAGAAAATGAATGACCTAGAGATTCTCCGGAAGGCGTTTGTCGCCTTCATTGATGGGTTGTGGTGGGGACTTCGTGACAACACCGGAGCGCTCTCAATGTACGAGGGATACAGTGGTGGCTTTAGGCAGATGGGAAAAGAGATTGCCAAGGCAAGCGGTGGAAGAGGTCCAGAGAAGTCAGCAGAGATAACCGGGAGTGTCTTCAGAGCCATTGGAATGGATATCGAGGTGAACGAGAGGGACGTCTTTGTGAAGGCGTGCCCTATCTGGAATCGAATTCTTGAACGAGGACTTGAGTTCTCTTTTCATGTCGAAGAGATCTGCTGGATGCCACTCCTTGAAGGCATTGGCGAGGTCACAAAGGCTACGCCGGTCGCAGAGTCCTCTCTCAGACTCATCCACATCGAGAATACCAAAATAGAGTACAAGAAGGAAAAGGCAAGGACAGCACTGGAGCGCGGTGACAGCACCAAAGCCGAGTATGAAAAGCAGATAGGTGTGCTTGACAAGACTTTAGAGAGCGCAAAGAAATATGGTCATTATCGATTTGAATGAATTGACAGAGACAGACGCACAGGCAGGTTGAGTCATATGGAAACCCTAGAGAAGGCAGGACTTGCAGTCAACTACAACAAAGTACCCGGTACGAAATCAGACAGCCTCCCAAAGAGGGTGTTCATGTGGGATGAGACCCTAAGGGATGGAGAGCAGACGCCGGGAGTTGCATTGACAATCGATGAGAAGATTGAGATTGCCAAGATGCTCGATGACGTAGGCACTTCTATCGTTGCAGTAGGATTTCCAGCGGTCAGCGATGCTGAGAAGAGGGCAGTTGCTGCAGTCGCAAAAGAAGGGCTCTCAAGAGCGAGCGTTGCTGCTCCAGCCCGTGCAGTCATTGAGGACATCGATGCATGCATCGAGGCAGGCGTTGACGAAGTTCCAATCTTTATTGCCACGTCAGACTTCCGATTAAAGTACCAGCTCAGGATGTCACGAGAACAAGTCTTGGATCGATTGACACAGTGCGTCGAGTACGGAAAAGAACACGGTCTCATTATCGACTACATCGCAGAGGACTCAACCAGAAGCAATATGGAGTTTCTCTGTCAGGCGTTTAGGACTGCGATTAATGCAGGGGCAGACAAGATCTGTGTCGCTGACACTGTCGGATTTGTTCGACCTGAGGTCATGAAGCATATCATGCGAGAAGTCAAGTCGCGTCTCTGGACGGAGAGTAAGTACAAGGTCCCTATTGCAGTGCATTGTCATGATGATTTTGGTCTAGCAACTGCTAACACACTGGCGGCTGTAGAAGAGGGTGCTACCTATACGCAGGTGTGTGTCAACGCCTATGGCGAGAGAGCTGGCAATGCAGCATTTGAGGAAGTCGTGATGGCTCTTGAGGAGCTATACGGCATTGCGACAGGAATCAAGACGGAGAAGCTCTACCAGCTGTCTCAACTCGTGGAGAAAGACTTCGTTATACCCCTTCCACTGCATAAAGCAATCAGTGGCGACAACGCATTCACTCATTCAAGCGGGATACACTCGCATGGGCAGTTGACCCACTCAATGACTTACGAACCAATCAATCCATCAAAGGTCGGCCGCGAAAGACAGTTCCATCTTGGCAAGTTCGTGGGCAGGCACTTTGTCGAGTATCTATTGAAGATGGGCGGAGTCCGGGCGACTCCAGAACAAGCCAAGGAAATAGCTGAGCGAGTGAAAAAGACTCATGAAGACCAGAAGAAGCTCCAGTCAAATGTGGCATTTGAGAAGATTAAGGAAGAACTGCGAGAGCTTAGGACGGGAGTATCCGAGCGAGAGTTCTGGGAAATAGTCTTTGATGTTGTGTAGTCACTTTTTCTTCTTCTGTGACAGTTCTCTCTGTAAACTGTTCCGAAGCAGCACACCGACGTCCATCATGACCACGCCACCGACAAACAGGAGACCAAAGCAGATGAGTACGAACGCTTCCATTTGTCCTGTCACTGGGTTTTGGCCAGAGAGCCAGTGACTTGTAACGAGCAAGTAGGCTATCTCCAGAATCAAGAACGCTGATGCAACGAGGATTGAGAACTGGATTCCAGTTCGAAACGTGAGTGCAGCATTTGAGATCCTCATTGTATCCTTGCCAATGTTAGAAGCGCCGCGGAGTCCTTCTACTTTCACAAAGTGACCCTGTGATGCCTGAGCTCGTACGAATTCCTCAAGCTTTGTGGCGTCAATTTCATTCAAAGGTCTTGTAATGTATGTTGCTCGCAGGAACTTGAGTGCCGCTCCGCCACTTAACAAGGCCAGGACTGCAATCACGACGAAGACGATAAGAACTTGCCAAAGTGCAAACAACGCGAGAGCCGCAATCAGGACGATGAACATGAGTACAAGTCCAGTCGCACTACCAGCACTCTCAACGCCTCCCTCAAATAGGAATCCGAGTCGTCTCATTATGCCTAGGCTGATCCAGGTTGAATAGTAGTCTTCATCTGAGATATTGAGAATCTGTTTCGCGGCTTCTCCAACCTCCGTCTTCTTACCGCCATAGATGGTGATGCTTGTCTTTGGTATATTGACTGCCGTACTCTTGCTCTCATCTTCTGTGCGCATTGGCGCAAGCCTCCTGCAAATTGGTATGAGTAAGTCACGGATATAACAATATGTGCCCTATGAGAAGAATCCACGAACAGAATGATTTTTCTAGTTCCCAGCCGTAGATTAGCAATGCTCAACCCTTGGAGCGAATTAATGAGTGTGAAGAGATGATCACGTGACGATTTACGCTCTTGGAGATAAGACTCCAAGCATTGCAAAAACTGCCTATGTGCATCCACAGGCTTCAGTCATTGGCGATGTGAGGATTGGCGAACATGTCTTTGTCGCTCCGATGGTTTCCATCAGAGGGGATAGAGGACCTATCGTAATCGATGATGAAACGAATATCCAAGATGGTGTAGTGATACACTCGGATCCGTCATTCACCGTTCGCATTGGAAAACGAGTGAACATTGGTCATAATGCTACTATCCACGCGGAATCAATTGAAGACCACGCAGCGATTGGAATGGGAGCAGTTCTCATGCTGGGCTGCAAGGTCGCAAGAGGTGCTCTAATCGGGAACTCAGCCATGCTTCACGACAAGACAGAAACGGAGCCCAACAAGATCTATGCAGGAGTCCCAGCCAAATATGTGAGAGATATGGACCCAAACAGCCCGGTAAGAGAGGCGATTGATGTCTATATTGATTCCTACATTAATAACACAGAATTCTATCCTAGAAATCTGAAGAAGCTCAGAAACTAGATAGCCGCGAACCAATCGCTTATAAGAATTATTAACAATAGTTATCTCATGAGAAATGAAGAATTCACTATTGAAGGAAGGATTGTTTCAACCCAGCTAGCTACATTCGGAGATACAGATATTATCTACGGAAGCATCACCATCGAAGTGACTCGGAACGAACATGTAGATGTGAAGATTGATTCATACACCTACTATGAGTCACTTGATGTTGGGAACCATGTTGTCGTGGATGCAGCAAGATTGGGATCGACAGATATTCTCGTTGCAAAAAGGGTTCTTCTCGCGCCGATACTCGATTCGGGTTCAGTAGGAGAAGAAGCCGTTGCGACATCATAGAAACAGAATCGAACCGTCAATAGTGCAGTAGTCGGGAGCAATGGACAACACTCACAGAGGATGCCAGAATAGAATACATTATAACATCCGCTGCATGGCGCGCACGACGGTGAAACGCTCTTGCAGAGAATGGTGATAGGAACAATTGTCGCTGCCAACATTAGTGTGATGGGAAAGAAGCACTATGGCTACCTGGGCATCGAAACAGAGGATAATGAACACATCAAAGTGAAAGTGACAGCCTTCACAAAGTATGATACGCTTGACCCGGGTGCAAGAGTCGCGATTGAATTGGAGTCTGTGGGTGACACGGAACTCCTGAATGCTACTACAATATCGCTCCAAAAGTAGTCCACCACAAGCGCTTGCCATTCTCAATGCATTTCAGCTAGGCTTTTAGCAGGAAATGACTATTCTTCAGAGCACGTGAGGAATGAATCATTATGCCAAAATTGCCATTGCGCTACTTCTGTTATGTCTGTGGGCACCAAAACGATTTGATTCTGGAAATGCCTATGGCCCCAAAGATGAGCAGGAACGAGATCATTTGCCCGAAATGTGGAGATACCACCAACCTACTGCTCACTGCATGTCCACACTGCAAGAACGCATTCAAGTATTTCCTGTCGGATTTCGACTTCCCTCATGAGCTGACTACATTAGCAGGAGCATATGTGAAGCTAATCAGCGGCATCAAGAACGGCCTCTCCGAAGTAGTCAAGGAATTCAATGTGCCTTTACCGAAACGATGGTCAGTCAAACTTGACTGCCAGTGCGGAAAGGATTACACAGTCGAAATTCCGCTGCCTCAGATGTAGGTTCGGGTAATCATCCAACATTGATTTCCTAGTCAGGATGGACGGGGCATTTCATTGAGCTGGCGAGAATACAATACCAGTGCGCGCGCTCAGTCGCATTTTTCCGAATCCCCTGTTTCCGATTTTTACAAATTGATCGGATTATTCTGCATATTGCCACACGCCGTAGTTGACGCAAATAGATATTCATTTGCGGACTCAGTGATGTTGGTGAAAACAATTGGCATTGGCAAAAAAAGTTAGGAAGGAAACTGTTGTCAACGAAGCTCATCTCGGCCGGTTCAATAACTTCAAGGGCGATGTTCGTACCGAGATCTATCGGGCCTCATTCAGAAGGTAGAATGCCTCTATTCTCTACCTAGGACCAGACCTACGATCGCATGCAAGCTGAACTGCGTGTAGCATTCCGCTTCTTGAGGGATGCGAGCCGTACCAAGATGCGGAGATTCAATGTATCATTTTCTCATTGTAGCTATGGGACGGAACATCTTACCATAAACAATGAAGTAATGACGTAGTATCGATTCATCATCTGCTTTCAGGCTAGATTCGATGATTTCTCCTTCCGAGCAATCGGAAACACGAACAGCCTTTGATAGCCACTTTCGACTGAATCCGAATCTCATACTGATTCCGGTGATTTGCGCATTGTGCGACCCTTCGCTGTTCGGAACTGCAATAACCTCCAAAGGAGCCTCATCTTCAACCAATCGACCTCGTCGTTTCAAGACATTCCGTAGAACTTCCTTCTCAAGAGAAGTGGGACTGCGGTTATGATGGTCAGCATAGAAGTCCTCGATGAAATCCCCCTGTGGATCAGGCTCTTGCTCTCGCTTTCTCATCCTTTCTTCCACATGTTCCGGAATTACACTAGGGCCATCAGGAATTGGCTCCACGAATGGCCAGCCTAATTCGTCGGCAATGCTCTTCTCATACTTGAGACCAATGCCGTCGATGGAGAACTCGTTGCGACAGAGCACACATTCGAGTTTAGTGATGGTGAATCCTGCCGAACTACTGCTGTGCTCGCTCCGACCCACATAGAGCTCCTCTTCACCGATGGCATACAATGAACCTCCACAATTAGGACAGAAGAGCTCAAAGAGTATGGGTCGTTTGTCCGGGATTCGATTCCTGTCATTCATCGCCAAGCCCTCTGAGGCATCATTCGTGCACCTTCTGAGGTGCACCAATATGAGCGTTTTGTCTTCCGGTAGAGAGCAAATACTCACTCTCAGGGGCATTTGCTACGGGCAGGAAAAAGAAAAGTCAGGAGTTGACAGGAAAAAGAATCCATCAACTCCCAGTACATTGTTAGTGACTATGGCTCAAAGACGTAGGACGCAAAGTGTTCTAGCCAGAAAGGGTGGCATTCAGTAACTTCTGCAATCTCATCCTCGTAGGCATTTATGAACAGCTCGGCATCCAAATCCGACGCATGAACTGGAATGAAGTGCCCTGGTTGTAGTTTATCAATCGCATCAACAACCTCCATTCCCGTCATTGATTGACATCCAGGTCCAAGAGGAAGAAGAGCAACATCGATGGTTCCGTTCAGTTGGTTGTATTCTATTATATTCTTAGAATCACCTGCATGAAAGATTGTAAACCCGTTGATGTCTATGATATAGCTTGTCCAATTGGCTTCCCTAGGATGACTGGCTACATATCCCTCAGGAGCAGTGGTGTACATGTAGAATGCAGTGATGTTGATATCACCAACAAGAACACTGTCTCCAGGAACGACCCCGACAGCGCCGTACTCAGTCACTTCGGCGGACATATTCGATGGCATGATAATCTCAGTATCTTCCTTCAGAAGCAAGTCAATGATAGTTCCATCGAAATGATCCCCATGAGGATGTGTAATCAATACTGCATCTGCTGGGAGTTCAGAGTAGTTGGAGGGCAAATCTATGGGATCAATGTAGATTCGCATCCCATCAGCCTCTATCATCACACCAGCATTCTCGAGCAGTGTGAGCTTTATTGTGCCACCAGTAGTTGGCAAGAACTGGGTCACTAGCACGATGGAGCCAATCGCAGCAACGCCAAGAATGGCGACGAGAGCAACGACCTGGACCTTACTTGCAGAGCTCATAGCCTCATCTGCGGTATGTTGGTTAGTATTTAAGATGAGGTTCGACGCAGCTTACTGTTACGATTCTACAAGCGGTTGCCGTCTCTTCGAGATAGTGCTCATGCCTTCCAATGAAACCTCTACCGAGATTCAGTCGTCAATGATTGGAGGTCCATCTCTGATTCTGATTCGGAGTTCTTTAAGCCCTGCACGCAGGCCGTGAATATCCTCAAGCCACCAGTTTGCTCCGGTCTGTAACCAGGGTCTGACCATCTCAGCGTCTTTGCGTGAGTCTTTTCCAGAAGTCTCACCGCTGATAACGACATCATAGTTGTCCAGATTTCCTCTCTTATCTCGGATAATATCAAGTATGTCATGGAGATTTCTTGGAGTGATTTTCTCAGGCCATCTTGAGTGGATAGGTACCACACCATCAAAATGAGCAGCTCTTCGGAACGGAGCCTTGAAAGGCACACTACCGCCAACCCAAATCGGAATGCGCGGAGTCTGCTTTGGCTTGGGAAGAAATGTCATTCTCGTGAGATGGTAGTGTGTCCCGTTGTACGAGAAGGGTTCACCAGACCACAATCCAGTGATGATATCGAGGCTCTCGTCAAGCTTCTGTGCTCGGATCTTGGCGTCACTCTCCTCGCCAAAATAGCCGAACTCAACATCTGAGGGGGAACCAATTCCGACGCCCAGAATAAGACGTCCTTTTGATAGATGATCGAGTGAAAGAGCCTCTCTTGCTATTTTCCAAGGTCTCCTTCTGGGTAGTGGTGTAATTAATGGGCCCAGGCGTATCCGCTTCGTGTTACATGCTATCGCGGTCAATGCAATCCACGGATCAGCAAAAGGCTCCACCATATCCTCTTGCTTAAACACAAGTAGATGGTCCCAGAGAAAGAACCCATCCCATCCGCTATCTTCGACCTCGGTGCCAAACTCGACAAGTGTGTCGATGTCGCCGAACCAGCCAAAGTTGGGAATATTGATCCCGTACTTCATTATCACTCCTCAGCCATGGAACTTGCTTTACAGCCAAGATATGATGAATTCCCTCGCAAATTGTGAGTGAAAGCAAAGCACTGTGCCTTATACAATGGAGCGCAAGTGACTGCGGAATGCGGTTTCATCAGTGAGCCTCAAGCTTATGAGAGAGAAGGCCTAATCATCAGCAGGGTCAGAATGTTGGACGCAAAGGAGTGGTTTGAACGAGGACAGCAAGCTATGATGGCAGGTCGAATAGAAGAGGCGATTGAGGCCTTCGACCAATCGACGAGTCTGAATCCATCCTCCTTTGATGCTTGGTGGTCCCTGGCCAATGCCTGCAATCTATTGGGTTCGCAGATTGAGGGCGAGGGAAACTACTCCAGAGCCAATCTGTATAAGATAAAGGCCGCCTACTCGTTTGATAGGGCCACGAGAGCAGACCCAGCCGATGCGAAGGTAGCCAAAGCGAAAGCCTTTGCAGAAACCATTCGCGAGGTACAAAAACGGAAGAAGGAACAGGGACTCTTCTAGTCCCCTCCAAAAAGCGACTACTTCACGCCTAGCAATTCGACCTCAAAGATCAGTGTTGAGTTCGGGGGTATCAACCCATCGCCAACATTTCGCGACCCATAGGCAAGTTGTGGAGGAATCGTCAATCTTCTCTTTCCCCCAATCTTCATTGACATGACGCCTTGGTCCCAACCTTGAATGACCTGACCAACGCCAATCCGAAATTCAAAGGGCTTACCTCTATCGACAGAGCTGTCGAATTTTCTCCCATTCGTGAGCCAACCAGTGTAATGAACTATGACTGTCTTGCCTCTTGTTGGAGAGGCACCAGTTCCAACAACGATTTCATCAATCTTCAAGTCTGCCATGTGGTTCGCTCGCTTAGGCGTTTATTAAAGATTACACGTTCCAATCCTCAATGCAGAAAAGCTCGATGGCCGGACCAAACGAGAGAGATACCGGCCTCATCTGCGGCCTCGACCGATTCATTGTCTCGTATTGATCCGCTGGGTGCGATAATCGCAACGACACCCTCTTTCACCGCGGCATCAATGGAGTCACGATATGGAAAGAAGCCATCTGAGGCCATCACTGCTCCCTCTGCATGTCGCCCTGCTCGTCTCAGTGCCAGTTCGACTGCGCCAATTCTGGAGGGCTGCCCCATCCCAATACCAAGGGTCCCTTCACCTCTACTTATCACAGCGGCATTGGACTTTACATACTTGACGACCTTCCAAGCGAAGAGAAGATCTTTCAGTTGCTGAGCGGAAGGTGACTTCTTTGAAGCGACCTTCAAGTCTTTCTTTGAGATGATGTGGCTGTCTCTCTCTTGAACTAGAACACCATTGGGAACAAGTCTTAGAGATAGCTCGGGAATCCTGGTATCATCGAAGGTGCAGAGTATGAGCTTGGGCTTCTTGGTAAGAGTCTGAAACGAACCTTCGTCATATGCGGGGGCAATTATCGCGTCAACAAACACTGCATGAAGTTTCGAGGCAAGACTCTCCGTTACTGGCTGGTTGAAACCTACGACGGAACCAAACGCAGAGAGGGTGTCAGTCGCGAGTGCACGGTCGTAGGCAGTCTCAACATCATCAGCGGAGGCAAATCCGCAGGGACTGGTGTGTTTGATTATCGCACACGATGGTCGCTTATGATCTGACAAGGCACCGATTGCCGCATAGAAGTCCGCCACATTGTTGAATGAAACACTCCTTCCGTGGACCTGTCTGTAGAATGGCTGTTTGCCACGTGTGAGATAGTATCTGGCCTCTTGATGTGAATTCTCCCCATATCGCAGGACCTGGGGATTCTCGAAGGCTAGCAGAAAATCAGGGGGAAAAAGCTCATCAGAGGAGAGATACCGGTTTATTGCCGCGTCGTATCTGGCAGTCTCTGCAAACGCCTTCCGGGCAAGGTTCTTTCGAAGTTCCGGGGATACATCATCGGCAGTGATTGCCTCTGCAACTGTGGTGTAGTCATCTTGAGATGAAACGACTATGACCTCTCGGTAGTTCTTTGCAGCAGCTCGAAGAAGCGTCACTCCCCCGATGTCTATGTTCTCGAGTGCATCCATGAAATCATGCGGTTTCGAGATGACCTGCTCAAACGGATACAGGTTGACGACCACAAGTCCAAATGGCTGTATTCCCAGTTTCTCCAGTTCCTTCTGTTGTTCTTCTGTTCCGAGGATGCCGCCTAGAACCACAGGGTGAAGCGTCTTTACTCGTCCGTCCAGTATTTCGGGATAGCTCGTCAGGCTCGAGACTGTCTTGACAGGGATTTTGGCCGTCGCTAGGAGTGTTGCAGTCTTACCAGTGCTGATGAACTGATAATGTGGGGATACTCTTCTGCAGAAGTCAACTATTCCTTCCTTGTCAAAGATGCTGATGATTCCTAGACTTCTCTCCAATAGACAACACCGTCAATGTATGTTGAACTGCAATCTTCTGCGTGAGTCCACGCCCAACAGCAGCCGCTCTTCAGTTCGCCTGAAACCGATAAAAAACCATTGATGGAATGAACCTCTGGCTATACACCTCTGTTTCCCAAACGGACTCTCATGGCTCAGCATGAGTCGGATATGGCAGGTCATTCATCACTGCTAGCTGACAGCTCTAGCTAGATTGAGCATAGTCTCACGTTCCATATCACTGACCTCCCCTAGAAGACTCTGTACCCGAGGGACAAACTCGACGAAATGAGGAATCTCAGACTTTGCTGCCTCATCAAGCAAGGAGGGAACCCTCTCTGCCAGTTTTCGCGCTCGAGCAAGTGCCTTGACACCCTTTGATTCAAACTCCTCATTGACTGTCCACTGTATCTTTCTGAGTTCAGCTAGTGCCGGCATCTCATCAGGCAAGAGAGCGCAGGCAATATCCTTCCAGAGGCGGACTATCTCTTCAAACTTCTCGCCAGCCTTGAGAATACGATCATTCTTCATGATTAGACCTGCCTCTTCCAAGAAATCTCTGTAGATCTGTCTGAAGATTGCGCCCCCGGACCCGCCAGTTTCGATGTAGACATAATGCATTACGAGTGCATGTGCTAAGTTCCTAGGTTCAGGGATGATCTTCGGATACTTGCTGAGTTCAACACTCCACTTTCTGATCCCCTTGACTCCCACATTCGAGATGGGAGGGTTGAGGAGCGCATTCACATTCTCCTGTATAGCGGCGGGGATGACCTCTCTCACAGGAGTAAGTTTCGGCGGAAATGAGAATCGGACCATCTGGTTCATGGCCGGAAATGGTCTGTACTCAGATGCACGGGCCTTCTGCAGTTGAGCAAGGCTCATGGTTACTATGCCATCAAAGCGGTCGGAGATATAGGCAAGATCCTGTGGCTCATCAATTCCGTAGACCAGGAAGTTGTGCTCTCCAAAATGATCCTCCTCGCCCGTGAGTAGGTGCTCGAGATATGCCATGTCAACACAGACAAGTGCTGGCTGGTTATGCTCAAGAGTGTCCTTGAGGAACAGATGCGCCTTTGCGACATTCTTTGTCAAGATAGACTCAAAGTCACCGCCAAGCCGTCGCGCAGCCTTTCCAAGAATGCCTGGGAACTGACGACAGTCAGCTCGATTCATACCACCAACGATGGGATATGGCATGTTCTTCATGAACCAGTAGATGAATCCCAACCCTGCAGAGATTCCGACAAGCATTGGCTCACTAATGTCATATCCCATATGGTGCATCAGACGGACCATTGAACTCGTCTGGCAGTTCTTCCCGCCACCGAAGTGCTCAAAGTCCAGAACTATTCTGTCGGTGCCAATTCCAGCTGGCACGAACGCTTTCTTGCCTCTTTTCTGTGACAATATTTCATCTCCTCTCTTTTTCTGAACGCAGTCCGAACCTCTCAGGGGCAGCCTCGATACGTTTTATGAGTTTAAGAAGCCACTCACGGCGACATTCGAGCATAGCCCGGGGGCGATCGAATAGCGCATGGACCAAGTCTAATGGCTCGTCGCTCTGAAAGTCGGTCACAGGGCGTCCTCCAATCTTGCGTCCAGGTTCAGTCTTCTGTAGTTGACTAATGTCTTCAATCGCTTGGGTATTGGAGAGCAGAAAGCCAATGGACCTATCAATGCCCTCCACCTGCTCATGCAAAGAGTCAAGAACCTCTTGTTGACTGAGGAGGAACATCGCAGACATTCCCAGATCGAAGATTGTTTTAGACCGTGGCGGATCGCTCAGGCATTGCATGATTTGGCTCTTCAGGACTTTCCGCCCTTTTGACGTCAGAGAGAATGTCTTTTTCGAAGGTCTGAGACCCGCCTCAGATTTCTCTCCTGCAATGAGACCCCTCTCTTCCAGCTCTCTGAGGGCTTTGTAGACAGAGGGCATTCTGATGTCCACCCACTCTCTGTATCCACGGTCCTCTATGAGTCTGTCAATCTCATAGCCATATTTCGCACCATCTCCAATCAGCGTGAGGACTGTAAGGTATGTCGATGGAAGCAACTCTTCAACTGACTTGTCTTCTCGCA
>Ga0153915_10003033_pt1 | contig 15341 bp, 8 predicted proteins | sample Opewatmetagenome_2_FD_107003 | JGI IMG/M metagenome (GOLD analysis project Ga0153915, IMG submission 107003) | Freshwater wetland microbial communities from Ohio, USA - Open water 3 Core 3 Depth 3 metaG | ecosystem: Environmental > Aquatic > Freshwater > Wetlands | place: USA: Ohio, Lake Erie...
AAGGGTCGTGTAAATTGAAAGCCCCAATGTGGACAGGTCGTCCTTTGAGTAAAGAACTTCAAGTTGAGTGGAAAGATAATCAATGAAATAGGGGGCCTTCAGGCCATAGGTCTGTGTCCCGGCCGTCTCTAAAGGCGATGTTGAAGCAGTCTCATACTCTGCCTGCGTAATCCATCCCTCCTTGGCCATATTTTTAAGCACCTGGTCCCGCCTGTTTTTGGAACGCTCCAGGTTGACATATGGCGAATAGAGATTAGGCGCCCTGATAAGTCCGGCGATAACGGCGCCTTCTACGAGGCTCAGCTGGTTTACCGGTTTGCCGAAATAAAAATACGATGCCTCTCCCAGGCCGTTTATCGCAACAGAACCATTCTGGCCGAAATAGATTTCGTTGAGGTAGATTTCAAGGATTTCATCTTTCTCGTACTTGGTCTCCATGACCACGGCAAGAAACATTTCCTTCAGCTTCCTGGACAGTGTTTTCTCCGGCGTTAGAAAATAGTTTTTGGCCAGTTGCTGCGTAATGGTAGAGCCGCCCTGGCGCATCCCCTTTTTACTGACATCCTTATAAATTGCGCGGATAATTGCGCTGAAATCCAGGCCATGATGTTCATAAAATTCCGCATCTTCTGCCGCCAGGATGGCCTTTTTGACCTGGTCCGGCACCTGGTCTATGGAAATAAGGCGCCGTTGCTCCCTTTCCGGGCCGAAAAACAGGCCGAGTTCCTTAGGCTCCAATTCCAGAATGGCGATGGGTTCATTATTCTGCAGGTTTGCGATATCAATGATAGCGCCATCCCTTATGATTATCTTTGCGGGGAAGCCTTCCCTTTTTTGCGTGGGGAGATTCAGATCGTTAAGAAAAATCTCCAGGACATTACGCTTGAGGCGCATCTCTCCTTTCTGCGAAGGGGTATTTGCGATCTCCCTGTAACCCAGGTCTTTCAGTTTATCAAAAAAGAGTTCGGAGTTTATCGCCTGGCCCGGATAGAGAATGGATGAAGCGGAATAGACCTTTGAAGGGATGCTCCATCGCCGGCCTGAGAAGCGTTTTTCTATGTCTTTTGAAAGAGACCACCCATAGGCTGTCGCGCCCAGAAGAATGAGCGCGAGAATAATTCCAATGCCCTTTAAAAGGGGGATTGTAATATGATTATATCTTTTTATTATCTGCATCATAAGTTCTTTTTCCGAAATCTGAGTATAAACAATGCGTCAACCCGAGGGACAGACGTCAAATCAATAATCTTCTTTTTAAAAATGATCTCTCGGAATTCAATGTTATAATTAATACACTGATAATATCAAAAATTCAAATGTTCTATCTATTTTTTAATGTGCGGCTTTTTCCCGGCAAACCTTGCGCCCGCCGCCTGTCGCTCTGCCATTAATGTTTTTTATTCGATCAAACCGGCCCCGGCAACGGCAAGCGGCTTGCCTGTCATCCACCTTCCGTCTGCTGTCCTGCCGAGGCGTCCGGCGAAGTCTTGATGAAGACGGAAGTCCCATGGCACGAAGGAGGATTGGCCTTTATTTCTTCTTGACTCCCACAGCTTTTTATCCGATTATGCCCTATAGTGATTGCATGTTTTAATATTTGTTTTATAAGTATTTTAATTTGGGATGTCTTTCGATAAAAAGAAGCTAAATCAAGGGCAGGCCCAATTTCTATTTTTCAGCGGGCGCAGCAGCCCGGGATTCAATCTATAAAGCGAGGATAATATTATGAGTGATATAAAATACAAATACTTAGCCGAACCGATTTACATAGGAAAGGTGCGCCTGAAGAACAGGATGATGAAAAACGGGACCGGTTTTTTCTGGGACGATCCGGCTGAAAAAAGCATAATGAACGACAAGTATATCGCCTTTTTTGAGGCCATGGCAAAGGGCGGCGCCGCACTTGTGTCTTCGGCCGTCGGCCCGCTTACAAGGGACCTGGACGCACCGATGCCGGGATACCGCATAAGGACCGATGAGTTTATTCCGGGATGGAAAAAACTGGCCGATGCCGTCCATAAATACGACTGTCTGCTCTTCCACCAGCTCTTTCATTTAGGCCCCATGTTGCCGATTTTTGTAAAGGCGCCTCCGGGAGTATCAGCCTCATCGTTATCGAAAGAGGAATCTCCCGTCCCTCGTTTTGAAGTTCCAAGGGAAATCACCATTCCTGAACTTGAGGACATGGTAAATCTCTTTGCAGAGTGCGGGGAGAGGATGAAAAAGGCAGGGCTCGACGGGACAGAGCTTAACGGCGGCTGCAACCACCTCCTTAATAACTTTCTCTCAAGGGCGTGGAACAAGAGGACAGACGAATATGGAACGCAGACCATAGAGAACAGGACAAGGCTCTATGTAAATATCATCAAAGAGATAAAGAGACGCAACGGCAAGGACTGGCCGATCATAGCGCTTATTAATGGGATGGAGGTCGGACTGAAAAACGGCATCACCGTAGAGGAATCCAAACAGTTTGCCCGGAAGCTTGTCGAGGCAGGTGCGGACGCCATTGAAATAAGGGCGGAATATTATGTGTTCCCGGATGATAATGATAGAAGGGAGAGCCTCCATTTCCCTGACATATACTTCTATCCCGGATTTGAGGGCGAGCTTGACCCCATGGTTTACGGCAAGGAATTCGGGAAGCAGGCCAACGTCCTGATGGCCGCAGAGATAAAAAAGACCGTTAATGTGCCTGTTATAGTACAGGGCAAGATGGACTGGAAAAACGGCAACGAGGCCATAAGAAACGGACAGACAGATATTATAAGCATGAACAGGAGGCTTATTGCCGATCCCGCTCTCCCGAAAAAGGTCCTGGAGGGAAGGGAAGAGGACATCAATCCCTGCAACTCATGTATGACGTGCTTTGATGCGGGCGAGCATTTCAGGCCTATCTTGTGCCGTGTAAACGCGAATTTCGGTCATGAGCGCGAATATGAGATCAAGCCTGCGCCTATAAAGAAGAAGATAATGATCATCGGCGGCGGTCCTTCCGGTCTTGAGGCGGCCCGCGTGCTGGCCCTGCGCGGACACAAGGTAATGCTCTTCGACAAGATGTCCAAACTCGGCGGCTCTATGGGGCTGGCGTCTATGGTCAAGGGCATGGAGAGGGAGGATATCCCCGGACTTATCAGATACCTTGACAGACAGGTCAGGAATGCGGGGGTTGACGTCCGTACGGGCACAAAGGTCACACCTGCCGCCGTTGATGAGATAAAGCCTGATGTAATAATCGTTGCGACAGGCGGGGCCCATGCCGTTCCAAATATCCCGGGCATCAACAAACTGAAGGTGGCTACCAGTGAAAAGATGCACCACATGGGCAAGTTCTTCCTCCAGTTCTTCTCACCGGAGTTCATGAGAAAGATGTCCCTGCTCCCCATGATCATGAGGCCGATTGTGAGGAAGAATGTCGTCATTATGGGCGGAAGGCTGCACGGATGCCAGACAGCTGAATACCTGCTCCATATGGGAAGGAATATAACCATAGTTGATGAAGGCACTGAGAAGGATATAGGCGACGGGCTCCTGGAGGTCTTTATCAAGCCCTATCTCATGTACTGGCTTAAGGACCATGGCGTCAGGTTTGTGACCGAGGTCAAGTACAAGGAGATAACGGGCAAGGGTCTCGTTGTGACGACCAAGGACGGCAAGGAGCAGTTGATCGAGGGCGATACCATAATTACAGCCCTCCCGTTAAAGCCTGACGCCGCATTCTTTAACAGCATGAAGGGCAAGGCTAAAGAGGTATATGCAATAGGCGATGCCGAGTCTCCCGGATACATAGTGGACGCTATCGCGGCAGGCGCCAAGATAGGACACTCAGTATAACGCTCTATTTCATAAAAGAGCCGGGGTAACCCGGCTCTTTTTCCCTTGACTCCCCAACCCTTTTGTCCGATCATGACCCCATTCATGTCTTATTCCTAACCGGACATTACTGATTCCACCACAGAGACACAGGGTGCACAGATGTGAGTTTAGTTTATTTCATTTGCCGGGAGATGCCGGCAAATGAAAAGATCTCATCCTGCCTTCAGCGGGAGAAATAAATCACCATAAGCTTAATCAATGGACAGAGATTGTTTCCCTCTATCGGCATCTCCCGATAGAGGGAAAATATGGCCTGTCTCTGTAAACTCTGTGGTGAATTGCTGTTTCTAGTAACGTTGTGCCAAGAACCTTATTTCTTTGAGAAACTAAGGAACGGTATACCCGCCCTTCAGCAAGTCATAATCGGGATCTACATCTATAAAGGTGCTTACCATGACCACAAAAGGATATTTGCCGCCCCACTTGGGCGCAGTATATTTTGGGGGCGATTCTATTACAGCCTTGCGCCAGGCGGCAAAGTCCTTATACCAGTACTCATTAACGCGAACCCACTTGGAGTCCGATTCAGCAATAGTACGGTAGCTGACAAATTTAAGAAGGCCCGGTTGATTTTTTGCCTCCTGGGCGTGGACCTCAAGAAACCATTTTTCCCCCTCTTCCACCGAAACCCCCTCCGGATATTTAATCGCAGTGAACCAACGAATAATCGGGGTTTCCTCGTGATCAGGATTCAGATTAAGAAACTCCTCAGAGGGCAAGGCCGGGGCAATAGTTTGAGCCTCGCTCATTTTTGTAGAGCCCCAGGGTTGCTTTGTATGCGCGCCGAGCGGCGGCCTTGTATTCCATTCTTCCACATCGGTGAACCATATCTCGGTGTAACGTCCGCCTACGGCCCCGAAGCGCTCAACAGCTTCCTTTGGCGGATCATAGGCCTGATATGTCTCGTACCTTCGAAACCATGGTCCTGATAGACGCACTATCTCCGGGGCATGGTAGCGCAAGTAATACCTGGTAGCTTCCACGCGGCTTGGGGCGTCAGTAAATAATCCGATGTCTATTTCTTTAATCATTTGCGCTCCAACAGAGGGAGCCCAAGAAAAACCCATTGCAATAATGAATATTCCCGCAAAAATGAGATTTCGTCTCTTCATGCTTTTCCTTCCTTTCATAGGTATTGATAAAAGAGATTGAATAGGAGACCTTAAAAATAAGAGGAATCCAGGTTGTTAAAAGACAAAAAGATATTAGCACCAAAAGGCATAACAGTAAAGGGATTCATCTAGAAGGTCAAAGGGCCGGAAAAATCGATGCCTCTACGACCTGCGAGGCATGCTCTCAAATCAAGTGAAAGGAAGCATATAATCGGCAAGCCTGCTGGATGTCTTGCGGAGGTTCATGCTTAAAAGACGCGCAATACTTTTAAGCATTTTTACTCCTATCACGGCATGTTGATCCACGATCTTGTCAAAGGCGTCTCTGGTTAAAATGACAAGGGTTGTCTCAACCCTTGCCCTTACTGTGGCAGATCTGGTAAAGGCATCAATTACGGCCATTTCGCCTATCGAACGCCCTTTGCCAAGGGAGGATATGACAACTGATTTTCCTTTCTCAGTTTTTTTTAACACATCAAGGGCGCCGTTTGCGATAAAGCAAACATAGTCGCCCCTTTCATTCTCTTTAAAGATGATCTCACCTTTTTTAAAATCCATAATGTTCATGTACCTTGAGATAATTTTCAGCTCATCCGAATCAAGGGAATCGAATATGGGGATTTCAATAAGGAGGTCTAAAACAACGTCTGAAAGCTTGCTTTGTGGGATAAAATCAATTTTCACCATTTTATTCTCCAAAATAATTCTTGTGAAATCTATTATCTTTATTGAATCAAATGGGGGGAGGTTCAGTTTTATATTATATGAATAGATAAATTGCACGATATTTAGGTGCAATTCTCTGCCCTCATGCCTTTAAAAACTCTACCATAAATGTGGAAAGCGGTCAAATCATTAGCTGATTCACATGCATTCAAACCATCTTCTCCATCATGTCGGATCGAATCTCGGCGACTACAGTTGGAACGAAGGCGGGTCCGTTTTTCATCTTTCACTCCGATTCAGCTTTTTTCTCTGTCAGTCCTCTGTACTCAGTTTTTTTGTCTTTCCCTTTACACCTTGCCCCCTGTACCGTATGCCTTACACTTGGACCTTATACCTTTTTTCTATTGACACCCCAATCCAATTGTCCGATTATGCCCCTATTCATGTCTTATTCCTAGCCGAATGTTATTAAGCTGGGGGATTAAAAATTCTCCAGTTTGGAAATCGTAAAAAATGGTTTTTCTTGTCAAAAAATATTATATTTTAAAGATTATACAGAAACTACTCAATCACTGGTTGGGGACTGAGGATGAATATGACTGGCGCTGCTATATAAGATGCGGGACGATCCAAAATAAGTAACTAATTCGATATCATCATTCCGTTGGTCAACCCAATCCACAAAAAGAACAGGCAGATGAAATGATCCTGAAAACTGAATATAAAAACATGCTAAGCTATATCACCAAAGACGGTTCCATAATCCGTGAACTTTTTCACCCTGATGATTGCGGGAATAAGAATCAAAGTCTGGCAGAGGCCATTATCCCTGTAGGATGTGAGACCTTATCTCACAGACATAATCAGTCGGAAGAGATCTATCACATCATTGAAGGCTCCGGATTGATGGTCCTGGGCAAAGAGCAGTTTGAAGTCACAGCCGGTGATACCGTTTGCATGTTGCCCGGCGAAGCGCACTGTATTAAGAATACCGGTGAAGCCCCATTAAAGCTCCTGTGCTGCTGTTCGCCTCCCTATTCCCATGAGGACACGGATATTGTCTAAGCAGTCTATGTGGCAATAGTGTCTCTGATAATCTTAAACGCTTAAAAGATTTTCGGCACTATGAGAAACATCACCGGCCCGATCGCATTCCTGCTTCTGTTCGTTGTCTCGGCTGCGATAACCGGCTTTTTGGTCCTGGGCCAGCCGGTCATGCTGTATGTCGACAACAAAAAACAGGATCTTTATTTTCAGGTATCTCTGGAGAACTATTAATATAAAAAGGAGGGTGTCATGAATTTTATCAAATCTATTATGGGCAGACGGCAGTTCCTGGTTGCCGCAGGCGTGACTTCCACGGCAGCGCTTGCCGGAAAAAAGCTCGCGGGTGTGATTGATCCGGTTTTTGAAACGGGTGTCGCAAAGGCATCCGAAAGGTCCGGTGCTGCCGGCACGAAGGGGGCTTTCAGCGACAGGTACAGTCATCTTTTGTCGCCTCTTAAAATCGGAAACGTGGTATTGAAGAGCAGGTTTTATTTTGGCCATGCCACTCCTCATTATCTGCAGGGGCCTGAAAATTATCCTGCTGAGGTGATGAGAAACTTTTATGTAAAGTTGGCCAAAGACGGCGCATCCATGATCACCTGCCGGCTCAGACAAATGTCGAAACTGCGGAAAGACCAGCCGGACGGGGACAGCGCGCACATGCCTGCATATGATCTTGATAACTTCGGCGTTCAGAATTATCTCGATCAGATGGTGGAAGCCATTCATGTCTATGGCACAAAGGCTCTCGCCCCCATCGAAGTCGCGGAACTTGGGACAGTAGACGGGGCCCCGCCCCAGACTACCGGAAACACCGCGGCAAAACTCAGCGTCGAGGCCTTGCATGAAATAATAGCGGACGCCGCGGCTCAGGCAAAGTATTTCGCGCGCCGCGGTTTTGACGGGGTGCGCATGAGAGATCTTTTAACGCCATACATTAAGGCGAGAACGGACCAGTATGGCGGAAGCGTTCAAAACCGCGCGCGTTTCGTGATTGAGCTGTGTCAGGCGATCAAAAAGGAATGCGGTCAGGATTTTCTGATAGACCTGCCGATCAGAATTATAGATCCGGCGGTGAAATCGGATGAGGATTATATGGCCTTCTCCAAGGAGGATATTGTTGCATTTGCAAAGTTATGGGAGGGCTCGCTTGACATTCTGAACATCGGGGCGTCCAGCGCCGCGCCCGGCAGCATCGTTTCAGAGAAGAATAAACACACGAACCTGGAATTTTCCCGGGCCGTAAAAGAAAGCGGCGCGAAGATCATTACAGTGGTCAGCGGAGGATTCCATGACGTAGAGATGAACGAAGAGTACATTGCAAGCGGCAAAGTTGATATGATCCTTGTGGGCAGACCCCTTCTTTGCGAACCGGAATACGGCAAAAAAATCTACGAGGGCAGGGGCGAGGATATAGCGCCCTGCATCCAGTGCAACAAATGCCACGGGACTTCTCTTAACGGGGACTGGTACACCGTGTGTTCCATAAATCCGGAGTTGGCGCTAGAACCCGCTGTCCGGGGGATTGAGCCTCCCGTCGCATCAAGAAAGGTTGCGGTAATTGGAGGCGGCCCGGCCGGCATGAAGGCGGCCATCACTGCTGCCGAAAGAGGGCATAAGGTAACGCTCTTCGAGAAGAATGATTCTCTGGGCGGGTTGACAAGACACGCGGATTTTGCTCCCGACAAATGGCCCCTCAAAGATTTCAAGGATTTTCTTATTCGTCAGGTGAAAAAAGCCGGGGTCAATGTGGTTTTACAAACCGAGGCCACTCCGGACATGATTAAGGCGAAAGAGTACGAAGTTGTCCTGGTTGCCGCCGGGTCGGAGCCTGTTGTTTCACGCATTCCCGGAGCGGACGGCAAGAATGTATATAACATCGTTAATGTTTACGGCAAAGAGAAGGAACTGGGCAAGAATGTAGTATTTATCGGCGGCGGGGAATTCGGCGCTGAGACCGGGATTTATCTGGCCAAATCCGGTCATAATATAACGTGCCTGACAAGCGGGAAAGAACTGGTTCCAAGAACCCGCGTCCACTACCCTGAACTGATAGTCGCGGCGTATCAACATTTGAATAACTTCAGCGTTATCACGGAGGCCTCAACCACCCGCATTTCGGAAGGTAAAGTAACCTATGTCGATGCCAAAGGCAGTGAGAAGTCTATCCAGGCCGACAGCGTTGTGCTTTACGCGGGCCTAAGGGCAAAGAAGGATGAGGCCCTGAAGTTTTCCGGCTCGGCCAAGCGGTTCTTTACAATCGGCGACTGCAGCGAAATGGGCGGCACTGTGCAAAAGAGCATACGGAGCGCATTCTTCGCGGCATCTCAGATCTGATACACTTTAAGATGGCCGCCGACAGGAATCCGAGTAAAAGGATGCCATGGTCATGGAACGCAATGAAAATGACCTCTAATCCTGAATCGTCCCTGAAAAAGATTTGATTCAGAAGTGCGGGAATGCAAGGGCGGCATCAGTATCCTTCACTAATATAAATAATAATACATAAACCATTTAACTTATTTTAAAAGGAGGGCAAAATGATCATAAAAAAAAGATCCGTTAAAATTTTAACAGCCTTATGCGCAGCAGCAACGCTTGTCGTGTCGCTTGTGTCATGCAATTCAAACAAGGCCGTTCAGGGAAAGCCGATTCAGGGCGTAACGGCAGAAAAGTACAAAGAATCATTCGAACGTCTGCCGGTAAAGATACTGACCATAGAAGAAATTTCAAAAAAATGGCCCAGGGATAATTCCGCAGCAGGCCCGGCGCCCGCACCTAAACCCGTTGAGAAAGATATCCCGGCGATCTATATAGCAAACGGCAAATATATGGCAAAGGAATCCAAGACAAGCGCCGTTACGGCAGGGAAGATAGAAGATTCTTCAGCGACCGGTGTCAAGATCGCTGCCGAAGGTTCAAACATCGGCGGTGTCTATGTAAAGGGCGAGGGCTCTGAATATACCCTTTCTGACGCCACGATTGAGCTTTCCGGAGACATTAAAGGCATGGGCGGCATAACCGCCGGCGCAGCAGCCGACGATCACGGCACGCTTACATTGAAAAATGTCAACATCACCGTCAACGGGAGCGGAAGAAACACCGTCTCCTCCACAAATAACGGCACCCTTAAGGTCTATAATTCCACGCTGATCGGTCATGACGCTCCCTTCGATCTCATTCCCATCGATGATCCCAGCCTCACCGGGGCATCCAAGTATCTGGAGATTCAAGGCAACAGCCGCACCACAATCACGATGCAGAATTCATACAGCTATTTTTATGACAGCACCATCACAGCCGACGGCTGGGGCGCCCTTTCAACCGACGCGGGAGGCGAATTTGTTTATATGGAGGCGAACAACTGCGTAATCAAGACATACAAGAGCGGCTACGGGGCCTATGCGGACCTGCTGTGTCATGACACCTTCAATAATTGCGACTTTGATGTCGCATCCATGGCGATAGTAGTAGCGGGCGCGGGCGATGCAACATTTAAAGATACAAAGGCGAAGTGCGGGACCTACTTTGCCTTGAGCCATTGCGTGACCGGATCGCCCACCGAGATCGCCACGCTGAATGTCAAGGGCGGTGAAATCTCATGCAAAAAGCCTGCGGTCCTTATAAGAAGCCATAATGTGGACGTCAATTTTGACGGAGTGAAACTGGTTGCCGAGAGCGGCATCCTTATTAAAACGATGGTGAACACCGACCCCAATGCCACCCCGACCGATGGACTGAAGGTTTACGGGGTTCACGCTACATTCAAGGATATGGATGTTGCAGGCGACATCATTCATGAGGATACGGCCAGGATCATGTCGGTTGATCTGAAGTCTACTACACTCTCCGGCGCAATCAATAACGCCTATGTTACGATGGATGCAGCCAGCAAGTGGACGGCAACCGCTGATTCCAATATTACAATCGTCGGCAGCTTTGACGGAGGGCAGATCGACGCCCCGCAGGGTGTTACAATAACGGCTGTGGGAGGCGAAAACAAAACCTACAAGCTTATAAGCGGCGGGACCTTGATCCTCAAGGTCTCTTAAGACAAGATCGTAACCGGAAATTACTGAAAAAAGGCGGGAGCATAACGGCCACGGCAAGCATGCCCCCGCAGATCATCATCCACATATAACCGGTATCCAAGGAAAAAACGGATAACCGGAATATTAAAAAAGGAGGGTATTATGAATCCGATTAAATCGCTTATGGGAAGACGGCAGTTTATTGTTGCCGCCGGTGTGATTCCTGCGGCAGCCTTGGCTTATAAGAAGCTGACAGGAGTTGTTGATCCGGTTTTTCAAACAAAGGCCGCTATGGCAGCTGAAAAGAGAGAGGGCGGTTTTGACAGCGCCAAGTACGGTCATCTTATGTCGCCCCTCAGGATCGGGAACGTGATCCTTAAGAGCAGGATTTTTTCCACAAACGGCTATCCCCATTTTCTTCAGGGCGGAGAAAATTTCCCCGCCGAGCCCAGCAGGTTCTATGCCGCTAATCTGGCCAAGAACGGCGCCGCCATCGTCACCCCCCGCATGATCACGGGCCGGGAGAGAAGCAAACAGATGGGGGACAGCGCCCACATGATTATATATGACATTGAAGATACGGGCGTTCAGAATTACCTGGGCCAGATGATAGAAGGCATCCACTCCTATGGCGCGAGGGCCACTGTGCCCTTATATGTCCTCACCCATGATCAGGAGACGACCCCGCCCGGGCCGGAGCATACCGTGGACCCTCTTTCCGATGAGATTGTGGAGCAATTGATTGAAGAGGCCATCGGACAATTGAAGGTCTTTCAGGGCTTCGGCTATGACATGACGACCCTGCAGATGGTCCAGTACAAGGGAGACAATAAGCAGCGCGAGGGATTTTCCGTCAAACTCTGCAAGGCATTAAAAAAGGCCCTGGGCCAGGACTTCCTGATAGGGGCGCGGATCAGCATGGTAGACTCAGAGGCCGAGCGACAGCAGAATTCGGTGGCATATACCCTGGAGGATATCATCGGATCGGCAAAACAGTGGGAGGGCATTGTTGATATCCTGCAGCTTATGGCAGGGAACTCGTATCTGGGCTTTGGCTGGAACAAAGGGTCCGCGCCTGCGGCCCTCAAATATGCGCAGGGAATAAAGGATAGCGGCGCGAAGGTCTATGTTGCGCCCAACGGCGGATTCGGGGACCTGGATCAGAATAACGAATACATCGCAACCGGCAAGGCCGATATAATCGCCATGGCCAGACCCCTTATCGCAGATTGGGAATACGGCAAAAAGATGTCCGAGGGGAGAGGCGAGGACGTAGTGCCCTGCCTCATGTGCAACAAATGCCACGGGTGGAAATATCCGCCATGGATTACCGTGTGTTCCGTGAACCCGAAGGTAGGACTTGACTCGGCTGTGCGGATCATTGACGCCCCCACGGTAAAAAAGAAGGTTGCCGTCATCGGTGGAGGTCCAGCCGGCATGAAGGCGGCCGTCATTGCAGCGGAAAGAGGTCACAAGGTGACGCTGTATGAGAAGTCCGGATACCTTGGCGGTCTGCTCAGACATTCGGATTTTTCGAGCTTCAAATGGCCCCTGATGGACTTCAAGGATTATCTTGTCCGCCAGTTGAAAAAGACAGGCGTAGAGGTGATTATGAATACCGCGGCCACGCCTGACATGATCAAGACAAAAAAATACGATGCGATCCTGGTTGCCATCGGCGCGGAGCCCAGCGTTCCAAAGATCAAAGGCGCAGACGCTAAAAATGTGTATAATATAGACAGCGTTTACGGCAGGGAAAAGGAACTGGGCAGGAATGTGGCAATAGTCGGCGCCGGGGCATACAGCATAGAGACCGCTATATATCTGGCACAGGCAGGCCACAATATAACGGTCCTGTCAAGCGGCAGGGATCTGGTTGAGGAAAGCGGCCCCCATCAACTGGAGAATATTGCCATGGCATTCAAGAACCTGAAAAACTGCAGCTCCGTCATTAATGCCGTAACAACCGGCATCTCGGATGGAAAGGTGACCTACAAGGATGCCTCGGGCAGTGAGAAGTCCGTCCAGGCCGACAGCGTGGTCCTGTACGCAGGCCTTAAACCAAGGCAGGATGAGGCGATGAAGTTCTCCGGATCGGCCGGCCAGATCTTTATCATCGGCGATTGCAGCGGCAATAGCAGGGGAGGAGGCGTACAGACGACCCAGCGCAGCGCATTCTTCGCGGCGTCACAGGTTTGATGCCGCTTATGTGAAAGGCAATGGGGGCAGGCTTTTGTCTCTTACGGATAAAACCGTCAATATTCAAGGTCTGCCCCTGATCCGTCATACAAGGGCAAGATCGTGCTCACAGTCACCAAAGGGCAATCGGACAGGGTACAAGCCGGACCATGATTGTCCGAAGGAATAGTTGATATCAGTAGCAAGAGGCGCTGTCTCACTATATTAGACAGCGCCTCTTTTTTTATTGCGTCTTCTTATCTTGGCAGGGCCTGCTTGGGTACAGGCACCCGCTGCTCCTGAATATTATATCGGTCTCAGGTATTCTTTTAAAACACCCTGGACCGAATAGATATAATTAAAATTTGGCCGCGAACCTTACACCGAAGGTTCTGGGCGCCATGATCATTATCCTGAAATTAGGCATGGCATACATCCTTTGCGCCATGTTTTCTATATTCTTGCAGTATAATCTGGCGTTCCACTTGCCGTCTGCAGAATAATAGGCCAGAGAGGCGTCACTTTTATGGAAGCTCTCCTGTATGCTGTCCGTAAAGCCCTTCTCAAAAGTCGTATAATATTCTTGCGAGTACTTGACGGTGCCGTCCAGAGAAAGCTGACCGCCGTTAGCAAGGGTCCAGTTATGTGTGTATTCGAGCGAACCCGACCATTTCGGTGAATTAGGCATCGGGGTGTTGTCATAATTGTAAGAAGAAGGAGTAGATCCCCAACCATAGTCTGTATATGAAAATTCATCGTACATGGCATCCAGGTAGGCTATATTGAGGGCCAACCGATCGTCCGCTGTCAGCAAAAAGGTGCTTTCCAGCTCCCCGCCCTTCATGGTCGATTTGCCGACATTTGTCATCATCCTTTCACTTCTCTGGGTTTCTTCGTTCCATGTGCTCGAATACTGGATCTGCTGATTTTTGTACTTATAGAAAAAGGCTTCAGCATTAATCTGCAGGCGATCATTCATAAACCGGTTCTTGGCGCCTATAGTATAGGCCATAAGTTCTTCAGGCTTGTATTCTACAGGCCCAAGGGTTGTTGACGAATTATACCCGCCGGCATTATACCCTGAAGAGATTGCGGCGTATAGCATGGACTTTTCCGAAATATCAAACTCAACGCCTCCCTTATACATCAATTTGGTGTTGCCGGCATCCTTTGAAACCGTCGGGCCGACATAATCTTGGGCGGGAATGGTAATATAGTACTTGTTTGTTGCAAAGTCTTTGGTGTAACGAATGCCGCCTGTCAGACGAAATTGATCAGTAACAGGATATGTGGCCTGGGTGAACATGGCAAGCTGGTAATCACGCCCGCCTCCTAAATAGTTGTATACATCGTAATCCGCGGTAGGATCCACGCCGCCACTCCTCCCCACTTCCCATTCGGCCGTGATGCGGTTGAAGAGTGTTGTGGGGGTATCGAAGGTTTTCGGTCTCATATAGAATAAACCGGCCACCCATGTTGTGGTTGACTCGGCAGGAGATGCAATCCGCAGCTCTGCCGTATACTGTGCGTTTTTCCCGGCCTGAACGGAAGCTTGGCCGATCAGTTTGGTGGCCTCATAATTTTTACTGATATTATAAGCAGGGATAAATGTCAGGGTCCCCCACTTCAGATCCCAATCCATATTAATGCTATATGAAAACGATGTTTGTTCATAAATGTTCTTAAGCCACTCCGATATATCCCCCGTGTCCCAGGGATTGGAACGTGCTGAAAGAGGTGCAGCGACCGTCCCGGGAGCCGCGCCATCAAACTTGTATTCAAAGGTTGCGACGAATTTCAAGTCCTCATTAGGCTCATATCCTGCCTTGAACCGGATCGCCTGGCTGTCTGCATTCATATTGCCGTTGGTCAGGTAACCTTCATGGCGCTCTGTTTCAAAGGCCGCTCTTAAGGCGAGCGTATCGGTGATAGGCACGTTTACCATGCCCTCTGTTCGGGATTCATGATAGTTTCCTATCTGAACAGAGCCCGACGCTGCAAATTCTCCCTTTGGCGCACCTGTGATGATATTTCCGGCGCCGCCTGTTGAGTTGCGTCCGTACATGGTGCCGCTGGGCCCGCGAAGCACTTCGACGCGTTCTACGTCATACACCGACTGAGTAACATTGTCGTTGCTGGATTGATATACGCCGTCGATGTTTGTAGAAACACTTGGAGTTCCTTCGGTGTTTCCGATGCCGCGTATAAAGATACTCGCGCCATGGACCAGCCCCTGAATCTGAATGGCAGGGGCCTGCTTCAGGGCATCGTCAAGTGTGTTTGACTGCCTTGTCTCAAGCAAGTCTCCCGTAAGAGCCGTTATTGCGATAGCCGTCTTCTGAAGATCCGCCACACGCCTATCAGCCGTGACGGTGATTTCCTCAAGTGTAAATTCTTCCGTTGCAGTCTCCTGCGCATATACGGCAGGAAT
>Ga0153915_10003034_pt1 | contig 15335 bp, 14 predicted proteins | sample Opewatmetagenome_2_FD_107003 | JGI IMG/M metagenome (GOLD analysis project Ga0153915, IMG submission 107003) | Freshwater wetland microbial communities from Ohio, USA - Open water 3 Core 3 Depth 3 metaG | ecosystem: Environmental > Aquatic > Freshwater > Wetlands | place: USA: Ohio, Lake Erie...
CGCCCGGTATCCGAGACTGCCGGCTTGAACTTCGCCTGCAGCAGGTCGTTCGCGATGACGGTGGGTTGGCTGAGATTCGAGAAGAAATTCGAAACGCCGGTTTCCACGAACTGCGGCGTGATGGCGCGGTATCCCTTGGCCACGGGCCTGAGCACGGCGCGATCCAGCGCGTCATTGAACGCATAGCTCGCGCGATTGAACCGTTCCCAGGGGTCGCGAGGGTCCCGCTTCGCATTGGGCTGCGAGGCGCAGCCGACCGTGATCAGTGACAGAAGTGCAACGAATGCGCTGGCAGGTCGGCTCATGATGGGCGGAAGGTCCGAAGCGGGCGCGCATTGTAGCAGCCGTCGCTCGGACTCCGCAGGCGTGGCGAAACTGCGACGGTTGGGGGGTGCCGGGTCGTTCCCTCATGCGCCGGGCGCGCTCGAAGTCGAGGATTTCCCGGCGCGCCCCGGGTCGGACCGTCAGTGCGAGCCGCCGCCCGATTCAGACCGGTTCACCCGGCGCACACGCACCGTCGACAGGTAGTCGCGAATCTCATCCAGCCGTGCCTGAAAACGCTGGCGCTGAACGGACGTGAGATTCGGCGCGGCCAGCGCGAGCTCGAGCTGCTGAACCGCGAGCGGGAGGTCGCCGCTCGAGATGTGGTATTCGCTCATGTAGTAGTACGCATCACCCGTATCGCCGGCGGCGCTCGCTGCCAGCGCGGTCAGCTGGATCTGATCCGGCGTGGGCGCTGTGTTGTTGAACACGTCGAGCAGCAGCGCGTGTGCTTCTTTCGCGCGGCCCGCGGCCATGAGCGATTCCGCATAGCGCACCGTCAGCGGCACGTTGCGAGGGAAGAGCGAATTGGCGCGAGCGAAGGTTGCGATGCCGTCGTTCTGCAGCCCGCCCTGCACCTCGGCCTGTGCGAGCGCCGAATGGAGCAGCGTGAGATTTTCGTGCTTCTCCACGAGGTCATGCAGGATCTTGGCGGCCTCCTGATTCTTGCCGCTCGCCATCAGCGCGAGCGCCATTCCGTATCGCTGACCGAGCTGGCCTTCGCTGCCCGCCGTTTCCTTGGCGTAGCGCTTGTCGATGTCCGCATCGCGTGGCGCGGTGATGACGCGCAGGCGCTCGCGGATGCATTCGAAGCTTGCAGACTCGACCGGCTTTGGATGGTCGTATTGCGCCGCGCGGGCGCGCGCCTCGGCGATGCGATTGCTGTTCACCGGATGGGTCTGGATCATCTCCGGTACATACTGGCCCGCAAGGCCGTCGCGGCGAGACATGGTCTCGAAGAAGCCCGCCATTGCGCCCGGATCGAAACCCGCGCCTGCGACAAAGCCGATGCCGACGCGGTCCGCCTCGTATTCGTTGGCGCGAGTGAAATTCACCTGCTGCTGAGCCGCGGCGCCCTGGGCGATGGCAATGGCGCCCTCCATGGCACTGCCGCCGCCGGCGATTGCACCGATGAGAACCGCCGCGAGGATGGCCGCCGTCTGCGCGATGCTTTGGGTGCTCTGCGCGCGAATCGTGCGCGCGATGTGCCGCTGCGTGACGTGCGCGATTTCATGCCCGATGACGCTCGCCAGCTCGGACTCATTTCGCGTGGCGAGCACCGTTCCGTAGTTCACGCCGATGAAGCCACCGGGCAGCGCGAACGCGTTGATGGTGCCTTCCTTCACGGCGAAGAACGTGAAGTGGCGCGTGCCTTCCGGCGCTTGCGCCGCGAGACGCGAGCCCAGCGACTGGAGGTACTCGGTGACCTCAGGGTCTTCGATGATCGCCTTCTGGTCACGCAGGCTCCGCATGATCTGCGCGCCCAGCCGATATTCGTCACTTTCGGTCACGACTGCGCCAGCCGGGTTGCCGATGTCGGGCAGCTCCGAGTTGTTCTGCGCGCTCGCGAGCGGAACGCACGCCACGGCCAGCGCGAGCACAGCCGCGACGCTGGTCGCGAATGCGACCACGCCCTGCAGCACACGATGACTGCGCGTGGGCTGCCTCAGCTCGAAGCGCGCGCGCGGCCGAATCCGCCGCGGTTCATCGCCTGAGGCGTCCGGCCGCGGCAGAGCGGGAGGCATCGATCGGGGAAGACTCGTTTTCTCGGGCACTGTGGTTTCGAGCGGGGCGGGACCAGCACTTTCGACCGAGAGCGGCGCGGCTAGTTTCCGGCCCTGCGTAAAGATTGCGCGGTCACAGGATATCCGAGGCGAAGTCCGCCAGCCGCGAACGTTCGCCGCGCGTCAGCGTGATATGGCCGGAGTGCGGCCAGCCGCGGAAACGGTTGACGGAATAGGTGAGGCCCGAGGTCATCTCGGTGAGATAGGGGGTGTCGATCTGCGCAATGTTGCCGAGGCACACGATCTTGGTGCCGGGCCCGGCGCGCGTGATGAGCGCCTTCATCTGCTTCGGCGTCAGGTTCTGCGCTTCGTCAAGAATGATGTAGCGGTTCAGGAACGTGCGTCCGCGCATGAAATTGAGCGAACGGATCTTGATCCGGTTGCGCAGCAGGTCGTTGGTGGCGGCACGGCCCCAGTTGCCGCCTTCCTGGCTGCCGGTGAGCACTTCCAGGTTGTCCATGAGCGCGCCCATCCACGGCTCCATTTTTTCCTCTTCGGTGCCCGGCAGGAAGCCGATGTCTTCACCGAGCGGAATCGTCACGCGCGTCATGATGATCTCGACGAAACGATTCGTCTCGAGCGTCTGCATGAGGCCCGCGGCGAGCGCGAGCAGCGTCTTGCCGGTGCCGGCGGGGCCGAGCACGGTGATGAGGTCGACCTCCGGATCCATCAGCATGTTGAGCGCGAAATTCTGTTCGCGGTTGCGCGCGGTGATGCCCCAGACGCTGTGCCGCTCGCTGCGATAGTCGCGCAGCAGCTCGAGCGTAGCGCGCTCGCCGTCCATCTTCCGCACGATGGCTTCGATGCCTTGGGGGCTGTCCTCGTAGACGCACTGGTTAGGTTGCCACTCGCGCACCGACGGGCCGTTCACTTCATAGAACGTGCGCTCGCCGTCTTTCCACGAGCGCATGTCCTTGCCGTGGCTTTCCCAGAAGTTCGCGGGCAGGGCGGTCATGCCCGTGTACAGAACGTCTGCGTCTTCCAGCGTCTTGTCGCTGTAGTAGTCCTCGGCGTGCACGCCGAGCACGGCGGCCTTGATGCGCAGGTTGATGTCCTTGGACACCAGCACCACGCGCGCGTCGGGGTTCTCTTTTTGCAGCGCCAGCGTCTGGCCGAGAATCGCGTTGTCCGCGCCGCCCCCGGGCAGGCTCTGGGGCAGGGCGGTGGAGAGCTCGCGTGTCTGGAAGAACAGGCGCCCGCTCGAGGCTTTCTTGCCGTGATTGCCGGAATACCCTGAAGGCAGTGTCAGCCCGCGGTCGATCTGTTCCTTGTCGACGCCGCGCATCATCTCATCGAGAAAGCGGCTCACCTGCCGCACGTTGCGCGACTGCTCGGAGAGGCCTTTCTTGTGCGCATCCAGCTCTTCGAGCACCACCATCGGCAGGAACACATCGTGCTCCTCGAAGCGGAAGATCGCAGTCGGGTCGTGCATGAGCACGTTGGTGTCGAGCACGAAGAGCCGCGGGGTTTCGGAAGGCTTCGCATCCGGCTCGACGCGCGAGGCGCCGGCCGCAGCAGGGTCAGAGAGACTTCGCCGCTTCAAGGACTTCCTCCACGTGCCCGGGCACCTTCACGCCGCGCCATTCACGGCGCAGCACGCCTTCGGCGTCGATCAGAAAGGTGCTGCGGTCGATTCCCAGGTACTTCCTGCCGTAGAGGCTTTTTTCCCGGATCACATCGAACAACGTGCAGACTTTCTCGTCTTCGTCCGCCAGCAGCTCGAACGGCAATTTTTCCTTGTCCCGAAACTTGTCGTGGGACTTCAGGCTGTCGCGCGACACACCGACAACGCGCACTTTCGCCTTGCGAAACGCCGTGTGCAGGTCGCGGAAACCCTGGCTTTCCCTGGTGCAACCGGTCGTCATGTCCTTCGGGTAGAAGTAGATCACCAGCTTCTCGCCGCGCGTGTCCGCCAGCTTCCAGGTCGCGCCGCCCGTTGCGGCCGGGCTGGCTGCCGCGCTGAATTCAGGGACCTTGCGGCCTACGCTCACCTTGGGGCTTACCTTGGGCATGGCGTGCCGAACCTCACCGTCAGGACTTCACCGGTTCCAGGATCGCATCGAGGTTCAGCGAGTCGCAGAATTCCATGAATTCCTCGCGCAGGTGCGCGACGTGGATGCGGCTCGGCACGTTCACGATCATCTGCACCGAGAACATCGGCGCGCCGGTGTGCGCGGCCGGATAGCTGCGCGTGGAGACCTCGGCGATGTCGATGCTGCGGCTCGCGAAGAAGCCGGACAGCCCCGAGACGATGCCGCTCTGGTCGAGACACACTACGTCGATCGAGTACGGAAGCATGTCCGTGCGCGCGGTGCGCGGCTCGGTGCGCTTCAGGTGGATGCTGAGGTTCGTGCCCTCGGCAAGTCGCTTGAGCTCGGTTTCGAGCTTGGCGAGCGCGTGCCAGTTGCCGGCCACGAGCAGCAGCATCGCGAACTCGGAGCCGAGGTTCGCCATGCGGCTTTCGCTGATGTTGCCCCCGCATTCACTGATGACGCGGGTGAGCTCATGAACCATGCCCGTGCGGTCGCTTCCGATCGCCGATACGGCCAGGTGCTGCTTCATCTTCGGGGGGTCTAGGGGGTCCATTATGCCGGCCGGCAGTGTAGCACCGGCTGGCCGGCGGGTTGGCCCGGGAATCGGTCGCGGGGTGCCGGTCGAGGGACTTCGGCCGACCGCAATGGCCGCGCCGAAGGCAGGCGGCGCGCTGCGAAGGCCGTGAACTCGGGTTCCCATCAGTTAAGATGTGGGCCCGCTCGTATTTACGGTGTTTGAGTCGCGGCTTCCGGCCGGGCTCGTTCGACAACTATGTTTTCAGGCAGTCTGGTCGCCATTGTGACGCCCATGCGTCGGGATGGCGCGGTCGATTTCGAAGCGTGGGCACGCCTGCTCGATTTTCATGTCGAGAACGGCACGAATGGCATCGTGGTCGGTGGCACCACGGGTGAGTCCGCCACGATCACCGAGAGTGAGCTGCGAGAGCTCACCGAGCGTGCCTGTGCGCACGTCAAACGCCGCATTCCGATCATTGCTGGCGCCGGCACTAGCAGCACCGCGACCACCATTGCGCGCACGCGCTGGCTGTGTGAGCTGCCCATCGACGCGCTGCTGGTCGTTACGCCTGCGTACAACAAGCCGCCGCAGGAAGGGCTGTACCGCCATTACGCCGCGGTGGCCGAAGCGTCGCGAGTGCCGGTCATTCTCTACAACATCCCCGGCCGGACGGCGGTGGACTTGCAGCCGGCCACGGTGGCGCGGCTCACGCAATTCCCGCGCATCGTCGCGCTGAAAGAAGGCGTGGCGGGTGTGGAGCGCGTTCGCGAGTTGCTCGCGGTCGTGCGCCCGGGGTTTACGATTCTGAGCGGTGATGATGCGACCGCACGCGAAGTGTTGCTGGCCGGGGCGCGTGGGGTCATCTCGGTGACGGCGAACGTCGCACCCCGGCAGATGTCGGAGATGGTGGCCGTGGCGGCACGGGGCGACCGCGCTGGCGCGGAAGCGCTGGATCACAAGCTTGCGGCGCTCCACAGGGATCTTTTCCTGGAAGCGAATCCCATCCCGGTGAAATGGGCGCTGGAGCGCATGGGGCTCATCGAAGGTGGCATTCGTTTGCCGCTCACCGATCTGTCCCCGGTGCACCATGATGCGTTGACGGCCGCGCTGCGCGCTGCCGGAGTCCTGAAGTGAGCGGCGGCCGCAAGGCTGCGAGAGGTTTTTAGATGAAGCGTGCGCTGAGCCTTGGGCTTCTCGTTGTGGTGGTCTGCATCACCGCTGCCTGCAATCCGTTCCGCCGGTCCTCAGCCGCATCGGCGGTCTGCAAGCAGCCGGAAGGGTATTCGCAGGCGGTGATCGCGCCTTCACTGAAGATTCCGGCGGGTCTGGAATCGCCCGACACGCGCAACGCGTTGCGCATTCCGGATCTCTCCACACCCGAGCCGCCGCCGCGCAAACGCGGAGAGGGGTGTCTCGACGAGCCGCCGCGGTACGCCGTCGCCAAGCCCAAGGAGCCCGAGGCCTGAAGCGGCTCCGGAAGCCGGCGCGCGCCCAAAACGCGCCGCGAGGCAGCCGCCGCGCGTGTATCATGCGCGCCGCCCAGGCGGGGCAAGCCGGGGCGCGAGCGGTGCTGCCGCTGTCGAGATAACGCGTTCAACTTATTGATCGGAGAGGTGGCCGAGCGGTCGAAGGCGCTGGACTGGAATTCCAGTTACATCCTAACGGGTGTACGTGGGTTCGAATCCCACCCTCTCCGCCAGTCCTGTCCGCGCGCCGCGGCCGCCCCTCGTTTGACCGTCCATGGTGGCTCGCATCGGTTTCTCCGCGACGACCAGTCGTAAATCCCGTCAGGCCCGGAAGGGAGCAGCGGTAGCGGCGATGTCGGGTGCCGGAGGTGAGCTGGTGCGGGCTGCCTCCTGTTACGGGCTGCGCCCCGGGGTTCAACTGGGTTCGCGAAGCGCGAACCCAGTACGGATAGCGGCGCGGAGCGCCGTGAAGATCGGCTTCGTTCGGCAGGCGGGCTGCGGGCTCAACGCGGCTTCGTCGAATCGCAGGCCGCACATGGGATGCGGCGCAGGGCGCTGAGCAAGATAGACTCCGTTCCACATGGCTTACACCGCGCTGGCGCGCAAATGGCGCCCCAAAAAATTCGCTGAGCTGGTCGGCCAGGAGCACGTGGTGCGGGCGCTGTCCAATGCGCTCGAGACCGGGCGCGTGCATCACGCGTTTCTGTTCACCGGTACGCGCGGGGTCGGCAAGACCACGATCGCGCGCATCTTTGCGAAGTGTCTCAACTGCGTGCGTGCCGAGGCGGCCGAGCAGGGCGTGACGGCGGAGCCGTGTGGCGTGTGCGCCGCCTGCCTCGAGATCGATGCCGGTCGATTCGTCGATCTCATCGAAGTCGACGCGGCCTCGCGCACCAAGGTGGATGACACGCGCGAGCTGCTGGACAACGTGCAGTACGCGCCGACCCGCGCCCGTTACAAGGTCTACCTCATCGACGAAGTGCACATGCTCTCCACGCACTCGTTCAACGCGCTGTTGAAGACGCTGGAAGAGCCGCCGCCGCACGTGAAATTCCTGCTGGCGACGACGGACCCGCAGAAATTGCCCGTGACCGTGCTGTCGCGCTGCCTGCAGTTCAATCTGAAACGGCTGCCGGTGTCCCAGATCGGCGAACGCATGCGGCACATCCTCGAAGTGGAAGGCGTTCCGTTCGATGCGGGCGGCATTCGGCTCGTGGCGCTCGCGGCCGACGGCAGCATGCGCGATGGACTCTCGCTGCTCGATCAGCTGATCGCATTCGGCGGGGGCAAGGTCGACGAAGAGGGCGCGCGCGCCATGCTCGGCACCATTGCGCGCGATCACGTCGTACAGCTGGCTGAGAAGCTCGCGGCCGGGGATGCGCCGGCGCTCATGCGCTATGCGCAATCGCTCGAGCAATGGGCGCCGGACTATGCGCAGGTGCTCGATGAGCTGTCTTCGCTGCTCGTGCGCGTGGCCATGAAGCAGGCCATCAAGGATTATGAAGGCGACGAGTTGTACGCGCCCGAGTTGCTCGAAAAATTGTCCGCAGCGTTTGCGCCGGAGGACGTGCAGCTCTACTACCAGACTGCAATTGTCGGGCGGCGCGACCTGTTCCTGGCGCCCGAGCCGCGCGCCGGTTTCGAGATGACGCTGTTGCGCATGCTGGCGTTCCGGCCCGCCGCGGATACGGGCGCCGCCGCGGGCAGCGCGCAAGCCGCCGGCGCGTCGCAAGCGACAGCCGCGCCGCGATTCACTGGCAGCGCGCCGAGTAGCGCTGGCGGTGGCAGCAGTGCGCCGCGCTTCGCCGCGAGTACGGCCGGCGCGAATGTTCCAGGCGATCCAGCGCCTGCGGCGCGTTTGACCGCGTCAAGCGCGGCTGCAAACTCGTTGTCGGCCGGTGGCGCCAGCGCGGTCGCTGGCGATGCGACAGCGGGCTCGTGGGCGGCCATCGTCGCGCAGCTCGATCTCGTCGGCGCCGCGCGTCAGCTTGCAAGCCACTGCGCACTGCTCGGTCGGCGCGGCTCGGTGATGCGGCTCGGCCTCGACCCGCGCAGCCCGTTCGTGCGCACGCGCGCGCAGGAAGACAAGCTCGCGCAGGCCTTGTCGCGCCACTTCGGTGAACCCATCAAGCTCGAGTTCGAGACCATCGTCGCCGGCCTCGAGACGCCGGCGCAGGCGGAACAGCGTGCAACGGTCGAGGAGTTCGACTCCGCGCGCCAGTCGCTGGAGTCCGACCCGGCGGTGCAGGTGTTGCGCGAGAAGTTCGGCGCCACGCTGCTGCCGGACAGTGTGCGACCCGTCAAATAGATCCTTATCGGCAAGCTCATCGAGGTCACAGCAGGCATGCGCGGAAATATCGGCAACATGATGAAACAGGCCCAGGCCATGCAGGCGAACATGCAGAAGGCCCAGGCCGAGATCGCCACCATCGAGGTCGTCGGTGAATCGGGCGGTGGCATGGTCAAGGTGACCATGACCGGCCAGCACAACGTCAAGCGCGTACAGCTCGAGCCCGCCATCGTGTCCGAAGATCGCGAGATGCTCGAAGACCTGATCGCCGCCGCGACCAACGATGCGGTGAAGAAAGTGGAAACGCGCATCCAGGAAAAAATGGCGAGCGTCATGGGCGGCATGCAGCTCCCGCCCGGCTTCAAGATGCCGTTCTAAAGCGCGATGAAGCACTCGCCTCAGCTGGCCCGACTCATCGACGCGCTCCGCGCCCTGCCAGGGGTGGGGCCGAAGACCGCGCAGCGTATGGCGTTTCACCTGTTGCAGGAAGGCCGAGCCGGCGCGCGTGCGCTGGCTGAAGCACTGAACACGTCGCTGGATTCCGTGGGGCGCTGCAATCGCTGCCGCATGCTCACGGAAGGCGAGCTCTGCCAGATCTGCCTGGCGCCTCAACGCGATGCGTCGCTCGTGTGCGTGGTGGAATCTCCCGCGGACGTGGTTGCCGTCGAGCAATCCGGCAGTTTTCGCGGACATTACTTCGTGTTGATGGGCCACCTCTCGCCCCTTGATGGCATCGGTCCGGAGCAGCTCGGCGTGCGGCAGCTCGAAGGAATTCTGGACGAAGGCAGCGTGCGCGAGCTCATTCTGGCGACGAACCCCACCGTGGAAGGGGAGGCCACCGCGCACTTCCTCAGCGAGATTGCGCTCAAGCGCGGCATTCGCGCGAGCCGCATCGCGCACGGCGTGCCGATTGGCGGCGAGCTGGAATACGTGGACGGCGGCACGCTCGCACATGCCTTGAGCGGGCGGCAGTCGCTTTAGCTGAGCGGACCGATCAGCGATTCGAATCCGGCCGATATTTCGGGCCGCGCGCCTTCACCAGCTCGTCGTACAGGCGCCGCAGACGACGATAGCTTTCGTACCGACGCGGGTGCATACCACCGATCGCCGCGCCCGTGGCTGCGCTCGCTTCCGCTGCCGCGCGCACTGCGCAGTTCGGCTCGCGCATGTGCTGGCAATCCTGGAATCTGCATTGGGGGGCGAGCCGCGCCACGTCTGAAAAACCCATGTCGCGCGCATCGAGCCGTTCGATGGCGGGCGCGAAATCGCGCACGCCGGGCGAATCGATGAGCTGGCCGCCGAGCGGCAGGTCAAACATGCGCGAGGTCGTGGTGGTGTGACGGCCTTCGTCATCCCGATCCAGCTCACCCACGTTGATTTTGGCGAGCGGAATGAGGCGGCGGACGAGCGACGACTTGCCGACACCGGACTGCCCGACGAGCGCGGCGACGCAGTTCGCCGCCGTCTTCAGCAGCTCGTCGATGCCTTCGCCGCTGCGTGCGGAGCACGCAATGGTCCGGTAACCCGCGCGCGCGTAGGCCTCCAGCTCGGCTTTCAACGCATCGTCCATCGGCAGGTCTTTCTTGTTCAGCACGAGCGTCGAATCGATGGAGGCCGACGTGGCCGCGGCGATGTAGCGATCCACCACGAACAGATCGGGCGCAGGCTTCGGCGCCAGCACCACGAAGAGCCGCGAGATGTTCGCGACGATGGGCTCGGCGACGCCGCGCGTGTTCGAGCGATACAGCGCCGTGCGCCGCGGGCGCCCTTCGACGACGTTCACTTCGCCGTGCGTGGCGTCGCTCTCGCAGAGCACGTCGTCACCGCACACCACGTTCAGGCGCCGGCCGCGAACGCGCGCGCGCAGCTCCGCGCCCCCGGCATCGCGAACGATGAGGTCGCGGCCGAACACGGCGATGACACGGGCGTCGAATGAGTGGTTCATGGAGCGGGCGGCGCGAGGTTAGCCTCTGCTACACTCGGACTCAACGAAAACCTTTCGGCTTCCACACATTTGCATGCCGAGCGCCGATCACCTCATCTGGATCGATCTCGAGATGACGGGCCTGAAGCCCGACACCGACGTCATCATCGAAATCGCCACCGTCGTGACGGACAAGAATCTCCACCTCGTTGCCGAGGGGCCGAATCTGGCCGTGCACCAGGCCGCCGAGCAGCTCGCGCTGATGGACGAGTGGAATCAGAAGCAGCACGGCGCGTCGGGTCTCATCGAGCGCGTGAAGGCGAGCACCATCACCACCGCGGAGGCCGAGGCACGCACGCTCGCGTTCCTGGCGCCGCTGGTGACTGCCGGCGCATCGCCCATGTGCGGCAACAGCATCTGCCAGGACCGCCGCTTCCTCGCACGCCAGATGCCGACGCTCGAGCGTTTCTTTCACTACCGCAACCTGGACGTGAGCACGCTGAAGGAACTGGCGCGCCGCTGGGCGCCGTCGGTGTCGGAGACGTTCCTGAAGACGGGCGCGCACCTGGCACTGGCGGACATTCACGACTCTATTCGCGAGTTGCAGCACTACCGCGCCACGCTGTTCGCGCCGCAGTTCGCCGCGCGCGGCTGAGGCCGCTGCGCGTCAGGTCTTGTTGCCGGCGAGAAAGAGCCAGGTCTCCACGACGGTGTCCGGATTTAGAGACATGCTCTCGATGCCCTGATCCACCAGCCAGCGCGCGAGGGATGGGTGGTCCGACGGCCCCTGGCCGCAGATGCCGACATACTTGCCGCGCTTGCGGCACGCCTTGATGGCCATGGCGAGCAGCGCCTTCACCGCATCGTCCCGCTCGTCGAAGAGCTTCGCGACGATGGCGGAGTCCCGATCGAGTCCCAGGGTGAGCTGGGTCATGTCGTTCGAGCCGATCGACATGCCATCGAAGTGATCGAGGTACTGATCCGCGAGGAGCGCGTTGGTGGGCAGCTCGCACATCATGATGAGCTTCAATCCGTTCACGCCGCGCCCGAGACCGTTTTGCGCGAGCAGCTGCGTGACCTGCTGCGCTTCCTTGACGGTGCGTACGAACGGCACCATCACCTGAACGTTCGTGAGGCCCATTTCTTCGCGCACTTTGCGCAGCGCGCGGCACTCGAGCTCGAAGCACGGCCGAAAGGTCTCATCCACGTAACGCGAGGCGCCGCGGAAGCCGAGCATGGGGTTCTCTTCGGAGGGCTCGTAGGCGCGCCCGCCGATGAGGTTCGCGTACTCGTTCGATTTGAAATCCGAGAGCCGCACGATGACCGGTTCCGGCGCGAACGCCGCTGCAATCTGCGCGATGCCCTCGGCGAGCTTCTCGACGAAAAACGTCACCGGGTCGGGGTAGCCGGCCATCTGCACGCGGATCTGGTCCTTCAGGTCGCCGCTGAGCGTGTCGAATTCGAGCAGGGCGCGCGGGTGCACGCCGATCATTCGATTGATGATGAACTCGAGCCGCGCAAGACCGACGCCCCGATGCGGAATGCCGGCGAAATCGAACGCGCGATCCGGATTGCCGACGTTCATCATGATCTTCCCGGGAATCTCGGGCAGCGAATCGAGCTCGATCTGCTTGTGCTCGAATTCGAGCTGGCCCTCGTACACGTAGCCGGTGTCGCCTTCGGCGCAGGAGACGGTGATCTCCTGCCCATCGCGGATCTTCAGCGTGGCGTCCCCGCAGCCGACGACGGCCGGAATGCCGAGCTCGCGCGCGATGATGGCCGCGTGGCACGTACGCCCGCCGCGATTCGTCACGATGGCCGCCGAGCGCTTCATGACGGGTTCCCAGTCCGGGTCCGTCATGTCGGCAACGAGAACGTCGCCCGCCTGCACACGAGCCATGTCTTTCACGTTGCGGACGACGCGCGCGGGGCCGGCGCCGATGCGCTGACCGATGCTGCGGCCGGTGCTGAGCACGTTCGACCGGTGTTTTAGCGAGTAACGTTGAATGCTGCGGCCGGCGCGGCTCTGAACCGTTTCCGGGCGTGCCTGCAAGATGAAGATGTCACCGGTCGCGCCGTCCTTGCCCCATTCGATGTCCATCGGAAGCTTGTAGTGGTCTTCGATGATGAGCGCCTGCGTCGCAAGCGCGACGAGATCCGCATCGGTCAGTGAGAAGCGGTGGCGATCCGCTTCCGCGACATCCACGGTGCTGACCCGTTCGGCCGAGCCGGGCGCCGCATAGACCATCTTGATGGCCTTGCCACCGAGATTGCGGCGAAGAATCGCGTTCTTGCCGGCACGCAACGTGGGCTTGTAGACATAGAACTCGTCCGGGTTCACCGCGCCCTGCACGACGGTTTCGCCGAGACCGTAGGAAGCCGTGATGAACACCACGTCCCGGAAGCCGGAGTCGGTATCGAGCGTGAACATGACGCCGCTCGAGCCCAGGTCGCTGCGCACCATGTGCTGGACGCCGGCCGAAAGGGCAACGGCGCTGTGATCGAAACCGTGGTGTACGCGATAGGCGATCGCGCGGTCGTTGAACAGCGACGCGAACACCTCGTGCATCGCTTTCAGTACGGCGTCTTCGCCGCGCACATTGAGGAACGTCTCTTGCTGACCGGCGAACGAGGCTTCAGGCAAATCTTCCGCGGTGGCGGACGAGCGCACGGCCACGGCGATGTCCTTGCCGCCGCTCATGCGCTTCAGCTCGTCGCGCACCGCTTTGTTCAGCGGCTCCGGGAAGGGCGTGGAGAGAATCCACTGGCGGATCTGCGCGCCGATGGCGGCGAGCTTCGTGACATCTTCAATGTCGAGGTTGGTCAGCGCGGCGCGAATGCGCTCATCGAGGCCGCCCTGCATGAGAAAATCGCGATAGGCTTGCGCGGTGGTCGCAAAGCCGCCCGGAACGCGCACACCGAGGCTTGCGAGTTGGCCGATCATCTCGCCGAGCGATGCATTCTTTCCGCCGACCGTCTCGACATCGCCCATGCGCAAACGCTCGAAGCCGATGACGTAGGCGGCCGGTTGTGCGTTCAAGGAAACCCCCGTAGGTTGGGCGCCCCTTGCTGCAAGCGGCGCGCGATGAAACACTCGTTGCCCGCCCGCACCACGCGATGAGGGTTGAATCCGTGAGCAGACGAACCGTTTTCTTCGTATCCGATCAGACCGGCGTGACTGCGGAGACGATGGGTCACAGTCTGTTGACGCAGTTTGGCGGGCTGGATTTTCGGCCAGTGACTTTGCCATTTGTGTCGAGCGTTGACAAGGCAGAGGACGCTGTGCGCAAGATCAATCGTGCGGCGGTGGACGATGGCTTGCGGCCCATCGTGTTCAGTACGCTGGTGCAGGATGAGTTGCGCGACATCGTGCTCGGCAGCCAGGGGCTGTTCCTCGATTTCTTCGCGGCCTTCGTCGGCCCGCTCGAGCGCGAGCTGAACGTCGCCTCCACGCATCTCGCGGGCCGCGCGCACGGCATGTTCGATGTGGCCGCCTACACCGCACGCATCAATGCCACGAATTTCGCGCTCTCCAACGATGACGGAAACGGCCAGGATTTTGCACACTCCGATGTCATTCTCATCGGCGTCTCGCGTTCGGGAAAGACGCCCACGTGCCTGTATCTTGCGCTTCAGTATGGCGTGTTCGCCGCGAACTATCCTCTCACGGAGGACGACCTCGAGACGGGGGCGCTGCCGAAGCGTCTGGAGCCTTTCCGTCGCAAGCTCTATGCCTTGACGATCTCGCCCGAGCGGCTTCAGCAAATTCGTAACGAGCGGCGGCCCGAAAGCCGTTATGCTTCGCGTCGACAGGTGACGTACGAGCTGCGCGCGGCCGAAGCGCTTTTCACGCGCTGTGCCATTCCCGTGATCGACACCACCGAGTGCTCGATCGAAGAAATCGCGAGTCGCATTCTCAACAACACCGGCATCGAGCGGCGCCTGCGCCCTTGAAGTCGGGCGTGCGCGCACGATATTTGCTTGCGTCCCGCCGGATCTTCTTCTGCCATGCCTCATGTTCGCAAGGTGTGATTGACCACACGTGTTGCGTACATGAATTTTGATCCGGGCACGGCTTGCGCAGCCATCAACGTGAGATATAGTCGGCCCCGATGCTCGATGACGCAGTCACACTCGTTTCCTGGCGCACGCGCCCGCGCAGTTTCGTTGCGCTCATGGCGCTGTACGAAAGCAACTACCTGCGCCTCAACTGGCTGGCCGGCGAACTCGCGGCGCTCGGCGGCCGTCACCGTTCCGTCGTGCGCGATGACTGTGATCTCCTTCTCACGGTCACCGAGCGCACTCCGTATACGACCACGCTCAATTTGACCTATCGCCTCGGCGAGCCGGAAGGCGCCGCTACGCAGAGCGACTACCCGGACATGGGCGTCCGCATTTACCACGATGCGCATCTGGTCGAAGCGCAGGAGTGGGCGGCCACGCATCCGCACGGTGTTCTGCGGGCGTTGCGGCGGCGCGCGGAGCGTGAACTGGATCAGCGTTGGGCCCGCAATATGATGTTAAACAAGTGGCTGGAGTATTGCCTGGAGCGAGGCCATCGCTTCTCGCCTGCCACTGTCGTTCCAGCGTGCTAGCGGGGTGTGGCGGGCCGCCGCCGCATCGTGCATGAAAGCACTGAGACAACTTGGTTTTCTAAAGCTGCCCTTTCGCCCGGAGGAGCCCGTCGAAGACGAGGACCGGGTGCTTGCGCTGTTTCGCAATCGCGCGGAGCTCAAGAAAGCGCATGGCGAGCTTCAGGATGAAATCTACCGCCTGAAGGACCGCATCAAGCAGCAGGAAGGCGCCACGCAGCGCGTGCAGGAAATGCTGGCTACGCTTGAGCAGCGGCTCGGCGCGCAGGACAGCGGCTATCCGGCACTCGTGTTTTACCAGCTGCGCGGTTTCTGGCAGCTCGGCCGCGAGACGATCGAGCAGTTCGTCGCGGATCTCGCGCGGCAGCTCGAAGAGCGCGAGCGGCGCGCTCACCTTGCCGAGCTCAA
>Ga0153915_10003035_pt1 | contig 15334 bp, 13 predicted proteins | sample Opewatmetagenome_2_FD_107003 | JGI IMG/M metagenome (GOLD analysis project Ga0153915, IMG submission 107003) | Freshwater wetland microbial communities from Ohio, USA - Open water 3 Core 3 Depth 3 metaG | ecosystem: Environmental > Aquatic > Freshwater > Wetlands | place: USA: Ohio, Lake Erie...
GGACGAGGGCCAGGGAAAGCTTCCTGATCATGGGCTTGGCGCCTCCTCTCGGGGACGTTAGCACGGCCGGCCACGGATGTCAACCCAAGGGCCGGCCAACTCTATTAAGATCAGTCTTTTCGACTCGGAGGCTCAGCCGAAGAAGACTTTGGCGATGGCGTAGAGGTCGGCGTCGACGGTCTTCGGCTCGGCCAGGGCCTCCTCGAGCGGGACGGCCACGATGCGGTTGCCCCGCAGCCCGACCATGAAGCCGAATTTCTCGTCCCTGACCAGGTCGATGGCCGCGACGCCGTACCGCGTGGCCAGGATGCGGTCGAAAGCGGTCGGCGAGCCGCCCCGCTGGACATAGCCGAGGACGGTGACCCTCGTGTCGATCCCCGTGCGCATCTCGATCTCGCGGCCGATGATGTTGCCGATGCCGCCCAGCCGGACGTGGCCGAAGGCGTCCTCCTCGCCCGACTGGACGATCAGGCTGTCGTCCTGGGGCTTGGCCCCTTCGGCCACGACAACGATGCTGAAGAGCTTGCCGCGCTCCCGGCGCTTCTGGATCTGGGCGCAGACGTCGTCCAGGTCGAAGGGGAACTCGGGGATGAGGATGATGTCGGCCCCGCCGGCCAGGCCGCCCTCGACGGCGATCCAGCCGGCATTGCGGCCCATGACCTCGACGACCATGACCCGGTGATGGGCCTCGGCCGTCGTGTGCAGCCTGTCCAGGGCCTCGGTCACGACCGAGACGGCCGTGTCGAAGCCGAAGGTGTAGTCCGTTCCGGACAGGTCGTTATCGATCGTCTTGGGCACCCCGACGCACCGCAGGCCCTTGTCGCAGAGCTTTTTCGCCACCCCGAGCGTGTCTTCGCCGCCGATGGCGATGACCGCGTCGAGCTCGAACTTCTCGACCTGGGCGAAGATCTTGTCGACGCCGTCCTCGACGCGGAAGGGATTGGTCCGGGAGGTGCCCAGGATCGTGCCGCCGCGGGGCAGGATGCCGGAGATGGCGCCGAGATCCAGCGGATAGATCTTGCCCTCGATGAGGCCCAGCCAGCCATTCTTGATGCCGAGGATGTCGTAGCCGTACTGGACGATGCCCTTGCGGGTCACGGCCCGGATGACCGCGTTGAGTCCCGGGCAGTCGCCGCCGCCGGTCAGGATGCCGACTCTCATGATGGAGGCCCTCCGATGGATTCTCGTCGACTCGATAAACCGCAGGGATTATACGCGCGGGGACGGGGCGATTCAAGCCTTCGCATGGCCCGCCCCAGGGGAACGGTCCCGCCCGGGAACGACCATCGGCTTGACCATAAGGGCGCTTTTGTTTAAGTTAGGAGCGATCTCGACAGAGGCCGAGGAGGAGAACCATGCCCGCGACGATCATCAGCGGAAAAGACGTGTCCAGCCAGATCAGAGAAGAGCTCAAGGCCCGCGCGGATCGCCTCAAAGAGAGGGGCCACAGGCCGGGTCTTGCCGTTGTCCTCGTCGGCGAGGACCCCGCCTCGGTGTCCTATGTCACCGCCAAGGGCAAGGCGGCCGAGGAGATCGGCATCTTCGAGACGACCATCCGCATGCCCGCGGATTCGTCCGAGGAGGAGATCCTCCGCCAGGTCGACAGCCTCAACCGCGACGACCGCTACAACGGCTTCCTTGTCCAGCTGCCGCTGCCCAAGTGCGTCAGCGCGGAGAAGGTCATCAACCTCATCTCGCCGGAGAAGGACGTGGACGGGTTCCACCCGGTCAACGTCGGCAAGATGCTGCGCGGCGAGCCGTGCCCGCTGCCCTGCACGCCCTACGGCGTCGTCCAGCTCCTCGTCCGCGGCGGCTACGGTCCCGACGGCAAGCACGTTGTCATCTGCGGCCGGAGCAACATCGTCGGCAAGCCGCTGGCGGCCATGCTCATCCAGAAGCGGAAGGGCGCCAACGCCACCGTGACCGTCTGCCACACGTCGACGCCGGACATCAGCCGGTACACGCTCCAGGCCGACATCCTCGTCGCGGCCATGGGCGTGCCGCGGGCGATCAAGGCGGAGATGGTGCCCGACGGCTGCGTCGTCATCGACGTCGGGGTCAACCGGGTGGCCGACCCGGCCGCGGCCAAGGGCTTCCGCCTGGTCGGCGACGTCGACTTCGAGCCCATCAAGGAGAAGGCCTCGGCCATCACTCCGGTGCCGGGCGGCGTCGGGCCCATGACGGTCACGATGCTGATGATGAACACGATCGAGGCCGCGGAGCGCAAGGCCGGCCTCGCGCCCTGAGCCGCGAGGAAAGACGATGAAGATCGGCAAGATCGACGAGTCCGATTTCCGCGCTCTCGTCATGGGCAAGTTCGGCCGGCGCGACCCGAGCGTCATCGTCCCGCCTCAGGCCGGGATCGACGCGGGCGTCGTCGATCTCGGCGGCGGCCGCATCCTGGTCGTGGCCGAGGACCCGATCTTCACCATGCCCCGGCTGCCCCTGGAGATGTTCGGCCGGTTCACGGTGCACATCGGCGCGAGCGACGTCGCGGTCATGGGCGTCCGGCCCCGCTATATGACCTACTCGCTCCTGCTGCCGCCGGAGACGCCGCGTGACGACATCCGGCGCATCATCGGGGCCATCCACGAGGCGGCCCGCGGCCTTGGTTTGGCCATCGTCGGCGGGCACACGGGCTTCTATCCCGGGTTCACGGCGCCCACGATCGGCGGCATCACCGTTTTCGCCGTGGCCCCCAAGAGGGACCTGATCACGCCGGCCGGGGCCCGTCCGGGCGACGAGATCATCCTGACCAAGGGCCCGGCCATCGAAACGGCCGCCCTTCTCGCCGCCTTGCGCGAGGAGGAGCTTCTCTCGAGGTTCCCGGCGGCGCTTGTCGCCAGGGCCAAGTCGCTGGCCCGGTCCATCACCGTCGTCGAGGACGCACTCGCGGCCGCGGCGGCGGGCGGCGTCACGGCGATGCACGACGCGACCGAAGGCGGCGTCATCGGCGGGCTCTACGAGATCGCCGCGGCCAGCGGGGTGGGCATGGAGATCGACGAGAGCCTCTTCGTTTACCCCGATGAGGTCCGGATGGTCTGCGAGGCCTTCGGCATCGACCCGGTCCGGGCCATCGCCGAGGGCAGTCTCCTCATCGCCGTCCGGCCGGGAAAGAGCCCGGCCGTGCTGGCCCGGCTGAAGAGGAAGCGCATCGCCGCCTCGGTCATCGGCCGCGTCGTTCGCGACCGCCGGACGAGAACGATCCGCCGGACCGACGGCCGAACGGAGCCGCTCGAGATCCCCGCCCAGGACCCCTTCTGGCCCGCCTTCTTCGAAGGCCTGGGCCAGACCTGACCGCCCCGCTGACCCTAGAAATCCCTCTCAAGGCGGCGAGGCACCGACCGGAGCGAACGAAAGCGAGCGGAGGGCAGAAATACGCCGGAGCATTCACGGAGGCGGATTTCTGCGAAATATCTTGAAAAAGGTGTTTCTTGCGCTTCGGTTATATGGCCCGGGAGCTAGAGGCAATGCCCTGAGCGAAACTGGAGAGAGAGATTTCCTAAGGACGTCAGCGGCCGTTCCGGCCCTTGGCCTTCTTCAACTTCTTTTCGGCCATGGTCATGACGTCCCTGAGGGTTAGGCTCTCGAAATAGTTCTTGAGCAGATTCGTCGCGCCCTTCCAGATCTCGAAGGTCGGGCAGGTCTCGGTGAACTCGCAGTAGGAGCCGTCCTCGATGCACTCGACGAGGCAGCAGTTGCCCTCGAGGGCGTGGAGGATCTCGCTGACCTTGATGTCCTCGGGCCGGCGGGCCAGGGTGTAACCGCCGCCCGCGCCGCGGATGCTCTTGACCAGGCGGTTGATCTTGAGCGGGATGATGATCTGCTCGAGGTAGCGAATGGAGATCCTCTCGTCCTCGGAGATGTTCTTGAGGATGACCGCGTCGGGGCCGTTCCCGTAGTGGCGGGCCAGGTTCAGCATCAAGCGCGTCCCGTAGCGCCCTTTGGTCGAGAGTCTAATCATGTCGCGCTCCTCAATGGGCTATTCTATCGGGCTTTGCCCCGAATATCAACATAGACCCATAGGAATAGTCAAGTTCTTGACACTCCGCGCTTCGAGTGGGTATCCTAACCTCGAATCCCTTCGATAAAGGAACGCCCATGCCCCGTCAGATCCTTCTTGGTGACGAAGCTGTCGCCCTGGGGGCCGTTCATGCCGGCCTCTCCGGCGCTTATTCCTATCCCGGGACGCCGGCCTCCGAGATCCTCGAGTATCTCGTCCGCAGGGCGGAGGAAACCAAGGCCTTCACGGCCGTCTGGTCGGTGAACGAGAAGGTCGCCTACGAGGAAGCGCTGGGCGTCTCCTTCGCGGGTAAGAGGGCCCTCGTCTCGTTCAAGCACGTCGGCCTCAACGTCGCCGCCGACCCCTTCATGAACTCGGCCATCACCGGGGCCAACGGGGGCCTCCTCGTCGTCAGCGCCGACGACCCGGGCATGCACAGCTCGCAGAACGAGCAGGACAGCCGCTATTACGTCCAGTTCGCCAAGATCTTCGGCTTCGAGCCCTCCGATCACCAGGAAGCCTATGACATGACGCGCGAGGCCTTCGACCTGTCCGAGCGCCTCGGCCTGCCCGTGCTCCTGCGTCTCGTGACGCGCCTGTCCCACAGCCGGTCGGCCGTCGAGACGCGCGATCCCCGGCCCCAGAACGAGCTCAGGAAGGGGGCCGGGAAGGACTGGATCCTGCTTCCCGTCAACGCCCGCCGGCGCTTCGGCCAGCTTCTCGACCGGCAGGCGGAGATGGTCCGCCTCTCGGACGAGTCGCCCTTCAACGAGTTGAAGCTCAACGCCAAGGACCGGACCTTCGGCGTCCTGGCCTCGGGCATCGCCTACAACTATTTCCGGGAGGCCGTTGCCGGCGACGCCGCTCCTCCGTCCTTCCTCAAGGTCTCGACCTATCCTCTGCCCGAGGGTCTCATCCGCCGGCTCGTCGAGCACGTCGACACGATCCTCGTCCTCGAGGACGGCTACCCCTTCATCGAGCGGCAGCTCAAAGGGCTCTTCGGCGTCCCGGGCAAGACGATCCTCGGCAAGACGAGCGGCACGCTGCCCGCGGCCGGGGAGCTGACCCCCGACATCGTCCGCAAGGCCCTGGGCCTCGGGCCCCTGCCGGCCCTCGCGGCGAGCGGGCTGCCCCTGGCCGGGCGGCCGCCGCAGCTCTGCGTCGGATGCCCCCACATCGACACCTTCAAGGCCCTCAACCAGGCCCTCGAAGGACAGGCGGGGGCGAACGTCTTCAGCGATATCGGCTGCTATACCCTGGGCGCCCTGCCGCCCTACAACGCCATCCAGAGCTGCGTCTGCATGGGCGCGAGCGTCAGCATGGCCCGCGGCGCCGCGGACGTGGGGCTCCATCCGGCCGTCGCGGTCATCGGGGACTCGACCTTCGCCCACTCCGGCATCACCCCGCTCCTCGGCGCCGTCCGGGCCGACGCCGATATGACCGTCATCATCCTCGACAACGCCACGACGGCCATGACCGGCGGCCAGCCGACGTATGGCTCAGGTCCGGCCCTCATCCGTCTCGTCGAGGGGCTCGGCCTCGCCAAGGAGCGCGTCCGGACGATCGAGCCCCTGCCCAAGAACCACGAGCAGAACGTCCAGGTCATCAAGGACGAGATCGCCCATCGCGGGCTTTCCGTCATCGTCGCCGCGCGCGAGTGCGTCCAGGAACAGCGGAAGAAGAGGAGCTAGGCCATGAAGCAGGACATCATCCTCGCCGGCGTCGGCGGCCAGGGCATCCTGTCGATCGCCTACGTCATCGACAACGCGGCCCTCGCCGACGGCCTGGCGTTCAAGCAGGCCGAGGTCCACGGCATGGCCCAGCGGGGAGGCGCCGTGCAGTCCCACATGCGCCTGTCGGACGGCCGGGTCTGGAGCGATCTCATCCCCAAAGGGGAAGCGGACATGATCCTGAGCGTCGAGCCGCTCGAAGCCGTGCGCTACTTCGATTTCCTCCGACCCGACGGCATCGTCATCACCAGCTCGACGCCCTACCGCAACATCCCCGACTATCCCGACCTCGGGGCGGTCCTCGAGGCCGTCCGCGCGGCGCCCCGGAGCGTCGTCGTCGACTCGGAGAAGCTGGCCAAGGAGGCCGGCACGGTCAAGGCCCAGAACATCGTCCTTCTCGGGGCCGCTTCGTCGTTCCTGATCCTCAAGGAGGAGAGCCTGCGGCGCACGATCGAGGCCCTGTTCAGGGGCCGCGGCCCGACCGTCATCGAAGCCAATCTCAGAGCCTTTGAGCTGGGCCGGAAGGCGGCCCTCGGCTCATGACGACCGCCTGGACCAGGACCGTCCGCGTCCTCGAACGCGCGGAAAGGGATGGCCGGACCTTCCTCCTCGAACCCGAGGTCTACGAGATCCTGAAGGACGCGGGGATCGCCGTCCCGCGCCATGTCCTCGTCCCGGCCGGCCAGGCCGTCCGGCGCAAGGACCTTCAGGCGCTCCGCGCGCCCGAGGTCGTCGTCAAGATCGTCTCACCGCTCGTCATCCACAAGTCCGACGTCGGCGGCGTCGCCTTCGCCAAGGCCGAGCCGGCGGCCGTGAACAGGGCCTGCGCGGCCATGCTCAGGACCGTCCTGGCGCGGACGCCTGCGGGCGAGCGAAAGGCCGTCCGGGCCTCGGTCCGCGGCTTCCTCCTCGTCGAGAAGGTCGCTTTCGAAAACGTCGGGTTCGGCTCGGAGATCCTCCTCGGGCTGCGGAACTCCCAGGACTTCGGCCCCGTCCTGACCATGGGCTCGGGCGGGCTCGAGGTCGAGTACATGAACGCCCGCCTCAAGAGCGGGAGGGCGGTGGCCATCGCCTCCGCCCATCTCCTCGACGGGTCGAAGGCCCAGGAGATCCTGGAGCCGCTGACGTTCTTCGGCAAGCTGGCCGCCGTGTTCAGGGGCCGCAAGCCCCTCGTTTCGCCGCATACCTTGGTCGAAACCCTGCTCCGCTTCCGCGACCTGGCCGCCGCCTTCTCGGCCCATTCGGAGGCGACGCCGTTCGTCCTCGAGGAGACCGAGGTCAACCCGTTCGTCGTCCGGCGCGGCCGGCTCGTTCCGCTCGACGGCGTCTGCCGGTTCTCGCGGGCCAAGGCCGCCCCCTCGGCCCGGCCGGTCGAGGCCGTCGGCCGCCTGCTCAAGCCGGCCTCGATCGGCATCATCGGCGTCTCGGAGAAGATGAACATCGGCCACGTCATCCTCAACAATATCCTCAAGGGCGGCTTCGACCCGGCCGGCGTCGTCGTGGTCAAGCCCGGCCTCGAGACGATCGAAGGCTGCCGCTGCGTCCCCACGATCGAGGCCATGCCGTTGACGGTCGACCTTTTTGTCCTGACCCTGGCCGCCGACCAATGCTACGACGTGATGAAGGACCTCGTCGAGCATGGCAAGGCCCGCTCGGTCATCCTCATCGCCGGCGGGATGGGGGAGAAGGAGGGCGGCGGCTCGATCGAGGACCGCATCCGCGGCCTGCTCCGCGAGGGGCGGGCGAGCGGCCGGACGACGCCGGTCGTCAACGGCGGCAACTGCCTGGGCGTCGTCTCCAAGCCGGGGCGCTACGACACGCTCTTCATCCCGGATTTCAAGCTGCCCCGGCCGAAGACGGCCGGCTCGGCCACGGCCATGATCAGCCAGAGCGGCGCCTTCATGATCTGCCGCATGAGCAAGATGCCGTCGCTCGAGCCCGTTTATTCCGTGTCATTGGGGAACCAGATCGACCTGACAGCGTCGGACTACCTGAAGTATCTCAAGGACGACCCTGCGGTCCGCACCTTCTGCGTCTATATGGAGGGCTTCAAGCCCGGTGACGGGCTGGCCTTCGCCGAGGCCGTCCGCGAGATCACCGCCTCGGGCCGCCGGGTCCTCGTCTACAAGGCGGGGCGCAGCCCCGAGGGCCGGTCGGCGACCTCCAGCCACACGGCCTCCGTGGCCGGGGATTACGGCGTCTTCAAAGCGGTGTGCGAGCAGGCCGGGGCCATCGTCGCCGACGATCTGTTCGAGTTCGAGAGCCTCACCAAAGGCTTGGCCTGGCTCGAGGGCCGCGAGGTCCGCGGCCGGCGGGTCGGCCTCGTCAGCAACGCCGGGTTCGAGTGCGTCATGATGGCCGACAATCTCAAGGACGGCGGGGGGCTCGACCTGGCGGCCTTCAGCCCCGCGACCCGGGAGCGCATCCTGTCCTGCCTGCAGCCGCTGGGCATCGACCGGCTGGCCGACGTCCACAACCCGCTCGACGTGACCCCGGTCGCGGACGACGCGGCCTTCGTCGAGAGCGCCCGGGCCTTCATCGAGGACCCCGGCGTCGATTGCGCCGTCATCTCCAACGTGCCGCTGACCAAGGCCCTTCAGACGCTGCCGGCGGGGGAGGGGCATGCCGAGGACCTGACCCGCCCCGGCGGATTCGCGATCGTCGTCAACATCGATTCGGGCGCGCTCTACGATCCCCTGGCCGATCATCTGGAGCGGGCGGGCATCCCGGTCTTCCGGCGGTCGGATGAGGCCCTACGCTTCCTGCGGCTGTACGTCAACCGGCTTCTCGGTTAGGGGGACTGTCCCTCTTGTGTTTTCGGCGATCAGACGTCTCTGGTCCTGTGCCGCTCGGAGGGACAGTCCCTAACGGACGCGCTGCTGGAACTGGTGGGGGTAATCGAACGGGTTGTTCGTCCTGATCGGCCCGGTGTGGCAGACGTTGCACGCCGTCGGCTCGCTGCCGCCATGGGCCTGGACGATCCGGTTCAACCCTCCGCCCTTCGAGTTCTTGTGGCAGACCTTGCAGTCGCCGATGGACAGGGCCTTGGCTTGATACTGGACGGCCTGGGCGTTGTCCGAGTCCTTGGTCGAGGGGACCTGGGCATGGGCCGGCCCATGGCAGGCGGGGCACGAGAGCCCGCCGTGCCCGACGCCGTTGCGGTAGAGCGAGGTCCCCGTATCGACCTGGGCCACGAATGTGTGGCAGTCGACGCACTTGGTCTCGGTCTCCCAAGGGACGCGGCCGGTCGCGATGGTAAGCGCGACGTTCAACAAGCTGCCATGGCAGGCGGCGCAGTTGCCGTCGGTCGCGTCGTGGGCGGCGCTCCGGTTGCCCTTCGTTGTCGCCCCGGGGTGGCAATCGTAGCAGGCGATCGTCTGGCCGTTATGGAAGAGGTGGACGGCGGAGGACAGGTAGATCTCCGCGGAACCCGCGCCCGTCGTCCCCAGGACGGGGCTGCCGTGGCACTCCGCGCAGAGGACCGGGTTCCCGTTGGCGACGAAGGTCGTGGCCGAGAGCCTGTCGTGGGACTGGAGGACCGACCCGATCTCCACCGAGTTGACCGTCTGGCCGTGGCACTTGGTGCAGTTGAGCTCGTCGGAGGTCTCCGCGGTCGTCGTCGTCCTGGCCAGCTCGGCCCCGGAGGAGGCGTCGCGAACCACGATCTGGGCGACCTGGTAGGGGTCCCAGGTCTCGGCGTCGTTGATGGGGACGAGCGGGATGCCGTCCGCTTCGTAACGGTCGCCCTTGAGGAGCATCGTCCCCGTCAAGCCGTTGTGAAGGCCCGGGTCCGTGAAGTTGAGGCCCGTGTTGGGGGCGAGGTCGACCCCGAAGAGCTCGAAGGCGTTGTCCCAGAACTGGGCGTAGTCCCTGACCGGGCTGGTCGTCGCCTTCCCGAAGGAGAAGGTGTTGCCGACGAAGCTGTATTCAAGGGTCACGCCAGCGGTCACGATCTGAGGCGGATCGCCGCGCCGGATGACCTGGGCCATCAGGGTGTTGTAGGGCGGCTGCAGGACTTCCCGGTTGTAGGTCGGGCTGAGAAAGTGCATGCCTTGCTCGCTCCAGGCCAGAACGATGTAAGACATCGACGCGGCGGGGATCTCGACGGGCGTCACCACGTCCGCATTCTCGGTCGAGCAGGAGCTGAGAACGGCGGCCAGGATCAGGAGGGCGAGGGCGGGAACGAACGGGCGGCGCTCAGACATGCATCTCTCCTTTCGGGATATTATTCACGGAAATCCCTCAATTTGCAAACGCCGGGCGGGCCCGGTCCGTTTCCTTGTCACACTCCGGGGCACATGGTACAATCGGCGGGAATGAGGATGCTGGCCGTTTTCGCCGCCTTGGCGGCGTCGCTCGGAGGAGCCGCGCTCATGCCACAATCCGTCCCTCCCGAGGCCCGGCTCCTGGGGTCCTATATCCCGACCTCGGCCGGTCCGTGGCTGGCCGAGGCTGACCGTATCTACGACGCGGCCTCGATCTTCGACTACATCGATGGCGCGGGCGAGGTTTATCGCTCCTACAATATGAGGCTTCTCGTCGCCCGCCGCTTCCACAAGGACGGACGGCCGGATCTCGTCGTGGACGCCTTCGACATGGGGACCTCCGAGGACGCCTTCGGCGCCTTCACCCACGACCTCGACGGCCGGGAGGCCGGCATCGGCCAGGGCTCGACCTATCAGGCCGGGCTGCTGTTGTTCTGGAAGGGCCGCTATTTCGTCTCCATCTATGCCGAAGAAGAAACGGAGGAGACGAAGGCGCTCGTTCTCGAGCTGGGCCGGGCGGTCGCCGAGGCCATTCCCGAAGAGGGCCCGAAACCCCGGCTCCTGAAGCTGCTGCCGCCGCAGGGGCTCGAAGCGGACCGGATCAGGTTCTTCCACAATCACTCGGTCCTCAACTATCACTTTTTCGTGGCCGACACGGACATCCTCCTGCTCAGGGGGACGGCCAAGGCGGCGCTCGCCGACTACGGACGGGGGGCGGCCGCAAGCCGGCTTCTCGTCGTCGAATATGCCGACGCCGACGAGGCCGCCCGGGCGGGAGCGTCGTTCGCCGGAGCGTATATGCCCGGGGCCGCCGGCCGGGGACTCAGCCGGATGAAGAACGGCCGGTGGACGGGCCTGATGGTCCATGGACGCTATCTGGCCGTCGTGTTCGACGCGGCGACGGGCCCAGAGGCGTCGTCCCGTCTCGAGGCGGTCAAGGCGTTGATCGAAGCAGGGGCCTGGAGGGGCGGCGCGACGGGCCGCGCCGTCCGGCTCCATGGAGGAGAAGAAGAATGAGCAGAAAAACGATCACCCGGAGGGATTTCCTGAAGGTCGCCTCCGCGGCGCCGCTGGCCGGGGCGCTCGCACCGGCGCTCAGGACCGGTCAGGCGACGGCGGCCGATAAAGTCCGGGTCGTTCTCGTCCGGGACGCGAACGCCCTCGACGCCTCTGGGGCGCCCAACGGCGAGGTCATTCAGAGGATGCTCGACGAGGCGGTTCGGGCCCTCTTCGGAGAGACGGACGCCGCCAAGGCCTGGAAGAGGCTCATCCGGCCCGACGACACGGTCGGCGTCAAGACCAACGTGTGGGGCCGGCTGCCGACGCCGGCCGAGGTCGAACAGGCCCTCAAACGGCGCGTCCTGGAAGCCGGCGTCCCCGAGTCCCGCCTTTCCATCGACGACCGGGGCGTGCTGCGGAACCCGATCTTTCGGAACGCGACGGCGCTCGTCAACGCCCGTCCGGCCCGAACCCATCAGTGGTCGGGCATGGGCAGCTGCATCAAGAACTATATCCAGTTCGTTCCCCAGCCCTCGGCCTACCACGGCGACACCTGCGCCGACCTGGCCGCGATCTGGAGCCTGCCCATCGTCAAGGGCAAGACGCGGCTCAACGTCCTGGTCATGCTCAGCCCCCTGTTCCACATGATCGGGACGCAGCAATTCAACAAGGACTTCACCTGGCCGTACGGCGGCCTCATCGTCAGCCAGGACCCGGTCGCCGCCGACGCCACGGGCCTGCGCGTGCTCGAGGCCAAGCGCCGGGAGCATTTCAAGGACGACGGACAGCTGCGGCCGTCCCCGCACCACATCCAGCTGGCCGACACGCGCCATCACCTGGGGACGAGCGACGCGGCGAAGATCGAGCTCGTCAAGCTCGGCTGGAGCGAGGGGGCCCTGATCTGAGATGCCCATCTATGAATACCGCTGCGGAGAAGGGGAGGACCTGTGACCGAGATCCTGGTGTTCGCGGGCGGCGTCGTCTTCGGCGCCCTGGTCGTCTTCGTCATCCATCAGCTGCGAAAGAAGGACGCCCGGGAGATGGCCCGGGCCATGGTCAGCGAGGCCGAGGCCGAGAAGGTCCAGGACCTCGAGGCGCTGATCGGCCGGGTCCGGGACTGCTTCGGGGCCCTGTCCCAGGACGCCCTCAAGGCCAGCACCGGCGAACTCCTCAAGCTGGCCAAGGAGAACCTCGACGGCCGGGTCCTGCTCAGCGAGAGGGAGCTCGAGGCGAAGAAGCAGCTCATCGACCAAAACCTGACGACGATGAAGGGCGACATCCAGAAGATGCAGGACCTTGTCTCCAAGTTCGAGCATGAGAGAAACCGACAGTACGTGCAGCTTGACGACCAGCTCAAATCCGCCGCCAAAGAAACGTCGCGCCTTCAGGACACGGCCGACCACCTCCGCCAGGCCCTGGTCAGCACCAAGGCCCGCGGCCAATGGGGCGAGCGCATGGCCGAGGACGTCCTGAGGCTGGCCGGGTTCGTCGAGGGCGTCAACTACATCAAACAGAAGGTCCTGGACATGGCCGCCTCGCGCCCCGATTACACCTTCTGGCTGCCGCAGGGCATGAAGGTCAACATGGACGTCAAGTTTCCGCTCAACAGCTATCTCCGCTACCTCGAAGTCGACAACGAGGTGGCCCGCGAGGCCCACAAGGCCCAGTTCCTGCGCGACGTCCGGACCCGGATCAAGGAGGTCACGACCCGGGACTACATCAATCCGGAGGAGAAGACGCTCGACTACGTCCTCGTCTTCATCCCCAACGAGCAGGTCTACGCCTTCATCAACCAGAACGACCCGGAGCTCATGGACGAGGCCCTGAAGAACAGGGTCATCCTCTGCTCCCCGTTCACCCTGTTCGCCATCCTGGCCATCATCCGCCAGTCGCTCGACAACTTCAGCATGGAGAAGACGGCCGGCGAGATCCTGGGCCTGGTCAAGAACTTCAAGAAGGAATGGGAGAGGTTCGGGGACTCCATGGCCAAGATGGGCGAAAAGCTCGAGGGCGCCAGCGCCGAGTTCAGGAAGCTGACCACGACCCGCCAGGTCAAGCTCGACAAGTCCCTCCAGAAGATCGAGGACCTGCAGCAGCTCAAAGGCTTGGGGGACGAGTCGGCCCTGCCGGCCGAGGCCGAGGTCGCGGCGCTCGAAGCGGGGGACGAGCCGGAGAAGGACGACTAGGGCCGGGGCCCGAAGATGGCCGTCCCGATGCGGACGAGGGTTGCTCCCTCGGCGACGGCGACACGCCAGGAATGGGACATGCCCATGGAGAGATGCCGCATCTCCACGCCCGGGATGGCGGCGGACCTGAGGGACTCGAAGACCCGCCGCGTCTCGACGAAATAGGGCCGGGAGTCTTCGGGATGGCCCGCTAGCGGCCCCATGGTCATGAGGCCGAGGACGCGCAGGCGGGGCAGCGCGGCGAGCTCGCGGACGAGGGTTTCGGCCCCGTCGGGCATGACCCCGGTCTTCTGCGGCTCGCGGCCGCTGTTGATCTCGACGAGGACGTCCATCGTCCTGCCGGCCGCGGCGGCCCGCTTGTCGAGCTCGCGGCCGAGCCCGATCGAATCCACGGTCTCGATGAGGTCGAAGATCTCGACGGCCTTCCGGGCCTTGTTCGTCTGGAGATGGCCAATGAGGTGCCAGCGGACGCGCCGGCCGACCGCCTCGAAGACCGCGGCCGCCTCCTGGACGTAGTTCTCGCCGACGATCTTGACTCCGGCCTCGACGGCCTCGAGGACCTCGGCGGCGGTCCGGGTCTTGGCCGCGGCCACGAGCTCGACCCCGGGCGGGAGCTCGGCCAAGACGGCCTTGACGTTCTCCGCGATCGCTCCCATGAGCCCATTCTATCAGAAGGTACCGGGTTTACGCATTGCGCAGATTTCCTCCTCGTCCCCGATTGTTTCGTATGTCGGACCTCAGTTTTGCGCAATGCCTAAACCCGGTACCTTCTTGGCTGGCGGCGGACCGTCGCCATCTGATATAATCGGCCGGCAGGGGAGAGGCCCATGACCATCCGCGAAGATCTGGAGAAGACCGAACAGCTGATCCTGTCTCCCAAGGCCAGCCTGAGCGCCCGGTCGCAGGGCCGCGTCCGGGCCGAGGCCCAGCATCCCATCCGCACCGATTTCCAGCGCGACCGGGACCGCATCATCCACTCGAAATCGTTCCGCCGGCTCAAGCACAAGACCCAGGTCTTCCTCTCGCCGTTCGGCGACCACTACCGGACGCGGCTGACCCATTGCCTCGAGGTCTCCCAGATCGCCCGGACGATCGCCAAGGCCCTGCGCCTCAACGAGGACCTGACCGAGGCCATCGCCCTCGGCCACGACCTCGGACACACGCCCTTCGGCCACGCCGGCGAGCAGACGCTCCGCAAGCTCCTGCCGCACGGCTTCCATCACGCCGACCAGTCCCTCCGCGTCGTGGAGAAGCTCGAGTACGACGGCAAGGGCCTCAACCTGACCTTCGAGGTCCGCGACGGCATCCAGCGCCACTCTAAAGGCCGCGGCGAGATCTTCGACGAGGACGTCGAGGACATGCCCTCGACGCTCGAGGGCCAGATCGTCCGCGTCTCCGACGTCATCGCCTACGTCAATCACGACATCGACGACGCGCTGCGGGCCGGCATCATCCGCGACGAGGACATCCCGGCCGGGCTGATCAAGGTCCTGGGCAAATGGCACGCGACGCGGATCGACCGCATGGTCATGGACGTCGTCGAGGCCAGCCTCGGGACGGGGCTCGAGCGGATCGCCATGAGCGAGCGGATCATGAAGGCCGTCGTCGAGCTCCGGGAGTTCCTCTACCAGAACGTCTACTTCAACTCGGCCGCCCGCGACGAGCTGCGCAAGACCGAGAAGATCATCCAGGACCTCTTCGGCTACGTCATGGAGCACCCCGACGAGTACATCCGGCCTTATCCGGCCGGCGACCCGGTCATCGTCCGGGCCGGGGACTTCATCGCCGGCATGACCGACCGCTACGCCATGGCCCTCTACGAGCAGATCTTCCTGCCCAGGGCCTGGCCGATCCTCTGATCTTGGCGAAGGAGGCTTCATGCGGCACTTCCGCCTTTGGCTCGTCTGCGCGCTGACCTTGATCGCCGCGTCCTCCTGCAAGCCGTCCGGCCGAGGGCCCTATCTCGAGGCCGCCCTCAAGGCCGGGGCCTGGATCCGATCGACCGAGATCCGTGCTCCCGAGGGATCGTCGTGGCCGGCCGTGCCGTCGGACCCGAAGTCCTCCGGCCTCGACCTCTACAGCGGCGTCCCCGGGGTCGTTCTTTTTCAGGTCCAAGCCTTCTACGCGACGGGCGCCCAGGCCTATCTCGAC
>Ga0153915_10003036_pt1 | contig 15333 bp, 8 predicted proteins | sample Opewatmetagenome_2_FD_107003 | JGI IMG/M metagenome (GOLD analysis project Ga0153915, IMG submission 107003) | Freshwater wetland microbial communities from Ohio, USA - Open water 3 Core 3 Depth 3 metaG | ecosystem: Environmental > Aquatic > Freshwater > Wetlands | place: USA: Ohio, Lake Erie...
ACGATCTTGGCCAGTTCCATATCCACGGACTTGATGATGGACATGGGCGTGATGTTGTTCTCTTTGTTGTAAGCGACCTGCTTGGCGCGCCGGCGGTTGGTCTCGTCGATGGCCTGATTCATCGAATCGGTGCGGCGATCCGCGTAAAGAATGGCCCGGCTTTCGACGTGGCGGGCGCAGCGGCCGATGGTTTGGATCAGCGAAGTGGCACTCCGCAAGAAGCCCTCCTTGTCCGCATCCAAAACCGCCACCATCGAGACTTCCGGCAAATCCAGCCCCTCGCGCAGCAAATTGATACCGATCAGCACGTCGAATTCGCCGCGGCGCAAATCGCGCAGGATCTTGATGCGGTCCAGCGTCTCCACTTCCGAATGCAAATAGCGGCAGCGGACGCCGATCTCGGTGAAATATTCGGACAAATCCTCCGCCATGCGCTTGGTCAGCGTGGTGACCAGCACGCGCTCGTTCTTCTCCGCACGTATGCGGATCTCTTCGAGCAGATCATCCACCTGGCCTTTAATGGAACGAATTTCCACTTGCGGATCCACGAGCCCCGTCGGCCGGATCACCTGTTCGACTACGACGCCGCCCGCTTTCGTCAGCTCGTACGGCCCGGGCGTGGCCGAGACGTAGACGACCTGGTTCATGCGGTGCTCGAACTCTTCAAACGTCAGCGGGCGATTATCGAGAGCAGAAGGCATGCGGAAGCCATAGTTCACGAGCGTCTGCTTGCGCGAGCGGTCACCATGAAACATCCCGCGCACTTGACCGACGGTCTGATGCGATTCATCGATGAACAGCAGGTAGTCCTGCGGCACGTAATCGAGCAACGTCGGCGGCGCTTCTCCGGGCAGCCGGCCGCTCAAGTGCCGCGAATAGTTCTCGATGCCGTGGCAGTACCCGATGGTGCGCATCATTTCGATGTCGAACATGGTGCGCTGCACCACGCGCTGGGCTTCGACAAATTTTCCCTGCTTTTCCATTTCCTTTTTCCACCACCACAGCTCTTCCTGAATGCTCACAATGGCGCGGTCGCGCTGCTCCTGCGGCATCACGTAGTGGGTCTTCGGGTAGATGGGCACGCGCGACAGATCTTCCTGCCCCGCGCGTACTTCCCCGGTCAATGGATCGATCTGCCGCAGCGCGTCGATCTGGTCGCCCCACATTTCGATGCGGTAACCCTGATCTTCATAGGTGGGATAAATCTCGATCATGTCGCCGCGCACGCGGAAGGTGCCGCGCCGCAGGTCCTCGCCGCGCTCGTACTGAATGTCCACCAGGCGGCGAAGAAGCGCTTCGCGCGAGGTCTGCTGGCCCTTTTCGAGCATGACGAGCATGCCGTAATAGGCTTCGGGCGAGCCCAGGCCGTAGATGCAGGAAACGGAGGCCACGATGATGACGTCGCGGCGTTCGAACAGGGAGCGCGTGGCGCTCATGCGCAGCTTGTCGAGCTCGTCGTTGATGGTGGCTTCCTTGTCGATATAGAGATCGGCGGAAGGCACGTAGGCTTCCGGCTGGTAAAAGTCGTAGTAACTGACGAAATATTCGACGGCGTTTTCCGGGAAAAATCCTTTGAACTCGTGATAGAGCTGCGCGGCTAGCGTTTTGTTATGGGCGAGCACCAGCGCCGGGCGATTCGCTTGCTCGATCAGCTTGGCCATGGTGAAGGTCTTGCCCGAACCGGTTACGCCCAGGAGCACCTGGTGCTTTTCGCCCGATTCCAGGCCGCGATAGAGCTGCTCAATGGCCGCCGGCTGATCGCCGCGCGGCTGATAGTTGCTGTGCAGCTTGAATTTCATGAGACGGGTCACCTGCAGCTCCGAGGGCCACTGCCGAAACCTTCATTATACTCCGGCATGCAAATTTCTTCTTTTTGCAGCGATGAGGTTTTCAGCGCGGGATTAAGGCCGGGTCAATGGCGTCCCGGTAATCAGCAACACTTGCGAATTGCTCTTCGCATCCACGCTGTAGTGCACGCGGTTCGAGCCATCCGCCTTCGCGACCACGACGTCCATTTGCTGGCTGGCTTCTTCCGTGGCGCGGACAACGAGTCCGGTGGTCAGCGAAATGTAGGTGATGACCTCATTCGCTCCCTTCGCCGTTCCCATGGTCTTCAGCTCGTGGAGCTTGAAGTCCTCCGGTGTCGCATCCTTCGGCGAGGATTTTTGTTTCAGCGTTGCGGTGGTGAGCAAGACCGCGCAAGTGTCGGAAGGGCCGATCGCGGCGGAGATTTCTCCGGTAATCGAGAGCTGGCTCGCCTGGCACGGCTCGTTTCTGACGTAGTGGGACTCGCGCGCCCAATGCAGCGCCGAGATCGGCGAACTCGCCTGTACCGCTTGCTCGGACTTCCATTTTTCGCCGATCTTGACGACATCGGCGGGAAGGGTCCAAGCCATCGCAAAGCGCGCTACCCATTCTTGCCAGACCTGTTGCTGGTCCGGAAGAAGAGAATCCAGGCCTGTGACCTTCTCCGCTGATCCGTCCGGAGAAATTGTAAATTCGAGAGTCTTGCCGCTGGGGTCGCTCCGCTGAATATCCCCATTCGGTTCCCTGTCGTCAGGCTTCTTCAACCACATGCCAGAGTCCAGAGTCAGGAATTGTCCCCGCGCGTGGAACCCTGCCTTGCTGCCCGCCGGTTGCAGGGCCAATACTTCGATTTGCAGCAATCCGTGGGCATCGATTTGAGAAGCAGTGGGGGCCATGGGAGCAACCACGCGGCTTTCGGTTTTCACATTCTTGTCGCTTCGATAGCCGATCAAATAGGTGAGCTTCTGGCCGGGGTGCAATTTTGGGAGGAGGCTGACGGGCTTGTCCCCTGCTCGCAGAGTGGCGGCTACAAGCAGCAGCATCCCGGCAGTGAGTTGTAATCGATGATTCATCGCATCCGGCGCGGCTCTGCAAGCCTCCTGAAATCTCCCGAAGTGCTCTCCTCTCCCGAAAGACGGCTCGCTACTTAGCAGGAGATTTGAAATGCCGGTCGAAGAAATCGCTCGCCGCGTGATAGGCCGCCAGCCAGTTGCGGTGCAGCAGGAAGTCATGAATCTCATCGGGGAAAACCAACTGCTCGAAGGAAACGCGCTGTTTGCGCAGCGCCTCCGCGAGGTCCACCATCTCGGAGAAAGGCACGTTGCGATCATCGTCCCCCTGAATCAACAGCACCGGCGAGCGCCAGGTAGCGACGGAAGAAAGAGGCGACGACTCCCAGGCGAGCCTGGCGGCGTCTGGCCGCTCATTTGGCTTGTACGACGGCATGAAGTTGGGAATCTCGGAGTTCCAGTCATGAACGCCGTGGATGTCAACTCCAGCGGCAAACATATCCGAAGCCCGGGCAAGCCCGAGTGCTGTAAGGTACCCGCCATAGCTGCCGCCCCAGAGGCCGATTTTATCTGGGGCCACGTCCGCGCGGCTTCGGAGATAGACTCCCGCGCCTTGGACGTCATTAAATTCACTGGCCCCCATCGCGCCGTAGTTGAGCGCTTCGCGAAAATCCATTCCGTAACCAATCCCGCTGCGATAATTCACAGACAAAACAACATATCCGCGGCTGGCGAGGTACTGATTCAGCGCGTAGGCATTGCTGTAGTAGAACATATAATGCCAGCCGAGGAGCATCTGGCGTCGCGAACCGCCGTGGAAAAACACAATCGCCGGATGGCGCGCGGCATCGCTGGCACTCGCGGGCAGGAAGAGCTGGCCGTGAATCTGCATACCGTCGGCAGCTGAAAATATCACCTGCTGGGGCGCGACCAGCGCATTGGCAGGAAAATCGGGGGGAATTGTTTCCTGAGCAACATCGCGCAGTTCGCCCTTGCCAGCGACAATTGCCGGGCGCATGGGCATTCGCGCATCGGAATGCAGAATGAAAATCGTGTGGTTGTCGCTGACCATCACCGGAGCGGTCTCGATGCCGCTGCCGCTGGTCACCGCCGCCGGGCGGTCACCTGCAGGCGAAACGCGCCAGACATGGCGCCGATCAATATCATCCTGGTTCGAGGAGAAAACGATTTCTTCGCGGTTGGCGCTGAGCGCGGCATTTTCCACTTCGAAATTACCCGGCGTGAGCAGCTTGGCAGTACCCCCGCTTGCCGAGACTGAGTATAAATGCACCCAGCCATCGCGTTCCCATGGGAAGACGATCTGGCCTCGCGCGCCCCATAGCAACTGATTGTCCGCGACGATCTCGTGAAAAGCACTGCCCCGGCCTGTTTCCGCGCGCCAGATTTCGCGCCCCTTGCCGGTCACCGCATCAGCAATTCGAATGGACCACGGCTGGCCCTCGCGCCGGGGACTGAAAGGCAAGCGCCCTTTGGCCACGGGTATGCGGAGGAAAGCGATTTGGCGGCCATCGGGCGACCAAACCGGCTCGAGGTCCGTGTCCACGCTGGGATCGAGAAAAACCAGGGAACGGGCGGAAAAGTCATAAACACCAATGAAGCCGTGGTCTCCGCGACTGTTGACGAACGCCAGCTTCGAGCCGTCCGGGGACCATCGCAGTGAAGCGGATTCGCCATTGGCGTGAATCAACTGCTCCGGCTTTCCGCTGCCGTCCAACTTTGCGAGCCACACCTGAGCCTTGGAAATGAATGCGACGGCATCGCCTTTCGGGGAGACAGCCGGCGAATGGCCCTCACCCAGTTGCTTCGCCTGGCCAGTCGCGAGCGACACCGCCCAGACCGCTTGCGCAACACCCTGTGGCGAACTTTGCGGATTGGGATATGACCGGTTCAAAAATTCGAGGTCGCCTCCGCGCGTGAAAACAATCGTCGCGGCATCGGGCGTCCAGCACAGTTGGCCGAGATCCTGGCCGTCGTCGTCCTGGTAGGAAGTGATTTGCCTCGCTTTGTAATTTCCGTCGGCCGCGGGTTCCGCGACCCAGAGGTTACGGCGACCCTGAGCGTTGAAGACCCAGGCCACGCGTGCTCTGGCGGGGGCGGCGGTTAGCTCCGTAGGAAACGGCGCGCTCATCACCTGTTCCAGCGTGAATGGCTTCTGCGCGCTCGCCCGCGGCACTAAAATCAGCAATACACCTGCACAGAACAGCGCATGACGTTTCATTGATCGTGTCCTTCCCTGCCTGAAGATGCAGGCTTCTCTCTCAGATCTTAAATCTCAATCCGCAGGCTGCCGCACGCCAGCCTTTTCCACCGAGACCTGTGGACCATCGAGCGGGCCGGAAATTTTCATCACGTGGCCTGCCCCGGAATCACCGGATTTGCGATCCTTCTTCCCTGGCGCGCTTGTGGTTTCGATTTCGAGATTCGCTTTTCTCCCGAAGCTGAGCGTTCCGTGGACCATCGTCCACTGGTTCCCATAGTTCAATCGTAATTCCTCAAGAACAATATTGCTGTCTTTCAAACGGAGCAAGCCTTCGCCCGTCGCCCAGCGGGAGATTCCGGTTTGCGCCGCTCCCTCCGCGATGCTCGCGTTGACATCCCAGCCGCGAAACTCGATCTTGCTCATCTGAAACTCGCTCCGGCCTTCGAGTTTGTGCAACAACTCTTCGCGGCCCACGCCTGCCGTCTTCAAATGCACCGTGCCGGACGCCATCCCGCCAACACGGTCCGCGATTCGCCCCGCCCCCGGAAGTTGCGCCAGGTTCACGTGTTCCAAATTCGCGGCGATCTCATAGGCTGGCCGCGGCAAAAATTTCGCAGAGATCTTTGCGCGCACTTTGCCGCCCGCCCATTCTGCCTCAGCTTCGCCGACGTCGAGTTGCAAATCGCTTAACGATCCTTTGGCGCGCACTTTTCCGAGCTTCAGCTTTTCGATTGTCAATTGTTGAATGCTGAGCTCGCCTTCCGCGTTTATACGCCTTACCAACTCACTCGCGGGAGTGTTCTGGGCGCCGCCCAGAAGCGACGGCAGCAGCCGCTGTAACCAGTTCGGCCGCGCTCTCGGCCCGACCCAGCGGTCCAGATCCGCCGCATTCAACTGGTCCGCGCTGAGATGAAATCTCCATTTCGCCGCGCTCTCCGCGTCTGTAGTTGGCGGTTCCTCGATTTGTCCGCTCCACGTCCCGCCAAACCCCTCCACTTTCATGAGCCGCACGGTGCGCCGCCCGCCGATCCAATCCAAAGCACTCTCGGTAATCTTGAGCGGCAGGTTCAATCCCGCGACGGTCAAATTTCCTTTGTTGATATCGATCTCTCCGCTCCACCGTCCCTTGAACGGTTTTTCCCATTCCCATTTGGCCGTCGCGGTCGCCCGGCCGGTCAGTTCCCAACCGTGATTCAGCGGCCGTCCCGCCGCGGCAGACAATTTCAGGAAATCTTCCACCTTGTTCAAGTTCCCTTCGACGCCGATGCTTCCAGCCAGGGTGCTCAAATCCTGCGTGAACGTCAAATCCGCGGCATTTTCCATGGCCAAGGCCACACGGCGTTTCTTTGGCGTCATCACGTCGCGAACTTCACCTCCAAGCACAACGCGCACCGGCCCAAGCACCAGCGCGCCGCGCTCGCGGCCTCCGTTCACGGGACCGATTCGCACGGGTTCGGTGAATCCCGGCACTTTCACGATTCCTCCGCTGCTCGAAATCGCCGCTGATTCGATCGTGAGCGGCCGCCCGCGCAGGATCATTCCGCCCGTGAAATACTGTTCCGCCGTCAGTCCCTCGGCGACCTCCGGCTGAAACGCACGATACCATGCCAACAAATCCGACGCCTGAATCCCCATCGAATCCAGACGCACTTCCGCGGAGGGCGCGCTCCCTCCCGCAAAACGGAACATGCCGCGCAGATTCGATCGCGGCCCCTCCACCGCGACTTGCTCCGCCAGTAAACTTCCCGCGCCGATGTTCCAGCGGCCTTTCACGTTCACATTCAAACCGGGGTTGTCCGCGCGTTCCGTCAAATCCCAGCGATGAATCTGTCCCGCGCGTCCCTGCACCGAAAACGTCCAGTCGCCCGGTCCGTCTTCCCTGGCGCTGCCGCTTTTCGCTGCCGCGTCCAGGGCGAAGACTCCGCGCACGCCGTAATCCTGCCCTCGGAATAGCCGGAACATATCCGCAAGAGAAGCCTCGCTCCAATGCAATGTAATTTCCGCGGGCTGGAGCCGCGCCGAAGTGCCCGCCACGTCTCCGCGCACGCGAATCGTTCCCGCCGATTGCAGCGAAACTCCGCTCCGCCAGGGCTGCGCCTCCAACTGCAATTGCCAGCGGCCCGGGGAGACTTGTTCCACGCTTCCGGAAACATTGATGAAGGCGAATGGCTGCTTGTCCGCTCCGGTCTTGAAATTAACGCGCCCATCGTCGAACTCAATTCGCTCCAGCCGGTTAACAGGCGCAACCGGCGCCGGCGGTCCGTAGAGGCGCGTGCCTTGGGCAAGGTTCACCTTTGCCGGCGGCAACCACCTCTCCAGGTTCCAGCGGCCTTCGGAATTGCGCACCAGAATCAGGCTCGGCTTGCTAAGCGATATGGTCCCAAATTCAAAATGGCCGCGCAGCAGACCCCTCCAGCGCAAACCGGCGCTCAGCTGTTCTGCACGAAGAAAATACTCATAACCGAACGCGGGGTCTTCACCCACGGTCACGCCGTCGGCGTACAGCTGCGGGCTCGGCAGAATCCACGCGCCAAAACTCCCGACCTCCACCGGCCTTCCAAAAGCTCTCTCCAGATGGGCCACAAGATACGTGTGCACGCGATGGGTCCTTGCCACAAGCGACACCCCGGCCTGCAAAACGGCAAGTAGCAAAACGACGACAAGCCCCGGTTTCCACCACTTTCGCAGCTTAGTCATGTCGCTCGGAAGTTTAAGAGACCTCTGGGAAAAAGGGTAGGGGCGAGCCTTGACGCGGAGCGAAGACCAGAGTTGACTCGCCCCCAGTTGTTTCTATTTCGGATTGAGAACCTAATGCACCGTGTGGAGCATGCGGCTCCATCGCGTTCGCGAAGGAAGATGCGCCAGCGTCTGAAAAACTCCCGCGAGCCGTGACCAGAATGTGCTTTCTGTATTGTAATCGCTGCTCTTCGCTTCCACCGACCAATAGATCAGGAACGGACGCCCCATGATGGCGTCGCGATCCACGAATCCCCAGTAGCGGCTATCCAGGCTGCGATCGCGATTGTCGCCCATGGCAAAGTATTTTCCCGGCGGCACCACGATTTCTTCTCCCTGCATATATTTGCGCATCTCGTGCGCCCATTCCGCCTGCATTGCGGACATGATCAGCTGGCTGCCCGGCGGAGGGAAGTTGTAATTCAACGGGTCATACGGGGCGCCCGAATCGTGCACCACATAAGGCTCCCGGAGGGCCTTTCCGTTGATGTACACCTCCTGGTCGACCATCTTCAGGCGGTCTCCCGGCAAGCCGATGACGCGCTTCACGAAATGCTGGTGATCGGCGTAGGGATATTTGAAGACGATAATGTCGCCGCGTTCCAGTTGCCGGTAGGGAAGCAGCTTTTCGTACCAGGCGCCGCTTCCTCCGAAAATAAACTTGTTGACCAGTAGATGGTCGCCGATCAGCAACGTGCCTTCCATGGAGGCCGAGGGAATCTTGAACGCCTGTACGACAAAGCTGGTCCCGAACAGCGCCAGTATCACCGTGACCAGCAAAGACTCCAGATATTCGGAGATGGTCGTCTCGTGCCCGTGGTGTTCCTGCTTCTTCTCGGCCACTGGCTCTGCGGTATGTGTACGTGTTTCGTCCGGCATTCTGCCTCAGTCCTTCGCTTGCGCCTGCTCCAGGTGTTCGAGAGCACTTCGCGCAGCCCGCTGTTCCGCTTCTTTCTTCGTGCTGCCCTCGCCTCTGGCCAGGCACTCTCCGCTGACCCACACTTCGATCTGGAAAACCTTCTGGTGGTCCGGTCCGCTCTCCCCGGCCAAACGATATTCCGCCGGAGACTGCCCCCGCGCTTGCAAATATTCCTGTAAGGCTGACTTGCGATCCGACTCCGCGATGCGCTCGCCGCGTTCTTCGAGCGCGTGTTCGAACAGGATCCGCCGCAATACTCCTCGCGCGGCGCCAAGTCCGGCATCGAGATAAACCGCGGCGACCACCGCTTCGAACGCGTCGGCCAGCAGCGTCGGCTTCTCCCGGCCGCCGGTTTTTTCTTCTCCGCGTCCCAGCCGCAAGTGTTCCCCCAGGTGCAGCCGCCTTGCGGCCGCCTCCAGGGAATTAGCGTTTACAATCTGCGCGCGGCTCTTGGAAAGCTGCCCTTCACTCCATTCTGGAAAATTGTCCAGAAGGTATTCGCTGGCCAGCAACCCGAGGACGGCGTCCCCCAGAAACTCCAGCCGCTCATTGTCGGCCGGAAGCGGGACGGTTCCCGTTTCCTGGGCGATGGCTCCGCGCAATTCGGGGACGGCCGAACTGTGTGTCAGCGCCCGGTGGAGGAGCTCCCGGGCCGAAAACTTGTACCCGAGACGTTCCTCAAGCGCCTCGTCGGCAATCCGGATCGTCTCTTGCATAATTCCGCCGCGCCCGCGGCCCGGCTCACTTTGGCGCGCTCAACTCCGTCGCCGCCTGCTTCTTGGCGTCTTCCGCAAGCGCCTTGCACTGCGCCTGTAGCTGGCCCGCCATGGCCGCACACTTGTTGAAAGCCGCCACCGCGTCGTCGAAATGCGAAGTGCTCTTGTTGGCCATGCCCAGCAGGTAGTAATTCACCGGGTCCGGACTTGGATCGATCTTCACGGCCTGCTCGAGTTCAGAAATCGCCTCCGCATTTTTCCCTCGCTTGATGTAGACCAGTCCCAATCCGCTGTGCGCCATGGCCAGGGTCTGATTCTTTGCCGATGTGAATACCTCTTCGGTCAGGCTCTCGGGCTTGGGCAGCGTCGCCGTAATCTCAATGGCCCTTTTTGAATATTGTTCCGCTTTGGCCAGCACCTGTGCAGCCTCGGCCGGATTTGCATGAAGCCGGGGAAGGGTTTGCGCAAGCAGCGCAAGCGTGGTCACGTCGTTCGGATTCGCCTCGATAGCCTTTTCGCCGTATTCCTGCATCTTCTGTGTTTGTCCCAGTTGCAGGTATCCGTAAGCCAGGGCCCCATACACACTCGTCCGGTAGCGGCTCTGCGGATACTTCTGCAGAAGCGCTTCTCCCAAGCTGATTCGCTTGTTCAGATCGTTCGCCGGTGCCCCTTGAAATTCCTTGTACGCCGCTTCTTCTTCCGCAGTCACGGGCGGAGGAGCGTCCAGCGTCAATGGCGTAACATTAGAAGCCTTGGACTTGTCCGGCTGCTGGGCTGGCGGCTGACTCTGGCTTCCCTGCGAGCCCTGTCCATATTGCGCCGCGGCCGTCCCGCTCATGCAAAGCAACAAAACTGCAATCGCCGACGTTTCCAACCAAAGATTCGACTTCCTTCTCATTCCTGTTCTCCTATGTCCTTTCTCGCCCGGCCCTGCGGCTCGGGTCCTTGCTAATCTGCTGGTCAATGCCCCAACAAAAATTGTTAGCCATCTTATGGCCGCGCTGCCGGCTTGTCCGCGCCGGACGCCGCGAGTCCCTTTTGCGCCGCCTCTCGGGCTAGCGCCGGCCCGCCCTCCACCGCCAGCGCAGATTGATATTCTGTCTTCGCGACCTCGGGATTCCCCTCATCATCATAAATCCGCGCCAGGTAAATATGCGACCATGCCAGCACCATTGGGTCTTGCGTCGCCGCGTGCTCACCAGTCGTCAGCCGCCCAAATACCTGCTTGGCTCTTGCCGCATCGTGATCGAGCAGCGCCACCAGCCCGATCCCGTACCAGGCCCGTGGCTGGTCCGCATACTTCGTCAAAACCTTTTGAAACGATGCTTCCGCCCCGCGCGGGTTTTTCTCCGCGATTCGCCGCTCGCCTTCCGTCAATGCGGCAATGACTTCCGCATCGTTCGGCACCGTGGTGGGCTGCGCCTTCCTCCGGCGCGCCACTTCTTCACTCGCCGCTTCATCCTCGGGTTGCCCGGTCTCGGCTGGGGCGAATTGCACCGCCGCCAGCCGCTTGGCCTCCGCTCCCACATCAATGGCTCTCACTAAATCCGGGAAAAAGAGCTTCATGGACGGCTCGGAATTCTCAAATTTCGGCAAGGCGGTGAACAGCGGCCGCACCAGCACGTATCCGTCTTCATCGTCCCGGCTGATCGCCGCTTCCCGTTCGCCCGGCGACATGCGCTTCAATTTGAGTTCAACCGCGCGCACCAGGCATTCGGCAAAGTAGGAGGTGAAATCATCCCTCAGATCCTTCGCGAGACGCGGAGCCGTCGCGGCCTTTTCGAACAACGGGCGCTTCACCACGGTCACGTGGGGATACATCAGCGGCAAGGGGTCCAGCAGAAAGTGCAGGAACGCGTGACGCACCACGTCCGTGGGAATATTTTCCCCTCCGCTGAGTACCAGCGCGTAATGTTCGCCGAAGTTCCGCACGTTGGTGATTCGTCCCACCAGCGGTTCGACGACGATGGTAAATTTCCGCGGCCCGTAGGGATCCAGAATCTCGCGCGCATACGCGGTCGAAACAAAGACAGTCTGTGAGAGCGAATCATGCAGCCGCTCGATTTCGCGGTTGTAAACCGGCTGCACTTGCTTCCAAATTTCTCCGATCTTCTGTTCCTGGTAGTAGTTCGAGAGGATTTCGCTGAAGCCCACCAGGGCAATCACTTCCGGCGGCAGTTCATCGCGCTTCAAAACAGGTTGAAAGGCCGGCGCGGGTCCGGAGACCAGGCCGAACCACAGATATCTCGAAAGCGTCGCACCGGGATCGCGCAATTCGTGCTGCCGGTAGAACTCCCGCAGCGCATCCACCGCCGGCCCCTGCTGCTGCCTCAAACGCTCCCTCATCTGCGCGCGGAACACTGTCCAATTGTCAGCGCTGATGTTCGATTCGAATCCCGCCGCCAGCAGCGCGCACATCGTCGTGAACATCGCTTCGCTGCCGTCCACGCTCACGGCGGTGGGCGGCGCTGCCTGTGTGCGCGAACGTGCCGCCGGTGTCTGCGCCGGAGGCGGCGTTTGCGTCTGCACTGGTGCGGGATTTGGCGCAGGGGACTGCCCCGCAGCCGGCAATGTCATTGCCGCGCACAACCCCAACAGGGCTATCGGTCGTTGCAGTATTCTCATTCCTTTTGCCGCAGTTCTCACTCGGGCCGGTCGTTGTCTCGATCTCCGCTTGTGGCGGTTCTCAGCACGGAAGGGCATATCTGGGAGCGGTCTATGTCCTGTCGCAATGCTGCGGCATAATGCCAATCTACCGTCGCCTTCCGCTCCCGTCAAGGAATCGCGCACCCTTTTCTTGCCCGCCTCTTATCCGCGGACTGGTGCAACGCTTGCCTCTTTTGCTGGCATCTGTTAACAGAGGAGATGCGTCCATGCCGTGCAAGGGATGGCTCTTTCTCCGTTGCTTCCGCCCCTTATGAAAAAAACAGCTACAATGCTTGGAATTCTTCTCGCAACGGCGGCGATTCCTTGCTCTCTGCGCGCCCAGCTCGTTCGTGAGAGCACCCCGCCGCCACAAGTCTCCCCGCAAGAGAAAAACTCCGCCACCCAAGTCCCTCCGGGCAAAATGCGGCTTTCACAGGAAGTGCAGCTCACTGGCGAAGAATCCTGGATGGACACCGGCATCGACGTGCAAGCGGGCGAGCATGTTCTGATCACCGCCACCGGCAAGCTCCGCTACTTCGACGCAAAGAATGAAAATGGCCCCGAAGGACTCCCCCGCGGATTCAAGGACCTCCTCCGCGTCCTCCCCTTCAACGACGCCGGCCGCGGCGCGCTCATCGGGCGCATCGGGGACAAAGACACTTCCGAGCCTTTCCTCGTCGGCGCCCGCCGCGACGTTTTTGTCCCCGTCTCCGGCCGCCTTTCTGTCGGCATCAATCAAGCGACGAACGACACCGGCGATGGCAATTATGCCGTGCGTATTCAGGTTTATTCTCCTGTAGGGGGCGCTCCGCGCGTCGTCGCCAAGCAGGTCCGTTCGCTTCCTGGAATCGATAAGTTTCTCTTCTCGAAGATCCCCCGCCGCATCAGCGACAAAGAGGGCAATCCCGGCGACATGGTGAACTTCCTGATCCTCGGCTCCGAGACCGCCATGCAGCGCGTTTTCTCGAGCGCCGGCTGGGTGAAGGTCGACGCCGCCGTCAAAGAGACTGTGCTCCACGGTTTGATTGGCAGCCTTTCGAAGGAATCCTACTTGACCATGCCCATGAGCCAGCTTTATCTCTTTGGCCGCCCTCAGGATTACGGCTGGGCCCACGCCGAACCTATTAGCGTCGTGGCTTCACGCAATCACCTGCGCATCTGGAAAGCGCCATTTCAGGTGAATGGCGGAACGCTCTGGGTCGGCGCCGCCACCCACGACATCGGATTCGAACGCGACAAGCGCAACAACGGCATCACCCACAAGATTGATCCCGACATTGACCTCGAGCGCGACTACGTCGAGAAAACTCTCACCAGCACCGGCCTCGTCGCGGAAGTTTCTCACTTCCTCCCCGGCAATCCTCTCAAAGAGGCCAAGACCGCTACCGGCGGTTCGTTTCATTCGAATGGTCAGGTCCTTATCCTCAAACTCGCGGAAACCGGCAAGGATCTCTCCGCCGGTTTTGCGGATATGTTTTGTTCCGTCTTGCTCAACGAAAAACCCGATGGCGGCGAGTGGGGACCGTGCTCGAACTACATCCAGGCCGAGCCCTCCTCGATGCACGTCCACCCTCTCGGCCCCATACCTGCCAGTTACCGCGTTCTCATCATTCCCGGCGTTCTCAGCTCTTGCCAGGCCAGCACGCAGGCTTTCGCCGAGGGTCAGGCTCACCTCAAGGAAAAACACGGCATGACCGTTGAATTCCTGCAGATGCCCAACGCCACCAGCACCGAGAATGGCGAACAAATCGCCGCTTATTTGAGAAACGCGATGGCCAGCGATTCGCGCAAATACATCGTCGTTGCCTACAGCAAAGGCGCGCCTGACGTTCAGGAGGCTCTCGCCAGCGATCCTCAGGCCCAATCCGCCGTCGCCGCTTTCGTGACCATCGCTGGCGCCGTCGGCGGCTCACCCATCGCTGAAACCATGCCTTCGATTGTCGAGCGCTACACTTCCACTCTCAAGCTCGGCACCTGCCAGGGCGACCTCGCACAGGCTTTCAAATCCCTTCGCCAGGACGTTCGCAAACAATTCAATGCCGATCATCCCGACCCGCTCGTCCCCTCTTTCTCGCTCGCGGCCGTTTCTGACGCCACGTCCACTTCCAAAATGCTCCTGCAGGCCTGGAAGCTTCTTACCGCCTACGATCCGCGCACCGACAGCCAGCTTCTCCAGGAAGATGCGCTCATCCCGGGTGGCAATTTCCTCGGCGTTCTCCGCGCCGATCATCTCGCCGCCGCCCTCAATTACGAATCGGCCTTGGACACGACCATCCGTTCTGCCGCCGACCACAATCACTACCCTCGCGTCGCCCTCTTCGAAGCCGCCGTCCGCTTCGCCATCGCCAACGTAGCCACAACCCCCAGCAACGCAAAATAGCGTGCCCGTCCTGTTCTTCTGTTGGCCTTGTAAGCGTCACTTCGGCAGGAAAGAATAGGTAAATTTCACCGCGAAGCGCGTTTCGCGAATCTGCTGCGGATTCGCCGCGGCCAGGCTCACAAACTGCGTCCCCACGTTGTAGATGATGTACAGGTCGCTGTCCGGGCGGTAGTTATAGCGCACCCGGAAATTGGCGCTGACTGCTTGCGTGTTCGCCGTGTCCATCTGAATCGTGCTGCTGAACGTCAGAAAACGCGAGAACGAATAATTTCCCTGCAGGCTCGCCAGATCAACAGAGAAGTTTCCTTGCGGCAATCGAAACCGGTTCCACGTCTGCGACGCGGAAACTGAAAACTTTGAGGTCGGGCGGTAATTTGCCCGCACCCGGAACTCATTCAGCGTCCCGCCGTAATATCCCCCGAACCGCTCGAAAAAATTGTAGGTAAACCTGCGGTCCTGCCGCGATCCATAGGTCAGTTGGTGTCGCGTAAAATGGTACAAGCCGTTGGGAATGAAAATATTCTTGTAAATGTTGAGCGGCGTTGTGATTCGCTGCGTGAAAACATCCACAATATCTTCGTCGGTGTACGCCCCGTTGTTGAACTCCGCCCGGAAAGTAGCCTGCCATTCCTGGGTTTGTACCACGTCGCGCGTGTCCGGCGAGTGAAAGATGAATCCCTCGAATTGTAGTTCGCGGATGCCTGCCATCCTTGGCCTCACCTTGAACGTCAGGTCGGCATACTCTTGATTCGAATCCGCCCTCTCGATGAACCCTACTTCCGGATTGAAATTTGGCCCGATCTTTCGCCGCGCCACCGATCCTTCCAGCCAGTTCGATTTGTACCTTAACGATGCTCCCACGTCGCTGGCTCCACTGGATATCCCCGGCGATTGTGTTC
>Ga0153915_10003037_pt1 | contig 15332 bp, 10 predicted proteins | sample Opewatmetagenome_2_FD_107003 | JGI IMG/M metagenome (GOLD analysis project Ga0153915, IMG submission 107003) | Freshwater wetland microbial communities from Ohio, USA - Open water 3 Core 3 Depth 3 metaG | ecosystem: Environmental > Aquatic > Freshwater > Wetlands | place: USA: Ohio, Lake Erie...
CGACGATCGCAAACGGGCGCGTATTGCATTAATACGTACCCGTTTGCGAAGCCTTGCGGTCGTCGATTATACGGAGCTTTCACGCTACCCAAACCGTTCACTTTATTGTTTCACAGACCCTATGCCATTGCTTTCCAGATTGGGCGTTGTTCATATATCTAAGCACAGCTGTCTTCCTAGGTCATTGGGAACGCCCTGCGGGCATCGATTCCTGGGCGATTTCTCGCGCCGAAATTCACAATTTCTGACGGTGTGGAGTATAAACTGTGATTGTTCATTGGTCTTCTAGCCGATTCATGGTGCGAAGAATTTTTGCGAACGCTACTTTGTAAAAGAGGGGCCGGAGTTCCAGAATCAAAGGAATCACTAGGGGAAATGAAAGAGATTAAAATCGTCACACCGAAAGAAATGGCGCGCATCGAAAAGTTGGCGATCCAAAATGGATACAATGAAGAGGAATTTGTTATTCGAGCAGGCCGCGCTGTCGCTGATGCGGCGGAAAAATGGATGGGGCGTCATCGCCACATCGAAAATATCGTCATAGTCGCAGGCAAAGGCCACAAAGGAGCTGATGCTTTCGCTTCAGGCATTGAATTTCATTCACGAGGGTATCGGGTGAAAGCCTATCATCTGGATTCGATGGCTCGCTCCAAGCCCTTATGCAGAAAGCTCGCCGAACGATTTAGGGAAATGGGCGGAGATTATACTGAAGTTCGAAAAGCGTCGGATTTGGCATTTGGTTTGGATTCGCTGATTGTTGATGGTTTGTTAGGGACTGGTTTTACAGGAGATGTCGAGGGGCTGTACAAGGCGGCTATTGAGACGGCTAACCGTTCCAAGATGCCGATTGTATCAATCGATATTCCATCGGGATTGGATGGTTCGACGGGAGCGGCGAAGATAGCGATGGATGCTCAATTGACTGTCGCAATGGGTTTGCCAAAGATCGGTTTTTTTCTGGGCGACGGATGGAATTTGGTTGGCGAACTTTTAATCGCCGATTTCGGATTGCCTGAGGAGTTTGCTGAAGCTGCAAAAGAATCTGCTTTCATGCCATGTATGAGCATGATTCATCAGTTATTGCCCGCCATCAAACGCAACCGCCATAAATATCATAGCTGTGTAGTGGGCTATGCGGGCTCTCGCCAATTTTCCGGAGCCGCGAAACTCGCTTCTTTGGCCGCATTGCGCGGAGGAGCTGGAATCGTGAAATTATTTTTTCCTCCCGATGCCGAAGCGCATATGATGGATGCTCCATATGAAGTAATCCGATTGCCTTGGACGAAAAATGATTGGAGTGACGCTCTTTTCAAGGCAAAGTCTGTTTTCATCGGTCCCGGCATTGGCAGCGGCGAAGAGACGCAACGGTTTGTCAAAAGCATTGTTTATAAGATGAAATTGCCCATCGTTTTGGATGCCGATGCGCTCTTCAAGGGAGTGGAGTGTTCTCCCGCATCGATTTGCACTCCTCACCGCGGTGAAATGCTCCGTCTCCTCGGCAAAGAAAATATCGGCGAAGATCGCTTATTGAAAGAGTGCCAGCATTTTTGCGATGAAAAGCGAACGGTTTTGGTGCTGAAAGGCGCTCCAACCTGGATCTTCTCGCCCCGTCGAAAGCCAACCATTATCGCGCATGGCGATCCTGGAATGGCTACCGCGGGCAGCGGAGATGTTTTAACCGGCTTATTAGCAGCTCTTCTGGCGCAGGGCTGCAAGCCACTCGACGCCGCTGTTCTCGGAACGGCGCTTCATGCATTAGCTGGAGAAAAAGCTGCTCATGCAAAGACATCCCATTGCATGATCGCGAGCGATTTGATTGAACATTTTCCGCATGCATTCAAAGAATGTTATGTAACAAAATAAAGAAGGGGTTTTTATATGTGGAAGTTTCCTGAAGATAAGGCTTATCAGGCATTTAAGATCTTACAAATTGCTTTCATTGTAGTGCCGGTAATTGCGGGACTCGACAAGTTTTTTAATTATCTCGATGACTGGGCCGTCTATTTATCCCCGTTCATCATGAATCTGATCCACGGCCAGGATCAGATTGTTATGCGGATCGTTGGTTTGATAGAAATCGCTGCCGGCGTTGGGGTGTTTTTCAAACCCAAATTTTTCGCCTACATTGTTAGCGCCTGGCTTGGATTGATCATTCTGATGCTGCTGCAGAGTGAGAATTTTTATGACATCGCCTTGCGCGATCTCGGATTGGCACTCTCGGCTTTTGCACTGGGAAAACTGAGCGAGAAGTACGGTGCGAAGTATAATTAATTTGACTGAGACGCCATCTGATAGGATGGCGTCTTGATCGAATGGTATTCTCGATACCACTCGATGAATCGGACGATCCCTTCTTCGAGAGAGACTTTGGGCTGGAAATTGAGCATCGTGCGGCTTTTTTCGATATCGGCGTAGGTTTCCAGCACTTCGCCAAGCTGCATGGGAAGCAATTCTTTGATCGCGCGGATTCCCAGCGCATCTTCCAGCAGTTGAATTAAATAGAGCAAATCGACCGGGCGGTTGTCGCCCAGATTGAAAATTTCGCATTCTGCGCCTAAATCGACAGCAGCGATTGTGCCGGCAATGATATCATCGATATATGTAAAATCGCGCCGCATCATGCCGCGGTTAAATACTTGGATGGGCTGGCCTTCGCAAATATGTCGGGTAAAGCGGTAGTAGGCCATATCGGGACGCCCCCAAGGACCGTAGGCGGTGAAATAACGAAGGGCTGTCACGGAGAGACCGTATAGATGATGATATGCATGCGCCATCGCTTCATTTGCTTTTTTCGTCGCGCCGTAAAGGTTGGCGGGGTGATCGGTTTTGTCTTCTACGCTGAAAGGGGTCTTTTTGTTCAGCCCGTATACCGATGAAGAAGAAGCGTAAATGAGTTTCAGGCTGGGAAAGGTACGGCACGCTTCGAGGATCGACACAAATCCTTGCAGATTGGATGCGACATAATCATCCGGCTCATACAAAGAATGACGGACGCCGGCTTGGGCGGCCAGATGGACAATATGAGTGATTTCATTGCGCAATAAAACGAGGCGGATGAAGTCGCGGTCGCGGATATCGGCGGTCAGGATTTCTATGCCTGATTTCGCAAGCCTGTCGCGCCTGTCGCGCTTGAGCTGCGGGTCGTAATAAGCATTAAAATTATCGACGCCTACGACGAGATCGCCGCGCTTTTTGAGCGCTAGAGCCAAATGAAAGCCAATGAACCCTGCGGCGCCAGTGATTAAGATCCGCTTCGCACTCTTTGCTTTTTGCATTTTGCCTTAAAAAAACATCTGCTATACAAGATTAGGTTTCATCCATCTTAAAAGAGAGCTTTGCTTATTTGCCATGCGTTTTTTTATTCTGATCATTTTATTCGCTCTATCTTCTTGCAGCGGGCCCTATATGGGTAAAGACCGATTTGGCGCTGATGAATTCGTCATGGATTCCTACAAGATCCGCGATGGGAAATTTTCTATCCTGGAAATGGAAGGGAAAACGTTCGAAGAGTTCGATGATTCGCTTCTTGCGGAGTATGAAGATCAAATTCACGAAGATGATGTGCTGGCCATTGCGCTTTACCATCCTAAACGAGGCGATCTTTCGTCGGCTGTTCAGGCGATCGGCCAGACGATTGGGTTTAGAGTGACGAATGGACAAATATGTCTGCCCGATCTCCCGCCCGTCGCAGTCGAGGGCTTGACACTTGAGAAAGCCAGAAAAAAAATTCAGGAAAACTACGATCGGGAAATCAAAGACGTCGAGGTATTTCTTGCATATCGCGAACGGATTGCGCGCAAAGTCGAATTGGCCGGCCTTGTATCGATCCCCAGTGTTCCTGTCGATGGTAAGATCCGTTTGTTCGACGTCCTCTCAAAAGCCCACGTTCCTCCAGACGCCAATCTTTTCAAAAGTTATGTTGTACGCGATCAAAAACTCGTATCTGTAGATTTTTATAAACTGCTGAAAGAAGGAGATATGTCCCAAAATATCGTGATGCATGGCGGAGATAAGGTCTATATTGCCGAATCTTCGGCGGCATCTGTAATGGTAATGGGAGAGGTGGGAATCGAACGGATTGTCAATGTTCTGCATGGATTTATTTCGTTGCGCGAAGCCTTGGCCGAAGCTCATGGCATTCCCTATACCGGCGATAAATCCTACATTCAGATCATCCGTGGAAATATTGTGCGGCCCAAAATTTATACTTTAAGCTGGGAACACGTCATTCATCTATCCAATGACAGCCTGTTGTTGATGCCCGGCGATATTGTTTACGTCGCCGCCAAACCGATCACTGAATGGAATCGTTTTATTTCCCAGCTTTTGCCTAGCTTCACGACGATCGATGTGATCAGCAAAAGCTGCGGAAATTGGGGTTTTGCCTTACCATGACTCTGCCCGATCCGGAAGAAAAATTTTTTTCTCTAAGCGATCTCGTTTGGCTATTTCGTAAAAAAAAGAAAATCATCTTTTGCGCCGCATCAATTTTCAGCTTTATCGCCGTAATTTATGTGTTTATTAACTCTCCGGTTTATAAGGCTGAAGCCACTTTCAAAGAAGGAATGGAGCGAGTCGAATCCCAAGGAATGTTAAGGGATGTTGTCTCCCAAATGGGCTGGGCTTCCGATGCTCCGCAAGCCGCCGCAATACTGAATTCCCGCGAGGTGTTGCGGCCACTCATTGGACGCCTTGGTCTTCAAGTGGATATTTCCGAGCAAAGAGCCATTCGACGCTGGGCGAGGGCTTTTGAAGGCGTTATTTGCGCAGAGTTTGGCTGCCGTCTGTCGGATTCGGGAAATTTTCGATTTTCGAATGCGGTTTTTGAAGGAGAAAAGCCGCTTGAATTTTTAATCCGTTTCATCGACCGCGAGCGATTCGAAATCCGGCGAAAGAGATTCATGCTCTGGGGGAAAGTTGGCGAAAAGATCGATGGAAAAAAATTTAGTTTTTTCATTGAACGACTTCCCAAAAACCTTCGGACTGGTACAGATTATTGCCTAACCATCCGGCCTTGGGTAGATGTAGCAAAAGAGATCCGCAAAAATCTGCAAATCGTTTCGCATAAGGCGAACAAATCGATTTACGATCTTTCATATCTCGATTCCGATCGTTTTGGGGCAAAGGATATCCTCAATGGGATTATCGAAGAATATCAGAGATATCTCAAGCGGGATCACGATCAGATCGCTGAGCAGCAAGTCGCTTATTTGGAAGAGAGGCAGAATATGCTGTTCGATCGGCTGGGTCGCGATTTCGATGAGCATGTCCGCTATTTGCAAAAAAATGTGGGCGAGAGGGGGTTTGTTCGCGCATCCCAAGAATCTGCTGCACTTTTGAAGCCGTACCGGGAACTATTTTCAAAATCTTTTGCAGCAGATCTTGAAATGGAGCAATTGTGCGCTTTTTTTGTAAATCCACATGTTCTTATCGAAGGAAAGTCGTCGATCGGTGAAGTCATTCAGCGCCTCCGCAAAGATGTTCAGCAGCTGGAGGAGCAGCGCGATCTTTTAGCCGCTTCGCTTTATTTTCATTCATCGAGCCGGGAAGAAACCAGCTTCGATGCTGCTCAATCCAACAAAGAGGAGCTGCAAAAAATACGCCAGGATCTCGAAGCTGCGAAAGGGGCGCTGAATGAAGCGGAAAATAGCAATGTTTTGCCTTTGTCTTTGGATTTGTTCCACGATCCGGACAAGGTGGTGCAAAACTGGGCGCGGCATCTTGATCAGGCAAGCAGCGAACGGAATGATTTTATTGTTTATTTGCGCAATCTGGTCCGACTGTTTTCCGTGAGAGAGAAAATTTTGCTCGAGCGGCAATTTAACCCTCAAAATGACAGCGAGCTGAATGGGATCGATCTGGCTACCGCCCGTCAAATGATTGTTCAGACAAGCCAAAATCTCGATGGGGCGAAGGCGGCCATTCATCATTACCGCCACCTGCTCGATCAAATCGACGATCCTGCATTCGAGTTGAGCTCTTTGAGCACAGTTCTTAGGGATCCCGTCAGTCAGCATATTATGTCCGCTGCTGCGGATTTGCATTTGCAATTAGAGGACGAGGGTCATCATAGCGAAAAAGAAGTGGGCCGCATTAAAAGCGAAACGTCCTTGCAGAGAAAAATTTTAAAAGAGCATCTGCAGCAGATGATCGTTGTGGAGGAATTGAATCGCTCGATCTTTCAGGACAAGATCATCTCGCTGCAGCAAATCAGCCTCGATTGCATCCATCGGCAAATCGGCGTTGCGAATGAACAGATCTCGTCTTTGATCCAGCAGCGGAAAGAGTCGCTGCTTTGCGAAAAGCAGATTTTGTCCAATAAAATGCAGCAATTGCGCAGCCAAATGAACGAATTGCCCGTCAAATGGCGAGCCGAAAGTTTGCTGAAGCTGAAAACAGAACTGGGAATCAAGGTCATGCAATCTGTCGCCCAGCTCGTTGAATCAAAAAATATCGGACGGCATCTCCACCATGTTGAATCGAAACCGCTTGATTTAGCAATCCTTCCTTTTGTGCCCGAAAATCCCCATCTGTTCCTTCTCATGCTGGCAGGGGCGATCGTTGGCTTTTTCGTTAGTTTCGCCGGCGTTTTTCTAAACACACTCCATCGAGGATTTCCTCTATCGCTCAGCACATTGCAAGCTCTGCGCTATCCTTGCGCCGGATTTATTTCGTTTCCTTCGGCAGATTTTCAAAAATTGCCGGACGCCGATTTGGAATCTTTTCGCAAAATTCTGCTCTGTCTCGATGCAACGCCTCAATCCAAGCTCATCGGTTTGTTTATCGGCAACGGGCCCGATTATTCCCGATCGCTGGCGCAATTGATTGCCCAAAGCGGCCGCAAAGTTCTGCTCGTGCCTTCTGATATTTCAGAGACTGCAGCTCCGATTATCCGTTCAAGCAATGGTTATGATGAGATTTGTTCGGAAGCCCCGAGCTGCTTCAGCGTGGAACGCATTCGTTCCGCAGCTTTTCAAGAGCTCCTCTTTCAAAAACTTGCGCCATCTTATGATCACATCTTGTTGTCGAATAGCTCGCCGCTCGATCGCGCGGAGTGCGCCGCCTTGCTTGCGATCAGTCATTTTGCGATCGTAACAATTGTGGAAGAACCAATAGAATTGTTGACACCGTTTATCCGATGGGCGTACGATGAAGGTCGTAGCCGTTTAACGTTTCTCATAGCTCGTTGTTCATTATGAGGTCTTTGGGTAGAAAAAGAATTCTTGTCACGGGAGGAGCCGGTTTTTTGGGTTCCCATCTCTGCGAACGTCTCTTGAAAGAGGGGCACGAGGTTCTCTGTGTCGATAATTTTTTTACAGGAAGCCGGGAAAATATTTTTCATCTGCTATCGCAGCCGCGTTTTGAAATGATCCGCCATGACATTTGCTTGCCTCTCTATGTAGAAGCGGATGAAATCTATAATTTTGCCTGCCCCGCATCTCCGCTTCATTATCAAGCGGATCCCATTCAGACGATCAAAACAAGCGTGATGGGGTCTATTCATTTGCTGGGATTGGCAAAACGGTTGAATGCGAAAATCTTTCAAGCCTCGACGAGCGAAGTTTATGGCGATCCCGTCATGCATCCCCAGCGCGAAGATTATTGGGGAAATGTGAATCCAATCGGCTTTCGCTCATGTTATGACGAAGGGAAGCGCTGTGCCGAAACTCTTTTTGTCGATTATCACCGCAAGCATCAGGTGCGCATCAAGATCGCGCGCATTTTCAATACCTATGGCCCGCGCATGCATCCCAATGACGGCCGCGTGGTATCCAATCTGATCGTGCAGGCTCTTTGCAATCAACCTCTGACGATCTATGGCGATGGCACACAGACTCGTTCATTCTGCTATGTCGACGACCTCATCGACGGCGCGATTCGCATGATGGAATCGCCCGACAAAGTCATCGGCCCGATCAATATCGGCAATCCCATCGAATACCGGATCGTCGATTTAGCACAGCAGATTCAAACAATGACGGGTTCCAAATCGCCGATTGTTTTTAAACCGCTGCCCTCCGACGATCCCAAGCAACGCCGGCCGGATATTACCGGGGCACGCGAATTTTTAGGCTGGGAGCCAAAAGTACTGCTCGAAAACGGCCTCAAGCAAACAATTGCTTATTTTGATTCCGTTCTTTCAGCCGACAAGCAGCGGATCTAATTATTTATACCCAAAGAACTTGAAAAATCGGTTTTCAGTTTTAGCCAAGCCCGAAAGCCGATTTTTCAAGTCAGTATATTCCCTAATATGCCGATGTTTATTCGAAATGGCGGTTGCAAATTTCCCGCCATTTGTGAATGACGCGGGCAGCTAATGGAGCCGCCTCTTTTCCTCCGTCGCCATAGCGGAGAAAAACGATGACTACGAGTTCGGGATTTTCCCACCGCTCCTTTGAAGGCTTAATCGAGTCTGTCGGAGGAAATGCAATGGCGCCAAACCAAATATGCTTGTAGATGTATGGCGATGATGATGGCGTACAGTCGAGTTGGCATGAGATTTCAGCCGTACTCGTTTTGCCGATCATTTGATGCTGGAGTGCGAGATAATCGCGCAACAGGTCGGGATTCGCACTCAGAGCTTTGACGATGCTGGGCCGGGCACTTCCTTTCGCTCCCCATATAACGCGATCCATTCCTTCGCAAAGCATTCGCCGCACCGAAGAGGATAGTGCAAAAGGGCTGGAGTCGTTTTCCGGTGACAGATTTAATTGCGGCGTCGGCAATTGTTTGCCGTTTGCAATCGCCGCTAGCATCCTCGCTGCTTGCAGGGGAGTAGTAATGAGCGTATGTTGTCCGATCGCAAAGGAATAGAGGCCGGTACGGTTTTTTTGGACGTCTGTTGGCAATCGGCCTTTGGCTTCTCCCGGCAAATCGATGCCGGTTGGCGCACCGAAGCCGAAATCTGCGGCAGCGCGTGTCAGATCTGAAGGATCGGAAAGGTAATCGCCGGCAAGGATCGCAAAATAGGGGTTGCTCGATTGTTCTATCGCACCGATGAGATCGATTTTCCCGATATTCGATAAGTGGCTCCGCGGCAGCCTTCCCCCTTTGTAATGGCGGCTGTATGGTTTATGATCGAGCGATCTGGCGACGGTATCGTTTTCTATGGATATTTCATCGACCAAGACCGGCGGCGATATGTTTTGATTGAGGGCTGCTGTTGCTGTAACGAGTTTGAAAAGAGAGCCCAGCGGGGCTCCGCTTTGATATGCATAGCTGCGGCTGAAGCCGTAGCCGCCGATCGGATAAAATGCGGCTGCGAGATCCCGTTCGGTTTGCTTGCCGCGCTGTCCGCGCAAATGGCGGTATATGCCCCATAACGGCCGGTCAAGTTCGTGATAGGAGCGCATTGTCTTGAGCCATTGCATCAGCTCGCCCTCGCTGACATGCTCGCTTGCATTCCTTAGCTTCGTCCAATCGTCAGCATGCTCGATGGAAATGTTTAAATATTGCCTCGATGGCTCAGGCAAAAGCTGGCATGACGGCCTCAATAGAGAGGCGAGAAGCGGATAACGGATCGTCTGCCAAAATTCTGAAAAGAGTTCGCGCTCTTTTTGGTCGAGATAATCGATGTAAGGGCGTGCATAAGTTTTGTTTTCTTTCTCCAGCTCTCTTTTTTCGTGGAGGAATTCTTTTTGATGCTCACTGCGCCAAGCGCGGAATTCGGTTTGATGAAAGATTTTTTGACATTGGAAGCGCACTTCTTCTGCCGCGCGCTGCAGTGATTGCGTGAGCGATCGATAGTCCGACAATTTAATCGAGCCCACTTGTCGAATCAGCTCATCGGTAAAGGCAGGGCTGTAGACAGCAATCCGGCTCATATCGAGCGCGAAGAGCTTGTCTTTATTGTGAGGAATTTCTTTGAGAAGCCCTTCCAGCCGCCGCCATGACGGCATCGCATCGCCGACGTTGTTTTGCAGCATGCGGAGCGTTGTTTCTTTTTCCGCCGATAATGGATTTTGCAGACAGGGCCGCCCATCCGGAAATAACAGATCGATCAACAGGCTTGGATCAGGATTGCCGGCAAAATAAAGCAGAGCTTCAAAATCCTCCTGCATACGGATCGCAGTTCGGATGTCTTCAGCTCGATTCCAGAAAGCCATCAGAGGACTGTCGGCAGAGAGCGTCTGCTGCAGATAGGCTTCCCATGTAAGCGGCAGCTCATCATTTTTGCGGTGGCCTTCGCGGAATAACCGGTCTTTTCCGTCCCAAATGTTTCCGATATAGCAGTCGCTTTCCAGCCATCGATGGATTCGCTGGATTTTGCTTTTGCGATCCGAAGTTGTGATGAAGTCGTTCGGATCGAAACGCGGCGTTCCCGCCAAAGCGAGCACCTCGCCGTTATTCGGATCGAGTGCGACGATTGCGCCGCCTTTGATCAGCGGCTGTTTCAAGAATTTGCGGATCCTGGTTTGCGGATCGAGACCGACGCTGTTATGATCGCGCGTTTTTTCATTTTGAATCAGCAGCGATTCGCAGAATTGTTGAAGTTCCGCGGAAAGAGATAATCGGATTGTTTTTCCGGCTGCAGGTTCTTTGCCGCCCGGTAATTCACGCAGGCAATTGCCTTTTCGGTCGACCTCGAATATTTTTTTACCGTAAAGGCCGCGCAGTTCCTGTTCATAGAATTTTTCGATTCCTGCCTTACCGACGAGATCGTTTATCGTATAGGCTTTTTCTTTTAATTCCAGAAACCGGTTTAGAAAAGGTTCTTCCTCGCCGGTTTCTGCAATCATTTGTTGCAGATATTCAAGTTCCGCCGCGATATCGAGGTATTCTTTCTGGCTGATTGCGCCAAGGTGGCCGATGACTGATGATGCAGTTTTGCCTTGCGGATAAACGCGTTCGACTGCGATTGCCGCGTGAAGTCCCAGCCATTCTCGTTCGAGTGCTTTAAGCCGGTAGTACTGCTGTTCTGAAATATTTGATTTCAGAATGAATGGAACGTGGGGAAACAATGATGCTTTCGCATGAATAAGATCCTCGATTCTTTCGGAATCCATCTCCAGTTCGCGACCTAAGACATTTGACAGCTTGCGGATATAATCCTTGCGTGTATAAGTCTTGACGCGTTGGCCGATTTCGTCTGTCGACCAAATAACCGATGGGATTTGCGTAAACTGGCTGTAATAAATCGATGCATTGTAGCAGATGCGGTTGGTCGCCAACGGAATGCCGAACCGATCGACGATGCTGCCGCGTTCTGCTTGCTGGATGATCGTACGTCGCTGCGGCTTATAAGCTTCTTCGAGTTTTTCATCGCGCTGTACGACGGCCAGGTGCCAGATGCGGAAGGCGATCAATAAAAAGGCGCTTAAGAAAATTTGCAGAAGCCGATTCGATTTTTGCAGAGGAGAGGTCATAGTACTATGGAAACATACAGAAATTTTTATACCCAAACAACTTGAAAAAATCGAATTTTTGCAGAGTCAAAAAATGTTTATCAGAAAAAATAGAATTCCCTTTTACAGGTTTTATACCATGTTCGGTATGCTTTCCAAAGCAATACGAACCAACTTGCGATCGTCGATTATAGGGGCTTTGGCCAAGTCGAAAAACCGATTTTTCAAGTTCTTTGGGTATAGTTCTGATTTGAGCCTGGATCTTTCTTGCAATAAATCGCTTTCTCAAGTAAAACTACTATTTCTATTTTTTTAAGCGCTCTTATTGGAGCGTTTTGGGTGCGCCTGTCGTACAATGGTAGTACAGTAGCCTTCCAAGCTACGAGTGTCAGTTCGATTCTGTCCAGGCGCTTGTGTTGAACGCAGATGGGATTAATCCATCAATCTTAAGAACATGAGGAACCTAGTTTGGCTACAGCAGAGCAATACGAAGCACAAGTTACAATTAAAGATTTGATCGAGTCCGGCGCCCATTTTGGCCACCAAACGCGTCGCTGGAATCCAAAAATGCGCCGTTTTATTTTTGAAGAGCGCAATGGGATTTATATCATTGATCTGGCAAAGACCCTGCAGCAGATCCGTGCAGCGGTGAATGTGGTCCGCGAAACGGTCCGCAGACGGAAATCGATTTTGTTCGTTGGAACAAAAAAACAAGCCAAGATCGTTGTAAAAGAGTGCGCAGAAGAATGCGGAGAGTTTTACGTTTGCGAACGTTGGCTGGGCGGCACGCTGACCAATTTGACAACGATTCGCCAGTCCGTCAAAACGATGGAACGTGCAGAAAAACGCATTGCTGCCGGTGGCGAAGGTTTGACGAAAAAAGAAATCTCCCTTCTCTCGAAAGACCAGATCAAACTAAACCGCAACCTTGCTGGAATCCGTGCGATGCGCAAACCCCCGGGGCTTTTAGTGGTTGTTGATCCAGGCCGCGAACATATCGCTGTTGCGGAAGCTAATAAATTGGGCATCCCCGTGCTGGCTCTCGTCGATACGAATTGCGATCCTGATCCGATTGATCATGTCATTGCATGCAATGATGACGCTCTGAAAAGCATCAAGGTGATTTTGAGTTCATTGATGCAAGCTGTGATCGATTTGAAAAATGACATGAACCTTCCTGTTTCAAAAGGCGATGAATCTGAAAATGCATCGCCATCTGAAGATGAGGAAGAAGATGGTGATGACGACGATGAAGACGAGGAGTCTCCTGAGAATAAAGGTGAGTCATGAAAGAAATCACGTCGGAGATGATCAAGGAGTTGCGCGAACGGAGCGGCGTCGGAATGGGAAAGTGCAAGGAAGCGCTTGTACTTGCCGAAGGCGAAATAGAGAAAGCAATTGATATTTTGCGCAAATCTGGGCTTGCAGCGGCGGTTAAAAAAGAAGGCCGTGAAACGAAAGAAGGAATGATTCAGACAGCGGATGATCATTCGACGCTCGTGATTGCAGAGGCAAATGCGGAAACTGATTTTGTAGCGAAGAACGACCGCTTTAAACATTTTCTCTACGATTGTGTTAAGCAAGCGTTGGAAACGAAACCCAAATCGCTGGCAGATTTTATTCAGCAACCCTATTTCAAAGATAAGTCGATCACGATCGATCAATATCGAAACCTGGTGATTCAGGCACTGGGCGAAAACATTCAGCTGAAGCGGTTGGAAATTATTCATAAACACCCCAATTGCTCTTATGGAATTTATTCGCATATGGGCGGAAAGCTGGTTGTTATCGTCGAAATGGAGGGGGCATCCGATCAAGAGTCGATTGCAAAAGAAATCGCTATGCACGTGGCTGCGGAAAATCCTGACTATTTAAAGCCGGAAGAAGTTCCTGCGCATGTTTTGGCCCGCGAGGAAGAAATTGCGCGTTCCCAAGTTCAGAATAAGCCGGCCAATATAGTTGATAAAATCGTCGCTGGCAAAATCAAGGCGTTTATGGATCAGGTCTGCCTCATCCATCAAAAATACGTTAAAGACAATACTGTAACTATCCAGCAATTTCTCGATGTCTGTTCGAAGAAAATCGGGAAAAATCTATCCCTCCGCTGCTTCTGGCGTTGGAAAGTCGGACAATAAGAGCGCCCTGAACTATCCCGCTGTGAATTCTTCGGGGAGATTGAAGAACTCCTCCCTGAAAGGAGGAGATTCTTCCGCCGTTCAAGGAACCGAAGCAGCTGTAAGCTGCTTTCGCTTGTTAAGTAGCTTGCCTTGACCCGCCCCTGAAGGGGCTGGGATTGCGGCAAGCGATGCGTTCAGGGTATCCAAATTAATATACCATGAACCGAGAGGTTCATGGTATTATTCTTCTTGAGCTGTTTTTCTTTTTGAATTTTTCAAAACATGTTGCTATTTTTCAAGGCTTAGCCGGGAAAATGGCGAACGGCTCTCATTCAACGAACGAATAGGTTAATTATGAGCAATATTGATGCACAAATTAAAGCTGCTATGCAGGCTGTTTTGGATCATCTTAAAGGAGAGCTGAAAGGCCTCAGAACAGGACGCGCTAATTCGGCGATGCTGGATAAGGTGCAAGTCGAGATTTACGGCAGCCACATGCCAATTAAAAATCTCGCGAGCATTACAGTTCCGGAACCTCGACAGATTCTCGTATCTCCATTCGATTTTAATACAATCCATGCAATTGCCAAAGCGATTGATGCGTCAAATATCGGCTTGCATGGAAATGTGGATGGAAAAGTAGTGCGCGTCAATGTACCTCCCATGGATGAATCGATCCGCAAGCAAATGGTCAAGCAATGCAAGGAAATTGGGGAAAAATCAAAGATTGCCATGCGAGAGGTGCGCCGCAAATATAATGAATTAGTTCGCAAGCAAAAGACCGATGGAGTCATTCCGGAAGATCTCATGAAAAAATATGAAAAAACGATCCAGGAATTGACAGAACGCTTCTGCAAAGATATCGATGCTGTTTGCGCTGAAAAAGAAAAAGAAATCATGACAGTCTGATTTCTGATGAATGGAATTTCCGCGCAAGTGATCGGAAAACCTTAAAAATCATTGTTTTTGGGCCGCCTGGTGTTTGGTGCTGTATCTTATTGATGGTTACGGCTTTCGGAAAGATCGGGCGTTTGCTGGAAATAGAGCTGGCAGGAGGGGATTTCAATTTTCACATTTGCGGAAAATCACAACGATAGTTTAAGATTGATAGCGTTTTTCATCGGTCATCGGATGAATGTAGACTGATGATTGGCCCCATCGTCTAGTCCGGCCTAGGACACCAGATTTTCATTCTGATAACAGGGGTTCGAATCCCCTTGGGGTCATTTTTTATCGAGACTTTAGCTCAGTGGTAGAGCATCTCACTTTTAATGAGAGGGTCGTTGGTTCAAATCCAACAAGTCTCATTCTATTTATCCGTTCTTACATCAGTAGTTTATGAGGTTTTGCGTTAAGGTTTTTTAATATTCCTTGGCTCGAAAAATAACTGCCGGTGCAACGTCGGTGCAACGAAGAAAAGTTTTAACGTTGCAGCCTTCCAATCATAACTAATATAAAGGTTGGAAATATGGCATCGATTTATAAACGTAAAAACAACGACGGCACTACTTCTTGGCGCGCTGTTGTTCGTATCAAAGATTATCCATCAGTCTGCAAAAGTTTTGAACGGAAACAAGAAGCTGAAGATTGGTCCCAAGAAACAGGCAGATCGAATGAGATCACAGCAATTCCGGAACTTTTAAACACCCTCATATTGAAGAGGTGCACAGTCACAATTGACGCGATGGGATGTCAAACGGCGATTGCGAAAAAAATCCAGGAACGAGGGGGCGACTATGTTCTTGGGCTTAAAGGAAATCAAGGGAATCTGCATGCAGAAGCCGTTAACTTTTTTGATCAAGCAGTCAACGTAGGGGCCGAAGAAGCAGGATGTAGCTATGCCAAAATGGTTGAAAAGGGACATGGAAGA
>Ga0153915_10003038_pt1 | contig 15323 bp, 13 predicted proteins | sample Opewatmetagenome_2_FD_107003 | JGI IMG/M metagenome (GOLD analysis project Ga0153915, IMG submission 107003) | Freshwater wetland microbial communities from Ohio, USA - Open water 3 Core 3 Depth 3 metaG | ecosystem: Environmental > Aquatic > Freshwater > Wetlands | place: USA: Ohio, Lake Erie...
CCACCATCCGGGATGCAGACTGGATCCTGGTGATGGACAACGGTGATATCGTGGAGCAGGGTCGGCACGAGAAGCTGCTAGCGAAGGGGGGCTTTTACGCTGAGCTGTATAACAGCCAGTTCGAGAACGAGCTGGTGTCGGTGTAGTTGGGAGGGATAAGCATTAGATTAATGACCTCCTCCCCGGCCCTCCCCCGAAATGGGGGAGGGTGCCTTTTTAACCCATCCTAAAAAGAAGCTGCTCACACTGTGAAACCGGCGAGGTCCATGAGCTTTCTCTATTTCTTCAAACGGAGAGACCTTGAAATGCTGGAGTCAAAATCGATCAGACCCTCCTGGCGGAGGCGGTTCAGGTAGCTGCGCAGGGTGGTCGGGGATAAGCCTGTCGCTGAGGCCAGGCTGCGCAGGGAAGGGGCGAAGCCATGCAAGTCGGTGTAATCTTGAATCTGCTTGAGCAGAGGCTGGCGACTGCGCAGATAGCCGTAAAGGTAACCAGGGCGAGCTGGGGGCAGGGTGAGTTCGGCGCGCAAGCGCTGCAGGTAGCCATGGCAGGTGCTCTTGGGCCAACCCCACTGCTGGCTAAGCTGATGTGCGGAGGGCGTATAGCCGGTTTCGGCAATTTGTGCCTGGACGTATCTCACCAGCTCGGGATAGCGTTCCAGATATTTTGATTTAGACATAAGTCGAGTCTTTGGCAGAAAAGCTGCAAATGAATTGCAGCCTGGTATCAAAAACCTGCTCAAAGCAGGTTAGACTAATGGAGAACCGACTTTCAGTCGGTTTATCATATGAATTCTTTGAAAACGGCGTTCAACATTATCAGACGCCGATTTCAATCGGCGGGCTAAAAGTTTAAATCTGTCCCTTGATGCGCGCCAGCAACTCATCGATCGCACAAGTCTCGCACAGCGCGGTTGCCTCCAGCGAACGGCGATTGTTTTCGGGGTGGTAGATGGACATGTAAACAATCACCGCCGTGGGCTGTCCACAGTCACACAGTTTTAATGCGTTGGGGGCACGGTCAGGGCGCGGATTGCACTCTGGGCACAGACTGGAACGATCGGGGTCATAGCGCGGCCTATCCACCAGGTAAGGCTTTCCACAGCGCTGGCAGGGTTCTTTGACCTGCACATTCAGGCGTGAGAAAAGCCAGGCAATCAGCCTCTGGCGCTGGATTTTTTGAACGGAGAGTATATTCAATTTTCGTTCAGTCTATCCTTTCGCGATCAATCGGTCACTGACCGCCGCTGAGCTTTGGCGGGGTGGCGGAGTCTTGTAGCGTTGGAATCGCTTCCGGCAGGCGCTGGCGGCAAAGCTCAGCCCGTTAATCTCGAAGCGATGTGCCAGATCCTCCCAGGCTTGCGCCTCCAATTCACCTTCAAAGATGAATTTCCTCTCCAGCGCGTGCTGTAGCTTGCGGAGGTGGTACGCCTGGGGAGCAGGCTCGGGCATATACCGTGAAGCTGTTTGGAGCAGCTCGCTGATGCGAGGGAAGAAGGGCGAGTGCCTGATCCAGGTTTGCACGGCAAAATCCAGGGCGTCTTGCTCAAGCTCAGCCAGCATTTCCAGGTATATCCTGGCCTGTTCTTTGGTCGGCTCTTTGCCGTAATAAATCGCCAGTTTACGCAGGGCGAAGAGAATGTGTTCGTCGTCAGCCATATTTTTATCCTCATAAATATAGATCCGCCAGGACACAGATTCTAATTTTTCTTGGGATTTTCCTGGTATCCTGGTGGTTCAATCCTTTTTTGAGAAAGCTCGCGCTCAAGCTGGTCGAGTGCAGAGACAGCCTTCTTGGATTTAGCACGCGGGCGGAAAGGGGGGGAGGGTTTCTGCCTCTCCTCTTTTCTGCTCTTTTCTGCACTCCTCTCCCCTTTTCTCCTCTTTTCTAATCTACTCTCCTCTATTCTTCTCTTAAGGGGGAAATTCCCGACAGCCGCTTCCCGGACAGTTCCGCCAGCCTGTTCCAAGATGTCTTCGGGGATGTCCTCCGCGAGCGTGTCCGGGAGATCGTTGCTGTCCTGCTCATCCTGGGTGGGAGGGGTTGAGTCAGTTTCCTCGCTTGTTTCAGAGTCAGGCTCGGATTCGCCAGATGGGTTTGGAAACGCGCGGGCTTTCCTACGGCGTTTTTGCTCACGCCAGTAGAGGCGCGTCCCATCATCCGGGCGCTGTTGGCGGTTGGCGAAGCTGGGGATGAGCCAGGTGTTGGTCGCCTTGTCCAGCACTAGCAGATGCCTCTGGGAGAGGGCTTGCAGGTCGCTGCCAAGGGTAACGGTGTCGAGGCGCAGCCTCCAGGCGATCTCAGCCAGCTCCAATGGGGACCCAGAGCTGTTCAGGTAACCTTCTGCGTCGCATTCTCCAGCCAGGGCAAGGAGCTGCACGAAGCGCCATTTAAGCCCATCCGGCAAGGGAGAAAGCTTTGGGTCGTCGATGATTTCTGTGTAAAGTTTGATCCAGGGTAAGTTTGTCATACTCTGGATTATATAGAACAAGTGTTCTAAAATCAACACCCCATAGGGTGAATTCGCGGGGGAAAAGAGGGTTAACCCCTTCAGGTGATCAGATCGGCAGGAAGGAAATCAGCCCGGTTCGTATAGACAAGCCCGACTTGATCCTCGTTAAAGTCGATGCGCGTAACAGCGCAGTTGTTCATCATGAACCATAAACCTTCGTGGGAGCTCATATGCAGCAGCTCCCTCAGCAAACGATTGTAAAAAGCTCCGTGGCTGACTACCCCCACGCGGTGGTGGGTTCCCCCGTGGCGTTTGAGCAGATCCTCCAAAAAGCGTTTGGCGCGCAGAGTGCGTTCATCGACACTTTCGAAGGGACGGTTCCACCAGCCCTTTTCGTCCAGGTCATCTGGCAGGCGCAGCGCGGGGAAATTCTGCTCAAAGTAGGAGCGGTTCTTGCCCGGCAAGCCGGCAGGCAAGCCTGTCATCTCGTCATCCAGGTAGATCCCGCCGCACTCGTGCAGGTCCTTCCAGGCAACCAGCGGCAGCCCGGAAGCCCTGGCGACGATCGTGCTGGTCATCACTGCCCGCAGCATCAGGCTGGTGTACAGGTGGGTAAGATGAATACCGGTTCGGTTTTGCAGGTCTCCGTTATAGATGGGTGTCGCAGATCCTTCCGGCGCAGGGGTAAGCCGCTCCCCCGGATCCATTTTCTGGGCGAAGAATTGCGCCAGCCTTTCAGCCTGCTGACAGCCGGTTTCCGAGATGGCGGGATCTTCGCTGCGCCCCTGGCTGCTGCCGGTGATATCCCATAGGGCGTTGTTGGTGGATTGGGCGTGGCGAATAAAATAGAGCTGCATGGAAAAATGCCTCCAGGTTGGATAATGTCCCCAATTTTACTAGATGGAATCCGCGTCTTATTTTTGCTTGTATGCCAGCAAACGCAGCGCGTTGACCACCACAGCCAGCGTGCTGCTCTCGTGGATCACCACGGCGATGCCAATGCCCACCAAACCTGTCAGTGAGGTTGCCATGAGCGCCACGATCACACCGAGCGAGACCGCCAGGTTCTGGAGGATGACCGCTCGGGTGAAGCGTCCCAGCCCGACCGCAAACGGCAGCCTGGAAAGATCGTCGCCCATCAGTGCCACATCGGCGGTTTCAAGCGCTACATCTGTACCTGCGCCCCCCATAGCGATGCCGACCGTGGCATTCGCAAGAGCTGGGGCGTCGTTCACGCCATCTCCAACCATCGCCACCAGCCCGTACTGCTGCACCAACTGGCGGATGGCGCTCAGCTTGTCCTCCGGCATCAAGTCCGCCCTCACCTCGCTCACGCCCGCCTCGGCTGCCATAGCAGACGCGGCGCGGGGGTTGTCACCTGTCAGCATGATCGTGTGAGTCAAACCCATGCTTTGCAGGGCTTTCATCGTTGGCGAGGCTGTGCTGCGCGGGGTATCAGCCAAAGCCAGCAGGCCCAGGGCAGTTTGACCTTCGCAGATCCATATCAGGGTCTTGCCGGCCTGTTGGAGCGCCTGGGCTTTTTCCAAAGCCTGTTCAGAAAGAGGCACGCCCATTTCGTCCATCAATTTTTGGCTGCCGATCCAAAACGTCCTGCCCTGTGAAACAAAACGCATTCCGAGTCCGGTCAGCGATTCGACCTCATCGATCCCCGCGGCTGGTACGCCTTGTCTCTGGGCTGCCCGGACGACTGCCTGCGACAGGGGATGCGCGGAGCGCGATTCTGCCCCCGCTGCCAGAGAAAGGACACTTTCTTCCGAGAATTCCCCATCCTGCTCGATTATCCCCACTCCCCTCGGGAGCGAGTCAGGCTGAGGCTCTTTTCCCTCTCCCCGTGGGAGAGGGTCAGGGGGAGGTGTAATTACGACCACATCCGTTACCTCCGGCATTCCGTGCGTGATCGTACCCGTCTTGTCGAAGGCGATGGCTTTCAAACGTCCCAGGTTTTCAAGATGGACTCCACCTTTCACCAGTACACCGTTGCGGGCTGCCTGCGCCACCCCCGCCAGGATCGCCGCAGGTGTCCCCAGCGCCAGGGCGCAAGGGGAAGCTGCCACCAGCAAGGTCATGGCGCGCAGGAAGGACTCACGCACAGGCATGCCAAACAGGGGCGGCAGGATGATCACTGCCGCCGTCAGCCCGAGCACTGCCGGGACGAAGATGCGCTCGAATTTCTCCACACTCTGCTGAGTGGGAGATTTCTGCGCCTGAGCTTCTTCGACCATTTTCATCACGCGTGCCAGGGTAGAGTCTTTCGCCAGGCGAGTCACCTTGACTTCCAGCGCTGCTTCACCATTGATGGTAGAGGCAAAGACCGGGTCGCCGGGCTTTTTATCTATGGGGAGGCTCTCGCCGGTGACAGAAGACTGGTTCACGGCGGATTGACCTGCGAGGATGACCCCATCCACCGGCAGGCGCACGCCAGGTCGCACGATCACCACGTCTCCGAGCAGCAGGCTCTCGACAGACAGCTCCCGTTCTTGCCCATCTCGACGCACCAGGGCGGTCCTAGGAGCCAGCTCAGCCAGCGAGCGCACCGCTTTGCGGGCGCGGTTGAGCAGGCGTTCTTCCAGGGCGTGCCCCAGGCTGAACAGGAACAGGAGCAAGGCGCCCTCGGCAAAGTCACCGAGGATGGCTGCGCCGGTGGCAGCCATCACCATCAGCAAGTCGGTATCGAAGTGACGCTCGCGCATGGCGTACCAGGCATAGCGTGCCACATCCCAACCCCCGAACAGGTAGGCTGCCAGGTAAAGCGCTGTGCTGAGCAGTGCCGGAAATCCCAGGAACCGCCCGCCAGTCCAGCCGGCGATCAGCAGCACGCCGCACAACAGGCTGAACAGCAGCTCACGGTTTTCATGCAGGTGAGCTTGCAGCCCGTCCAGGGGTATCTGGTAGCCCAGAGAACGGATGCGCTTTTCAATGGACAGGTGGCTTACTTTTTGACTGTCGAATTCCACCCACATCGTCTCGGCTGCGTAGTTAACTGAGACCGATACTACGCCCTCTATACGCCTGACGCTGTGCTCGAGCACCAGGCAGCAGTCGGAGCAGTCCATGCCCTCGATGGGGAAGGAGGTGTGGTGGAAGCGGTTGATTATCTTGACGCCCGCTCGCCTCGCCATGCGCTGGACTTCGCCCAATGTCATCAGGTTTGGGTCATAATGCAGGCACAGGTCGATGGGTGACTTATCGCGCTCCAGGTGAGCGCGCAGGATGCCGCGCTGGTTTTGCAGGGAGGCTTCCAGCCGGGCGATGCATTCGTCTTTCTCGTCATCTATACCCGGCAGCAGCAGGGGGATTTCCAGCTCGATGGTCTTTTCCATTCTCGTCAGCCTCGATGGTCAGTCCGGTCAGCTATGTAATACATGGTTTAACCCGCGTTGGAACAGCTCGATCACGTGCTCATCGTCGATGCTGACAAACACGTTGCGTCCCTGCTTACGTGTGCGGATCAGGCGCTTGTCGCGCAGCCCGCGCAGCTGGTGCGAAACCGCCGAATCGGTTAAGCCGATCTGTTCAACCAGCTCGCTGAAGCCAATTTCACCCTCGATCAGGGCAGCGATGATGCGCACGCGGGTTGGATCGCTCAGCGTTTCGAAAAGGCTGGCGAGATCGGATGCAGTATCGAGAGAAATTTGTTGTCTGATCATAGGGTAGCCATCCATTCTTGAATACTTGCTCAAGTATTGGGTATATTACTCCATTTCCAGTGAAACTGTCAAGGGAATAAAAACACATATTCAAAGCTTTTCCGCGTGCTTCCTTTGATCTTTATCTAAATCACGTAGTGCAATTGCATCTAAATTCTAAGAATGTCATTCTGAAGGCTGGCGTTTTTTGCCAGCCTGAAGAATCCCTATGGTTGAGTCTTGGGAGACCCTTCGCCGCCAAAGAACAGCGGCTCAGGGTGACATATTTTGCCTTGTTTATAGAGCAAATGTCCATGATGCGATTGCCCTACTAAATCACACAACTTGAAGGCAGCTTATCCTAAATTAACGTATAATTTAACCCATGAATGTTCCCTCAGGGGATTCAAGCTAAATGCCTATTATTTTTGTCCTGGCGATCCTCTTCTTTGCCACGCTTTTGTTCATCAGCAACCGGCTGCGCGCCGATGTAGTGGCGCTCATGGTGCTCATCACGCTGGGGGTCAGCGGGATCATTACCCAGCAGGAAGCTTTCAGCGGTTTCGGCAGTTCATCCGTCATTACGATCCTGGCAGCTTTTGTCATCACAGGAGCCATCAACCAGACTGGTCTGGGGCAGCGGCTTGGCATGCTTTTACTGCGCCTGGCGGGACAGAACCAGCGCCGCCTGTTGGTTGCGCTGACCTTCGCAGCCGGTTTTCTCTCGTTTTTCATGAACAACATCGCGGCCGCGGCGGTACTTATGCCAGTCGCCATGAACGCTGCCCGCCAGATCAAGGTCAGTCCGACACGCATCCTGTTGCCCATCGCCTTCGCAACCCAGCTCGGCGGTATGTCCACCCTCTTGACCACTTCCAACGTGGTGGTTGCCTCTATCCTGCACGATCAAGGCCTCCCCAGCTTTGGCTTGCTCAGCTTCCTGCCTGCCGGCGGACCTATCGCTGTGCTAGGCTTAATTTTGCTGGTGCTGTTGACGCCTTTGCTTTTGCCGGCTTCGTCTGAAAATGCTCCGTCTCTCACCATGGAGGAGGCGCGCCTTCCGCTCACAGATCTATACAATCTCAAGGGGGTCATGGGGCTGGCACACCTCTTGCCGAATTCTCCGTTGGCGGGGTGCACGTTAGGAACCAGCGGTTTGGGGCAGAAGCATGGCATCGTTGTTGTGGCGATCGCTCACAGCAGTGGTCAAATCGTGCGCATTCCCAGGGCCGATGAGGAGCTGCGTCCCGACGACCGCTTGCTGTTTACCCCGCTGCTTACGGAATTGGAGATGAAAGAGCTGGGATTGGAAGCGCATCCAGCCGAGGGCTGGAACGATTGGCTGGTGGGACCGCGCACCCGCCTGGTGGAAGTGGTCGTTGCGCCGCGTTCCACTTTAGAGGGAAAGACTCTGCGGCAGATCCAGTTTCGCAGCCGTTTCAATATGAATGTGCTGGCAGTCTGGCAGAACGGCAGCCCCATCCGTGAAGAGCTGGAAGACCTGCCGCTGCACATTGGCGACGCTCTGCTCCTCCAGGGACGGGGTGAGCCCATTCGCTTGCTGGCGTCCGGTACTGACCTGATTGTGCTCAGCGAGGAGAGCCATCAACCCCCCCGCCGGAGTAAAGAGCTGCGCGCCTTCGTGATCATTGCCCTTACGCTCGTCATGGCGGCGACTAACTGGCTTCCGGTAGCCGAGATGCTCTTCCTGGGAGGTATCTTACTCATCTTGACGGGCTGTCTCAGTATTGAGGAAGCCTATACCGCCATCGATTGGCGCTCGGTGGTGCTGGTCGGCGGCATGCTGCCTATGGGGCTGGCTCTCACCAAAACCGGCGCGGCTGAGATGATCGCCAGGTTCTTGTCCACCTCCTTGGGCTCGTTTGGCTCGCTGGCGCTGTTGGCGGGCTTTTTTTGGGTATCTGCCATTCTCACCCAATTCATCCCTGGCGGGTCAGCTACTCCACTGGTGATCGTGCCCATCGCCATCACCGCCGCACAGGAGATGGGAGCCGACCCGCGCCTGTTTGCCATGGCGGTCGCCCTGGCTACTTCCACTTCTTTTCTGACGCCCATGGCGCACCCTGTGAATGCCCTGGTGATGGGACCAGGCGGCTATCGCGCCCGTGACTATTTCCGCCTGGGTCTGCCCCTGGTGTTCCTGACCTTTGCCCTGACGATGCTGATCGTGCCCGCCTTATATTCGCTTGGAAAGTGATGGTCAATTAAAGGTCGCGGAAAATGATCCAGAGCCGGCGTTTGAAAGATCCCTCACTTCGTTCGGGATGACAACTTGACTGTCGTGAGGAGCGTAACGAGTGCCATGAAGCGAAAAGTTTATGCTTACATCACCCATCAGGGGCGGCTGCTGGTCTTCCGCCATACGCAATTCCCCGAGGCGGGCATCCAGGTGCCGGGCGGGACGGTCGAGCAGAACGAGCCGCTCGAGCACGCCGTGCTGCGTGAAGCTGCCGAGGAGACCGGCTTGCAAGGTTTGCGCGTCATCACATACCTGGGAAGCCAGGTCATCCAACCAGACGGCATTCCTACTAAGCGCCACTTCTTTCATCTCGGGCTGGACGGCGAGGCCCCCGAGGCCTGGTTGAGCTACGAGCTGAATCCCAGCGACGGCTCGCCTGCGCCGATTGAGTTTGAGTTCTTTTGGGTTAAGTTGGAGGAGGTGCCCGAGCTGGCTGGTGGGCAGGGGGCGCTGCTAAAAGCTTTACGTATCCCATAAGAGCACATCAGTGCTTAGACGCCGAAAGCGCAGAGTTATTTTCCAGCGAATCTCAGCGTTTCTCCGCGGCTCTGCGTTGAATCGAATAGCTGTTAAGTCTTTTGTCGCTCCGAGAGCACCATCCCTGCCAGGATCAATCCCACGCCCAGCACACCTACCAGCGTGATCTTTTCGCGCAGCAGCAGCACTGCGGACACGATCGTGATCACCGGACCCATGTAAATATATACGCTGGTCTTCATCGCTCCCAAAACACTGACGGCGTAGTTCCAGGAGATGTAACACAGAGCCGAAGCGCCCAACCCCAAGAAGAGCAGGTTGATCAGGTTCAGGGGGGCTCTCAGCCTGCTCAGCCCAAGCTGGAAATGAAACAGCGGTAAGAAAGGCAGCAGGAACAGCAGCCCGTAGAACATCGTCTTGCGTGTGACTGCCAGAAGATTGGTTTGAGAGGCACTGATCTTGCGTACCAGAACCGAATAGAGCGCCCACACCCCTGCCGCCAGGATAGCCAGCAGATCGCCCAGTGGATTAAGCTTGAGGACGGTACTGCCGTTGTAAGCAATCAGGAGAATACCCGACATGGCCAGCGCAAAACCGAGGAAGAAGTAGGTTTTCAACGGCTCATCCTTAAGAAAAACGCGCGCCGCTAAGGCGGTGAACAGCGGCGCTACACTGAGCAGCACGCTCACGTTGGATGCCTGGGTGTAAGACAGAGCAGTATTCTGGATCATAAAAAAAAGCGTCACACCGCACAAACCGGCAGCCATGTACTTTAGCTCTAGGCGCAGCCTGCTACCTGGCTGACCCTCTGTGAAAGCCCCTCTCAACTGCGGCGGGCTGACGATGAACAGCGCCAGCAGCGCAAATACCAGCCGGAAGAACAAGATCTCAGCCGGTGAAAAATCGACCAGCAGTATCTTGATCGAAATGAAGGTGATCCCCCAGATAGAGATGGTCACGAAGGCTGCCAGATGTCCGAAGATTGGTTTCTGTGTGTGCATAATTTGCCTTTTATACCATAGAATTAATCCATCATTGCGAGATCCTGCGCTCTCAACAAAATCGTGCCACCCCAAATCATTGCGCCTTTGAGAGAGCTTCTATTTTCTCTTTAGAAAAACACTCCATCCCATATCGCACTGCGGTTATAATATCTTTGTCCCTCCATCTATCAAAAACTTTAGAAGAATGCCCACCATCGTTGTTCAAATGATCAAACCGTGTCATCCGTGAGCTTTGTCTGGTTTAAAAGGACTCCCCATGCCTCAAACATCCCTCTCCACCCTGCTTACCTTCCCCTTCAAGGATCCCGCCTGGTTCAAGAAGCTACTCATCCTGGCGCTGGTCCTGCTGCTCGCCAGCGCCATTCCGGTCTTGCCCTGGATCCTGGCGGCTGGATATCTGGCGCGCCTCATCCGCCGCATGATCGTGGAGAAGAGCGAGCCTTCCCTGCCCACCTGGGACGACCTGGGCGGCATTTTTCAGGATGGCTGGCGTCCCTTTGCAGCTGCGCTGACCTACCTGTTGCCGGTTTTTGCCTTGTTCCTTGCCGGCTGGACGGTCATAGGGCTGTCCAATTCTTTTTCGCCCCTACTCCAGATGTGGAACAATGATCGCAACATTGACCCAAGAGAATTCCTGGTGATTGCTACCAGCTTTTTCAGTTTAGGAAGCACCACAGTCGCTGGCTTCTTTGGCTTGATCATTTCCTTCCTCCTTCCGGCAGCCTTGATCCATGCGGTCGTGCGCCAGGAGTATGCCGCGGCTTTCCGCTTCAAGGAATGGTGGTCGGTCATCGTCGCCAACCCGTCTGGTTTTCTCATCGCCTTTGCTGTCGCCTTTGGCTTGAACCTGGTTTTTGGACTCATCTCCATGTTCCTATTTTTCACCATCATCCTGTGCTTCGTGCTGCCTTTCCTGTCTTTTGCCTATTCGAGCTACTCCTACGTAGTTTATGCAGCCTTGTTCGCCGAGGCTTACCGGGTGGGTGCAGATAAGGCTGGCAAAGCCAGCAGCCCCAAAATGCTGCCGTCCACTGAGCCGCCTTCGCCAGGCCTCGAACCGGTCGCCCAGCCTGAGGCTGAGCCCTCCCCCGAGCCTGCCCCCGAACGCCCTCCCGAAACGGAACCAGAAAAACCTGCTCATGCTGAGGCTTCCCAACCTACCTTGTTATCTGAGCCTATCCTGCCGGTGGAATCCCCCGAGGAGCTGGAGCCGAAGCCAAAAGTAAAGCCAGCTCGCAAGTCTTCTCGCAAAGCTTCCGCAGATGCCACGCTCGTGCAGCCAGTCGAACCTAAATCAGAGATCGATACGCTCCCGCTGCCGCCTCCCCCGCCTGTGCTCGGGGTGGATACCATCGTCCTCCCGCCGACCGCCTCGGTGCCCGGGATCGATACACTCCCGTTGCCTCCCAATTCGCAGGGAGATCAAACCTCCATCTCCCTCCCGCAGACGGGAGATAAACCAGGCTAATGTTCCTGGAAACCGATCCGCTCTGGCTGCAGAGTCTGTTTACCGCGGCTGTCACCTTGGGAGCTGGGGGGAGCCTGTTTGTGTTTGCGCTCAACCGCAAGCTTAGCTTCGTGGAGTTTTTACATCGCAGTGTGCTGGCGGGTATTGTGCTGGTCACTCTGGCTTGCGCTTCGCTTGCGGGTCTGGCGGTCGCCTATGGCTGGATGGGTTATACTGGTTTGAAGGTCTATCTGCTCCTGCCGGGGAGCATTCTCCTGGTAGTCTTGTTCGGCGAGATCAGGCTGGTGCTGCAGCGCTGGCGCTACCATGCTTCTCCGCCTGTCTCCAGGATAAATTTTCATTTTGAAGGGCAATCTCTGGTGGCAGAGCATGTTTCCAGCTCGTCGGATCGAAAATTTCATCCCATCACCACCACCGACCTGGCTTTGCTGCGCTATGAGGTGGAAGTGGCGGGACTCGGATTGACGCAAGGAGCTGCACGCAGATCGCTGAAGGTGGTTCAGTTGAGCGATTTTCACTACAGCCCGCGCCTGCCCTTTGCCTATTTTCGCTCTGCGGTGGAGCTGGCGATCCAGGAAGAAGCTGACCTGGTGCTGCTGACTGGCGATTTTGTCACCTACCAGGAGGATGCCGTCCGGCTTCCGGAACTCTTCGAGGGGCTGAGAGGGCGCCTGGGGCTGTTTGCCACCCTTGGCAACCACGACTACTGGTCCGGCGCTGCCCCGGTGCTGCAAGGTCTGAAGCAAGCTGGGGTACACCTGATCGCCAACGACTGCGTGCGCCTTCCCCTTTGGGATGAATTGCACCTGCGTCTGTGTGGCATCGATGACCCCTGGGGGGTACCAGCCTGGCAGCCGCCCGATTTTCAAGCCGGCGACTTGAACCTGATCATTTCTCACTCACCGGATAATATATACCGGCTGATCCGCTATCCCTTCGCCGGCGTTTTTTCGGGACATTTCCATGCCGGTCAGGTGCGCTTCCCTGGCTTTGGCGCCCTGGTGGTGCCCTCACGCTACGGAAGGCGCTTTAATCGTGGGCATTTCCGGTTCAAAAATTTTGCTTCTTCTTCCGACACGCACCTCTTCGTTTCTGCGGGTGTCGGCTCAGCTACGCCGCTTTTAAGAATCTATTGCCAGCCGGAAATAATTGTTGTAAACTTTTATATAGTTTCTTAACCGGTTGGGTCGGAGTGACCCATGCGGGCTGCTTAATCTATGGTAAGATCATCCATATCCGCTGTTTTGGATAGGGTTCCGTGTCCGATATCGTTGAAGATTTAGAAGTGCAGGTCTCAACTGCCGCCAGCTCAAAAGAGAAAGTCGATCTATTGAACAAGCTGGCAGCCGAGCTGATCCAGCGTTCGGAAAGTAATCTACCGAAGGCTGTGGCACTTTTGGAGTGGGCGCAGGCTTTGCTGCACGAGGTCAATGATCCGCTCACCAGCGCTTCCGTCTACGATGCCCTGGGCGCAACCTATACCCGCATGGGCGATGAGCGGGATGCTGTGGAGCACTACAACCGGGCGCTGACCATTTACCGCAGCCTGGGACGCCTGGATAAGGGCTCCCAGGTGCTCAGGGATCTCAGCCAGCTTTACCTGGGGCTGGGGGAAAACGAGAAAGCTTTAGGAATCCTGCAGGAGAGCCTGGACCTGGCGCGCCAATCTCGCGCATTGGATGCCCAGGCAGCCACGCTGTTAAAACTTGCCAGCCTGTACTTTACTCAGGCAGATTACCCGCTTGCACAGGAGAGCTGCCAGAACAGCCGACAGCTCTATCGTGATGCCGGGGATGCGCGCGGCGAGGCTGAGGCACAGGTATTGTTAGGCGATATTCTCATGGCATTGGCTGAGCAAAGCCGGGCAGCCGACTGCTACCAGGCTGGGTTCAAGCTGGCCCAAAAATCGGAGCACCAACGGCTGGCGGTTGAAGCCCTGCTTAAGCTGGGTGAGTTTTATCGCTCAACAGGCCAACCTGGCGAAGCGTTATCTTACTTACGCAACGCCAGTGAGTTGGCTGCCCTGATCGGGCATAAACGTTTTCAATACGAAAGCCACCGAGGCCTGGCTCTCGTTTACCGGCAGCTCGGAGATTTTGAAAAAGCTTTTCTGCACTTTGAGCAGTTCTACCAGCTCAAGGAGGAGACTGCACTCCTGGAAGAGCAAGAACATCAGAGGAATATCGAGAAGCTGGCTGAACTGGATGGGGTTGGCAGGGATGCAGAGATCTACCACCTGAAGAATGTCATCTTGCAAGAGGAGATCCGTAAGCGTCAGGAGATGGAGCATGCCTTGACCCAGGCTAACCAGCAGCTACGCGAAGAAGTTGCTTCCCGTGAGCTGCTGATCGATGACCTCGATTCTTTTGCCTCGATGGTGGCGCATGACTTGAAGAACCCGCTTACCAACATCGCCCTGACTATGGGTGTGCTGCGCATGAGCGTGACCCTGGCAAACGATAAAGTTGGAGCGGAGGCGGCTGACCGTCTCACTCATCAGGTGGAAAAGATTAACCGCATCATCAATGAGCTGCTGGTGCTGGCCTCGGTGCGTAAAGAGGACATTTACACCGAGCCTCTCGATATGGAAGAAATCATCAACGAGGTGGAGATGCGCCTGGAGCGCCTGGTCAAGGAGAAGCATCCTGACATCCGCAAGCCTTCTGCCTGGCCTTGTGCCAGCGGGCATGCTCCCTGGGTCGAGGAAATCTGGGAAAATTACATCAGCAACGCTATCCATTATGGAGGCCGCCCGCCCATTGTCGAGATCGGTGCAGATAAGCCTAAGGATGGAATGGTGCGCTTTTGGGTGCGCGATAATGGTCAAGGTCTGGATGACCAGGCCAGGGAGAGATTGTTTGCCATCTTCAATCGCACCAGCACTACACGCACCACCGGTCATGGGTTGGGGTTGTCCATTGCCCGGCGCATCGTCGAAAAACTGGGTGGTGTCGTAGGCGTGGAGAGTGAGGGTCCCGGCGAAGGCAGCCTGTTTTATTTTACGCTCCCTGCAGTTGAGGAAAATACCTCCCCCGCTGGCACCACGGACTGAACATGCCTCATAAGATCCTTTTTCGTTCCCTATCCTTAGGAGGACTGGTATTTGCATCTATTCTCACTGCCTGCCAGTTCCTCACCAATCCCCTCAGCCAGCCTGCCTCACCCAGCCCGTACGCTACGCCTCCTCCAACCGCCACTTCATCCCCCTCGGCTGACGATTCCTCTCTCCTGACGCCTCTGCAAACCACCACGCAGACCGCAGCCCCTTCAGAGACGCCTCTCCCAACTGCCAGCCATCCGCTGCTACCGCTGGCGACAAGCACGATCACCAGCACGCCTGATCCAGCCTCCATCCTGGAAGACTTCAATGCTTCTTTTGATGATTGGAAGGTGCTGCCAGGCCTGAGCGGGTCGGGCAGCGTGATCCGCACCAGCGACCTGTTCGTCGAAGGTATGGCTGCTGCCCGCCTGGATCTTCCCTCGGGTCCGGGCTCTGCTGCTTTACAGATTAATTTCCGTGATGCTGCTCTCGACCACACCTGGGACGAGCGACCAGGCACCTGGAATTGGTTCCGGGTTTATGTTTATGTTCCTTCTTCCACGATATCTGGGTTGGGAGGCGACGATTACCTGACGTTGGGGGGCATCTTTTCCAGTGGCGAGGAAACGGGTTGGTACCTGCGCTTGCACCAGGGGGGAGCTGTCTATGTCGTCGGGCACCGGGACTGGGATAATAAGCCCATCGAATTCCAGGTATTCGCTAACTTTCCGCAGGACCGCTGGGTGCAGCTTGAGCTGGGTCTGCATTCGCAGAGCGGTCCCGGCGTCAAGCGTGCCTTTGCTTTCCTGATCGATGGTGATTTTTACGGCTGGTATAACCAGGGGCGCATGAAAGATGAAGTGTACGATACCGCCTCCGTGGGCATCCTCTCCGCCAGCAGCGCCCAGCCGCTCACGGTTTATGTAGATGACTGGTTTCGCACCACGCAGGACGCTTTTCCTTCTGGCTCTGACA
>Ga0153915_10003039_pt1 | contig 15322 bp, 10 predicted proteins | sample Opewatmetagenome_2_FD_107003 | JGI IMG/M metagenome (GOLD analysis project Ga0153915, IMG submission 107003) | Freshwater wetland microbial communities from Ohio, USA - Open water 3 Core 3 Depth 3 metaG | ecosystem: Environmental > Aquatic > Freshwater > Wetlands | place: USA: Ohio, Lake Erie...
CAAATCGTTTACGAACTGCCTCCAGTGGTTCAACGTCCCAGCGCGGTTGAATTTTGATTTTGACCCGTTTGTATCCCTCCACCAGGTGTCGATCTATTTCAAGGAGGAGCTCATCTATTGAAGAATATATCCCAACGGCCAGCCCACAGTCAACCTCGTCTGTGGTCCCGCCCAGAAGACGGTAAAGTGGCGTGTCCTGCTTCTGCCCTTCCAGGTCCCAGAATGCGGTCTCCAGGCCGGCCCTCGCAAACGGATTTCCGCCGGAGTCAGAAAGGATCGCGTTCACCTCTTCGATCGAAACGGGTTCAGCATCGAGGATCTTTGGAACTATGATCCTACGAAGATCGTGCCACGTGGACTCAGGAGTGTCGGAAGAATAGAACGAGCCGGACATCGGAGAGGATTCACCGTATCCTACCAGGCCGTCAGCATAGACACCGACGATTATGGCGTCCTTTTCGGTAACCTCGCCATTGCTAATCCGAAAAGGTTCAACCAATGGAATCCGGATGTGCGTGAGGGCGATCTTGTCGATGCTCATCGATACCGGACTGGATTCTTGAGTTCGCCGATCTTCTCAATCTTGCATACAACTTCATCACCATCCCTGATCGGGCCGATGCCCGCTGGTGTGCCGGTGGAGATCACGTCGCCTGCATCAAGCGTAATGTAACGTGTGATGAATTCGATAAGGTGCGGCAGGTCGAAAACGAGATCACGTGTATTCGCTTTTTGTCTAATCCTCCCATTCACCCTGCATTCCAGGCCAAGATGGACGGGAACCTTGATCTCTTCGGGGGTAACGAGCCATGGCCCCATTGGCGTGAATGTATCGAAGCTCTTTGAACGAAACCAGGGGTAACGTTTTTCAAGATCCTTCGTCTGGATGTCTCGAGCAGACACATCGTTGATGATGGTATAGCCGGCAACGAACTTGTACGCGTCCTTCTTTTTCACGTCGACTGCTTTGCGACCGATCACCGCTGCCAGTTCAACTTCATGGTCCATCCTCCCCATGCCGCGGGGGATCCTGATGCTCTCACCGGGACCGATCACGGAGGAACCGACTTTCACAAAGATGATCGGTTCTTTCGGGACATCAAAACTCCCCTCCTTCGCATGCAGGACATAGTTCAGCCCGACTGCGACGATCTTCGCAGGCTTCATAAGGGGAGCTCGGAACATAGCCTTTTTTGAGATTCGCAGCAGGCTACCAAGCTGTGTCTGGTCAACAAACGCCAGGACTTCCTTCATCCGTTGAGGATCAATTCCTCCGGCGTCAATCAGGAAACCAACAGTGGGAGAGCGTTCAACTGCCACGTGACTCACACGGAGTGCAAAAAAGGCTTCCGCCTTGGTGTAGTTGACCCATGCCCCCTTATGCCATACCCCCACACAGAAGCCATCGGTCGATTCAAATTGTGCTACTTTCATGGGGCCTTCCGATTGGACGATTCGTCGAAAAACCAAACATTCATCGAGCCGATTCCCTTTTACATCCAGGCTTCGGCACCCTGGAAATACATATGACGACCGGCCACGAATTTCGGCCTTGAGAGGTATCGGTTCACACCCTCAACGGCAACGCCCCGAAGCAAGAACGGAGAACCGACGTCCGGCTTGGTGATTCGCGTAGACGTTGGGATGTAGCGAATCGTCAGACCCATGCGCCATTTGTCGGACCTGTTGGCTTCCGATCCATGCACGAGATTGGGATGGTGAATCGACACATCGCCGGCCTTTAGAATTACATCAATAGCTTTCGACTCATCAACGAGACCGCTCCGCAGGCCCGACCCAAGGACATTCGCGGTGTCCTTGCGATCTTCGACTGGTGTCAGCTTCATCTGCTGCGAATGCGGGATGACCCGCATACAGCCGTTCTCGGGTGTCGAATCAGTCACGGCAAGCCAGAGCGTCACGACTTCCATTGGCTCCAGCGGCCAGTAGATGCCGTCCTGGTGCCACAGCACCGCCTGCCCGTCACGAGGTGGTTTGCAGATATAGTGCGTCGCAAAGAGCGCCACATCCGGACCCACAAACTGTTCTGCAATATCCACCAGGCGGGCGTCGCTCACGAGTCGGATCCAGAAAGGGTCATCTCGCGCCATCTCAGCATGAAACTGTTCCGGTCTTACATCTGGATGTTGCTGTATGAGCCACCGAACATGGTTTTGCGCTTCTTGCGCCAGGTCTTGGTCAATCGCACTGCGGACGATGACAAAACCGTCCCTGCCATATGTCGCGCGAATTGCAGAAAGATCTGTGCGACGCATACCTCCTTCGCTCATCATAGTGTCCCTCCCTCAATCGAGTATGACGCGAACAGTTGCAATTCCTCTCGGGCGCACAACAATAGGTACAGCAACGCTTCCTGAAACCGGTATTTTCTGCACTCGATCTTCGTCCAGTCGAGAAACCCACGCCTCTCGTACCGGCCGATAAAAAGTGACTGAGGTCTCTCTCTGCGCTGTACCGGTATTGTACACACGTACCACATAGCCTGCCCCATCCTCGCTCTGCTTGAGTGCACTCAGAACCAATTCATCCGACACGCCCTGTAAGAACGAACCGCTGAGCTCGAGACCATCCTGGTTCTTCCTCCGTACCGGCAGCAGCGGGTAGTGGAATTGTTCACATTCTTTGTTTAGCAGACGATGGTCCCTGATCTCCTCCTCTGCATGGGTCAACACGGCATAACGAAAGATGTGCGTCCCAAGGCACTGCGCATCCGGCGTCTCATTGAACCAACCAGCACTCCCACCTGGCCGGGTGATCAAATCGTCACCCGAGAGAAGACCCACACACCGAAGGAGTGTCAAGGCCAGCGTTCCCTTACGATCCAGCAGCAGTTCATACTCCGGGAGACCGTAGGAAAGTAGTGTCAGTCCGCGCCTTCCACGATGCACGGTCACGAATCGCTGCATCGGGGCAACCTTCGCTGGATGTTCAATTGAGAATTTCCGGACATCGAATTTCTTCTGTTCCCTCTCGAGAATGGTGAATTGGGAATCCACAAGTACCCTGTCGACGCGGACTCCAACGGGAAACAACACTCGAAGTCTATGGTCCTTCGCTCTGTTCTCAACGGTTGTTTCGAACAAGACCGTTCGGGAGTTTTCATGAAGATAGCATGTAGTAGTAATCGGGAGAACGACCGTTTGCCTACTCCGGGACTTCCGGTCGGAGGCTGCTGACCCCGGCACACGCATCGCAGTGGTCACCTGCAACGCCGCACGCAATGGGCCCTTCTCGACAACCCTCACGCGCGCTCTCCCAGATGTCGAAAGGATCTGCCGATCGTTCTGCGGGTACGAATAGTTGTATTCGTCTCCAACGTCTCCAGTACTTTCGAAGACATTGAGCCCCTGATACAGTTGGCCGTTCAGTTTGTCTTTGATGATGACCTCGCCACGGGCGGAGGCCTCGACCCGGACGAAATCATTCTCGAGAAATCTTTTCCCTGCACAAAGGGCCGTCCCAAAGCTCGGAAACCGGTCTGACCTTCGGATGTTGTAGCCCTTAACACCTACTGGCGGAACCGCAGTAGTCTCCACCAGCACGGTAAATTTATCGGCCCAGGTCTGTTTCGGATAATTGTATCTTGAGTAGCTGATATCGTAACCTTCTTTCCGGTCGATGACCTGATAGCGGACCTGGTTCCCCTCCGCATCATCAAGCACGAACCCGCTCACCGACGGAGGCATTGGGCCGATCTTAACGTCCGGATTCAGCCCAACGACCACATCCTGCCGATAGAAGCTGATCTCTGCTCGGGCAGTTTCACTCCTCTCAAACGCTGACGGGTTGAAAAAGAAGAGGTAGCGGTCGTCCTTCGATGCCACATCGTCATACGGAACCAGGTGCTGTAACGCGTTGTCAATGATGGTGTTGCTGATGCTCTCTGAAGCGACGAACCGGGTCATCATTTCCCGGTGCACAGGATCAATGCTGCATCCGCAGATACTGTCATGCGGATGGTTCTGCATGAGCATCTTCCACGCCTGACGGATCAGCGGCAACTGAGACCTCATGCCGTGGGCTGTCGCCCATGCGTTGAGGGGTTCGACGTAACGCTGAAGAAGATTCTGGCAGTGCCAGTTTCGCTGCTTGATGTACATTCGGCTCGAATAGACACCGCCAAGAACCACGAAAGCATATCGATAGCCAAAACGAAGTTCACCGGTGACTTCCGTCAACGACTGCACTTCCTTCTTCACTCTTGCCACATAATTCGGGACAGTGCTGTGGACAAATTCTCCGTCGAAATTCTTTCTGAGTAGATCAAGTGTCTTCGGGAGTTTCGGATCCGGCCAGTGGTGATCGCCGCCGTTCATGAGAAGTCGATGTGATGTAGTTGCCCTTGCGTCGATCTCCTTTTTGAGTTCCTCGAACCTGCGGATTATCTGCTCCTCAGTATCTTCATGGAAATTAGCACCACTGTAACCTTGACTGAAGAGATGTATCATGAGAACAGAAGAATCGTCGGGCGCCTTCCAGGAGTACTCCGAGGAGGTCTGACCCGGTTCACCGCCGAACCCCCTATACACTACCGCGGTGTCTATCCCAAACCCCCGCAGGATTGCTGGCATCATAGCAATATGCCCGAAGGAATCTGGGATGTACCCTACATTCATCAAGTTGCCAAAATCTTTTGCGCGGGTCGTGCCGGCAAGCAGGTTGCGCACTGTCGCCTCACCGCTCACCAGGAATTCGTCTGGGAGAATATACCACGGTCCTACCACCAGCCGCCCTCCTTCGATGAGGTGGCGGAGTTCCTTTTCCTGTTCTGGACGAACAGCAAGATAATCATCAAGGACGACCGTTTGGCCGTCCAGGGTGAAGTGGGCGTAGCGCGAATCGCGGTGGATGAGGTCTAGGAGGTCATCTACCATGGCCACCAGCATTGCCCTGAACTGGTCAAAGGTTTTGTACCACTCGCGATCCCAGTGTGAGTGCGAAACGATGTGATACGTAGGCTTCATTGTTTGTTCAGATATGAAGTTAGTGGTTGGATTGCGGTAGATGCGCCCACAGCAGTGACGCAGCTTGCGGCGACAGCATTGCCAATGCGGGCAGCCCCAAAGGGTTCAAGCCCCTTGAGGATCCCCGCGATAAATCCTGAAACAAACGCGTCGCCCGCTCCGGTGGCATCGACAACCTTCTTAACTTTGGAGGCAGGGATCAATTCCTCACGATCCTGCCACGAAACAAAGCATCCTTTAGCCCCCAGTTTCACACCTACGACTCCTCGCGCCCCTGAGGAGCGGAATGAACGAACCATCCCGCGAGGCGTAGTTTCACCTGTGAGTGCAGCGGCTTCTTCAAAGCTCGGAAGAAAGTAATCCACGTGCGGCAATATGGCCCGCAGCAAACGCGGACTTCTGGTCGGAGTTCCCCCTGTATCCAGCAGGATGCTCACACCTGTGTCCCGTTTGATCGCCGAAAAGAGTCTCCCCATTTCGGGCCCTACTTCCGGAAGAAGCCCGAGATAGCCGAAGACAAACATCTTTGCCTTCCGCACTAGGGCCATGGAATTCAACACGTCTCTGGCGCGAAAGTTCTCGAGGCACCCGCGAACATGGTAGAACGTTCGTTCCCCTGTCGGATCAACGCACACGATCGTTGCCGACGTCTGGCTCTTCCGATCGACGATCACTCCATGAGCATTGATCCCGTACCGGGAGAGCTGCGAGCGCAGAAAATTGCCGAGTCCGTCTTCTCCGACCCGGGTGATCGCGCCCACGCGGAATCCAAGCTTGACAAGATCTATTCCGCAATTGAGGACATTTCCCCCCGTGGTCAGCATCACCGTGTCAAGATACTGCAGACTTCCTGGTCGTGGAAGCCGAGAGATGTGTACCGGCCGGCCAATGACATCGACAACTGCAAGCCCCGCAACAACCACATCCAGCGACCGATGTCTGCTGACTCGAGTGGAAGCCATGACGGTCACTCTGTGATGCTCAGCGTCTTGAAATCAAGGGTGCGTTTCATCCCCTTATATATCATTGTCAGTTTTTCGCTGCCTACCCCGGCGTTGAGGAAAGGCCCATCGAAGAGTTGCGTCTTGGTCAGGTCGACCTTCTTCCCGTTCAGAATCCGCGCATCCGGGAAGGCGAACTTCATCGAATTCATCTCAGGTGTGGTATACTCTATCGAAACGGCTCCGGGCTTGAGGGTCGCCTTCGGGATTCGGGATGTCACCAACTTGGCGAAATTTTCAAAGGATTTGACTTCCTCCCGCGAACGAACTTCAATAACATAGCCGTTCTGGAGCTTGTACGATCGCAGCCGCCAGGCACCAGCTTCCTTCTCTTCGATCCATTCGTATTCCTGCAGTGGATACCAGGAGACAAACGTATCACCCGCCTTGCAGAGAATCCATCCGGACTTGTCCACTCTGCGCTCTTCCAGGTTCTGCGGAAAGAAGCCGTCGATATGCTCAGTGACGGTCCCAGGTGGAATATCATAGAGGACGATAAGCGTATTCTTTTCCTGGAAAGTCCGTTCGAAGGGCGAGCCCCCCGTCCATTTGTCGGGATTATTGTAGGTGGACTTGGAGGCAACGACATCGGCAATGAGCGGTTTGAGTTCCTCGGGGAAGAACATGCCTAGTTCCCAGGAGGACCAGTAGGGATGCAGTCCAAAGATTGTTGTGTATGGACGACCGTACTTATACCTCACCCCCCAGGTGTGTTGTTGGATCGGTTGAAGAATTCCCCCCTGAAGAGAGCCAATCCCATATTCGGACGTCACATACGTGTATTTGTACACTGGAGGGTTCTTTTCCGTTCCAAAGCGGATGACGTTCCGCACCCTCTTCCGTTCCTTGTGGACATATGGTACCGTCCGGTCCGTGGCAATCTTGTAGATAATCAATGGAAGCCGATAGGTACCAAGGGCCGCGAGCGCAACCCAACCGACATGCGAAGGCTCACCGGTCCCAAAGTAGAGATAAGCAAACGCCGATGCCCCGGAGAGGAGCGGCTTGAAGACCGCGGGCTGATAGATCCGGCTGAACCCCCCGAGGTATTGCCCATCCAAGTGCTCTGCAGCGAAGTCAGCAAGGAGGTAGTCCAACATCATTTTCCCCCGCTGCTTCATTGCAGGATCTCTGGCAAAATCGGACAACAACATCATCGCGTTCGCGTACTCCGGGAAGTAATCCGGCGAATCAAACTCCCCCTGTCCAATTGTTGTGGTGATCTTGATCCAGTGAATGAGATACTCCCTCGCCTCTTCTAAATTCTCGTCGGAGCTCCTCCCGTTGAACCATTCTGAGCCGGGGAGGCCTGCCCACACCTCTGCGGCAATGTAGAGCGACGCATAGTACATTGCCCAGTGGTTTTCCGTGTCGCCGCGATACGGCATGTAGGTCTTCCAAGCATGACGAACCGCCGCCTTTGTTGCCGTCGACATCCTGTCCTTTCCGTGCATATACGCACCGATGACCGGGAACATCCAGAACATGTCGCCGCTGGGTTCTTTCATGGCTGCAATAAACATGCTATCAGCTGTGGCTATGTCGCGGCCGTGCGCATATCGAGCGGCAATCGAGTAGAATCCACCATTCCTGCTTGTGTCGTAGAAAGCACTGATATAGGCCGCACGTTCTTCATATCCCTTGAGATAGATTTTTCCCTCACTGGTTGATTGCCCGTGAGAAAAGGCGGGCAACGCAAGGATCATGAGGGCTAAGACCAACCGGCACAGCATGGGTATACCTCGTTTAGTTGGATTCGACAAAGACAGTCCACGTTTGTGACTCGTGAAACCCGATGTTCGCCCAGCTCTCTCCTCCATCCTCGGTCTTGAAGATCCCGCCCCAGTATGCGGCAGCGTATACGCGGCTGCTCTTCGCAGGGTCCACGGCCAGAGAGTGGATATTCAACACGGTGAGACCTTTGTTCACGCGTTTCCAAGTTCGGGCTCCGTCGAGCGACTTATACACACCCGTTACATATCCACCCGCGTAAACGATATCCGGGTTAGTCATGTCAAATGCGAAACAATAGAAGGTGTTGTGATCGACGCCGGCTTCAGATCTTGTCCAGGTTCTTCCACCGTTGCGCGAAACGTATATTCCGTGATCCTCTGTGCCGGCGAGAAGGACAGAAGGATCCTTCGGGTGCTGAACAATCGTCCGGACCCCTGGAACACTCAACGGCAGCCGGGTCCATGTCTCCCCCCTGTCAGCACTCACATACCCCCCATCTTCTCCTCCGGAGTAGAGTTTCTTTGCGTCGAATCGATCACAGACCACAAACGTCATGATGGTCCCGTTAAGGCCGCGATTCATCTGGTGCCAGGTCGCGCAGCCGTCAGCGGTCCGGTAGATACCGTAGGGTGTGGCAATGAATACCACGTTAGAATCATGCTGGTCAGGCTCGACCCAGAGCACTTCGGTGATTTTCCAATCCGTGGTTATCTTCCACGACTCCCCACGATCTGTCGTTTTGTGAACACCGTTCCCTGCAGCGAGGTACATGATCCTGCCTCGGGACGGGCGGAAGACGGCTGCGTGGAATGCCCGCACGGTGGTCGGCCCGGAATGCCGCCACGTGGTATCCCCTGATGTTTGCTGAAAGAATAGGCCGGTCATCGGATTTGCAGCGCCGACGACAAACAGCTTCGTGGCGACGACCGTCGTGTACACCGTGGAGAGTTGAGCAACCGATAAACTCACAAGCGAGGTCAGGGCGAGCAAGAAAGTAACGAGCAAGTGTGCCGGATTCATGATGTTCTTCTTCTTAAGGATAGAATTCGATTCTTTTCACCTTTGCGCCCATTAAGCCTGCTCTGCTCCACGTCCTCCCCTCATCAAGGGATTCATAGACCCCTTGCCCATCGGTCGCGATGATGAGATGACGAGAATTGTCCGGATCAACGGCAACATCAAACACTCCTTCTACTGCAGGATTATCCCAGATCTGCGCCCATGAAGTTCCGCGGTCCAAGCTTCGCCAGACCCCGGTCCTCCATCCCGCTGCGAGGAGTGACGTGCCATCCGGAGAGAAACGCAGCGCGTAGATAGCCTCCCCCCGTACTTCTCCAGCGCGTTTCCAGCTGCGTCCATCATCCATAGAGCATCGGATCGAACCATCCCCGAAGCCAACGCACAGGAACGATGGATCAACAGGATGTTGTGCAACCACTTGCGGGTATGTTCCCCCGACGTTAACGGGGGTCCAAGACTCCCCCCCATCCGTGGTTCTGTAGAGATCATCTTCCATGACCGCATAGAGCGTGCTCCGGTCCCTCAAGTCCATATGCAGCTGCTGAACAAACCATCTCTTCGTTCCCTTATCCTTGAGCTCCCACGTAGCCCCATCGTCTGTCGTCCTGTACATTCCCCAAGGTGTTGCCGCATAGATCAGCGCCGAATCATAGGGGTCGGGAACCACGCCGAGGATTTCCATTGTGTGCCAGGAGGTCAGGATTCGCCAGGTCGTTCCGCCGTCAGTGGACCGATGCACGCCGTTTCCTGCGGCGATGTAGTGCCTCCGGGTCGAAACTCTTTCGAAGTACCCAAGACCAAACGCAATAATGCTCGATGGATTCACAAAGGTCCACGTCGTGTCGTTCCCGTTCCGCGTAAAAACCCCGAAGTTCCCTGTGTGGCTTCCGGACACGCTTCCGCGGACGAGATACACTGCTGCGAACGTCCGCTTTGGATTCGATGCATGAATGGGGGGACGACTATCACCACCGAACTCACTCACCGTCAGAAGAAACGAAAGCCAGACTAGGATTGAAGACATCAGTTGCCCAGAATGGTTCCTTTGGGAAAATCAAGAGTTCGTGTTTTCTCTTTGTACCTGAGAGTAATCACACCAGAACCGACATCGGCCTGCATAAACGGACCGTTGAAAAGCCGGTAGGCTCGAAAATCAACGGGACGATTGTTGACGAGGCGCTTACCACCGTACGTGAACCGCAAATGGTCGCCGCCACTGGTCACATACTCCACTGTCAGACTGCGGTCGAAATCGTCAAACCGGAGCTTTGTGGAGCGGATCGCTGCTTTGAAATCCTCGAACGTGCCGTGCGAGGCGGCCGAACCGACTTCTACCACAGCGCCGTTCTTGAGATCATGGCTGCGCAGTCGCCAGTTTACATCCTCTTCGATCCACTCAAAAGGCTTGAGGGGGTGAAACGCAATATAAGTGTCACCAGCCCGACAGAAGATCCACCCGCTCCCGTCGACTATCCTCTCATCCAGTGATTTCGGGAAGAAGCCATCGACGTGCGGGTGCTTCTCCCCAGGCAGGATATTATAGAGAACGATCAGGGCATTCTTGTGCTGGAGGGTCTGTTCGAACGGTGAGCTCGAATTCCATTTATTGGGGTTAGTGTATACGAGATGATAACGGTCCACCTCCCCGGCGAGGAACTTGATCTCCTCAGGAAAAAACATCGCCAGTTCCCTTCCGGAGAAGAAGGGGTGGAGCATGAAGAGTGTGTTGTTGGGTTTTTCAGACTTGAAGGTCACATCCCACGTATGTTGCTGGATCGGCTGAAGGATACCCCCCTGCAAAGACCCAAGCGCGTAGTCCGCTGTCATGTAGGTATATTTATAGACCGGAGGATTGCGAACATCGCCGAACCGGATGATATTCCGCACTCGTTTCGTTTCCGTATGTACGTACGGGACAGTGCGATCCGTAGCCATCCGATAAATGATTTCCGGAAGTCGGTACGATCCGAGGGCAGCAAACACCGTTTCCCATGATCCCCGGTTACGGGGACGGTAGCGCGCTTCATCCCACTTCTCCTCTTTCGGCTGGCCGAAGAACAGCCAGGCCACGCGAGTTGCCGGAGCCGCAAGAGGATTGATGATATCATCAGGATAGTCTCGGCTATGTCCACCACAGTATGCTCCGTCAAGCTGTTCTGCGGCAAAATCGGCAAGCAAGAGATCAAGCATTGCCTGCGCGCGTGTCTTCATCAAAGGATTTTGCGCAAACTCGTAGAGCACAAACATCGGCGAAACAAACACCGTCATATATGTCGGGGAGTCAAATTCCCCCTGGCCGATTGTGGAAGTAATCGTCATCCAGTGGTTCAACCACCCCTCAGCCTCACGAAAGTTCTCTTCAGAAGTCTTCCCGTTAAACCATCGTGTGCCGTCTTCATTAGGCCAGGTTTGGGCAGCCAGGTACAAACCCGTGTAGTACATCACCCAATGATTCTCTGTGTCCCCGCGGTACATCATCCGGACCCGAAACGCCTCACGCACTTTCCTCTTGAGAGAGTCAGGAAGCATGTCGCGAGTGTGGAGATATGTCCCGATCAAGGTGTAGGCGTAGAACCTACCGCCCATACTCCTGTCCCGCTCCATCGAGTCCAAAATCGAATATGCCCGGGGGAGATCTCTACCCAAGTGGATCTTCGCGGCAAGGGAAAAGAAACTCGTCTCCGTCTCTCCAGCCGCGACTTCCAGCAGGTGCCGCGCCCGCGCTGAGTACCCGTGATCATCCTGCGCGAACGCGGACGACGACCAGAGAAGCAAAGAAAGTAGCAGGATTCGCATCGTCATGGTTCTACTTCACTCGGGTTGTTGAGAGTCCCCAGACCTGTGCCTCTTCCTGACTGTTGAACGTCCAGTGATCCCCCCCGTCAATGCTCCGATAGAGCCCCCCGTTTAGGGTCCCGGCGAGGACTACAGATGGCCTGCCTTGCAGGACGACGAGCGAATGGACATCCAGGATCTGCAATCCCTGATCCTTCTGGAGCCACGTTGTCCCCCCGTCAACCGAGCGGTAAACACCACTGCCATACGTTCCTGCAAAGACAGTGCTCGGGCTTGACGGATCGAACGCCAGGGCATAGATAGTCATTCGGGAGAGGCTGGTCTTCGATACATGCCAGCTCTTGCCGCCGTTGGTCGACCGAAACAGTCCATTGTCCTCGGTTCCTGCAAAGAACTCCCTTTCGTTCAGAGGATGTTGGGCGATCACATTCACCACTATGCCACGAAGTGTCCCCAGCTTCCATGTGTTCCCATTGTCCTCGCTCTCATACACGCCCTCCTCAGAAGCGGCAAGAATGTGTGCCGGGCGGGCACGGTCCACGCAGAGGTCAGAGGTGAAGGTTCGGTGAAATCCCCGTGTCATCGCGCACCAGGATTTGCCGCTGTCGGTGGTCCTGATTATGCCGTACGCGGTAGCTCCGAAGGCTGTCTCCGGATTTGTTGGGGAAACATGTACCTTGAGCACTTCGGTGATTTCCCAACCGGTGGAAATCCTCCACGTCATTCCACCATCGGCCGAACGCAGCACGCCGTTTCCGCACGCCGACCAGAGAATTCCATCCGGACCTGCCTCGGTGTAAAACACCCGGATGTATTCCCTCCAGCCCCGATGCTCCCACGTCATCCCACGATCTTTGCTCACGTACAGACCCACGACCGGATTATCCGAGGCATTCAGCCTGTGCTTCCGGCTCGACAGAACCGACATATACGTCGTCTCATCCTGGCCGCGGCCGGTAGAGGATGCCAGCAGACAGGCACCGAGGGCGAGCACACTATAAATTGAACGCAATCCCTTTCTCCAGTTCTGCAGATGAAAAGAGACCAAGCTCTCTTTCGTTTGCCGTCAATGTGTAAGACTTGCCGTCGAGACCACCAAAAGTGATACGGAGCGTCCGGTGGGTAGACACGTTGTCACGAATGGTTATTCCGATTTGACGCTCGGCGAGCGATACCGCACTTACAGTACAGCCGTCAATTCCGCACCCCCATCCACCCGCAACGTTGACAAAAGCTCCGCCGTACTTGGGCTCCAGGAGGTGAATCGTGGTGACACTGCTTCCTGTTCCCCAGTGAATCCCGGTTACTCCTCCCGGACGGTCGACGGCGCCGTGTGCATAATTCTCCCACGTCCGGGGGGAAGTCGAAGATTCGAATAGTGAGAACATTGCTCGCAGTGCTGCAACCGCGCGCTCGAAATACTCGCGCTCGCCGGTCAACTCATAGTAGCTCATGAGTGTCGAAGCGAAATACCCTTGCCGAGAGTCGCTCCATTCTCCGTCGGTATTCTGCACCCCGAACCCACCGAACAGCTCACAGGAGAGCCATGGCGGGCTCCATACCTGCTGATAGAGGCAGAGATAGTCAAGGATTGCAGCGCCCCTCTCCCGATAATCATGCCTGCCGGTAATTCTGTAAAGTGAAAGGTACGCTTCAGCCGCTTGATGCATCGACAGTGTGTTTTGCGGATGCTGAGCCGTGAAAGTGTCAAAGAAGCCCACCGACTTTCGAGAACAGGAGAAGAAAGTCTCGAAATCGTACCACTTGTTCTCTGGAACAATCTCGGAAGCAATGTAGGCCATGGCATGTTCCGCTGCTTTGAGATACCGCATCTCTTGCGTATGGGTGTACAGCTCAGCCAGAAACAGCGCGGCCCCCGCCGTCTCGGCGTTTTCATCCCGGAATGTGGAAACCGGCATCAGATTCTCGGGATCATACCAGGAGGGGATCACCCCGGAGGGTTGCTGGTGGTCGACGAGGAAGTTGCCGAACCGGGCGGTATACTCGATAATCTCCCTTTTCCGCGCCGGGACCAAATCTGCCCACCGCAGCAACCAGACACCGGTCCACGCATTGTGAAACATTGCGAAATTCCGACCGCCATCAATACCCCCCCACCCGTGGTCATTCACCCAGTGACCCCCCGCGCTGTCGAGATAGAAGATGGACGGTGCGATCCCCTGTTTCTGTGGGGCCTGCAGTGCGAGAGTGAGAACCTGTTCGGCCTGACGTGTGAGTCTATCATCATTTGTCGCAAGCCCGTGCAGGGCCATACCATACGCGGTTCGGAGTGCATTAAACCAGATATTGAACCAGCAGTCGGTGTTTGCGGACGGCGAGAGACCATTGCTCCAGGCGAGCCGTTCTTGTGTTAGAAGCGTAACCGGCTTGCCATTATAGTTTGCCTCAACAGCCACCTGCGGGAGGTACTCTTTCCAGGCCTTTCGTACATAGGCAGCAAATGGTTCTCTTTGGGGACCCTTTTGCTCCAGGAGGTGCTTTCTCCCCGTACGGGACCAATGCAAACGGACCACATCGCGATATCCTTTACGAGGCTCGGCACTCGCGCTAACGTAGAGAGAAAACCCATAGGTAGCCGTCGTGTTGTCGAGGAGCATCGTCATTGCATCAGAGTGTGTATAGTACACGTGCGACCGGGGGTGCCAGTTCATCAATCCATAGCTCATAAACGGCGCCGGCCCGGATGTCACCTGGAGATCCCCCGCACTCTCGATGTTGTGCCACGGCTGTATCAATTCTACATCCGGAATGAGTGCAGCGAACCGCCTGTCCTTTTGCATCATAAGGGCAGGAGATCGAAATGTGTGATCGCCAATCACATCGCTGGAATCCGGACGGAGTTGCGGCGTCCAGACAAAATCAAGGCGTTTGTACTCTTGCAGATTCTTTCCGTCAGGAATGAACGAATAGGTGGAGAGAAGATGGCTGAACTCATGCACCCCTCTGATCCGGTCACGCACCACGACGCTGACGAACTTCTCATCTCTCCTGAGTTTCAACCGTTTGGTAATGGTCTGCGCTTCGGCAGCAAATTCCAGCTCAACACTTGCGCTATCACCTGCCCGCTCCACAACCCGCAGCGCCTTCAATTGGCCGATCATGGGTTTTCGATCGAAGGAAAGGAACATATCATTGCGCACCGAACTCCCACTCTTCAGAATCAGGTGCCAGCCGTTATCATACGCAAAGTACTCTTCCTGGCAGGAGGATCCAGCCTGAGTGATGACGAGGCGGACGAATTTATTCTCCAGCGACACCACACCGGGGATGGAATCAACGATCACCTGTGCCTCTGTCACGGCAGCGCTCAAGAGAAGCACAGCAAATAGGGGGACAAGAAACCTCACACACGAGCCCGACGGATGATCCGTTGCATATTGAGACCAAACATCTTCTTCTTTTCAGCAGGAGTGCAGTGGCTGTACGCCATCCAGCCAAACTGGGGAATCGGATCGCGCATCGGCTGGTCGGTCCCAAAAAGGACTCGATCCGCTCCGACGTGCTTCACCATGAACTCGATTACTCGGTAGGTGACCGCGGTTAGCGTTATCTCCAGCACCACATTGGGGTTCTTCAGAGCCATTTCGACTCCGAGGCGCGCATCATGGTAAGACGCCCCGCAGTGGGCAATGATGAATGTGATCTCGCGGTACTTTGCCGCCATTTCGTTCACCTCCGCCACCACGTTTGGTGAAGGATGGATCAACGCATGGAGGCGCATACGGTTGCCGTACTCATACCAGGGCTGCCAGAGCATGTCGTTGA
>Ga0153915_10003040_pt1 | contig 15322 bp, 17 predicted proteins | sample Opewatmetagenome_2_FD_107003 | JGI IMG/M metagenome (GOLD analysis project Ga0153915, IMG submission 107003) | Freshwater wetland microbial communities from Ohio, USA - Open water 3 Core 3 Depth 3 metaG | ecosystem: Environmental > Aquatic > Freshwater > Wetlands | place: USA: Ohio, Lake Erie...
AAAATGGCTTGCGGGCTGGAACTCATAATATCCCCTACATCGTCGGGATGGCAGAAGCCTTAAGGCTTGCCCAAGCAGAACGCATCTCACGAACCGAGAATCTGCTCCCCCTGCGCCACCGCCTGATCGGTCGCATTCTAGAAGAGATCCCGGATTGCCTGCTGACCGGTCACCCTTTACAGCGTTTACCCAACCATGCCAGTTTTGTCTTCAAAGGCGTCGATGGGAACGCTCTTCTTATGATGCTGGATATGGCTGGCTTTCTTGTTCTTCATGCTCAGCCTGCAAAACGGGCAGCCCTGAACCATCTGAAGTCTTACTCGCCCTCGGGTTGTCGCGGGAGTGGGCTATGGGTTCTCTGCGCATTACCCTGGGGACCGGCACAACCCCAGCTGAGATCGACCTTTTCTTGGACAGGCTTCCACAGATCATCACTGAAGCCAGAAAAATGGGGAGTTGAGTCACATGGTGGCGCCTGGTCATGTGATCGTCGCTATGAGCGGCGGTGTCGATAGTTCCGTCGCGGCAGCTTTGCTGGTTCAGCAAGGTTACCAGGTGACGGGGATGATGCTGCGCTTGTGGAATGAGCCAGGTACGGAAGCGAACAACCGCTGCTGTACACCGGATGCCATGGCAATGGCAAGGCGCGTTTCCGCCAGGTTAGACATTCCATTTTATGTGATCGATGCACGGGAGATTTTTCGGCAAACTGTCGTAGAAGCCTTTATCCAGGGATATGAACAACTGATCACTCCAAATCCCTGCCTGGTCTGCAACCAGCATATCCGCTGGGGTTTTCTTTATCAACGTGCCCGGACGATTGGGGCTGACTATCTGGCGACTGGCCATTACGCAAGATCTCGCCGCGATGAAAATGGAACTTGGCAGCTTTTACGCGCTTTGGACAGCACTAAGGATCAATCTTACGTGCTGCATGGACTTGATCAAGAGCAGCTGGCCCACACCCTGTTCCCACTGGGGGATTACCCGAAGCCAAAGGTTCGGGAGTTAGCACGCCAATTCAACCTGCCGGTAGCTGAGCGACCCGAGAGCCAGGATTTATGTTTCCTGGGCAAGGATGATTACCGGCAGTTTCTAACACGCCATGCTTCCCAGGTTCAACTGCCCGGTCCGGTCCTCAATTCAAATGGTGAAAAAATCGGTGAGCATGCCGGGCTGGCTTTCTATACCATCGGGCAGCGTAAAGGCATCCGCGTTGCCTCTCCCACACCTCTCTATGTATTGGAAAAGGATTCTGCCAGGAATGCTCTGATTGTGGGTCCTCTTGAAAAGCTGGGGGCAAATGAATTGATCGCCAGCTCGGTTCATTGGGTCTCGGGCAAGGTTCCAGCAAGCTCCTTTGATGCTACAATTAAAATTCGTTATCGCTCTCAAGATGCGGCTGGAGTCGTGACTCCTTTACCGGATCAGAAAGTACAGGTCCAATTTGAAAATCCGCTACGCGATATCACACCAGGGCAGGCTGCTGTATTCTATAATGACCAGGTCTGTCTGGGTGGCGGCATTATAGAACCCAAAAGAGGTCTCCTATGACACTTCCCACGCTTGTCTTGGGTTTCATCATTTCGACGCTTTTCGGCGCTTTGTTCCACCTGTGGCGGGGTGGAGGTGCTGTTCGGTTGCTTTTCTATCTCATCTTGGGCTGGGTGGGTTTTTGGCTCGGTCAAGGTTTCGCCTCGAATCTGGGATGGACTTTCGATAAGCTCGGTCCCATCCATATCGGTACGGCTTCGTTCGGGAGCATTCTGTTCCTGTTAGCAGGATACTGGCTGAGCCTGGTCCAGGTTGTTCGTAAACAATGATTGTTAGAAAAATATGACACCCATCGAAAGTTTAGCCCAGGCTGGCGACACTGCACTCTTGGTCAGTGCGCAAAATAAACGTTACATGCTACGCCTTAAACCTGGAGACCAGCTGCAGACTCATCGCGGGATCATCAACCATGCTGATCTAATCGGCTTGCCTTGGGGCAGTAAAGTGTTCAGTCACCTGGGGAGCAGTTACCTTCTCCTCCAGCCATCCATCGCTGATCTTTTAATCGAGATCCGCCGCAATACCCAGATCATGTACCCGAAAGATGTTGGCTTTGTTTTGGTTACTCTTGGGATCGGTCCCGGAAAACAGGTATTGGAAGCCGGCACAGGATCGGGGTCATTGACCACCGCACTGGCTTTCTGCGTAGGTTCTGCGGGGCATGTGTACTCTTATGACAGCCGCCCTGAAATGCAAAGCCTGGCTCTGAAAAACCTGGAACGCGTTGGACTGGAGGCGCAAGTTACCTTCAAAACCAGAGATATTCTCGAGGGGTTTGATGAGACGAATATGGACGCCTTATTCCTGGATGTGCCCAATCCTTATGACTATATTTCCCAGGCTCGGCAGGCACTCAAGTCTGGAGGTTTTTTTGGCTCGATCTTGCCGACCACCAACCAGGTCTCCAAGCTGCTGGTCGCGTTGCATCGTGAGAACTTTGCATTTATCGATGTCTGTGAGGTGATGCTCCGCTACTATAAAGCGGTTCCCGAAAGGCTGCGACCGACAGACCGGATGGTGGCTCACACAGGCTTCCTCATCTTCGCCCGTCCAATTCAAGGGGAGGCTCTTTCCGAGGAGCCCAATATCCTTGAAACGAACGAGAGCGAGACCGAAGAAACAGCCTCATCCATCTAGGTCGCATAATGATCTCCAGGCAGGAATTGATCTTTCGCCTGTCTTCTCCCATGCTTGAAGAGGACTCAAGCCCTGTTGCTCTCGATAAACGCCGTTATGCGACCACGCCCGCATCGGTGCTCATCCCGATTCTGAACGCGTCTGAAGATCCCACTCTCCCAGACTGGCACCTGCTCTTCACCCACCGCACCGACCAAGTTGCCGACCACAAGAGCCAGGTTTCCTTTCCGGGCGGGCGCGCAGATCCACACGACAACGGTCCTGAAGCCACCGCTTTACGAGAAGCCTATGAAGAGATCGGACTCAAACCCCAAAATGTCCAGGTGATCGGCAAGCTCGCTCAGCTACCGACCATTACTCGTTATCTGGTAACTCCCGTGATTGGGCTGATCCCCTGGCCCTATGAATTCATCCTCCAGCCCAAAGAAGTCAGCCAAGTTTTTACCATCCCACTGGGTTGGCTGGCTGACCCTGGAAATCATACGGTCCGTCAAATAGAAAATGCCACACCTGCTGAAGGAAAGGCTGCCTTCTTACGAGAAGTGATCTTTTTCAAAGCATATCAAGGTGAAACTTTATGGGGAGTAAGTGCTGAGATCACGGTTCGATTGATCCAGAAATTATCTGGGTAAGTCGATTATTAAAACAAACGGCGCAGGAAAATTTCCTGCGCCTCAATGTCCTCAATTGATCTTTTTCCACAAAAAAAGGGGTGAGATTATATTTCTTCTTCCTCTTTCTTGCCCTTTTCAATCACCTCGGGTTCAGCCTCTACGGCAACCTCTTCAACCACAACTTCTTCCACAGGCTCAGCCTCTGGAGCTGTGACCACTACCAAGATCAAGTTCGGGTCTTCCAGCACAGTCACCTTTCCTGGCAAAACCAGGTCGCTCAGGCGGATGGATTTTCCAATCATCTCCAAACCCGAAACATCCACCACGATCCGTTCTGGCAGATCACCTGGTAGCGCTTCCACTTCAAGCTCATCGACATTCTGTACCAGGATGCCGTCGAAGTTTTTCACCGCAGGAGCTTCGCCATGAATTTCGACCGAAACATTGGTGCGAATCTTTTCCTTCATCGAAACTACCTGGAAATCAACATGCGTCAGCATACCGGTGAGAACATTGCGCTGCTTTTCTCGCACCAACGAGACATATGGTTCACCTTCAAGGTTAATGGTGACCAGAGCTGAGCTCGCAATGTGGCTCAGCGTATTGGATGCGGATTTCAGGTCCATTAAAATCGGCGTAGGCTCGATCGTCGATCCGTATAAAATCGCGGGCAGCTTACCTTCTCTGCGCAGGGCTTTGACCTGCTTGCCGATCACCGACCGCTTTACTGCCTCAATCACTTCTCTTTCCATTGATTCCTTCCTCGAGCGCCTCTCACCTGGGATGAACCAGATTACCATCGCTCTCATCTTATATTCCGGTTAACACCGGTGGATAATGTATTGCCTCTTCCCTGGATCTTCCTTCAATCCTTGTTCAAGGCGGGCTGAATTTTAGCCGGATTCAACACTTTCGTCAATGGCAGTTTTTCCGTTATAATCTTTTCAGAACTGGAGCCCAACTTGGCTGAAAAATGATAAACCTACCCGATACGGATTACGAAACCGTTCACGAATTCTCTGGCAAGATCGCTGGTCAATCCATCGCTTTCATCTCGAAACCAGGCTTGCCAGACTGGAAGCACATTTCTCCATCGGCGTCCCTGCTCGCAGAAGCCATTCTCCCAAGATGGGATAATAAAATCTTGAACATTGGCTGCGGACATGGCGCCTTGGCTGCTGTTCTAGGGAAGCGGGTCGCCGAGCATCATCTCGTTGTGATGGACAGTGACCAGATCGCCTTGAATTGCACTCAAAAAACCTTGCAAGTAAACGGCATTCGCAGTTTCGAACTCCCCTCAGCAATCACTTTGCTACCGCATTCAGCCCATACCTTCAGCATTGTTGCTCTGGATATCCCTAAGGGCAGAAAATTAACCCGTCACTGGTTAGTCGAGTCCTATCATTTGCTGGAGCCAGAGGGCAGTCTTTACCTGGCGGGCGCCAACGACCAAGGCATTCAGCCAGCCATCAAAGATGCCCAGGAATTATTTGGCAATGCAGTGATCATCGATTACAAGAAAGGAAATCGCTGTGCATTGGTCAAAAAAGAAAGCGAACGATCCGATTACCCTGAATGGGCCCAAGCGCCTGGCATCGCTCCTGGAACCTGGGTCTCTTTTGAGATTTCCCTGCGAGGGAGGCGCTTTACAATCCAGAGTATGCCTGGGATCTTTTCTTACGACAGGCTGGATGAAGGGAGCTCATTGCTTTTGGAAACGATCATGATTCCGGATCATTCCAATATCCTGGATGTTGGATGCGGGTACGGCATTATTGGACTTTACGCCGCCTCCCATGCACCCTCCAGCATGGTCGACATGCTCGACTCCAACCGCCTGGCAGTCGCAGCAACCACTGAAAACCTGACCGTAAATCAAATCAAGAATGCAAAGGTCTATTCCAGCGACTTACTGGAATGCATCCAGGATAAACACTATCACCAGATCATATCGAACCCACCTTTTCACACGGGCAAAGAGGTGAATTTCGCTGTAGCTGCTTCTCTTCTGCGGCAATCCTTTCAGGCGCTCTTACCAGGTGGACAGTTGGTCCTGGTAGCCAACCGTTTTATCCGTTATGATCACTTGATGAAAGATATTTTTGGAAATGCACATCTCCTGGCCCAGACCAGACGCTTCCATATACTTTCCGCTATGAAATGACTGAGACCCCCGCACCGCCTCTAATTTTTCCGTCCGAGTTGGTTCAGACTCTGCGTTCTGCCCATCGGGTTGTGGTTTTGACCGGGGCGGGCATCTCTGCAGAAAGCGGAATTCCAACCTTTCGGCAAGCTCAAACGGGACTTTGGACACAATACCGGGCAGAGGACTTAGCTACGCCGGAGGCATTCCGGAAGAATCCCCGCCTGGTATGGGAGTGGTATGCCTGGCGCAGAAATATCATCGCGAATTCTAAGCCCAATCCTGCCCATTTAGCTCTTGTAAAGCTGGAGGATCAGATTCCCAATTTCACATTGATCACCCAGAATGTGGATAACCTGCACCAGACAGCTGGGAGCCGAAAGATCATCGAGTTCCACGGCAATATTTTCCGTACGAAGTGCTCAAACGAGAACCGGGTGGTTGAGACCTGGTTCGACACAGGTGAAGTTCCTCCCAGGTGTCCGAGCTGCAACCATTTTTTGCGACCCGACGTAGTGTGGTTTGGCGAGCTAATCTCCGAAGCAGCCTTATCTGCTGCCTTCCGTTCCGTACAAGACTGCCAGGTATTTATCTCGATTGGCACTTCCGGATTGGTCGAGCCAGCTGCTTCCCTGCCGCGCTTGGCCCTTCAGCATGAAAGCCTGCTGGTCGAGATTAACCTGGAGCCCACACCTTTAACCCATCAAGCTGATTTTATCCTTCAAGGGCTGTCGGGAAGGATCATCCCCCAATTGATCGCTAAGGTCTGGCCTGACCTTCAGCCCTGATTCCTCAACTTTTGAACGAAAGAACCGTATGCTTAATATGCCCAGACTACAAAGCCGAATTCGAAAATCAGTCCGCAGACCAGCTGCAGAGTTTTATCTCCTGATCACTCTATTGAGTTTTGCAGCCTCGGTTACCCTGACGCGCTTATTCCTCAACCTCACCGGGTATCCTCAGCTGGGAGGTAAGGAATTGCATGTCGCTCACTTGCTTTGGGGAGGCTTACTACTATTTATTGCCTCTTTACTGCCTCTTCTCTTCGCAAACCGGTGGGTGTATCTCTGGACCGCCCTTCTGTCTGGAATAGGGGTTGGATTATTTATTGACGAGGTCGGAAAATTCATCACTCAGAACAACAATTACTTTTATCCACCCGCTGCTCCCATCATTTATGCCTTCTTTCTTCTTACCGTGCTGCTCTACGTGCGCATTCGGCGCCGACCTGCTTCCAATCCTCGCGCTCAGCTATACGAAGTGCTGGAGGAATTCGAGGAGGTTCTCGATCACGATCTAGATGAAAGTGAGAAAAACGAATTAATCAAGAAGCTACAGGTTATCATCCAGGACAATGCAGATCCTGATCTGGCTGATTTTGCGATGTCACTATTAACCTACATCGAAAGCGATAAAATCCATGTCGTTCCGGAGAATCAAACCGCCTTCGAAAAAATCGCCGCTCGCCTGCGCCATCTGGAAAGTCAATATATTCACAAGCCCACCCTTCGAGCCGTTATCTCTGGAGGTTTATTCGCCATGGGAATTTATTCCCTAATGCAGTTGTTCCCACTCTTAGCCATCGGAATCACCACCCAGCCTCTCCAACGCAGGATGGTTGCATTGTTTCAGTCCGGATTGCTGACCAAACCCAGTCACCTCGACTGGTTCTCGGCCTGGTTGGCATTGCAAGGTTCAATCGGCATCCTATTGATCATTTCAGCGGCACTCCTGGCTCTCAAAGCAGAACGACGCGGCACCAACCTGGCTTATCTCAGCTTGCTTCTGTCACTGACTGTGGTGGATTTGTTACTTTTTTACTTCGACCAATTTTCGTCTATCCTGATCGCTTTAATTCAATTGCTGCTCTTATGGGGAGTGCTCTATTATCGGAGAACGTTCGAGAACAAGCCCATTGATCCGGCTGCATGAAAGGGAGACGCTATGAACCTGGTTCAAGAAAAAATTCAACAAGCCATTCAGATCCTAAACGAAGAAGGGATTGATTTATGGCTGACTTTTGTCCGTGAGACTTCTGCAGGAGGCGATCCAGTATTACCCTTAATTTATGGCCTGGGTCTGACCTGGGAAAGTGCACTGATCCTCACCCGCACTGGTCAGGCAATCGCTATCGTTGGCCATTTGGAAGCCGAGGCAGCCCACAGAACGGGAGCCTATCCCACGGTGATCCCCTATCATCAGGCTATCCGACCGGAGCTGCAACGTATCTTTGATGAAATCAATCCACGAAATATCGCCATCAACATCTCAGAAGACGATGTCCTTGCCGATGGATTGACCGTGGGCTTGCACCAGATTTTACTCAAGTATCTGGAAAAGACTCCCTTTCAGGAAAGACTCGTATCCGCCGAACGCATCATCCGTTCTTTAAGAAGCCGGAAAACAGCCACGGAAGTGAGTCTCGTTCGATCTGCCGTTCAAACCACGGAAATGATTTTTTCTCGAACTTTCGATTTTCTTCAGCCTGGGATGACCGAAATCCAGGTCAGCGACTTCATGCACCAGCAGATGCGCGAGCTCGGTGTAGCTGCAGCCTGGGACGAACACAACTGCCCCATTGTTAATGCAGGTCCGGATTCGAGCGTCGGCCATATCGGCCCTACCCAACTCGAGATCGAGCCTGGTCAGATCCTGCACATAGATTTTGGCGTAAAGCAAAACGGATTTTGCTCCGACCTACAAAGGGTCGTCTATTTCCTTGCCCCAGGTGAAAAATCTATTCCTTTACTGGTTAAGACAGGCTTTCAGGCTGTCGTAAACGCAATCCAGAAAACAGTCGCTGCCATGCAACCGGGTCTAAAAGGAGTGGAGGTGGATCGCATCGCCAGAAATGCGCTGATCAAAGCCGGCTATCCAGAATATATGTATGCTACTGGACACCACCTCGGTCGGAATGCCCATGACGGAGGCGGGGTGTTGGGACCTCTGTGGGAGAGATACGGAAAAACCCCATACTATCCGCTCGAGGTCGGACATATCTTTACGGTCGAGCCAGGGCTGTTCCTGCCTGAGTATGGCTATATTGGGATTGAAGAAGATGTCTTGGTGACTGAAGAGGGTGGGGAATTTTTAGGCAGCCCCCAGGTTGAGCTCCTCATAAAATAATCGTCTTCTATTCAGAGACGGTTATAAGGCTCTTTCAAGGATCTCTTCCAGCTCCAAGTCTGTCAATAGAATGGGGTTACCCTTCATGCTGCTGGACTGTTTTGCCATTTCAACCAGGCCAGTGATTGCCGCTTGGGTTAAGCCATACACGGATAAGGAAGGGATATTCAACGCCCTGGTTAGCTCTGCCAGCCACTGCACCCCATCTTCGGCTTTCGCCTTTGAGTTGCCTGTGACCAATTGTCCAATCTCATCATATCGCAGCTTCGCTATAGCTTCCGGTTGGCGACTCTGAAGAGCGCGCAGATTGACCTCCGTCACAATCGGCAGCAAGCAGGCGCAGATCACTCCATGCGGGATTGGGAACTTCCCCCCAATCACCCCGGCAAACCCATGCACAGCCCCCAACCGGGCATTAGCCAACGCCATACCGCCGAACAGGCTGGCAAGCGCCATGCCGCGGCGTGCCTCAGTGTCCTGTCCATCGGCATAAGCCCGGCGTAAGCAACCTGCAGCCCATCGGATTCCATCTCGGCACACTGCGTCCGTGAGCGGATTGGCAGAGACAGACGCGAATGGCTCTATCAGCTGTGTCAATGCATCCAGCCCCGTAGCAGCAGTCACCTCGGATGGCAAAGAATAAGTTAATTCCGGGTCAATTAGCGCAACCTTCGGCAGAATCCAATGGCTGCGCAGACTCACCTTCACACCCATTTCCGGAGAGCCAATTACTGCATTACGGGTGACTTCCGCGCCGGTGCCAGCCGTAGTCGGAACTGCGATCATCGTCAGGCCTGGGTTTTGGATCTGTCTGCCTTTCCCGATCACCTCCAGGTAATCCAAAATCTCGCCCCCGTTGGTCGCCAAAACCGCGATGACTTTGCCAGTATCGATTGCACTGCCTCCCCCAAGGCTGAGCACCATGTCACAACTATTTTCATATGCAACCTGCAGACCGTGCTGAATCGAGTCGATGGTTGGCTCCGTCACAACTTCTATAAGAAAACTCGCGATACCGCTTGCCCTCAGATCCTCAGTCAGGAATCCTACATGTTCCCCTTTGATTCCGGAAACAACCAGGAGGCGCTTCCCCATTGAGCTTGCAAGGGAAGCTACCTCCTTGATAACCCCCTCTCCAAAGATTATTCTAGAGGCTGTGGTAAATTCAAAGCGCCTCATCACAACCACTGGGAATCATCCGGAAAGAGATTGCTATATTTGACGCTGCTCCTTGGCTCTGCCATCATCTCAGCCACAAGATCACGCCACTTCATATAGTGCATGGTTTCCTTGTGGAGAGTCGTGTCAGTTACACCCCGGTAAATCTCTACTAAAACAAAACGAGCAGGGTCATCCTGCTGCTGCAGCACATCGAAACGGACGATTCCAGGCTCTTTCAGGCTGTTTTGGGCATTTTCAATTGTTGCCAATTTGAAGGCTTCGATGAATTCAGGCTTTACATGAACTTGTACATGTACTACGAGCATCGCGGGCATCCTCCTTAATTCATTTCTTCTTTCTGAGCCAATATCGCAGCCGCTAGAATGATCAAGCTGATCCAGAGCGCGTCTGCCAGGAACAAATGCACCAGTTGCATCCAGACAGGAGCCAATAAAAACACATTCAAGAGTCCAGCACTTAATTGAAGAATAATGATCGTCCCCAGAATCGCCGAAAAACGTCTGACCCAGGCATCGCGACCTGACCTTAAAGTCTGGTAAACAATTAATCCAATAAGACCAGACACCAGGACGGCAATTATGGGGTGATAAATCCTCAACCGGATTAAGAAATGAGCGGTCCCCGAAAAATCCTGCTGGAGACCTTCCGCCAGAGAGGCAGACGGATACAATGTGTCACCGAGTGCTGTTATGGCTCCTGTAACCCCGATCAAGAGCACCCCTGCCAGACCAGCAAGCAGCATCCAAGCCTTTCTTCCTCCCCCTTCCAAGCGGACCGGTTTTGCTCCTGTGGACCACCAGGCTGTGAGTGTGATGGAAGCTAATAATAGAAACGTGTTGATTAAATGGACTGCAATCGAAATGACCCTGCCCAGGGATTCGTCCTGGGCAACCCAGGCGAACAGAACAAGCGCCGCTCCGACCAGGGCTTCCGTGATGATAAAAACGAGACTCAAACTGGCTCCCATGCGGACAGGATGCTTTCTGGGGAAGGCCCTCCAAGCCCAAAAGAACAAGCTGACTACCAATATCAATGCAAGTCCGCTGCTCAAGCGATGAGCAAATTCGATGACCGTACCTATCTGAGGCGAGCGCGGGACGACCTCCCCGTTGCACAAAGGCCAGTGCGAACCGCAGCCTGCTCCCGAGCCTGTAGCGCGCACATAAGCTCCCCATAGGACAACTGCGACATTAAAGAACAGCACCCCCCAGGAAAATATACGAAACTTCTCGATTTTATACATCAGAAAAGTCGACCTTGGGTCATCTCATCTGTTTTTCCTGGCATCCCCAGGATTTCTTTAAATTTATTACAAGTCCCTACCGCATACCCGGCGTAATCGTTGTTGAAAAAACCATATACTTCGCTAACATGATCTAAATGAGGCTGGATTTGGTCTTTCCACCAGATTAAAGAACTGGTCTTATCGACTCGCTCGTGAGAATGCCGGTCATAGGTTCCGTGCTGCCCAATCCAGCGAATATAAAGAAAATCACAAGTCCGCTTCACCTCGTTAGGCAAGCCAGGGAATTCGGTTGTCGCCCAGCATATCTGATGTAGCTTTAACAGCTCTTCCGTTTGAGGTTGGAGCCAGGAAGCATGCCTGAATTCCACTGCGAAGCGCACCTCTTTTGGCAAAAGAGCCAGGAATTCACGGAGGGATTCCAGTTCTGCGAAAGTAAAGCTTGGCGGTAATTGGATCAGGAGCGCGCCCAACTTATCCCCCAAACCTTTCATCGCGTTGACAAATTCGTCCAGCTCTGCCTGAGCCTCCCGCAAACCTTTTTCATGCGTGATCTGGCGCGGCAGCTTGGCGCAAAATTTAAAGTTGTCAGGGACGGAAGCTGCCCATTGCGCCACTTTTGAGGTTCTGGGAACTCCATAAAAAGTCGTATCTAACTCTACGGAATTAAACTTGCGGCTATAATAGGATAAAAAATTTTGCGAACGGAATTTTTCAGGATAAAATACCCCCACCCAATCTTGATATCCGAAACCCATTGTTCCTAAGAAATATTCAGACATATTCACCACCACAAGGTTAGAAGCGAGTATGGAAAAGCCAAAGATTACAATTTATGGGACCACCTGGTGCCAGGACTGTTATCAAGCTTTGAATATCCTTAAATCTCATAATATAAATTACCAATGGATCGATATTGATCAAGATCAACAGGCTGAAAAGTTTGTGATCCAGACGAACCGTGGTTTTCGCAGTGTGCCTACCATTCTCTTCGAAGATGGGTCGATTTTGGTCGAACCCTCTCAAAGTGAGCTTCAATCAAAGCTGATCACTCTTACCCAATTGAATGAAAAATAAATACCCATAGATCGGCTAGAATTTCAACTCTTTCGCCTCACCCGTAGACATAAAGATCACCTGCTCTGCAATATTGGTTACCCGATCTGCGATACGTTCCAAACTATGTGCGCACCACATCAGATAAGTAGCGCGGGGGATCAATTTCTTGTTTTCAGCCATAATCGAAATGAGTTTTTCGAATATAGAACGATAAAGCTCATCCATCGCTGTATCCTGGGCAGCAATCTGCCTGGCCCAGGCTGTATCGCGCTTGACAAAAGCCTGCAAGCAATCTTTGAGCATCGTCTCACTCAAGTCTGACATTTTAATAATTTTCTTGAGTGTTTTAAGCATGGGTTCTTCTTCCATTTTTATTACGGTCTTCGCAATTCCCGCCGCATGATCCCCCATCCTCTCTAATTCGATCACAACATGCATCACTGCAATCACGGATCTTAGATCGCCTGCTGTCGGTTGTTGTGTGGCAATCAAAACCAGGCAGGCTTCCTCGATCTGAAAGCGGAGCTGATTGATTTGTTCATCATGGGCGATCACATCCTTTGCCAGAGAGATCTCACACTCCACCAGAGCAGTCATCGCCTGTTCGATAGCGTTCTCCACCAATTGACCCATCTGAACCAGGTCCTGGGTGATCGCCGTATATATTCGATCGTATTCAGCGCGCAATCCTTGTGTCATGGATATCCTCCAAATATATCAAACCTTCTGCGATTATCCCATGCGTCCCGTGATGTAATCTTCGGCAAGCTGCTTCTCGGGACGAATAAAAAAGCGCTGGGTTGGCGAATACTCCACTAGCTCTCCCAACCAGAAGAAACCCGTATGATCAGACACCCGCGCAGCCTGCTGCATGTTATGGGTGACAATCACAATCGTAAACTCTTTCTTAAGCTCGTGGATCAATTCTTCGATGTGTGCAGTAGCGATGGGGTCCAGTGCCGAAGCAGGCTCATCCATGAGAATCACTTCCGGTCTAACCGCCAACAAACGCGCGATGCACAAACGTTGCTGCTGTCCTAAAGAAAGCGAAAGCGCATCATCCTTGAGATGATCTTTCACTTCATCCCAAAGCGCGGCCTTTTGCAGGCTGTATTCCACCAACTCATCCAGCTCAGTGCGTTTTTTTACCAGCCCAACCATACGCGGACCATAAGCCACATTGGCATACACCGATTTTGGACATGGGTTCGGTTTCTGGAAAACCATTCCCACTCGTTGCCTCAAATTCGCCAGATCCACCGTGGGAGCATAAATGTCAGCGCCATTCAATAATATCGAACCCTCTACCCGAGTTCCAGAAATCGTATCATTCATGCGGTTCAAGCAGCGCAAGAAAGTAGATTTTCCGCAACCAGAAGGTCCGATCAAAGCCGTCACCAGGCGCGGGTAGATATCGATGGAAATATTATTTAAGGCTAATGCCAAACCATAATAGAAATTCAATTGGGATACCTGGAAGACAATGGGCGATTCAACCATATCTCAATTTTACCCTTAAAGGGTGATTGTGTATCTCAGAATGAATTCCCCCTTCTTACCTTGCTCCCTCTTTTGATACAAGCTATAATCCTTCTGATGAACAAACCCCTCCTGGTTTTCATGATCATGCTGGTTTTTTTCACTTCTTGTAGCCAGACAGTTTCCCTTGAGGAGGCAGCAAGCACATCCCAAAAGAGTGTATATATCCAGAACAAAGGCTCTGACACCATCGTAAACCTGGCACTCGCCTGGGCAGAGCAGTACCAGAAGCTGCATCCGCAAGTCAGCATCTCAGTCACAGGTGGTGGCTCTGGAACCGGCATCGCCTCCCTGATCAATAAGACGGTCGACATCGCCAATGCCTCACGCAAGATTAAACAGGAAGAGATCGACGCTGCGAATGCCAATGGGGTCGATCCGGTAGAATTTGTGATCTCCAGAGATGCCATTGCCGTCGTCGTTAATCCCAAGAATCCTGTCAACGAGTTGACGCTCCAACAAATCTCGGACATTTATAGCGGAAAAATCAACAACTGGTCTGAAGTCGGTGGTGAGAATCGCCCGATTGTGCGTCTCTCACGAGAGACGAATTCGGGCACCCACGTCTACTTCTTAGAGAACGTCCTGCGCCTCGGACAAAAGGATAATAAAACGTTCTTTTCGCCGGACACCCTCCTGCTTCCTTCCTCCCAAGGCATCACCACTGAAACCAGCCAGAATCCGAACGCCATAGGATATGACGGGTTAGGGTATGTGACATCCGAAGTTAAAGTTATCGCTGTGGCTAAAGACTCAAGTGGGCCGTTTGTCATTCCATCCGCTGCTTCCGTCAATCAAGGAATTTACCCGATTGCACGGGATCTCTATATGTACACCTCAGGACAACCCACTGGTGAGATCAAGGCTTATCTGGATTGGATCCGCAGCGCAGATGGACAGAAAATTGTCACTGAGCTTGGATTTGTTCCCATCATTTCATCGACGTCCCCATAAACCTATGAAAATTTCGAATGACCGCTTTGAATATGTCATCACCCGCACCATAAAAGCCATGGGTTACTCCGCCATTTTATTCGTCGCCCTGATCTTTTACTTCTTACTCAGTGAAGGTATCGTTACCGTCGGCGAAGTGCCCCTTAAAAATTTGCTCAGCACGCGCTGGTATCCCATTGAGGAACATTTCGGATTATTGCCTTTGATCGGTGGATCCATCATAGTTACGCTGGGCGCCATGCTCGTTGCCATTCCAGTTGGGTTGAGCACTGCGATTTATATTGCGGAAATCGCCCCGCGTTGGGCAAGGGAGATATTGAAATCCCTGGTAGAAATGCTGGGCGGTTTACCTTCTGTGGTCCTGGGTTTCTTGGGAATTCTTATCCTCTCGCCTTATTTGAGAATATTTTTGAACTTACCGACAGGCTTGACTGCCCTGGCGGGTTCGATCCTGCTGGGAGGCATTGCTCTGCCCACGATCATATCCATCTCAGAAGATGCTCTGGATGCAGTTCCACGCTCGTATAGGGATGCTTCGCTAGCCCTGGGAGCGACCCAATGGCAGCCACTCTGGCATGTCACTTTGCCGGCTGCTCGATCTGGAGTGATCACAGCGATCATGCTCGGAATTGGGCGGGCGATTGGTGAGACGATGGCTGTCATGATGGTGACTGGCAATGCTCCCGTCTTACCGCCCGAGTTAAAATACTTATTCTTACCGGTACGGACCATGACGGCCACCATCGCCGATGAGATGGGAGAGGTGGCAAA
>Ga0153915_10003041_pt1 | contig 15321 bp, 9 predicted proteins | sample Opewatmetagenome_2_FD_107003 | JGI IMG/M metagenome (GOLD analysis project Ga0153915, IMG submission 107003) | Freshwater wetland microbial communities from Ohio, USA - Open water 3 Core 3 Depth 3 metaG | ecosystem: Environmental > Aquatic > Freshwater > Wetlands | place: USA: Ohio, Lake Erie...
CTGAATAATATTGATTCATTTAATTATCCGACACTTCTGCAGAACAACCTGGTAAATGTTAAACTCGGAGATAATATCTACCTTAACTGGCATATTGTTCAGGAAAATAACCAGTATGTCAGGAAATTCATTAAAGTAAACGAAGAGGAGTCCAATCAGCAGGCTAAAAATGGAGTATTTCATGCTATTGACACCATCATGGAAACATGGGAACCTTCTCCTGTCATGGTGAAATTTGATTTTACTGATTACCAGGGACTGAGCCTGGGCCGCATCTATACTGAGAAGGACCTGGAAGATATTGACGGTATTTCGGCTGAAAATACAAGTATCTACTTCAGGAATTCAACACTTAGTGATGGTGAAACAAATCTGCAAACGACAAGCCAGGACATAGGCTGGGCTGTGGAATTTGAGCTTCCTCCGATACTCAGAGGAGATTATTATATTACACTTTACTGGGCAAGTGATCAGTCAAATAGCGGCCTGGTTCAATTGGTATGGGATAATTCTGCCCTGACTACGATCAGCCTTGAACATAATAAAAGGTGGCCTGGTACCGAATGGTTATACAGTTATAATACCAGCGATTTTATTGGCAGGTTTCAATTTTCTGAAACGGAATCACATACAATTAAATTTATTGCTTTGAAACCGGGACTTGGATGTTTTGATTTTATTGAGATAGTACCTGTTGACAATTAGAGGGGAATGAGAAAAGTACTTAATTATAGAAACTGGTTATTTATAGCGTCGATTGTGTTCATCATGATTACAATTTTTATTTCGTGTAATCTGAATGATAAATGGGATGATTATTATGGGAATACACCCGACCCTACCAATCTCAATATTCTTAGCCTGATCAAAGAGAATGAGAACTACAGCAGTTTTTACAATGCACTTGTTGAATATGGTTTTGATGAGATGCTGACAAAAAACCAGTACCTCACTGTATTTGTGCCGTCGAATTCAGCATTTGAAGGATTGGCAGCTTATACAGAAGATGAATGGAAAAATATAATCGGATTTCATATTATTTATGCCAACCTGTATTCCCGTGATTTCAAAGATTCTGATCTTCTTACTACAATTGGCAAATACCTGAAAATGAGAAGTTCAGGTGCAAATAGCTTCAGCATTTCCGGGGCGAATATAAGTATGAACAATGTAGATAAATACTGCCAGAACGGTGTAATACATGAAATTGACAAATTACTGGTACCAAAGCCAAATGTTTATGAATATATAATGCAGCTTGACACATCGTTCAGTATTTTCAAAAATTTCCTTCGCTCAATGGATGTTAAGTCAATTGACTTTGAAAAAAGTATTCGCATCGGCGTAAACGATAATGGGGATGCCATTTATGATACTGTATGGAAAACTGAAAACTATTACCTGGATAATATTGCAGCATTAAATGATGAAACTGATGAATTCACAGGTTTTTTGCCACGGAACCATGATATAATCAATGCATTGAATTCTCTTTCAGCTTATTTCGGAGAGGTAAATGAAATGGATGAGAAAACTTACAACCAGGTGTTATTTATTGCACTTAATGGATCTTTCGCCAATGATAAATATACTGTGAATATTCTTCCTGATACCATTATATCAGTTACAGGTAAAAAAGTGGATAGATCAAGTATGAACTTCCTGCAGACTGATCTGGAGGTCAGTAACGGAATTGTACATATATTGGATGGATTGACAATCCCTAAGAGTTTTTTCCTGCTGCCAATCACTGTTGAGTCCGACCGGAAGGAGAACAGAAGAGTTTCCAATACTACATATATAATTGAACAATTAAGTGACACAAGAGCAACGCTTGGCACATATGTGATGTATGGATGTCAGTTCGTGGGAGATTATCTCGAATTCGATGTTGACATGGTCCTGCAAACTACTTATTGGATCACATGGACGGGACCAAAACAGGGGCCAGCATATTATCAGGTCTTCTTAAAAGATGATGTAACAGGAGAGTATGTCAACATTGGCCCGCCTGTTAATAACTGGACAAAGGTAGCCTGGAAGCCGGTTGTCTCTGGAACTTATACTTTTCAAAAGTTTGGAACTAAAACTTTGAGATTTGAAATAGTCAAAGAGTATGTTGCTGGATTTAATTCAATATATGTCGATTATATTAAACTAACTCCTGATGAGATATATGTACCGTAATAAAATATATTTACTATTTCAGGTCATATTATCTCTATTCATAATAGACGGCCCGGCACTGTATGGGCAGAATACAGGCTTTCTGGTGAGAGGTGTTGTTTACTCTGCTTCTACTGGTCTCGCCCTGAGTGATATTGGTATAAGGGCAGTAAATTCTTCGACTGATCCGGTCAGCAGTGACAGGGAAGGCAAATTCGAGATCAGGCTTCCTGACAGGAATGAGCAAATTTATGTTTCATATCCCGGGTATAAATCGAAAACAGTTTTTATTAATGGCAGGGAGAATATTGAAGTATGGCTGACTGGAGAAAATGAACGCTCACTGACTGATCCGGTAACCACAACATTCCGGGAAGTACCTTTAAGAGATATAGCAGGCGCAGTTGACCCCGGGGAAAATATAGACTTCAAAAAATCCGCTTCTTCATCTTTTTGTCAGGATTTACAGGGGAAAGTGGGAGGTTTGCAGGTTATTAACCGGTCAGGAATGCCGGGGGAGGGAGCCTATTTACATGCAAGAGGTTATCCTTCATTATTCCCCTCTTCAATGCCACTTGTCGTAGTTGATGGAATGATCATAAGGGCAGAAGGATTTAAAGATCCTGTTATTCATGGATACACTCATAATCCGCTTGTTGATCTGGATAAAAGGGATATTTCCTCCATAGTTTTATTAAAAGATGCAGCGTCCTGCGGTTTATATGGCATCAAGGGTTCCAACGGAGTTTTGCTGATAACTACAACTCCTCCCAGGGGAGGAAAAACTACACTGGATGTTACTGTCTCGGGAGGCATTTCTGTCTCGCCGGATAAGATCCCGGTAATGGACGCGAAACATCACAGTTCATATATAATGGAGCAATTGTTCAACTCAGGCATGAGCAGTACAGAAATTTTTGGAGAATATCCGTTCCTTGAGTATAATCCTGAATACTTATACAGGTCAAGATATGATAACAATACTGACTGGCAGAATGAAGTTTTTCGTACCGGACGTCTCTATGATGCTCATCTTTTGGTAAGAGGTGGAGATGAACGGGCCAGGTATTCGCTTTCAGGGGGATATCTTTCAAATAATGCCATAATTAAGAATACAGATTACAGCAGGCTTAATTTTCGCTTTAATTCCGTTGTTCAGGTTTCTCAGAGAATAAATATTGGCTTCAATCTCGGTTACACAAGCGGACGGTATAACCTGATGGAAACCGGGTCATCATGGCAGACAAATCCGATATTTGCAAGCTTGATAAAATCACCTTTACTGACAGTATACCAGAAGGACCAGGATGGCCTCAGCCTGCCGGTATATGATGATATTGACGATTTTGGGCTGAGCAACCCTGCTGTCATTGTAAATAAAGTAGAAGCCACAGATGCCACATCAAAATTCCTCGGGGTGTCGTACCTGAATGTCAACATAACGAATAAGTTATCTGTGAGAGCACAGTTTGGAATTGACAGGCTTAAATCAAATGAAAGAATTTTTATTCCATCCCTTGGAATTGCTCCTCAGGGAGATGGTTCTGCGGAAAGATCTATGAAGGTTAAGGTCAATCAGTTTTATTCCCTAATGGGAGATGTCAGGATGAGCTATATTAACACGTTCAATTATATTCATGATGTCTCGCTTGATGCAGGATCAAGATATTGTATTAACGGAATTATGCAGGATTTCGGTGCTGCTCAGAATTCTGCAACGGATGAGTTCAAGGACCTGAATTCAGGGAAAGTGGATGAAAAGAAAGTGGGAGGAAATGAAGAAAAATGGTCCTGGCTGAACTATTTTTTATCAGCAAACTATGTCCTTGCAGACAGGTATATTCTGACAGCTAACATTTCCATTGACGGATCCTCAAGATTCGGGGCTGAAGCAAGCGGAGGTATCTCAATGGCTGGTTATCCTTTTGCTGTCCTTCCATCAGCCGGCATTGCATGGCGTATTTCTTCCGAACCATTTATGTCTTCCATTAAATTCCTGGATGAACTGAAAATAAGAGTTTCATATGGCCTGACTGGAAGCGATGATTTTATGAGTTACTATACACGATTGTATTACAGGTCTGTACCTTATTATTCTATTACAGGATTTACGATGAACGGATTATTCAATCCGAACCTTAAGTGGGAGACTGTAAAACAATCCAATATCGGGCTTGACCTTGCAATGTTCAGGGAAAGACTGATAGTTAATGCTGACTGGTATAAATCTGTAACAGATGATATGATAACTGCGGTAATGCTTCCCGCGTATTACGGATTCGGGACATATATGAATAACAGTGGGTCATGTCAGAACAAAGGTTTTGAATTTTCAGTTTATGGCAGGCCTGTTGACGGCACATTCCGCTGGGAGGTCGATGCAATCGTTTCTAAATATAAAAATGAGGTATTGAAACTGGGGAGTGATCAATTGATTACAGCTTTCACCGGGGGAGAAAAGATCACAATGGTCGGACAGCCTTTCGGTCAATTCTGGGGCTACAGAATGCTCGGAGTCTTCAGTACAAAACAGGAAGCTGACCAAGCAAATCTTGTTGACAAGTCCGGAAGAAGATTCAGCGCGGGAGATGTTCACTTTGACGACCTCGATAATAACGGTATAATTAATGAGCAGGATAAAACCATAATCGGGGATCCTCATCCGGATTATCTTATTGGTCTCAATAACCAGTTTTCGTTCAAAGGTTTCTCACTGAGTTTTTTTATTAATTATGTCAGAGGTGGTGATGTATTCAATTATTTAAGATCACAGATAGAATCAATTAGCGGTATAGAGAACCAGTCTTCTGCTGTTTACCGGAGGTGGACTACCGATGGGCAGGTCACTGAGATCCCGATGATGAGCTGGGGGGATCCAATGGGAAACAGCCGGTTCTCCAGCAGGTGGATTGAAGATGGCACATATCTGCGGCTCAGGAGTGTAACCTTTTCTTACACATATCCGAAAAAACTGGCATTTATAAATGAACTAAACATTTATGTTACAGGGACAAATCTGCTCACCTCAACCAGGTATCTCGGGTATGATCCTGAGTTCAGCTATGCAGACGGCGCATTGGGTCAGGGTATTGATTATGGCAAAATACCTCAGCCCAGGTCAATGATCATAGGTCTTAAAATAGGTCTGTAAATAGAGGGTCATGATTTAATGATGATTATCAGAAATAAAATATTAAGAGCTGCGGGATTCTTGAGCATTGTTATTATAGTGTTATCCTGTGAGAAGATGCTTGACATGCCTAACAACAGCCTGTTACCTGAGGATAAAGCATATCTGGATGAATTTTCTGCGCGGTCAGCTGTAATGGGAGTATATTCATCTCTGCAGGATGTGGCACAGCAACTGGTCATCCTTGGTGAATTGCAGGGAGATCTTTTAACTGTTACGGAAAACGCCGATAATGATCTCCGGCAGATCAATGAACATAATGCCGGGGGAGACAATATATATGCTGATCCGACTGGTTTTTTCAGGGTAATTGTTAATTGCAACGAGGTCCTCCATAAATTATACAGGGCAAAAGAGAACGATCAAAACATTTCGGACCTTGAATACGCCAATTATATAGCAGAACTGACAACAATAAGAGCTTGGGTATATTTCAAAATGGTCCAGATTTATGGCAAGGCACCCTACTTTGAAGAACCGTTGAGTGATTATAACCAGAGTCTTTCTCTGCAGTCAAAATTGGACTCTATTCAGACTGAAGATTACATCCTTGATACGCTTCTCTCCCAGTTGATCGCTATTGACACATTTGATATGAATCTTTTGGAAGAAAGTCCATTTTATGCAATCCGTGTGAAGAAATTCACAAACTGGGCGTTGCAGGGAGATATCTATCTCTGGAGGAGCGATTTTGCTTATGCAAAGAGAGCCTATGACAAAGTATTAAACATAATGTCTTCGGAGGGGTGGCTCGGAACAACACGCCTGCCCTATATTGTTTTTGATAATTACCAGGATGTAAACTGGAAGACGATGTTTCAGTTTAATTTCAGTTCTGATGCATTTGAAACTGAAGCAATTATGGTCATTCCTTTTTCCAAGTTATACAATCAGCAGCATAGTTTGCAGCATATGTTTTATTATGGGAAAGGCGGGGATTATTTGTTGAAACCTACAGATTATATCCAGAATTTATACCAGGCACAGTGGGTTATGCGGTACGAGGTGCAGCCTGACCATCCAAGAGGATACCCTGGTGATCTGAACAGGGGCAAAGGAGTTTCTTATGACAGTATTGATGGCAGGCCTGTTGTGACCAAATATTCGCTTTACTGTGAACCATTTGACAATGATGCCGGGATTTTTGTTTACAGGACAGCAGATTTTCATTTAAAAACCTGTGAAACATATGCGAGATCAAGGAAAGGATCAGATGCTGTTGCCCATTTGAATGAAGGGCTCCTTTATGCATCAGTATGGGGGACCGGCACGCGGATCAGGGCTAATTTAAAGGGCCTCAGCGTTGCGGATCCACGTATTGTTGAATCGGTCGAAGATATTATAATGGAGGAAAGGGCCATGGAGCTTGCATTTGAAGGGCATCGCTGGTTCGATCTTATCCGGATTGCAAGGCATCGTAACAATCCTGAATATCTTGCTGAGAAAGTGGCAGCCAAGTTTAGCGACGAACAAAAAAGAGCGGAAGTAAAAAACCGGCTACTGGATGTTAATAAATGGTATCTGCCTTTGAATATTAAGTAATAATGTTATTTTTACATTTATTATGTCTAATAAACCTTAATAAAATGCTTATGAAAAACAAACAACTACTCTTCTTAATCGTGGTCATCCTGCTTATTATGGGATGGCAAGCTCCCGTCCGGGCTCAGGATATGCCTGTCAATTATAACCAGAACCCGAACATAGAGCACGAATTCAGTACCTTATTCTGGGACGGCTGGGATGATTCCTATTTCGGAATATATTCACATCCCCAGGACTACAAAACTGATGAATACGCTCATTCAGGCAAATATAGCCTGGAAATATGGGTACAACAGCCGCCTGTATATGGAACGTGGGTTTGGGTATCATATCCTGTTCGCGGACAGGAACAGAAAAAGATGAAAGCCAGTTTCTGGTACAGGGGGTATGTGGTATCATACTGGAACTTCCTTTACAGAGACTGCGGACTTACCTTCAGTGATCTGCCTCCCGAACTGGCCGAATATGTAGGTGCAGATACAGCATATTGGGGCGGAGCCGACCAGGATGCACTCAAATTCGATTTTGGCGGACCCAATGATTATACACCAGATTGGACCTATTTTGAATTTGTCTGGGATTTCCCGGGTACAATCCCTGGAGTGCTCAACACTGCAATGTGGTGGGCCATCAGGGATTCAGCATATGTTGATGATATATATTATGGGGAATGGTTTGACGGCGTATATAATGGTGAAGAACCATTCGGATTTGTAAATGGCGATTTTGAGAAACCAGACCTGGGTGCTGAATGGGATCTAAATGTTTTTCCGGGAGGTATAATCGGGACCACAGATTTTATTTCTGTAGAAAATCATACCGCAGCCGGCGCTCAGAGCATGCGTCTGATGGATTATAAAGAAGTTTCGGATGATGGTGATACGACAACAGAAGACAGGAATGTCACCTATTATCTCCCTGTTCTTGGTTCAGAAGGGGATAACATGTCCTTGAACTTCTGGTATAAGGGAAATAATACAAGCCTGGATTTGTTTTACTATAAAGATTATGGGATAACAACAGCCGATATACCTGTTCCGGAAGGAGCTCAGCTTCTAGCCCTGGAAACAGATAGTATAGTATCAGATTCAACTTTGTTCTATGATTCTACTCAGGTAGTCAGTTCAGATACTGCTAATCTGTTAACGATAGTACCACCGGAGGTACTGGGATCTGAAAACTTTGACAATGTAACTGGTTCACCTGCACTGTTTGACTGGAACTGGTCAGGAACTAATTATTTTGGATATAATGACTGGCCCGGAGAAATAACTGGGGATCAGGCTTACAGTTCGCCTAAATCACTCTGGCTACCTGGAGACCCAGGCTGGTCAGGGGCAGAAGGTACATTGCCCGGGATCGTTGATGGGGGAGCTTATTCCTTAAATTTCATGTACAAAGGAAAGCTGCAGCTGGTCATGAAATTCGGTGAAAGTCTGAAGTATGACCTGTTGGGTGACCCTGATAATATTGTTCCAGCTGATGCAGTCGCAAGTAAAAAGGAGTTGACATGGAACCTTGAATCGCCCGGTTGGAAAGTTTTCTCATTTTCATGGGAAGTCGGAACCTGGCTTGCTGATTCCAGCGTCACTTCACCTGCCGGTCTGGTATTTGATCTGGTAGGGACTTATACAACCGGAGATAACGGGTATGTGGATGATCTTGAATTCAATAAAGCATCTGTTCTGGTCGATATACTGGCCAAACAAACCTTTGATGGACTTGATGGCGCACAACCTGTTCCGATGGATTGGAACTGGTCCGGAAGCAATTTCTTTGGTTACAATGATTGGGCTGGGGAAACGGTAGAAACTGAATCATATTCTGCTCCTAATTCATTCTGGCTGCCAGGAGATCCGAATTGGACAGGTTCAGAAGGAAGTATGCAGGTTGCAGACAGTTTTGCATATGAAATCAGCTTCATGTATAAAGGGGACCTGCAGTTTACACTGGACCTTGGATCTGATCTGAAATACGACCTTGAAGGTGATCCTGATGGAGTTGTTCCTGCTGAAGCTTCAGTCAACGACGATGGTCAGATTGTTTGGAACCTCTCTGCCATAGGGTGGCAGAAGTTTGCATATGCATGGGAGCAGGGATCATGGCTGGAAGATTCTGCGGTTACTTCACCGGCGAACCTGAATTTCTCATTTGTAGGAACCTATAATTCAGGTGATAATGGATATGTAGATAACCTGCTGATTCAGAAGAGTAAGGCAAAGTTAGGGGCGACCTCCATGATTGAAGCTGGTATTGAAGTATATGATATCTACGCAGTAGATACAATAGTGTATGAATACATTTATACCACAGAAGAGGTTCTTGTTGGTGGTGATTCAGAACTTGAACCACTTGCAATTCACTGGGATCTGCCATCAGCCACTAACTGGACGGAATGGAAGTTCAACTGGACCAATCCATCAGGTGATATTGGTAGCACTCTGACACTTTTGCTTGACAGCAAGATGACAGCTGCACCTGACTATATCACGCCAGCCAAGCAGACCTTTGATGAAACAAATGCGAACTGGACATACTTCGATGATTTCCTTTATGAAATCACGACGGGCGTTGACAATAAGGTTCAGCAGAAACAGCTGCATCTCTATCCGAATCCAGTTACAGATATGTTATACCTGAGCATTGAAGAACAACTTCAGAGGATTAACATATACAATTCACTGGGTCAGCTTGTCAAGAGTGTTAACAATCCTGATAGGAAGATCAATGTCTCCGATCTGTCATCAGGCATGTACATGTTGAATGTGACCGATCAGAAAGGCCTTGTTTACAAATCAAAGTTCATCAAGGAGTAAACTTTCGTATGAACTGATAATAAAAAATAGGCATGCTGAAGAGCGTGCCTATTTTTTTTACCTAACCCTTGGAGGTCTTTAAGACCTCCAAGGGTTCTAACAAAGAATATGAAAAATAATTTCCTTCTGTACACATTACTTCTGCTTTCCATGCCGGCAGCTCTCTCTGCCGAAACATATTATATTGATTCAAGTACTGGAAGCGACAATAATTCTGGAACATTTCCAACCGGCGCATGGAAAACCCTGACCAAAGTCAATTTATATTTATTCAATCCCGGAGATACCATTTTATTTAAGTCCGGTGAAGAATGGTCTGGAATTCTGCATCTAAAATCATCCGGCAGTGAGTGTAAGCCCATAATTATTGATAAATATGGTGGCATTAAACTGCCGGTATCCTGGGAAATGGAAAGGAGTATCCCTATGTTGTATTTCTTGATAATGTTCAGTATGTTGAAGTGTCCAATCTTGAAATAATTGATGCAGGTAAAGATTCGGCAGCTGTTAAGTCAGGTGTATATATTTATAATGCCAATTCAGGGACCAGAAGGCATATTCATCTTAAAGAGCTTTTCATTCATGATATCGATGGCTTCTGTAATCATGAGAAAGGTTATGGAGATGCAATAAACTGGTACTGCCAGTCAGACAAGGAGAAAACAAATTTTGATGATTTACTGATTGAAGACTGCCGAATGGAAAGGATAGAGCGGAACGGGATATGGGGCTGGACAGACCATTGGAGAAGAGATAACTGGTACCCCAGTAAAAATGTCGTTATACGGCATAATTATCTAAATGAGATCGGTATGAGCGGGATTGTCGTGATTGGCTGCGACAGTGCTGTCACTGAATATAACTATGTTGAGAATCCATCCCGTGCTGGTTACGGCGGTATAGGAATATGGACCTGGAGTTCTGACAACTGTATCGTACAGTTCAATGAAGTTTCCGGTGCGTATGCAACTCAGGACGGTCAGGCATTCGATTCTGACTGGAACTGCAGGAACAATATTTACCAGTATAATTACAGTCACGATAATCCGGGCGGATTCATGCTGGTCTGTACTCCGGATATAAATCCCTCAAATCTGGGCTGCACAGGTACGATTATTCGCTATAATCTAAGCGTTAATGATGGAGCTATAACAGATATTTTTGAAATCTGGGGACCATGTGAAAACACATGGATATATAACAATACTTTTTATAATGATTCCTCATTCAACATTCCGTTTGTCGAGCATGGTAATTGGAAAGGCTGGGCTGAAGGGACACACTTCAGGAACAACATAATCTATACACTGGGAAGTTTCGATTTTCGATTTGGTGAAAGCAAAGGAAATACATTCAGTCATAACCTGTTGTATGGTGAATTTGCAGAACGACCTGGAGATCAATCGGCTATTTATCAGGATCCTTTATTCAGAGGTCCCGCATTCACAAAACCAGATGATTTTGTGCTCCGCGAAGGTTCACCTGCTGCAGGCAACGGCATGATAATCCCCGATAACGGTTCAAGGGATTATGCGGGGAATCCTGTACCTTCGAATGATCCTCCCTCGATCGGGGCATACCAGGTAGAGTGAAGAGTGGGAAGCGTGAAGCGTGAGTCGAGAGGTGTGAATTGAAGGGCAGAGAGCGGAGGGCAAAGAGTAGAGCTGAGAGCCGAGAGAATATAGTGTAGGGTACAGGACAAGGGGATTTGGACGATCACAGACAGTACCGGGTTGAAGAAGGCAAAGTTAAGGATTTGTGGGTACAGGGTCAGGAGGGTGATCATATAAATTCGAAATATTGTTATTGGATTACACTGAATATGAAAAAAACATTGAACCGTCGCCAATTTACGAAGATGACTGCTGGAGCGGCAGCGATCATAACAGTTAATCCTTTTTCAATTATGAAAAATAACAGGGGAGAGACAGCCTATATCAGGCTTGGGGGTCCATTGTTTACCAAGATTGACAATCCGGATGACTGGGTAAAAGCTTTAAGGGAGTATGGATACAGGGCCGCATATTGTCCGGTAGATTTATCAGCAGGTCAGGATGAAATCAGAGCTTATAAGAATGCTGCAAAGAAAGCCGACATAATTATTTCTGAAGTCGGTGTGTGGAAAAATCCTATAAGTCCAAATGAAAAAGAGCGAAAAGAAGCTTTGGACAAATGTATCAAAAGCCTTCAGCTGGCAGATGAGATTGGAGCAAACTGCTGCGTCAATACCAGTGGATCGCGAAATGAAAAATACTGGGTCGGGCCGCACATGGATAACTTGACTGATGAAACTTTTGAAATGGTGGTAGACACTACCAGGAAAATAATCGATGCCGTTAAACCATCAAATGCATTTTTTACTCTTGAAGCCATGCCATGGGCATTTCCTTATTCAGTAGATTCGTACCTTAGATTAATACAAGCGATTGACAGGAAGGGATTTGCCGTCCACCTGGATCCGGTAAATCTGGTAGTAAGTCCGGAAATATATTTTAATAATGCAAGGCTAATAGAGGATTGCTTTAAAAGATTGGGTCCATTTATCAGGAGTTGTCATGCAAAGGATATATTTCTCAGGGAAGATATTTACCTGCCTCAGCTGAATGAGATTCGTGCGGGACTTGGTAAGCTGGATTATAACATTTATCTGAGAGAGCTGAGCAAACTGAAGGATGTCCCTCTGATGATGGAACACCTTAACACGGATGAAGAATATAAAGCTGCGGCCGAATTTATCAGGGGAGTTGGAATCAAAAATGGAATCACAATTTAACGAATTCGATAGTACTTTATTTCCAGATTTATAGGAAAATTTGAATAATGGAATAATGGAATAATGGAATACCTAATAGATGGGAAAAAGTAATCTTTGAATCTGTAATCTGTGAATCTGTAATTATTATAACCTGTTTAAAATTTTAGATATGAAAATTAATGTCAAGTTCGCATTTATCCTGTTAATCCTGGCAGCAAATATGATAATCCAGGCCCAGGAAGAATATCCTACACTTAAGATTGGGCAGCCGGCACCTGGTTTCAGTCTACCGGGGATTGATGGTAAAACATACTCCCTTGCCGATTTTAAGTCAAACATCCTTGTCATAATTTTTACCTGTAATCACTGTCCTACGGCCCAAACATATGAGGACCGGATCATTAAGCTTGTTGATCAGTATAAGGAACGGGGTGTTGATTTCGTTGGAATCTCGCCAAATGATCCCCTGTCTGTCAGACTTGATGAAATGGGATATACAGATCTTGGTGATGATTTTGAAGATATGAAAATAAGGGCGGCCAACAAGGGCTTCAATTTTCCGTATCTGTATGATGGGGAGACAGAAGAGACATCAAAGAAATATGGGCCGGTAACGACTCCTCATGTTTTTATTTTTGATAAAGAGCGAAAATTAAGATTTGCCGGCAGGATAGATGATTCTGAGGGCGGTATAACTCCAGAAACGCAATTTGATACAAAAAATGCAATTGATGCATTACTGGCAGGGAAAAACCCGGATCCTCAGACTACAAAAACCTTTGGCTGTTCTATTAAGTGGTCGGATAAAAGGGAATCAGTTAAAGAGTATTACGAGCAGATTTATAATGAAAAGGTTAATCTCCAATCCATCGATTTCAAAGGCATTAAAGAACTTGTGATGAACGACTCTGAAAACCTGCGCCTTATAAATTTTTGGGCTACATGGTGTGGCCCTTGTGCTACAGAATTTCCTGATCTTGCTGAAATAAATTTTATGTACAGGCATAGAAGTTTTGAAATGGTCACAATTGCAATTGAAAATCCATCAGATTCATTGCAAGCACTGAAATTCCTTCAGAAAAATCATGGTTCATGTATAAACTATCTTTATAACCGGGGAAAGGTATATGACATGATTGAGGTGGTGAACCCGGAATGGAATGGGATAATTCCTTATACATTGCTGATAAAGCCCGGTGGTGAAATTGTGAGTGAATTCAAGGGTGCCTTAAATGCGCTTGAACTGCGACGGCAGATAGTTAATGTTCTCGGGCGTCAGAAAGACTGGTGATTAAGCTTTTACTAAATGCTGAAAATGAGATACATGTCGATGTATATTACAAAATTTCAGAAAGAAAAAAAGCTAATCTCTTGAATTTAAAAATATAACAATGTAATTTTAATCGTATAAAATACAATTCTTAATTCGGATGGAGAAAAAATATTACGCAGGACACTCAAAGATATTTGTTGCTGTGGATTGCATTATTTTTGGCTGGGATGACAGCCAGCTTAAATTATTGATACTGAAAAGGAATTTTGAGCCAGCAAAGGGTAAGAACTCACTTATAGGTGGCTTTGTAAGGGGGAATGAGAGCCTGGATGAAGCTGCAAGAAGGATTTTATTTGAGCTTACCGGACTGACAGATATATACCTTGAGCAGATTAATGCTTACGGGGAGGTTGACAGGGATCCGGGGGAGAGAACAATATCTGTGGCATATTTCGCCTTACTGAAGATCCAGAACCTTGATGCCGAACTTATAAAGCAGCATGGTGCTCATTGGGTGCCAATTTCAAGTCTCCCGAAGCTTATCTTCGACCATAACCAGATGGTTCAAAAAGCTATTCACAGATTAAGAAGACGGGCGAAAAGTGAACCAACCGGCTTTGAGCTTCTCCCAAGGAAATTTACCCTGCCCCAGTTACAGGGATTATATGAAGAGATTTATCAAACCAGTTTTGATAACAGGAACTTCAGGAGAAAGGTTTTGTATATGGACATCCTGAAGAGACTGAATGAAAAAGATAAATCCACTTCCAAAAAGGGCGCCTTCTATTATAAATTTGACAGGAAGAAATATTATCGTCTCCTTCAGAATGGGTTTCAATTCGATATTTAATTAAAAAATAAAATAATGATAGAAGAATTAAAACAAAAGGTCTGGGCGGCCAACCTGGAGTTATACAGATTCGGGCTGGTTATTTTTACATGGGGAAATGTAAGTGGTATTGACCGGAAGCAGGGACTTGTTGTGATTAAGCCAAGCGGGGTTTCCTATGATAAGATGAAACCGGAGGATATGGTTGTTGTTGATCTTGATGGGAAAGTTGTAGACAGCAAACTGAAGCCATCATCTGATACTCCTACGCACCTTGTCTTATATAAAGGTTTCAAGCAGATCGAAGGTGTTGTGCATACTCATTCCGAATGGGCTACCAGCTGGGCTCAGGCAGGTAGATCAATCCCGGTTTACGGGACTACTCATGCAGATAATTTTTTCGGAGAAGTTCCCTGTACGCGGAAAATGACCGAACCTGAAGTCAGAGGCAAATATGAAAAGGTTACAGGCAATTTAATAGTCGAAACCTTTAAGAATATTGATCCATTGAGCATCCCGGCAGTACTGGTTCATGGTCATGGGCCTTTTGCATGGGGGAAAAGCCCTATTGATGCAGTTCATAATGCAGTGGTTCTTGAAGCTGTTGCAAAAATGGCTTTCCGTAATGAAATGCTTGGAAACAGGCAGCCTATTGATAAAACACTGCTGAATAAACATTTCCTGAGGAAACATGGCAAAAATGCATATTACGGGCAAAACAACTGAGAAATATCTCAAATGTCTCAA
>Ga0153915_10003042_pt1 | contig 15316 bp, 11 predicted proteins | sample Opewatmetagenome_2_FD_107003 | JGI IMG/M metagenome (GOLD analysis project Ga0153915, IMG submission 107003) | Freshwater wetland microbial communities from Ohio, USA - Open water 3 Core 3 Depth 3 metaG | ecosystem: Environmental > Aquatic > Freshwater > Wetlands | place: USA: Ohio, Lake Erie...
GATTCAGTGATGATATCGATAGCACCGATGACCTCATTGAAGAGGGAAGATTCTCGAACTCCCCGGATATTGAGCCAAATGAGGAAGATAATGAGGACGATGGTCTCGGCTGCCCAAACTGGATTAACCTTCTTAAAGATCCAGACATCCATGGCAAAGGATTCTGGGGGTACACCTATAATAAAGGGCATAAAAAAGTTCATATAACCAGCTGAAGCCGTGGCAAAAAGGGCAATGTCAATGGTATAGTCTAACAGAAGAGCCACTCCTGCGGCATAACCCCAGAAATCACCGAGTCCCCTCAGGGCATAGTAATGTCCTCCCCCAGCAACCGGGTAGGTCGACGCCATTTCCGTATAGGAGAGTCCGATCATAATGTAGATAAGTCCGGCCACAAAAAAAGCAAGGCTCGCCCCACCATGAGCAGCTCCCATTACCAGACCTAAGGCGGCGTAGATATCGGCTCCTACATCCGCATATCCCCACATATAGGAGCCCCACACCGTCACATCTCTGCGGAGTTCAATCTTCTCAACTGGGCAAGACGGACCTCTTAACGCTTCATTCGTCATATTCATCCCAAAAAAAAAGTAGAGGAAGGTCCCCTACCCTCGATTCTCTCCCTTAGTCGCCTGCGGAGTTAGCTGGCGGGTTAGGATTAAGGGATATCCTTTCCAGCGTATTTGGAATTCACCCCAAAAAATCGGTTCCCCCGCTTATTTCAATTCGGCCAGTATAATAAAAAAAATATATATAAACTACCGATCCTTGTCAATCATTTTTGAATGTGGATTACCTTAACTTCAAACTCAGCCCCGCCTAATTAAATTGATTTCGAAAATAGGCCGGTCGGAAAATCCCCCCTCTCCTGAAGCTGTGACAAAATCCAACCACAGCGTCGTTTGGGATTGCGTCGGAATACCCACTTATACTGCTCTCCAAATTAAACGAGAATTTTTAAAAGTGTATTGAAATTATTACGACTTTTGACAAATTTTGGATGTTTTCAAAACCAGGTTCACCTTTTTCTCTTTTATCGATTCAGGGTCCTTTTGGATCATAAGTTATTAATATTCTGTTTGTATCTCTCATTAAACATCTTTGACTCTTGGTAAGATTTTAGCATTTGGTACAGTCTATGCACATACCCTCTTAAAAAGGACATAAAATTCAAGTTATTGGCTATAGCGGGTTTTAGGCTTGGTTCTATCTTAAATGCGCCTCTCTTTTGAAGCCTAATTTGGGCAAGAGTCATATGCTTAGCACTTTTCGCTTTGCGTTGCGTATCATGCGAGGAGGGTAGTCATGAAAGAATCTATTCTAATGGGCAAGAGGATCTTGGCTGTTGACGACAAACCAGATGTGTTGGCGGTTTTGGAAAAAGAAATTTCGGGATCATGCCCGGAATGCAGGTTTGAAACTGCCACCACCTATCAAGAAGCCGTCGAGAAGATGATGTCTTGGACTTATGATGCGGTCATCTTAAACGGCATGGGTACTCGTGACTTCGACCTATTGGACTGGGCGCTGGTGCGTAACTTCCCAGCGGCAATTCTTACTAACCCTTCCCTGAATCCAGAACCCCCGAATCATGCAGTCAAAAGGGCAAACCGATTCTATCTCCCTATGGAAAAACTGGGCGAAATCGTCCCTTTCCTAGAAGATGTAATATGGTATGAATACTCACCGTGGTGGGGACGCTTAATTGCAGACCATATTGGCTCAGAGAGTATGAAAAAATTGATAAATGTACTTTCAGGGATTTTTTCACACCTTCCCTTTTCCAAATGGGGAAGACTGAAAGTTTCGCTTTGTACCTGCCTACCGGCAGGCAGGAATAGAGATTTAGAGAGGTTTTTCTAATCCCGCCGTCTGGGCGGAACCCAACGGGCCATTGGCGGGGCCATGGGCCGTGACCGGCGATCACCTATCTACAAAATTTTGCCTGTTTTGCCAAGAAGTCGCTCCTGCATACTGAATTCTTACCATTACCGATTCCTAGCAAAATTTAATTAACCATAAAAATCCATTAATTATTCGGCCTAAATTCACAAATTCAGGCCTTGGCACTTATTTTGCAGTTAAAACGCACAAAACACGGCAAAACGGAGTTAAGATAATGCCTTTAATGGACAAAGACATCGTCCTAACAACCAATGAAGCTACCCAATATCTTAAGATTTCCAAACCCACTTACCTGAAATACATCCGTCTTGGAAGGATCAAGGCTGTCAAGGCAGGGAGCGGCTGGAGGGTACACCAATCCGAATTGTACCGATTTCTGAAGGTAATGGAAAGGTAATAAATGGCATGAATGAAAATTCGTCAACCTCAGCTGAACTCCGCACCGTTACTGACCTCGTCGACAGCGAAAAAGCAGAACGGGAAATCCACGCCTGGAAAAACCGCTATGAGCTGCTGATTGCAGCCTCTGGACAGCTTGCGTACGAATATGATGTCAGCACGGGCCACATGATATGGGGTGCCCACCTCGAAGAGGTATTGGGATATTCGCCCGATGAGATGCGGGGAGGGATTGCCCAATGGGGGGAGGTGATCCATCCGGAGGACCGGGACAAGGTGCTTCGGATGTTAAAGATTGCGGAAAGATATCGGACGCCCTTTGACGCGCAGTACCGCTTCCGCCACAGGGACGGCGCCTATCGCTGGATCCACGATCGGGGAAATTTCACGACCGATGGGCATGGAAAAGCGGGGTGCATGATCGGCATGATGCAGGACATCACCGCGCGCAGGCAGTCTGACAAAGAATTGCAGGAAAGCGAGGCACGTTATCACAGCTTGTTTAAGAAGAATCAGGCGGCCATGCTGATGATCGATCCGGAGACAGCGATGATTGTGGATGCCAACTTAGGTGCCTGCGTTTTCTACGGTTACCCCTATGAAAAGATGCTCAAACTCAAGATTACGGATATCAACACCCTACCAGCAGGGGAGGTCAAGGCCGAGATGCAGCGTGCCCTGACGGAGCAACACAGGCACTTTTACTATCAGCATCGCTTGGCGAATGGCCAGATCCGGGACGTCGAAGTTTACAGTGGCCCGCTTTTTATGCACGGCAAACAACTATTGTACTCCATCATCCACGACGTCACCGAGCGCAAGCTGGCTGAGGAGGCACTCCGGCAGTCCAACGAGCAGTTGCGAGAGCTGAACAGTCAGAAGAATGAATTTTTGGGAATGGCAGCCCATGACCTACGAAATCCAATTGCCGTCATTCAGAATTCTTCGCTCATCCTGTCGAGGTATTCAAGCGAAAATCTATCCGACAAACAGAAGGAATTCCTAAAAAAGATCTACGATACAAGCAAATTCATGCTCGAACTCTTGAATAGTTTGTTAGATATATCAAAGATTGAATCGGGAAAATTGGAGTTGGAGATATCGAAGAATAACTATCCGGACTTTATAAGAAAGAATATAGAATTTAATAGATTCTTTGCCACGGAGAAAAGCATCTCCATCGATTCAGTGCTTTCGGATGACATCCCCCTGGTCGATTTTGATAAGAATAAGATAGAACAGGTATTGAATAACCTAATCAGCAATGCCATTAAATATTCTCATCCCAATACGACGATCCGTGTCGAGGTGTTAAAGGATAAGGACTTTGTTGTCACCAAAGTGATTGACCAGGGACAAGGCATTCCTGAAAATGAATTGCCCCATGTTTTTAAACCCTTTCAAAAAGCAAGCACCAAACCAACGGCGGGTGAAAAGAGCACGGGTCTCGGGCTGGCCATTGTAAAGAAAATCGTCGAAGGGCATCAAGGTACCATTGGGGTTGAAAGTGAAGTCGGAAAAGGCTCCACCTTCTTTTATAGGTTGCCTCTCTTGGATAAGGAGTGATCAGGATATGGCCCTCGCAGTCTTATCAATGCAAAAAGTGACAGGCCCTTCTCAATCGGAGGACAAGTCCCGACATTATGTTGTTTTCAGGATTGATCAGCAGCGCTATGCCTTGCCGTTGGATCATGTGAGTCGAGCGGTACGTATGGTGGCCGTCACCCCGATTCCCGATGCGCCTAATTCGATGTTGGGAATGATCGTAATGGCTGGACAGATGCTGCCAGTGATTGATTTGAGACGTCTGTTCGGCCAAGCGGGCAACATTCCTGATTTACAGGATGTCCTCTTGATCGTTCAGATCCAGGACCAAACGGTGGCAGTCATTGTAGATGAAGTGTTGAACATTCTGGAATTTTCATCAAAGCAGATTCAATCTCCTCCAGCGGCTGTGTCGCAGTCGGGCTTTCTTTCAGCGGCCGTCCAGCACGAGGATACCATGATATTGGTTCTCGACGCCTCTCGGTTGTTGCCGAAACATGGTGTGGAAAGCGTCAACAGGTTGGCTCGATGAGGAAACAGGAATTCTTCGATGACAAAAACTATCTGCGGTTCTATGAGCTGATTCAGATGCGCACGGGCCTCCGGGTGGGAGAGAATCGTCGTGAAAATCTTTCCCAGGCCATAAAGGAAAACCTTGAATCTCTCAAATGTACAGACTTGGACCAATTTTTTACATGCCTCCAGGACGCCAGGACTGACAGCGAGATATGGACTGATCTGATTAATAAAGTGACCATCGGCGAAACCTATTTTTTCCGAGATTCGGAAACCATTGAGGCACTGCGCTGCCATATTCTACCAGACCTGATGGCTCGTCACCAAAAAGACCACACGTTGCGCCTCTGGAGCGCCGGATGCGCCACGGGAGAGGAACCCTATACCCTCGCCATCCTGCTCCGTCAGATCCTCTCCGATATCGACCGATGGAAAATCCTGATCCTGGCGACAGACATCAACCGTCAGGCCCTTTCACAGGCCGTGGCTGGCCGTTACCGAGCCTGGTCCTTTCGTGAAACGGATCCGGTCACCCAGTCCACTTACTTCACCGCCGACGGCGACACCTTCACGCTGGAACCCGCTGTGCGGGAAATGGTCACCTTCGCCTATCACAACCTGGCCGAAGACAATTATCCTTCACCCACCAACCAGACAGATGACCTTGATCTGATCCTCTGCCGGAACGTGACCATCTACCTTCCTACTTCTCTCATTTACGACATTGCAAAACGATTTTATCAATGTTTGCCGAACGAGGGTTGGCTGATCGTCGGGCCGAGCGAAACCCATCTTGAAATTTACAGGAAGTTTCAGACGGCCAATTTTAATGGAGCCACCGTTTACCAAAAAGTCTCTGCCCCCTCTGCACCCGCCAGTTTATGGCCCACGGCGCTTGAGCACATTGAACGCAGCGTGACGTGTCTTCCAGTGAATTCACTAACGGTAACGCCATCATCCCGTCAGGGAACGCAGAGGACTCCTACGTCGGGCGATGTGTCCGCCGTCCCGATTCTGCAATTGCCATCTGTCGAACAACCCCCAGCGCCAATACCCGGTAACCCCACTTATGACATCCGGATCGCCGGGCCTCCTAAGCACGAAGCTTCGAGAAAGAACCCCGAAGTTAACCCTAAACAGCATCTTCTAACTCCGCCCTCAAAGGCAGGGATTTCCGCCGCCGAATGGGTCGACCTCTGTCAAGAAGGCGAAGAGTTTGTAAAACAGCACCGATATGAGGAAGCTCGTAAGTGTTTTCTCTCCTGTTTGGCAAAGGAACCCGGCTCCCCTACAGCACTGTACCGAATGGCCCGCCTGGAGGCCAATGCTGGCCGGCTCAACGAAGCGCAAAAGTGGGGTGAGGAGGCACTCGATCACGATCCGCTGCGAAGCGAAGTGCACTACACCTTAGCACTCGTTCACGAAATGAAGGGAGAGCTGCAGGAAGCCATCAACCGGCTTAAGAAAGTGATTTACTTGGACCACAAATTCATTTTGGCCCATTTCGGGCTATTCCATCTCTGCCAGCGAACCGGCAACCCGATCGAAGCCGAACGCCATCGCACACTTGCTGTTCACCTGGCTTCCAAACTTTCACCCGACGCCGTTTTGCCAGGCTCGGACGATTTGACTGCAGGGCAGTTGTTAACCATGGCCCGGACCCATCACACACAGCCGATCGCGATATTAGGAGATAAGTCATGCCGGAACGAGAACAACCGAAGGCGCAAAAGACCGTGATTGCAAGACCACAACAAGACGCGCAGGGCATCCTTGCAGAACGCGCAAGGCTACTGGCCAGGCCGCCGGAAAAGAAAACAGCCAGTGGAGAAACGCTGGAGGTTATGACATTCCATTTGGGGACGGAGTACATAGGGATACCGACCGAGGGGGTGCATGAGATTCAGCCCCTGAGCGCACATAACTGGTCACGTGTGCCGTGTGCGCCCGACTTCATCGTGGGTATCGTAAACCTGCGCAGCCGGATTTACTCCATCATGGATCTGACGGTTTTTTGGGGGCTTCCATCCCGTCCGCCTTCCGACAACGCCCATATTCTCCTCGTGAAGGGCGGCCGTCAGAAGATGGAATTGACGCTGCTCACCGATGACCTGGACAAGGTGTGCCATCTTCGAATAGATGACCTGAATCCAACGCCGCCTACTGTTTCGGCTAAGGTGCAGAGTCATGTGCGAGGCGTTACAGCCGACATGATGATGGTCCTCGATCTGGAGTCATTGCTTTCCGACCCTAATATCATCGTTTGCGAGGGAGAATGATGTCGATATCGTTGCTCTTCGTCCGCCAAATACCGCCAGCAAAAAAAGATGAAAGGAGTCTATTATGACGATCAAAAAATTCTTCTGGGTATTGTACAGCGCCTTTTTCATCCTTTTGATTGCCCTCGGCTTAACATCTACGCTATTGAACCGCAATCAAGAGGATGTGAAGCGAAGCCAGGAGGTCCGTTATCAATCCTACCTGCTCGCCTATGAGTTCCGGCAAAGCGTTGATGATTTGACCCGCTTTGCACGCACTTACGTAGCCACCGGTGACCCCAAGTATGAAGACTTTTACTCGCGTGTGGCCGGAATCCGTGCGGGCTTATCTCCACGCCCAGAGCACTATGAAAGGATCTATTGGGACTTTATGGTGGCAAACAAAGAAAAACCTCGGCCCGATCTGCAAGAGACCATCCCCTTATTCGAGATCATAAAAAAGGCGGGGTTCACCGATGAAGAGATGGCTAAGTTTCAAGAAGCCATGAGCAATGCGGAGGCTCTCGTGAAAACTGAAACCAGCGCCTTTTATGCAGTGAAGGGCCGGTATGACGACGGCACTGGAAATTTTCTAATCCAGCGCAAACCAGACCAGGCCAGAGCGATCCGGTTGTTGCATGACGAGGCTTATCATAGCGAAAAGGCTAAGACCATGGCCCCCATTGACGAACTCTATGTCATGCAAGATAAACGAACGAAAGCGGCGGTTGAGATGTACACGAAACGAGGCAAATTGTATTTAAACGTAAGCATCGCCTTTCTGGTCCTCCTCTCGGCGATCGTGGTGGTTTCTCTGATCACCATCAACCGAAAGGTCAACAAGCCCATTCAAGGCCTGCAGGATGCAACCCATCATGTCGCCATGGATCTTTCACAGCTCACGCAGGTGGCCATGGGCTTAGCGAACGGCGATCTGTCTCAGACCGCCCAGATCCAGACGCGACCGCTTGAGATCAAAACAAAAGACGAACTCGGCAATCTGGCCCAAGATTTCAACCAGATGATTGTCCAGCTGCGGGAAACCACAGAGGCTTACGCCAAGATGGGCGAGACCGTCAAGTCCCAGATTGCAGACGTCAATAGGCTGGTCCAGGCCACCATCGAAGGCGACCTTGCCACCCGCGCGGATGCCTCCAAACACCAGGGTGATTTCCGCAACATCGTCCAGGGCATCAATGACACCCTCGATGCGGTCACCGGCCCCCTGCGCATCGCAGGGGAGTATATTGAACGGATCAGTGTCGGAGACCTCCCACCCAAGATCACCGCTTCATACAATGGCGAATTCAATAAAATCAAAAACAACCTCAACCACATGATCGATCTTTTGAACGAGATGGCCCAAGCTGTCAATCAAGTCGCCAAGGGCGATCTGACCACTGCCGTGAACCCCCGTTCAGAGAAGGACGCCGTGGGCAATGCATTCGCACAGATGCTGGCCAATCTGCGCCAGCTCACCGGTCAGATGCAGGAAGCCACGGATAACATCAGCCGCGCCAACAACAATATCTCTGCCGCTACTGCTGAACAAGCTTCCACAGTCACCGAGCAGGTTGCTTCCGTAGCCGAAACCTCCAGCACCGTCGAAGAGGTTCGCCAAACGGCCCAACAGTCCGTCGAACGCGTACAGCTGGTTTCCGAAATGGCCTCCAACACCCTCAAGTTGGCCGAAAACGGTTTGGACGCCGTCAAAAGGACTGAAGAGGGCATGCTGAGCCTGAAAGACCAGGTGCGTCATATCGCTGAAACCATCCTCAGCCTCAGCGAGCAGACCCTGCAGATCGGTGAGATCATCGCCACGGTCAACGACATTGCCGACCAATCCAACCTCCTGGCACTCAACGCTGCTATGGAAGCGGCCCGCGCCGGCGAGGCGGGGAGAGGCTTTGCCGTCGTGGCGGGCGAAGTGCGGAACCTCGCCGAACAGTCCCGTCAGGCAACAGCCCAGGTCAGCAGCATTCTGAGCGAAATCCAAAAAGCCGCCAATACAGCCGTGATGGTTACTGAGAAGGGCACAAAAAGTGCGGAAAGCGGTGTGGAATTAGCCCAATCCACGGGTGATTCGATCCGCGTCATCCGGGAGCATGCGCAACAGGTGGTGGCGGCTGCCGAGCAGATCGCGGCCAGCGCGCGCCAACAATTAGGCGGAATGGACCAGATCACACGGGCGATGGAGAATATCAATCTCGGGGCGACCCAAACACAGAAAGGCATGCAACAGGTGGATCAGACAGCACAAAACCTTAATAATCTGGCCACGCAGTTGGCCAGCATTGTGCAACAATACAAGACCAGATGAGAATCTTAACAAAAAATGTCCGGAATTTTTACAATTCAAAAAATTCATCCCGCCAAGGCGGGCAAAAGTCAGATGCTCAATTTCTCGGAATGACTCTGTAAAAATCTATGACTTATGGAAGATAACCATGCCACTATCAGATAATATGTTAAAAGAATTGATGGCTACTTTTCAGACAGAACTTCAAGAACATCTCAGCATGCTGACTAAGGATCTTCTTTCGCTGGAGCGAAACCCAACCTCCAATGAGCGCACAAACCTGCTCATGAATGTTTTCCGGGCCGCTCACAGCATCAAGGGGGCTGCCCGAACCGTCAACCTGAAAGACATTGAAACCATTTCTCACCGGATCGAGGACGTCTTGGTAAGAATTCGTCAAGGGTGCCTCTCCTCCACACCACACCTCTTTGACGCTCTCCTGACGGCTGTAGACGCCATCGGCAATGCTATGGCTGCCCATCTGCGCGGTGAGCAAATGCCCATCGAAGTCATGGCGACAGTCCTCGCTCGTCTCGATGACACCATGAGGGGACAAGCGGCGTCCGGCGCGATTCAGACAACGATTGAGACCTCAAGTGAAGAAAAGTCGCTCGCACGTGAACCCTCGGCTCCCATGTCTTCGGATTCAGAGGCTATCACTGCGACATCCCACACCAACGCACCCCCTACACCTGCGGAGCCCTACGGGCAAAGCCCGTGCTTGCCCGTCGAAGACGGCGTCAGCACTCAGGTGGGGCAATCCTCTTCGCACCCCAGTGGGACGACATCCCCTGTTAACTCCCAGGCAGATCAGCCAAACGCTGGCACATTTATCCCCCAAAGCAAAACCGCGGGCTCTTCTGTTGGCGGGGTAAAAAACCAGCCACCTATTGGCCCACACCCCATACAGGTAGATGATACCATCCGCGTGCGGACCACCAAGCTCGATGCACTCATGGACGGCCTTGGTGAACTGCTGGTGATGCAAATGCGAACGGAGAAGCTCCTAGCCCGGACTAAAGCCTTGCAGGAACGCACCCTGCGCTGGCAAAAGAACTGGCGGAAGGCCCGACCTCACTGCAACCGTTTGCGGCGGAACTACCTGAAGGTGGACGAAACGGACCTTACCCCACTATTTGACTTTCTGGAAAGCAATGAAGAAGATCTCAAAGCCCTTGGCACCGACCACAACACGTTACTGGACCACCTCACTAATGATTGCAACCATCTGCAGATCATCACTGACGATCTGCAAAATGGAATCCGCAGCGTCCGAATGCTCCCCATCGCCACTTTGTTTGACCTCTTCCCACGCATGGTGCGCGATCTCGCCCACAGCCAAAGCAAGGACATCATCTTGGAGGTACAAGGGCAAGAAGCAGAGGTGGATCGTCAGGCGCTGGAATTGATGAAGGACCCCCTGACCCACCTCCTGCGTAACGCTGTAGACCATGGCATCGAACCGCCTGAGGAGCGCGTGGCGGCAGGGAAACCCCGCCACGGCACCATTCGACTCCGCGCGGAGCAACGTGGCAACAACCTGGTATTAACGGTCTCCGACGACGGCCGCGGCATCAACCTGGATGCAGTGCGTCGGGCAGCTATAGAACGGGGGCTATTTCCTTCAGAGAAGATGGCGGACTTAAGCGAACGTGAAGTCGTCGAGATGATCTTCCATTCAGGACTGTCAACGGCCGAACAGACCACCGACCTTTCCGGACGCGGTGTCGGAATGGATGTGGTTCGGAAGAATCTTGAACAGATACATGGATTGATCCAGGTTGAAACCAGGTCTGGTGTGGGCACCTCCTTCGTCCTGATGCTGCCGCTCACACTGACAACCAGTCAGGTATTATTAGTGCGCGTGGCCGGAGAAACGGTAGCCATGCCGATGATAAATGTCGAGCGGATTCTGCACGTGAACGTGGTAAAAGTGGGGAGTATCGAGGGACATTCCGCCATCTACGCCGAGGGGCGTCCCCTGCCCCTGGTCAGTCTGGCAAACGTCCTCAAACTGCCTGAAATGGAACAACCCTTGCCGCCTGATGCCAAAATCCCGGTGGTCATCCTGTCGGTGGCTGAAAAGCGCGTCGCCCTACGCGTAAGTGGTTTCCTGTCTACTCAACAAGTTGTGCTCAAGTCATTGGGAGGTCAGCTGCGCCGTGTACGAAACGTGGCAGGAACCGCCATCCTCGGTGATGGGCAGTTGGTAACCATCCTGAACGTCTCTGACCTGATGAAGTCCCTCCAGGATAAGTCAGTCGCCTCCCTAGAACCGCCCATCGTCACCAAAGAAGCCCGACGATGGCGTGTGCTATTAGTTGACGACTCGATCACCACTCGGACACTCGAAAAGCACATTCTTGAGAATGCTGGCTATGAGGTTCTTACCGCGGCCGACGGCCAGGAAGCGTGGGAATTGATTTGCCAAAATGAGAAGGGATTGCCGGATCTGGTGGTTTCGGATGTCAATATGCCCAGAATGGACGGATTCGTCCTCACGCAATCCATCAAGGCCGACAGTTCATGTGCCCGTGTGCCAGTTGTCCTGGTGACATCCTTAGAGTCGCCCCAGGACAGATTGCACGGCATGGAAGCAGGGGCGGATGCCTACATCGTCAAAAGTACTTTTGATCAGAGGGAATTGCTTGAAACCATTGAGCGGTTGATCCACTAAGTCGAGTATCCACCCCTCTCCACTCCGTTTTAAGTCGCAACGACTGGAGGAGGAGAGCGGGGATGAGGGGGGGATCAATATCAGGAGGTAACACAATGATTCGTGTACTCATCGTCGATGACATGGCGACTATTCGAATGGCGCTTCGCTTCATTGTAGAGAGTGACCCAGAGCTGACCGTAGCGGGAGCAGTAGGAAGCGGCGAAGAGGCCGTGGCCTTCTGTCAGAAATCCCGACCAGATATGATCACCATGGACATCAACATGCCGGGCATGGGGGGCTACGAGGCCATCCGTCAGATCATGAGCGAAACACCCTGTCCGATTGTGGTCATTACGGGCATCGAATCCCAATATCTGATGGACGTGAGCTTCAAGGCCTTGGCACTGGGTGCACTGACGGTTCTGCCAAAACTAAGAGGGTTCTCCCCCGACGATGCTGAGGCAAAAAGTCTCATTCAACAGATCAAAATCATGGCGGGGGTCAAAGTGGTAAGACGGTCGTTGCGGGCGGAATCACCGCCAGCAATGCTCGACAAAGGCCTGGCCCAACCGGCTGTTCCAGCAAAAGACACTGTTTCCATCAAGACTCAGACGCCAGCCCAGTTGGTGGCCATCGGTCTATCCACGGGCGGCCCTCCGGCTTTGCAGACGATTTTGAGCGGTCTATCGTCAAGTTTTCCCCTTCCTTTCGTGATCGTGCAGCACATCAGCCAGGGGTTTATGTTCGGTTTGGCAAGCTGGCTAAGTAACGTAACCCCCTTCCGATGCAAAGTGGGGGAGCTTGGCGAGACGATTAAACCCGGCACCGTTTACTTAGCTCCAGACAACGCACATCTGGTCTTCAAGGGCACCAGCAACCTATGGTTCGATGGTTCTGAGCCAGTCGACGGCCACCGTCCATCGGCCACTGTTCTTTTTGAATCCGTGGCCCAAAATTTCGGGGCGAAGGCGATCGGCATCTTGCTGACCGGAATGGGAAGGGACGGGGCAAGAGGCCTGAAGGCCATGCATGAAGCCGGCGCATATACGATCGCACAAGATGAAGCCAGCAGTCTGATCTTCGGGATGCCCAAAGCCGCCATCGAGCTTAACGCCGTGAAGGAGGTTCTCGGTATCAACCAGATCGCCCCCCGCTTGAAGAGCCTGACGGAAAAAATTTCTGGACGGAAGGAGGCATTCAGTGAGGGAAGAGCAGGGTAGGAAACACGTCTTGCTGATCGAAGACAGCCCTACACAAGCGCAATATATGCGCTTGCTCCTAGAGGATGCAGGCTATCTGGTCTCATATGCTGAAACCGGTCAGAAGGGGATTGAAATCGCAGAGGCCGCACAACCCGACGTGGTGCTCCTTGATGTGGTGCTTCCAGACCTGGATGGGTTAAGCGTTTGCAATCGGATCCGGCAACGGTCGCGACTCTACATCCCCATCCTGATGCTTACCGAGAAGCGCACTGACATGGAAGATAAGGTGGGAGGTCTGACGGCTGGCGCGGACGAATATTTGAGTAAATCGTCTGAGGATCGAGAATTGCTCGCCCGCGTCGCATCCCTCTTACGTATCCGGCAGGTAATCGAGGACATATACAAGCGCGTGGAAAATGGGGAACAGTCTTATCAAACACTGAGGCAGCCGGCGCTCACCGACCGGTTGACCGGCCTTTACAACCGGCATTATTTCGCCGAGGATCTGCACAGACAATTTGCACTTGCCCGGCGTTACCTCAATCCCCTGGGCTGTGTCCTGATGAACATTGACCTTTTTCGCGACTTCAGTACGCGCTGTGGCGAACCCGCAGGGGATTGGATACTTCAAGGTGTTGCAAGCTTGGTGAAACAAAACGTGCGCGAAGTCGATATGACCGCCCGCTACGGGGGTGAGGAATTCGTCATCCTGTTGCCCATGGTCGATATCAACGGATCAGCGGCTTCGGCCGAGCGCCTGCGCACACTGGTTGAACAGCATCCATGGGAAAATTCTTCCTTGGGTAAATTGGACATCACAGTAAGCTTAGGAGTAGCGGCCATCCCCATGCAAGGCATCGAAACTGCCGAGCGCCTGGTTGCATGTGCTGACAAAGCTCTGCTCCGGGCCAAAGCCAACGGTCGCAATCGCGTGGAGATCTATGACGCCGGATTGGATGATCCATCATCATCCCCTCTTCCTTAAAACCGTGAACGCGTATCTGCGATAAGCAGTAAGTTAGCCGATCAGAAAGTTTTTCTGGATATTCTATAGCGGGTTTCTCGTCTTCTTGATTGCCCTCGGCCTGATCTCCATACGATTGAGCCTCAATCAGAAGGGACTGTATTTTGACCTGACGATAGGTCTGCTGGTCCTCCTCTCGGCCATCGTAGTTTCCGTGATCACCATCAACCGCAAGATCAACAAGCCCATTCAAGACCTGCAGGATGCAACCCCCATCGTGTCGCCTCGAATCTTTCGCAACTCACACAGGTGGCCATCGGCTTAGCGGACGGCGATCTCTCTCAGACCGCTCAGATCCAGACCCAACCGCTGGAGATCAAAACAAAAGACGAACTCGGCAGTCTGGCCCAAGGCTTCAACCAGATATTCGGCCATATGCGAGAAACCGGAGATACTTACGCTAAGATGGACGAGTCCGTTAAGTCCCTGATGGCGGACGTTAATAGGCTGGCAATTGACCAGCATTGTGCAACAATACGAGATCAGATGACGAAAAGGTAAGCAGGTTAAAAGATATCGGCAGAAAAAATATAGATCTCTGTCTCTTTTTCCTTCCATGCCGTTGAGGGAAGGCCTGCCTTTTGGCAGGTGTGCTCTAAAAAGGTCTGGCGGTCCCATCCATACTCTGTAGCGACCTGCGGTAAGAGAAGCCCTGAGTACCATCCTTTCTTCAGGTAGATTCCATGCTTCCCAACTTGAATCTCGTTCACGTCTTTGATCTTCTTGAGAGGGGTTAAAACAGATATCTCAAACTCCAACTCTGGAAGTTCAGTCTCTCTTACCGGGCCGAACCGAGGGTCGCGGAATGCGGCAGCCTCAGCCATGTCTTCAATGGTCTTGTGAAGCGGCCCATGCCCCTCAATGTATCCAATGCAACCCCTCAGCTGTCCTCTCTTGTGAATGGTGACGAAGGCCCCCCGGTTCTCTTTCAGAATAGACGATTCAATCTTGAATTCTGGGACGGCTTTCCCTCTTGCCTTATTTTCGACCACCGTTCTCACGATATGATGGAGGGTCTTCTTCTCTTCCTGATTTAACCCCAAATCGACGCCAACCTTCTTTTCATCCTTCATCTGTTCTCTCCCCCCGGCTGCCTTATATAACACTCCAGCCCCATACCCTACGACGCGACTGCGATCCCCGGTCACATCTCCGGAGTTGAGATATTTGAGCACCTTCCCCTTATTCGCCCCCAGTGCTTTCGCTGCCAACATGATCGAAACGATTGGCCCTCCGCCGCAGGCTTCACAGCCGCCATTCTTCAAATCTCGATTCAATCCTTCCGGATCAAACCGATCAATATGGTTCAGAACGATCTTGTCAAGTCTCACGGCCTCCTCATAAGAATGAAAATGTGAGAGATCTGAGCTGGCAATCAGTAATACTTTTCTTCCTTTAACCGCCTCGGCAATAGCTGATGCAAGATATTGGCAGGTCTCCCAGCTCCAGTAGGGCTCCATCACAATGGGAACCAGTTTAAATGATTTCAGAGCGACTTGTAAGAAAGGA
>Ga0153915_10003043_pt1 | contig 15315 bp, 16 predicted proteins | sample Opewatmetagenome_2_FD_107003 | JGI IMG/M metagenome (GOLD analysis project Ga0153915, IMG submission 107003) | Freshwater wetland microbial communities from Ohio, USA - Open water 3 Core 3 Depth 3 metaG | ecosystem: Environmental > Aquatic > Freshwater > Wetlands | place: USA: Ohio, Lake Erie...
TATGAAGCGTGGGGAAAACCGGATAAAGCAAGCGAATATAAGGCGCTGGCAAAATCAGCAGATAAGAAATAGACGACGGCGCTCGCCTAACCTGAAAAACATCGACCTCTCATTTTGACCAGGAGTTCTATGACCAGATTGGCCTGCATGTTGGCCACAATTCCCACCCGCGGCGCCATCGGGCTGACGCCCTTGGGGCACTGGGTCGCCTCGTCGCCGCAGATGTACAGGTTACCCAGCCGCCGGGCATGCAGTTTCCGGTTGCATCCATAGCCGGCAAGCCCCGAAGCGGCCACGATCGGCCGGCCCGGGAAGCGGCGGAGACAGGCCTCGATCAGCATCTCCTTGGCCTCGGCCTTGTCGAAGGCCTCGACCAGGACGTCGACCGATTTGAAGATCCCGGCCGCGTTTCGCCGGGTAATGCGGACGTTATGGACTTCGTAAATAGAGAAAGGGTTGACCCGGAGGAGGTTCTCCCGGAGCGCATCGACTTTGACCCGGCCGACCTGGTCGACGAAATATTGCTGGCGGTTAAGGTTCGAGGGCTCGATCGTGTCGAAATCGGCGATGACCAGCCGGCCAACGCCGGCCCGGGCCAGGGAGATGGCCACGGTCGAGCCGAGCCCCCCGGCCCCGGCGATGCCCACGGTGCTGCGGCGCAGGGCATCGAGGACGTCCGGATCCCGCCGCGAGAAGTACTTTTTAGCGAACACGAGCGGCGAATCGGCCACGGCCGCCTCCTCAATCCTCGGGCTTTGTTTTTTGTTTTGCGGTTTTTTCTTCAAACTCCCATACATCTTTCCGCATCTTCTCCGCTTGGGTTTTGCCCTTCGGAACGTTGCGGTCAATGGCAACAATGATCTTCCGCGGCTCCGGGTCGACGCCGCTTAGGGACGTCACCATGCCCAGGACCGTCTTCTCGAGGAACGTCTGGACGAAGGGATTAAGGCTAATTTCCTTGCCGTCAACTTCGAGCCTGACCTCCGACATCGCTTCCTCCTCTTGAGAGAGAATCAGGTCGCAGATCTCCGCGGTCTGCTTGAGCGTGAACACGGGCACGGTCGTCCCAGGGGCGGTGCCGCCGTCCGAAACGACGGCCAAGAGCTCACTCGCTGGCGTCTGGATGACATCCGAGAGCCCGGCTCGCAGCACCTCGATTTTCCTGATGCTCCGCGCTTCTTTTCCACCTTCGATGAGAACGACGTCTGCCCCGGCAAATGCCCGTTCGGCCAGGGCCCGCAGGTCGATGTCCTGCGCTCTCTGCAAGACAGCAAACTCCTCGGACGAGACCATGGCCACGCCGTCCGCCCCCGCCTGGGCGTATTTCCAGGTGTCCTTGCCCTCCGTGTCCAGCATGAATCCGTGGGCACAGTGCTTGACGGCGAATGTCCGGAGGCCTCGGCGCTTGAACTCGCTGATGAGTCCGGCAAGGAGAACGGTCTTTCCGGTCTCGGAGAGCCCGACGGCGGCAACGATCCTCATCCTGTCCGACTCCTGGATACGATCGCCAGTTCGCGGATTTTATAGCACAGGGCAGGGGGCAAGTCAAAAGCCCGGGCCCCGCGATTTTCGATTGAAAAATCCCCGTGTTTCGATATAATCCCCATTTCATGGCCATGAAACCATGGGGTTCGCTGAGAGGTCTTGCATGAACATTTGGAAAACGAAAACTCCGGCGCAGATCGAGGATGCTTCGAAGCACACTCAGCTCAAGAAGAATCTGACCGCCCTCGACCTGGCCGCCCTGGGCATTGGGTCGGTCGTCGGCACGGGCATCTTCGTCGCCACGGGCCAGGGAGCCCAGCTGGCCGGTCCGGGCGTCCTCCTGTCGTTCATCATCGCCGCCGTCACCTGCGGTTTCTGCGCCCTCACCTACTCTGAGCTCGCTTGCATGTTTCCCGTCGCGGGCAGCACGTATTCCTATTCCTACGTTGCCTTCGGCGAGGTCATCGCCTGGATCATCGGGTGGGACTTGATGCTCGAGTATCTCGTCGCCGCCAGCGCCGTGGCCTCGGGCTGGTCGACGACGTTCATCGGGCTCATCCAGAGCGCTGGTGCCAAGCTTCCCAAGGCTCTGCTTACCCCGCCGATCACGACGAGCTCGGCCGGCAAGGTCGTCCTCTCCGGCGGCGTCATCGACGTCCCGGCGGTCGTCATCACCCTTCTCATCACCTGGATCCTCTATATCGGGATCAAGGAAAGCGCCAAGATCAACAACGTCATCGTCCTCGTCAAGATCATCGTCATCCTGCTCTTCATCTTCCTCGGTGTCCGCCACGTCAGCCTGGCTAATCTCCAACCCATGATGCCTTTCGGCTGGAAGGGCATCATGGCCGGGGCAGCGATCATCTTCTTCGCCTACATCGGCTTCGACGCCGTCTCGACGGCGGCCGAGGAAACGAAGAACCCCAAGAAGGACGTCCCCCTCGGCCTCATGCTCTGCCTGGGCGTCGTCATTCTCCTCTACGTTGCCGTGGCCTTCGTTTTGACCGGGATCGTCCCCTTCAAGGAGATCGACGTGGGAAACGCCCTGCCGGCAGCCCTGGCCCGGATCGGCATCCGGTGGGGCGGGGCGCTCGTCGCCACTGGCGCCATCATCGGGATGATTTCGACGCTGCTCGTCACTCTCTACGGCCAGATCCGGATCTTCATGGTCATGGCCCGGGACGGGCTCCTTCCGGCCGCCTTCTCCAGGGTCCATCCCGAGCACAAAACGCCCCACATCTGCACCTGGATCACGGGCATCGCGACGGCGCTCATCGCCGGGCTCTTCCCCCTGCCCATGATCATCGACCTCTGCAACATCGGGACACTGTTCGCCTTCGTCCTCGTTTCGATCGGGGTCATCGTCTTGAGGAAGACGCGGCCCGAGGTCGAGCGGAAATTCAAGACGCCGGGCGTGCCCTTCACCCCGCTCGTCACCGTCGCCTTTTGTTTTTACCTGATGTACAGCCTGCCCAAGGTCACCTGGATTAGGTTCGGCGCCTGGCTCCTGGCCGGCCTATTAATATATTTCTTGTATAGCGTCCGCCACAGCAAGCTCCAGGAGCGTCCGGCCAAGTAGCCGCGATTTGAAAAAGAAGGGGTCAAACCTACACTTTACAGAAAAACGCTGTAAACTGCAGGTTTGACCCCATTTTTTCGTTTTGCTAAAATACGGCACGTCTCCGAGTCGGAGGCGCCAAAGCCTCATCCGGCCATGCCCTCCGACCGTTAGGGAAAAACGGGAAACGGTTTTTCCTTCCATTCTAGAAAAGGAGAACGTCATGAAGCGCGCGAAGCCTCTCCCCCTTGTAGTCTCCTTTCTGATCCTGATCGCTTTCGGTCTCTCGCTGGGCACCCTCGTCTTCGCCGGCCAGGACCAGACCGCCGAGAAGGCAAAAAAAGAGCGGGAAAAAGAACAGGAAACGCCGGTCCGGATCACCGAGGAAATCCAGGTCATCGGCAAGGCGCCCCGGGAAATCCCCCTGGCAACCGTGACCACGATCGAGTCCACGTTCATCCAGCAGCTGAAGCCCCTGGACCTGTCCGAAGTTCTCAAGTATGCCCCGGGGGCAACGGTTACCGTGGGGGGCAAGGGCGAATACACATTAAAGCTCCGGGGGATCGACTCGAGCCGGATCGCCCTGCTCGTCGACGGCGTCCCGATCGTCGAGCCCTACTTTGGGACTTTCGACCTGAAGACCGTTTCTACGGGCGGCATCCAGTCCATGCAGATCACCAAGGGACCCTCTTCGGTCCTCTACGGCCCGAATACGCTGGGGGGGATTGTCAACGTCATCTCCAGGCGTCCGACCTCAGACCCTGGACTGTTTCTGACGCTGGCGCTGGGCAACCAAAACACTCGCGGCGGCGGAGCCGATACCGCCCTCCAGTTCGGCAGGGTCGGCGTCGTGGCCTCGGCTCTCTACCAGGATTCCGACGGGTTCCGCTATACGGACCCCTCCGGTGTCAAGCAGGACCGCATGCTCAGCGATTACCAACGGTTCAACCTGAGCGGAAAGATCATCTATAACCCGTCGAGCACGAGCGAGATCATGGTCAACGCCGGCCGCTATCACTCGGCCTACGGCATTCCGCCCGACCTCTTCGGCCGGGCTCGTTACTGGCGGTTCAAGGATTGGGACAGAACGTCGGTCAGCGCGGGCGGCTACACTTCGATCGGAGACAAGGCCCTGGTCCGCTTCCGGGGCTACTACGTGAACTACTATAACGTGCTGGACCAGTACGCCGACGGCACGATGACCGCCCTCTCGGCCGAGAGCACCTATAACAACCCGATTTACGGCTTCTTCGGGCTCGGCGAATACGCGCTGGCCCGGTGGAACACGCTCAAGGCCAGCCTTTATTATGAAGCCGACAAGACACGGCAGCAGGACAATACAACCTTGCCGTGGAATTCGTATAACCAGAACACATTTTCGGCCGGACTCGAAGACCACCTGACCTTCCTCGATGACTGGAAACTCATCGTAGGCGTCAGCGTGGACAGCCTCCACAAGTTCGTCGGCGGGGCGACGACCAAGGTCAATCCCCTCGTCGGTCTCAAGTACTCGCCGACCGACGCCCTGGACATCCACGTCTCCTACGCCACGAAGTCCAAGTTCCCGTCGATGCGGTCCCTCTATTCCTCCACGAGCGGGAATCCCGACCTCAAGAGTGAGTTCGGCCGGAGCTTCGAGCTCGCTGCAACCTACAATAAGGTTTTTTTCCTCAGCGGGTCGCTCTTCCTCAATGCCCTGCGCGATTTTATTAACACCGTCCGGCTGCCCGACGGGACGCGGCGGTATTATAACGTCAACCGGGCCCGCATCAACGGCTTCGAACTCCAGGGCCAGAAAGCCTGGACGTGGAGAGGATTCGGAATGGACGCCTTGGCGAACTACACCTTCCTCGACCACAAGAACGAGACGGACAACCGGCCCCTCGATGTCCTGGCAAAACATAACGGGACCTTCGAGGTGGGTTTCAAGGCCCTCTCCGGACTGCGCCTTGGCCTGACCGGCATCGTGGCGTCGGACTCCTGGTGGTGGAACTCGAGCACCTCAGAGCTCCTGACCATCCCCAGCTATTTCAGTCTCGACGCCGTCCTGAGCTACGCCTTTGCGAATCTCGAGCCGTTCGTCCGCGTCACGAACGTCTTCAATCACTACTTCTACACGGAACCGGGCTTTCCCTGGAGGGGGAGATTCCTGGAGGTGGGACTCAAGACCGGGTTGTTCTAAGCCAGTCCCAGGTCCCGGTCGATCCCCTGCATGGCTACGACGGCGATCGAGATGAACTCGTCCAGATCCAGGCCGAGGTTCGAGCTCTGTTCGATCTCCTCCCGGCGCGCCCCCCGGGCAAAGCTTTTTTCCTTGTAGCGACGCTTGACGAACTCGAGGTCGATCGATTTGAGCTTTTTGTCGGGGTGCATCAGGGTTGCGGCGATGATCAGGCCGGTCAGCGGGTCGATAGAGAAGATGGCCCAGTCCATCGGCGTTTGGCAGGGCACCTTGCCGGCGTGGGCCTGGACGGCATGGATGACGGCTTCGTCGATGCCCTTCTCCTGGAGGATCTTGACCGTCTCCGTGGTGTGAAACTCGGGACTCTTCTCGGTAACTTCATAGTCCAAATCATGAAGAATTCCGGCCAGCCCCCAGGGCTCCGGATCATGTCCCAGGCGGACGGCAACCGCCCTCATACAGGCCTCCACGGCCAGGCAATGCTTGACCAGGTTCTTGTTCTTGAGATGCTGCCGCAGGAGTTCCAGGGCCTCTTCTCGTTTCATGGGGGGCGCTCCTTTCTCGAAGGCCGATTCTAAGTCTTTTCAGGCCCCATTTCAACGCCGGACGGCAGCCGGCTTGCCGAGGGCTTCGACGGGCCGCCTATCCCGCTTCAGGAAAACGAGCCTCTCCCCCGCCGCGACAGGGTCCGGCACGATGATGACAAGATAAGGCGTGGACCACTGAGCTCCTTCCTGGATGTCGCCCGCCGCCCGGAAACTGCCGGTCCGATACCCGGCCTTGAGATCAAGGCCGACGACCTCCGGCGAGAATGAGGAAACGAGGACGATCCCATCGGCCACCGAAAGCCCATTCACCACTCTTGAAGGAACCGGATGCCACCAGGCGATTTCGCCGCTTCGAGCCCTTAGGCAGTAGACGACGCTGTCCGAGGCCGCGAGAATAACCCGCTGCCCTGCCGGAACCGGGGGAAGGACGGGCGTCCCGGCCAAGCGGAAAACCCATTTCTTCTTCCCAGTCGCGGCCGACAGGCAGTAAAAATAACGGTCCTCGGTCCCGAAATAGACCCGGCCGTCCGCCGCCGCGGGGTCGATGCGGACCGCGCCGCGCGCGCCGAACGTCCAGACTGATTTGCCCTGAACGTCGAGGGCATGGACGCGGCCGTCGACGGCGCCGAAGATCACAAGTCCTCCAAAAAAGAGGGGGCCGGAACAAACGGCGGCCCCCGCGTCGTATTCCCAAGCCGGACGGCCTTGCTTCTGGATGTCAAGAGCCATAAACCGGCCGTTGCCGCACCCGAAGTATATCCTCCCCTGAAATTCCCGGGCGGCGGTCGTTATGGGGCTGGCCGGAATCGTCTCGAAGATCTCGCGGCCGTCAGGATCGAGCACGTGGATCGTGTTGCCCGCGCCGCGAATCAAGACTCCTTCTTCGCCGATCTCAGGAGCTGCGGGAATCTCCCCGTCGGCCTTGAATTTCCATACTATCCGCCTTGAAAGGACGTCGACGCTATAGAGAGAGCCCTCTTCGGTCGAGAAGTAGGCCGTCCCATAGCGGACAATGACGGGCCCTTTGGCCGTCCCCTCGAACGGCAACGCGCTTTCCTCCATCAGGGGGAATCCGAGAGGCTCGGGGCGCGGAGCCATGTTCAGCCGCGCAGGCCGGCAGCCGGAGAGAGCCCAGGCTAAGACAACGGCCAGGAGTGAGGCTACGAATCTTCTCATCTCTTTCGAAAACCAACTATAGCATGATTCATCCGACGCGCAAACGGGGAAGCGGGGTTAGGAGGGTCCGAGGATTTTGCAAAAACGGGCTCAAGCTGATATCATTCGCCTTCAGGAACCCGGCATGGTCAACTACATCCTTCTTTACAAGATCCACAGGATCGTCAAGAGGATTATCAAGGACAAGATCGCGGACGAGGAGATCGCCACGACCCCCAAGTCGTGCATCGGCTGCCTGGCCGACGACATCAGCTGGGAGGTTTATTATCTGCTGAAGGAAAAAGAGGGGAAGGACGGGCCGCCGCCCGCCGAGGGCTAAGGTTTAAGCCCTCTCCTTGCTTGTTTCTTTCCTTTCCCCGTCCTTGCTCTCCCGGATTCTTGCCTTCAGGGCTTCGTACCATTCGATCCTTTTCCTGATTTCCTTTTCGAATCCCCATGCGCCGGGCTCGTAGTATTTCCGGCCTTTCAGCCTGTCCGGGAACGTTTCCATGTCAGTCGTGGAGGCCGCGAAATCGTGGGCGTACTGATAGTCCTTGCCGTAGCCCAGCTCCTTCATCAGGGGCGTCACCGGGTTCCTGATGGAGAGGGGGACGGGCTCGTGGGGGCTGCGCTCGACGTCTTTAACGGCCGCGCCGAACGCGGCGTAGACACGGTTGCTCTTGGGCGCCGAGGCCAGGTAGACCACGGCCTCAGCCAGGGCCAGCTCCCCCTCCGGCGACCCGAGAAAGTCATAGGCCTCCTTGGCATGCAGCGTCACCGCAAGGGCCTGAGGGTCGGCCAGGCCGATGTCCTCCGAGGCGAAACGGACGAGCCGCCGGGCGACGTAGAGGGGGTCCTCGCCCGCGGAGATCATCCGGGCCAGCCAGTAGAGCGAGGCGTCGACGTCGCTGTTCCGGAGGCTCTTGTGGAGCGCTGAAATCAGATTGTAGTGCTCTTCCCCGTCCTTGTCGTAGAGGAGGGTTCTCTTCTGCAGGGCCTCTTGGACGTTGTCGAGCGTGATCGACCGTCCCTTGGCCAGGCTGGAAGCGATCTCGAGGGTGTTCAGCGCCCGCCTTGCATCGCCGTTAGCGAAATCGATGAGCAGGTCCTGGGCGCCGGGTTCGATCTCGAGCTTGAGCTTGCCCAGACCGTGCTCTTCGTCCGCCAGGGCGTCCCTGACGATCCGTGTCAGGGCCTCCCGGTCGAGCTCTTTCAGGACGAGGACCCGCGTTCTGGAGAGGAGCGGGGCGATGACCTCGAACGAAGGGTTCTAGGTCGTGGAGCCGAAAAGGACAACGTCTCCTTTCTCGACATAAGGCAAGAAGGCCGCCTGCTGGGCCTTATTGAAGCGGTGGATTTCGTCAATGAACAGGATCATGGGCTTGCCGAACAGCCTCCGCTGCTGCTCCGCCCGGGCCATGAATTCCTTGACCTCCTTGATCCCGGCGAGGACGGCGGTGAAAAATTCGAAAGGCAGGTCAAAATGCTTGGCCAGCATGATGCCCAAGGTGGTTTTTCCGGAACCCGGCGGGCCCCAGAAGATGATGGAGACCAAGCGGTTCGTTTCGATGAGCTCGGAAAGGATCTTGCCCTTGCCCAGGAGGTGGTCCTGGCCGTACACGCGGTCGAAGGCCTGCGGCCGCATGCGCTCGGCAAGCGGCGTGTGGGTTTCCTTTTCCCGGACAATCGGTCTATCGGCCATGGGTGGCAACCAAGCCCGGATTATATCACACTCCCCCTCCAGCCCACCTTGACCGGGGGGCGGGAAAATGCTAATGTTGGCTTTCCCGGAACTCCCGTGAGAAACGAAACAGCCGAACCCAAGCTCTTCAGGGACGACAAGCCCAAAGGGAAACTCGTCTACGGTTTCGAGGAAGTCGCCCGGCTGGCCAAGATCGACATCCCCACCCTGGAGTCGTGGGAGGAGGAGTTCCCGTTTCTCAACGCGGGCCGGACCGGGAGCGGGCAGAAGTTCTTCCGGCAGAAGGACCTTGACATCATCCTCAGGATCAAGGAACTCCTCGCCGGAAAAACCCTGACCATGGCCGGGATCAAGCGCCGGGTCGAGGAGGAGTTCGGCCTTCTCCCGTCTCTCCACGTCCATCCGGAGAAGCTCCGGAAGGCTCTTTACAACGTCAGGGACGAGCTCCAACAGATCGCGTTCTCCCTCGAAAAAAAGCCCAAAAAGGGCTAAGAAAACCGGTTTTTTCTGCTATAATACATGGCCACGGTTCGGGACGTGGCGCAGCCTGGTAGCGCACATGCTTGGGGTGCATGGGGTCGGCGGTTCGAATCCGCCCGTCCCGACCACTTTCTTATTCTCATCCGAGGGCGCTTGAACGTGAGGATTGGGGTCTGTGGTATTGCCTGCGAAAAAAGCCCCAGGATGGTTAAGGGCGCGTGCCCGATCAGACCCACGGGAGATAAGGAGAAGAGATATGGAAGCGAAGAAAACCAAGACAGGCCCTGACAACTTGAAGGGAAAGGTCCTCAGGGCTGAGGATCTCATCCAGTATCAGGACGGGTCCGTCGTCAGTAAGGAGGTCATTCGCAAGCCGGGCGGAACCGTCACGGCTTTTGCCTTCGACGGCGGCCAGCAGCTTAGCGAGCATACGGCTCCCTTTGATGCTCTGGTCGTTGGGGTTGACGGAGCGGCCGACATCTCGATCGCCGGCAAGGTCTATCCGGTGGAAAAGGGCGAGATGATCATCATGCCCGCCGGCATCCCCCACGCCCTCAAGGCCGTGTCCAAGTTCAAAATGCTCCTGGTCATGATCAAGAAGTAGCCCGGTGACGAGCGCAGCGCCGAAACAAAGCTTGGCCCAAAGGCCTCTGATCCTTCTGACCAACGACGACGGCTTCTTCCGGGAGTCGATCCAGATCCTTTTTCGCCGCCTTCGTCTTCTCGGTGAAACCTATATCGTCGCGCCGGACCGGGAAAAAAGCGCATCGTCCCTGTCCATCACACTCCGTCAGCCGCTCAGAATTCACCGGGTCAAGCCCCAAATCTGGGCTGTCGAGGGCACTCCGGGCGACTGCATCTATTTTGCCCTCCAGAAGCTTCTTCCGCGACGGCCGGACTTGCTCATTTCGGGCATCAATCCCGGGCCGAATCTCGGCCAGCAGGACATCAACTATTCGGGAACGGTCGCGGGGGCGCTGCAGGGGACCTTCCTCGGCGTCCCCTCATTGGCCATCTCCATGATCCCTGACTCTGGGGGCCGGTTCGCTCTGAGCTTTGCCGCCGATGTCGCGTTGCGGCTCGCCGAGGGAGTGCTGGCCTCGGGACTGCCCCCTGGCGTCACGCTAAACGTCAATGTCCCGCCGCCTCCAGTTCGAGGGATCAAGGTCACCCGTCTCGGCTGGAAATTCTACGACCCCGAGATTATCGAGAAGAAAGACCCCCGCGATACGTCCTACTTTTGGATCGGAACCGGAACGCCCAAAAGGGTGGGCGACAAGGGCACAGACGTCATCGCAGCCTACCAGGGCTTTATTTCGCTGACGCCTTTGCACACAGACATGACGGCCCACCACTCCCTGCGCTCTCCGAAGCTTTGCCGGCTGGCCAAGCTTCTCAGGGCCTCCTGAGCCCGACGGAATCATTCGTCAAGCGTCGCTTTCTGGTGGCGATTAAGGTCGCCTGAAATCCTCCCTAGCGGAGGGGAACCCGTCGGCCATTGCGACGGGGGAACCGACGGGACTGGTTCCCGGGGGCCGGGGGATAAGGGCGACCTTAATCGCTACCAGAAAGTCGCCAGTTTTAATGAATCTCGGATAAATCAGACGCCAGGCTCGGGCGGGGCTGCTGGCTTTTTCTTCCGATGTCTCAGGTATTCGGTAACACCGGGCAGCGTTGAGATGATGATGATGGCCAGGATGACTAGCGAAAAGTTCTTCTTCACGACGGGGATGTTGCCGAAAAAGTAGCCGGCGCCGGTCAGGAGGACGACCCAGCCGATCCCGCCGACGACGTTATAAGCGATGAATTTGCCATAGGACATGCGTCCGATGCCGGCGACCAGGGGGGCGAAGGAGCGGACGATCGGCACGAACCGTGCAATGATAATTGTCTTTCCTCCGTACTTCTCGAAAAAGGCGTGGGTCCGGTCGAGATATTCTTTCTTGAAGACGCGGGATTTTTCCCTGTGGAAGATCTTCGGCCCAACGGCGTGCCCAACCCAGTAGTTTACCGTATCGCCGATGATCGCCGCCGCCGCCAGGAGGGCAAGGAGCCAGCCGATCTTGAGGGCGCCCAGGGCGGCGAACGTCCCCGCGGCGAAGAGCAGAGAGTCGCCGGGGAGGAAAGGCATGACGACAAAGCCCGTTTCGATGAATATGACCACGAAGAGGATCCCATAGGTCCAAGTGCCGTACTGCTGGATGATGGCGCTGAGGTATCTGTCCAGGTGGACGGCGATGTCGATAATTTTAGCGATCATTGTCGGCTCCGGTCACAGGGTTCCGGACGGGAAGGCCGGATTCCCGCTCCCGGAAATGAGCCTCTACTATACATACCGACGCTCTGCGAATCAACCACGTTGAGACTTGGAAAGATCGGAAAGGTGGCGCGGCATTGCTCTCCGACGGACGAGTGGAAGGGGATTGCGCGAGAGCGCTGGGACAACCGGTCCTTGTTTTTTTGGTACAATGGGCGTCGACACGGGCATTATTCTATGACCGACGTAGAGAAAAGGATTCAGTTAATCGGGAGGGCGCTTGAAAAACTTGCGCCCCACGAGAAAAGCTGTAGGCTCTGCCCCCGGAACTGCGGCGTCGACCGGACGGCCGGGGAAAAGGGCGTCTGTCAGACCGGAAGCCGGGCCTCTGTCTCGCACGCCCTCCTCCATTTCGGCGAGGAGCCCGTCCTCAGCGGCACCACCCGCGCCGCAGGCCTAAGTCGCTCCGGAGGCGGGGACCGGATCGGCTCCGGGACGGTCTTTTTCACCGGCTGCAATCTGAAATGTCTCTTCTGCCAAAACTACCAGCTCAGCTGGCTCCTCGAGGGCGAGGCCGTCACGGACGAGGAGCTGGCGGCCATGATGCTCGGCCTTCAGGCCAACGGGGCCCTGAACATCAACTTTGTTTCCCCGACCCATGTCGTCCTGCCCATTTTGCGGGCTCTCAAAATCGCCTACGGGCGGGGACTCACGATTCCCCTCGTCTACAATTCGAACGGATACGATGGTCTGGACGTCGTCCGCGCCCTGGAAGGGATCGTCGATATCTATCTCCCCGACCTGAAATATTGCTCGCCAGCGGTCTCAAAAAAATACTCGGGCGCGGTGGACTATTTCGAGCATGCGTCCGCCGCGCTCCGGGAGATGTCAGTCCAGCAGCCCGTCCTCAAGCTTGGACCCGACGGGACCGCCCGCCGGGGACTCATCATCCGCCATCTCGTGCTGCCCGGCTGCGCCGAGGATTCGGCCGCTGTTCTGGAGTGGATCCGGGAGCACCTATCTCCTCTTATCGGCTTGAGCCTGATGAGTCAGTACCACCCGTGCTTCAAGGCACCCGCGGAGATCAGGCGCTCCTTGACTGCCGAAGAGTACAAGCCGGTGGCCGATCTGGCCCTCAAGCTGGGCTTCGAGCACCTGTTTCTCCAGCCCGAGCCCTTCGCACCGGACGAACACCTGATCCCCGATTTTCGGAAAAGAGAGCCGTTCCGGTGGAGGGACCGCCGCTAACGAACCGGAGACCTTGAACTCAGGGGCGCCCGTTCCTGGCTGTGTAGGATTTGCTCCGCGGCAGCCGGGTTTCCGCCACCCCGAGCGCGGCGGCCAATTCCCGGATCTTGCCCTGAATCAGCCGGGTGTTCTTCGGCCCGGTACGGAGAAGTTGTTTCTGGGCCTGGCTTAATCCTTCCAGGGTTTGATCGACGATGGCATAGCTCAGGATCTTCTTCTCCAGCCGGATCGGGCCTTCGACGACCGGAGTCTCGAGAAGTTCTCCCATGGCTTTGACGAGCGTGTCTGAAAAATCCGTATCCGGGTAGCCGAGGTCCCGATAGGCCTCCTGGATGAGGGGCCGGAGGGCGCGATAAAATGTGACCGTAGCGTCCGTGTTCAGGGACAGAAAGACTTCGGCGACGGGATCATAGCGGTCGTAGCTCGATTCGTCGACGAATGTCCCGGCGACCCGGTTTACGGCCCTGAAGCCTCCGGCAGGGGCCCAGAAGTCGGCCTGGGGCTTGGGACTCAAACCGTTGGCGATATTGTCCGCGGCCGCGACGAATTTGCGGACGAGCTCCTTGGACCCGAGCCATTGGCCGAACCGGACACTGGTCGACAGCGCCCGGGCATGTTCCCTGACGACCGGGTCGCTTTCGTCCAGGCCGACGGCCGGAAGGACGAGGGAACCCTTTTCTTCGGGGATGGTTTGGGGCGCCTTTTCAGGCGGCTTCACGGCCTCTTCCGCAGCCTTGGCGGCTGCCGGCGGGCCGGATGGCGCCTTGAAGACTGCAAAATAAAAAACCGCTGCGACAGCGAGGACCAAGATGATCCACAAACCGATTTTCAGGACTTTTTTCCGGTCGTCTTTTTCCTCGTTTTCCATGTCGTCCATGTGCGCCGTCCCATCCTTTCTCGGGGTTTCGCCCATGGGGGCGGTTTCACTCGGTTTTAAGAATCTTGATGCTGCCGCGGAGCGCTTTGAGGGTGATTCTGGCCGCGCCGCTCCCCAGCTTGCTGTTGACGGACTTGGCCGGCAGCTTCAGTCCCAGGTCAAAGTCGCCGGTGACCTCTCCCCCCTTGGACTCCGCTTCGATTCGGGCGTTGGCGCCGGGTTCCAAGCGAAGGGTGATGTCTCCTTCCTGGGACGTGACTTCGACCATGTCATCTTCGCGGATGTCTAGGAGCTCGATGTCCGCCTGCCCGGCCTCCAAGGTGGCCTTGAGTCCCCCGGAAAAATTCTTGACCGTCAGGTTCCCCTTGGAGATCGTCGCCCCGACCTGGCCATAGACGTCCGAGATCGTCACGTCTCCCTGGTCAAGTGTGATCCCCTTCAGGTTGACCGAGCTGGGGACACGAATCGTATAGTCCAGTCCCCCCGAGGCCCATGGTCCTCCCAGAGATCGCGTCCTGATCCTGAGCACACCGCCCGATAGCCTAACGTCAATGGAAGGTTCGAGGCTGTCCGTCGAGTAGACACGGACCCTGCGGTTCGTTCCCTGTTCGCCGGCCCGCCCCGTGGCGACCACTTCCACCGAGTTGTTATCCCAACCGGTGATCACGATATTTCCGAGGGTGTGCTCCACGGTCACCGTCCCGCCGGCCTCAAAATCCACTGTCTTACGAAACTCGCCTCCAGGCTGCCAGGACACGGCCTGCTCGGGATCCACGACCATGATGCAGGACGCCGCGAGCGCCATGAAGGTCAGGAATACAAAGACTCGAACGGGTTGATTCCGCATCGATCCTCCTCAACAAAAAACAGGCTCAGCTCCCCGGTTCCCTGCCCTTTCCGACAGCACCTCCCAACAGGCTCTATTATACTCTTTTTGGCGAGTGACGGGGATCCCACCGGGACTCCAGCCGCCCCGAGGGCAGATCAGCCGAACCGGCCGGTAATGTAATCCTCCGTCCGTGCGTTCTGGGGATTGGTGAAAATCCGGGTCGTTGGGCCGAACTCGACGAGCTCGCCGAGGAGGAAGTACCCGGTCTCTTCCGAGACGCGGGCCGCCTGCTGCATATTGTGAGTGACGATGACGATCGTGTACTGTTTCTTGAGCTCGGCCATCAGGTCTTCGATCCGCGACGTGGCCGCCGGGTCCAGGGCCGAGCAGGGTTCGTCCATGAGGACGATCTCAGGCTCGACGGCTACCAGGCGGGCGACGCAAAGGCGCTGCTGCTGTTCTCCAGAAAGGCTCAAGGCGTTTTTTTCGAGGCGGTCCTTGAGCTCCTCCCAGAGATGGACTGATTCCAGGCTCCGGATGAGCTTCTCTTCAAGAACCTTCCTATCCCTTACGCCGTGCGCTCTGAGCCCGTAGACGACGTTGTCATAGATGCTCAGCGGAAACGGGTTGGGACGCTGGAAGACCATGCCGACCTTCTTCCGCAACTCGAGGAGGTCTGTCCCGGGCTCGTAGATGTCCTTGCCGTCAATGAGAACCTTCCCGGTGATCCGGACGTCCTCGATGAGGTCGTTCATCCGGTTGATAGAGCGGAGAAAAGTCGTCTTTCCGCACCCCGAGGGGCCGATGAGGGCGGTGATGTTGTTTCGCTGGATATCGAGATTGACGGCCTTGAGGGCCTGAAAGTTCCCGTAGAAGAGTGAGAGGTCGCGGACTTCGATGGCGTTCATGGCCTATCCGAACTTCCCCCGGAGATAATCATCGGTGCGCTTGTCAGCGGGCGCCGTGAAGATCCCGGCCGTCGGCCCGACCTCGA
>Ga0153915_10003044_pt1 | contig 15313 bp, 14 predicted proteins | sample Opewatmetagenome_2_FD_107003 | JGI IMG/M metagenome (GOLD analysis project Ga0153915, IMG submission 107003) | Freshwater wetland microbial communities from Ohio, USA - Open water 3 Core 3 Depth 3 metaG | ecosystem: Environmental > Aquatic > Freshwater > Wetlands | place: USA: Ohio, Lake Erie...
ACCAAGAACATGACCACGGGGGAGGGAGGCATGGTGACCACCGGCTCGGATGACCTGGCCACCGCGCTCCGGCTTCTTGTCAACCATGGTCAGAGCCGCAAGTACCTGCATACGCGGCTGGGCTACAACTACCGGATGACAGATATCGCCGCTGCGATGGGAAGGGTGCAGCTCGGGAGGCTCCCTGCCATGAACGCGGCCCGGGTAGCACATGCCCGGTATCTGGACGACCACCTGCACCGGGAGGGGATCCTGGTTCCCCGGCGGAAAGCGGGGTTCTCCCACGTCTACCACCAGTACGTGGTCCAGGTGATGCCGGAGTTCCCCCTCACCCGGGATCGCCTTGCCGCGTACCTGGGGGAGAAGGGGATCGGTACCGCGGTCCATTACCCGATGCCGATCCACCGCCAGCCACTGTACGACGGAGTCCCGCCGGGCGGGCCGTGCCCGGTCTCCGAGCGGCTCGCGGGGACCGTGCTCTCCCTGCCGGTCCACCCCGGGGTGAGCGGGGAGGACCTGGCCTTCATCGCAGAGACAGTGAACGGAGTGTGATCGACATGGATGTCGGTGTGATTGGTGTCGGGATGATGGGGCGGAATCACGCCCGGGTGTACGCGGAACTCCGGTCGGTGGACCGGCTGCTGGTCCAGGACCTGAACCGGAAGGCAGCAGAGGAGATGGGGAGATTGCACGGGGCCACGGTCTGCGACACGCCGGAGCAGCTGCTCCGGGAGGCAGACGCGGTCTCCATCTGTGTCCCCACACCTCACCACCTGCCGGCGGCGAAGGCGGCGGCGGCAGCCGGCGTGCACATGCTGATCGAGAAGCCCATCTGCGCCACCGCGGCCCAGGGACGGGAGCTCATGGGTATGCTGCCGCGGGACCTCACGGTCGGGATAGGGCACATCGAGCGGTTCAACCCCATCGTCTCCGAGATCCGGAAGATCGCGAAACAACCCCTCTACGTGGAGATGAAACGGCACAACCCGGCCTCGGCCCGGGTCACGGGTTCATCGGTGGTGGAGGACCTGATGATCCATGACATCGACATCGCCCTCCACGCGTTCTTCGGGGGCCAGCAGTGCTTGATCCATTCCACCGGCACCGATGACCTGGTAGCGGTGCTGATGCGGTGCGGCCCCACCGACGTCTATCTCTCGGCCAGCCGGAAGGCCTCCAAGAAGATCCGGATGTGTTACGTGGAGGAGGAGGAGTTCACCATTGAGGGCGACTTCATGACCCAGGAGATCTTCGTATACCGGAAGCCGGAGCAGTACTCGGTGGAGAACGAGCGGTACGTGCAGGAGAACATCATCGAGAAGGTGATGGTGAACAAGGTGGAGCCCCTGAAGGTGGAGCTGAAGACGTTCCTGGAATGCGCCGCGGCGGGAAAACCCTTCCCTATCACGCCTGCCCAGGCGGTCCGGAACCTGGAGGTCTGCGAGGAGATCTCCCGGGGTCTCCGGCGGTAGCGGGGGAACCTCAGGTGTCACAGCCATCCCGGCGGAAGAAGGGCGGGGCCCGCAGGGCTGAGGGCGATCACCTGGCCCGCCTGCTGGAGGAGCGGGGACCCCTCCGGAAGGTGGGGGTGGTGGGGATGGGCTACGTCGGGATCCCGGCCGCAGCCCTCTTCGCCGACTCGGGGGCCTTTGACCGGGTCCTCGGGTTCCAGCGGGACTCCCCCACAGGAAGACCGAAGATTGCCGCCCTGAACCGGGGCGAGAACCCCCTCGGGGGGGAGGAGCCCGATCTCGGGGAGATCCTGGCCCGGGTGGTTGCACAGGGCACCTTCCGGTGTACCGGCGACTTCTCCGAGATCCCGGATCTTGACGCGGTCACCGTGGCGATCCAGACCCCCTTTGCCCGGCCGGAAGACCTCCTCCCGGACTTCTCGTCCCTCTTCGAGGGGCTGCGATCCGTCGGGAAGCACCTCGCCCCGGGCATGCTCGTTGTGGTGGAGTCCACGGTGACCCCGGGCACCACCGGCGGCCCTGCGAGGGAGATCCTGGAGGAGGAGTCGGGTCTCTCCGCCGGCACGGACTTTGCCCTGGCCCATGCCCCCGAGCGGGTGATGGTGGGGAGGCTGATCCGGAACATCCGGGAGCATGACCGGATCATCGGCGGGCTGGACCCGGCATCCACCCGGAGGGCGGTGGAACTCTACACGCCGGTCCTTGCGGCGAACCGCGTGATCCCCATGTCTGCCCTCGCCGCCGAGGTGACGAAGACCGCCGAGAACGCCTTCCGGGACCTCCAGATCGCGGCCGCAAACCAGCTGGCCCTGTACTGCGAGGCCATGGGCGTGAACGTGTACGACGTCCGGGAAGGGATCGCCAGCCTGAAGGGGGAAGGGATCACCCGGGCGATCCTGTACCCTGGCGCAGGGGTGGGGGGCCACTGCCTGCCCAAGGACACCTACCACATGGAACGGGGGGTGACCACCCTCGGCGGGGAACTGGACTACCCGGAAGGCAGCGGATCCCTCTTTGTACTGGCACGGCGGATCAATGACTTCATGCCCCGCCACATGGCCACCCTCACGGAGCAGGGGCTGGCCCGGGCGGGGAAGGAGCTCCGGGGCTCCCGGATTGCCATCCTAGGCTGGGCATTCCTCCGCAACAGCGACGATGCACGGAACACCCCGTCGGCCGTGTACCATGCGCTCGTGCGGGAAGCCGGGGGGCTTCCCGCGGTCCACGACCCCTATGTCCGGGAGTACCCCGGGATCGAGATCGCAGAGGACCTGGAATCTGTGGTGCGGGGAGCGGATGCCATCGCCCTCTTCACCGCCCATTCCGCCTATGCGAACCTGGATCCCCGCAGGCTGAAGGCCCTCTCCGGAAATATCCACCCGGTGGTGGTGGACGGGAGAAACCTGCTGGATCCCGATGCCTGCATCGCCGCCGGGTTTGTGTACAAGGGGATCGGCAGGGGCGACAGGAACAGCCATCCCATCGGGAGCGGGTAGCCTGCACGGGGAGGGGCCATGAAGATCCTGCTCGTGTCCAGCCAGGACTACCTGCACCACCCGGTCCCTTCCCGGCACCACAACCTCTTCGAGATCCTGGCCACCCGGCACGAGGTCCATGTCCCCCACTTCCACGTGAGCCGGGGGGAAGAGCGGCCCACACGGCTCATCGTCCATGAGGCCACCCGCTACCCCGGCGGCGGCCCCTTCCTCCACTACATGAGGAACGCCCCGTACCAGTTCCGGATCCTGGAGGAGATAGTCAGAGACTGTGGTATCGACGTGGTGGTGGCCGCCCACGTCCTGGCAGGCATGGGGGCGATCCGTGCAGCACGGAAGCACGGGGTTCCGGTGGTCTTTGACCTGAAGGACTGGTTCCCGGACTCGGCCGCCGCCTACTACCGGAGCGGGATGGTGAAGTGGCTGATCCGGAACGGGGTCTGGGCCGTCACCCGGTACAACCTCTCCCGCAGCGACCGCATCACCACCGTCTCCCCTTCGCTTGTCCGGAAACTCGCCGGGCACGGATTTGAGGCTACCCTGATCACGAACGGCGTGGACACGGAGCTGTTCCGCCCCATGGACGGCGGCGGGGCCAGGGACCGGCTGGGGATCCCCCGGGACGCCTTTGTGCTGGGGTTTGCCGGGTCGGTGGAGCGGTGGTACGCCCTGGACCGGGTGGTGGAGGCCCTGCCCGCCCTCCTGTCCCACCGCCCCGATACCCGGCTTCTCATCGTGGGGGGCTCGCTCTTCACCTCGTTCTCCCGCGACCTGGCGGAGAGGGCAGCTGCTCTCGGCCTCGCCGACCGGGTCCTCTTCACCGGGCCGGTACCCTACGGGGAACTCCCCGGCTTCATTGCTGCCATGGACCTCTGCCTGATCCCCCTCGCACCCCCCCGCTGGGTGGACATCGCCCTCCCCAACAAGTACTTCGAGTATTCCGCCTGCGGGAAGCCCATCCTCTCCACCCCCATTCCTGACGTGATGGCTCTCGGAGGACCGCACCTCTCGTACTACCGGACCGACGGGGAGATGGTGGAGCGGATCCTGCACGCCATGGACCACCCGGCCACGTACCGGCTGGACTTCGGGGCCCACAGCTGGAAGAGGAAGGCCGCCGAGATGGAAATGCTCCTCCAGTCGCTGGCGGGGTAGCGCCGGCCCTTCCCACGGCGGTGATCCCGCGGGCCATCCAAACCATTTATAGCGCACCGCCGCAATACTTGTGAGGAGCGTTTCATGGCCCCCTCTGATCGTTACCGACGGTATCTTCCCTATCTTTTAGCCGCTGCGGTCATCCTCCTGGCCCTCCTGGCCCTCTGGCTCAGGCTCACCCCGCTCTCGACGCAGGGGACTGCGGACATGCTGTCCATGTCCGGAAGCGACGATCCCCTCTATAACTTCCGGCAGGCAGAGCAGATCCTCCGGAACTATCCTGCCTACGCCTGGTTCGATGCCATGACCCTCTACCCCATCGGGGAGACGATCTACTGGGGTCCGCTCTTTCCCACCCTCATCGCCACCCTCTGCCTCATGGTGGGGGCCACGAGCCAGATGGAGATCATCTATGTGGCCCTGCTCACCCCGCCGCTCCTCGCTGCCCTCATGGTACCCCTGCTCTTTCTCATCGGTTGGAGGATCGCGGACTGGAAGACTGGCCTTCTCGCCGCGCTGTTCATCGCCATCATCCCCGGCCAGTACTTCCAGCGGTCCCTCTTCGGTTACGCGGACCACCACATCCTGGAGGTCCTCTTCGCCACCCTCTTCTGCCTGGGGTACCTGACCATCCTTGCCCATACGAAATCCCACCCGGTGGACCTCTCCCGGCTTGAAACCCTGAAGGTGCCGGCCCTTCTCTCGGTTCTTACCGGCGGTGCCTACCTGCTGGGCCTCATCACGATGCCCACGATGATCCTCTTTGCCCTGGTGGTCGCCGTCTTCACGGTGGTGCAGTACTGCTGGGACTTCTACCGGGGCAGGTCCAGCGATTACCTGCTTCTCGCCAACGTGGTCATCTTCGGGATCGCGATTATCGGGCTCCTCCTCTTCGGCATCAAGCATCCAGGCCTTGACCTCTCCCGGTATACCGTCGGGCACATCTATGCCTACCTCATGATCATCCTGGCCACCGGTGGCCTCGCAGCCCTGGCCCGGTACCTGAAAGGGAAAGGGATCGCAACATTCCTCCTGGCACTGGCAGGGACTGCGGTGGCCGGCGTGCTTCTGCTCGCCCTCTTCCTTCCCTCGGTGTACCAGATCCTGATCGCGAGCCTCTTTGGCTTCTTCGGCCAGCAGGAGGTGACGCAGACGGTACAGGAGGCCCGGGGGTGGAGCCTTAACTTTGCCTGGATCACCTTCCAGTACGGCCTCATCCTGATGGTGGCCGGGATCCTGGCCATCCTGTACCGGAATTACCGGGAAGAACACCCCGACCAGGTCTATGTGCTGGTCTGGTCCCTGATCATGCTCTTTTCAACCATCCAGCACATCCGTTACGAATATTACCTGGCGGTGAATATCGCGCTCCTCGCGGCCATGGCCCTCGGGACCGTGTGGGACTGGGGAGGGGGCGAGGCCCACCGGTTCTTCACGGGCCTTGTGGTGCAGGAGGCGCCGAAGAAGGAGAGCCCCGCAAAGGAGGCGAAGGGATCCAAACGGGCGAAGAAGGCGCAGAAGGCAGCCGCACCGGCTGCAGCACCGGGTCCCACCCTGAAGGTGGTGCTGGTGGTGCTCGCAGCGGCGGTGGGGGTACTCTTTGTCGTCGCAAGCCTCCAGACCAATGCGCTCTACTTCGGCGGCCACCGGATGAACGGGGACTGGCGGGAGGCCCTGGAGTGGATGGGGGAGAACACCCCGTCCACGGGCGTGGACTATTACGCGATCAACGACGAGGCCACGTATACCTACCCGGCGGGTGCCTATGGCGTCATGTCCTGGTGGGATTACGGGCACCAGATCACCTACATTGCGCGGCGGATCCCCAACTCGAACCCGTTCCAGCGGGGTGTGGCCGGGCCCACCGGAGCGGCCTCGTACTTCATGACCGAGTCCGAGGACTATGCCAACGGGGTCGCCGACACGCTGGGGACACGGTATGTGATCACAGACATCGAGATGGATGTGGCCAAGTTCTGGGCCATGTCCACCTGGTACAACAGCACGGCGACGGTTACCCCGTACCAAGAGGTGTACCTCTTCCAGTCAGACGAGAACCCTGAGCAGTACCAGACGGTCGAATTCTTCACCCAGCACTACTACGAGACCATGATCTCCCGGCTCCACAACTTCGACGGGTCCATGACCGATCCCACGCAGGTCTACTACCTGGAGTACCTGGAGGCCCAGCAAGCTGGCACCAGTTACCGGGTGCTCACCACCGCCCACCTGATGAACGCAACGGAAGCCTCGGCGGCGGTGGCAGCGTTCAATGCCCGGGCACCGGCCGGGAGCCATGCAACAGCCCTCTCCGAGGCCATCTTCCTGCCGATCCAGCAGGTGCCTGCCCTCCGCCACTACCGCCTGGTCCACGAATCGCCCACCAAGGTCTTTTCCAGCGCGAGTACGGGAGCCCCGGACCTCAAGTACGTGAAGATCTTCGAATACGTGAAGGGGGCCCGTATCCGCGGCGAGGGCATCATCGAGGTGCCGGTCGTGACAAATACCGGCCGCACCTTCACCTACCGCCAGGAGAGCCGGAACGGGGAGTTCGTGGTGCCATATCCCACGACAGGCGGCCCCTCCGGCGTCCGGGCAACGGGTAAGTACCGGATCGCGGGAACCGGGAAGGAGTTCAGCGTCACTGAAGAGGCAGTGATCCAGGGGCTGGCCGTCTGAGAGTGCGGCCCCCGCGGGGTGCTGATGGGCGTATCGGTCATCTCTGGGGGTGTCTTCCTGCACCCGGGGAGCGGGGTGCCACCGGAGTCAGCGGACCGCCTCCGCATCGCCCTCTCCGGCGTCCCGGAGGGGGTGCGGTGGAGGGATCCGTCACCCTGCAGGGATGCCGACCTGGCACGGGTCCACGGGGCCGAATACCTGCGGTGGCTGCAGGCTATCTCGTCGGGTGAGCGGTTCCTGGATGTGAACACCTTCATCTCGCCCCATGCCTACCGGGCAGCCCGCTGCGCCGCAGGGTCCACCATCGCGGCCGCGGAACGGGCCCTTTCGGGGGAGACCTGTTTCGCCATGGTCCGGCCGCCGGGTCACCATGCCGAACCCGATCGAGCCATGGGCTTCTGCCTCTTCAACAATGCCGCCATCGCGGCCGCCCGGGCGCTGGAGCGGGTGGAGCGGGTCGCCATCCTGGACTGGGACCTCCACCACGGCAATGGCACCCAGGCCGTGTTCTACGGCAGTGAGCGGGTCCTCTTCTGCTCGGTCCACCAGCATAACGCCTTTCCCTTCAGCGGCTGGGTCGATGAGATCGGCACGGGCACAGGGAAGGGGTACACCCTGAACGCCCCCCTTCCCCCGGGTGCCACCCTGGCAGACTACTCCCTGATCTTCCGGGATGTTTTCGCCCCGGCGATCTCGCGGTTCCGACCCGGTCTCCTCATCATCTCGGCAGGGCAGGACAGCCTCAGGGACGACCCCCAGGGGAGCATGCAGCTGGATCCCGGCGACTACGCGGAACTGACCCGGATTGCCCGGAATGCCGCCGACTGTCCCCTGGCCCTGGTGCTGGAGGGGGGCTACGGCCCCTCCCACGGGACTGCCATCGCCGCCATCTTCCGGGGGCTCCGGGAAGAGGCCCCTCCGGCTCCGGCCCCTTCTCCCCCCCGCCCGTCCACCCGGGAGGTGGCACGGATTCTCCGGAAAGTGGGGTACTTCTAGACCCTGTCGGAGAGGCCACCGCCGGAGAAGGCCCCCGCGGACCGGCTCCTGTCCACGTTCAGGTGGGAGACCTCCATCCCGGGGACCACCACCCGGACCACCGGGATGCCTACCCGGGTGAGCTCGCAGATGCACAGGCGCTGGATCTTCCCCTCCAGCTCCCGCATCACCGCCCGGATATCCCCGTCGATGGTATCGGTGGAGAGCCCCTGCACCTGCGGGAGGGAGACCTCCCCGGCCTCCGCAAACCAGGCCCGGTTCATCCGTTTCATCCGGTCATACCCGATCCGCCGCACCATCTCCTGCCGCTCGGGGTTCTTGCCCTCGCCGTGGAAGTGGATCGCCCGGGAATGGGCCATTTCGGTGAGCGCCCGGATCGCCGCGATCTCGGGATCGGTGTGGGCTCCTGACCCCGTGACCAGGAGGGCGGGATCCCGGGCTTTCGGATCGTCCGCCGCCGCTGCCACCACCGGCACCCGTGTCCTTCCCGCCACCAGCCAGAGGTGGACATCGAGGCCGGCTGCCCGGCACCGGTCCAGGAGTCCCCGGGCGATCCCACTATCCGCGGGGACGAGCCGCTCCCCAAGCCGGTCCGCCTGCGTGGCCAGGGAGAGGGCGTCCCGCTCCACCACCTCCAGGAGGCCGTGGAGGATCGCCTCTTCCCGCGTATTCCCGGCCCCCAGGCCGTTCGGGTCCGGACGGAAGAGCGGGGTCACCATCCCCTGCGAGTCATACGGGTAGAAGACCGCGTTCGCAGGGACCCATACCGGTTCCTCGTTCAGCAGGTCCCACCCCACCGTCCAGTGGACCTTCTCCCCCATGGCCAGGCGCCGGGGCAGGATGAGGTCCTGGGGGTCCACCGCCTTCGCGACCCCGATCTCCTCGTAGCTTGCGAGCTGCATCGGGTCCGCCCGGTACTCGGCCGAGAACCGCTCCACCGCCTCCATCATGGCCGAGACCCGGGCCTGCAGCGGGTCGCTCCCCTTCCCGGGATGGATCTGGACCGATCCCCACGCCCTGCTGGGCCGGAAGGCCGCGAAGCACGGGATCCCCAGCCGGTCCAGGGAGGTGAGATCCACGACCTCCGTGACTCCAATCTCCTCCATCAGGGGCGAGACAGTGGCGAGCGTCTCCTCCGGGGCCCGGGTGCGGTGGGTACCCGTGAAGTACCGCTTCTCCCCGCGGGCAAGGGTGAACGGCATGACCGGTACGTACACCCGGAGATCTTTTATACTTTGGCCGACAGGGGGATCATGGATGAACGCCGGGGAGATTGCAATCGGCACCCAGGTCCGCTATCCCCGCACCGGGACCGTGGGGAAGGTGGTGCGGCTGGAGAAGCAGGAGAAGGACCTCTTCGCCGAGCTGGACAGCACCCATCTCCTCTACCGGATCGACCAGCTGGTCACCTACGAGGGGAAGGGGAAGGAAGGACCGAAGGAAGGGAAGGGCGACCTGGAACGCTTCGCGGAGGAGAGGGAGTTCGCAAAGAAGCTCCACACCGACACGACCCACCTGGACGAGATGTGCGACGGGGGAGGCTGAAGCTTCCGACGTGGCACGGGGGAGGCTGATCCTCCTCCGCGATACGGGAGGGGCCGTTCGTCCACTGGACTACGGGAGAGGCTCCTCCACCCCCATAATCCGGGGGAGTCTAGTCCTTCACCGCGATGGTGGTGAGCTTCACCGATTCCACCCCTTTCTGGGACATCAGCCGCTCGGCCACCCGCTTCAGTTCCGAGCCCTCGCCCCGGAGCAGGATCACCTCCAGGCACCGGTCATGGGTGACGTGGGAATGGAGCGAGGCCTGGATCACGTACCCGTACTCGTGCTGGATGTCCAGGATCGTCTGCATGAGCCCCCGCTGGTGGTGGTCGTAGACCATGGTGATGACCCCCTGCCGCTCCCCCTTCACGTCCGCCATCCACTGGTAGTGGGTGATGTAGGCCCGGATCGAGTCCCTGATCCCCTCGGACCGGGAGGAATAGCCCCGGAGGTGGATGATCTCGTCAAACCGGTCCAGGAGCCCCTGGGGGAGGGAGATGCCGATGCGGGAGAGCTCGGATTCAGGCTCGGGGGACATCACGGATCACGCATGGTACCCTTTTCTTGACGGGCATAAGGTTTTTCCCATTCACGCTGCGATACCTGAGTTTTTCTTTGTTCGATGCATATCGGTGGAATCCACCCGCCTCGTACTACCGGTACGCTCTCGGGGGCTCGCCGCCCCCGCCGCGACCCATGCTGTATTCATGGATCGTAACATGTTGGGGTTATCCGTCCGCGTGCTTCTACTGATACGCTCTCGGGGGCTCACCGCCCCCGCCGCGACCCATGCGGTTTCCTTTGACCGAAGCACGTCGCTGTTATCTGTCCACGTGTCTCTACAGGTACGCTCTCGGGGGCTCACCGCCCCCGCCGCGTGGGCACCCCCCGCCGGTTTCCTGCCACCGTGATGGATCAAGGGTAGAAACCGCCCGCCTCACTATCCTCTCGGGGGAGGGGCCGGGAGGGGGTCTCCCCCTCCCGCTGGTATCCCGCCTACCTGCAGCTCTCCCGCCGGTATCCCGCTCACCTGCAGCCTCCCCGCCGACGACAGAACCCGGAGGGGGGGCGGATCAGGTATAAGTAGGCCGGCGTTCTAGTGGATAGGGAGGTTTGACTGCCGGTGAGGGATATCTCCATTCCCAGCGTGAATATCGGTGTGGTGGGGCACGTAGACCACGGGAAGACCACGCTTGTCTCCGCCCTCACCGGTGTCTGGACCGACCGGCACAGCGAGGAGATTAAAAGGGGCATCTCCATCCGGCTGGGGTACGCCGATGCCACCTTCTACACCTGCCCCAACCACCAGGAACCCGAGGCCTACACCACGAAGCCCACCTGCCCCGGCGACGGGGCACAGGCCACGCCGTTCCGCACCGTCTCCTTTGTCGATGCACCGGGCCACGAGACACTGATGGCCACCATGCTCTCGGGCTCTGCTCTCATGGACGGGGCGATGCTCGTCATCGCGGCCAACGAGACCTGCCCCCAGCCCCAGACCAAGGAACACCTGATGGCCCTCTCGATGGTGGGGATCAGGAACATCGTCATCGTCCAGTCCAAGATCGACGTCGTGACGCAGAAGACGGCTCTCGAGCACTACGAGCAGATCCGGAAGTTCGTCAAGGGAACGGTGGCGGATGCGGCCCCCATCATCCCGGTCTCGGCCCAGAAGAACATCAACCTGGGGGCGCTCGTCCAGGCCCTGGACGCGACGATCCCCGAGCCGGCCCGGGACCCTGCGGCGGCCCCGGTGATGCTGATCGCCCGGTCCTTCGACGTCAACAAGCCCGGCAGCAGCTGGAAGGACCTGAAGGGAGGCGTCATCGGCGGTTCCCTGATCCGGGGCGTGATCCACGAGAACGAGGAGATCGAGGTCCGGCCCGGCCTCCAGGTGCAGGCCGAGAACCGGGTGAAGTGGGAACCGGTCCGGACCACCATCACGTCCATCCATACCGGGAATAAGACGGTGCAGGAGGCCACTCCGGGCGGCCTCCTTGGGATCGCCACCAACCTGGACCCGGCGCTCACGAAAAGCGACGCCCTGGCCGGCCAGGTGGCCGGGCGACCGGGCCAGCTCCCGCCGGTGTGGGACCACCTCACCTTCCATGTGACGCTGATGGAACGGGTGGTGGGAGCCGAGAGCGAGGTCTCCATCGAGCCCCTCCGCCACAAGGAGCCCCTGATGCTCTCGGTGGGGACTGCGGTCACCGTCGGTGTCGTCACGAACACGAAGAAGGACTCTGTGGAGACCGCGCTGAAGCGGCCCGTCTGCGCCGACGTGGGTGCCCGGATCGCCATCAGCAGGCAGGTGGGCGGACGGTGGCGCCTGATCGGGATGGGAGTGCTGGGAGAGTGAGGGTCGTCGTGGACACGAACGCGTTTCTCCTGCCCGGACAGTTCGGGATCGACCTCTTCGCCGAGCTGGATCGTCTCCTCGGCGCCTGCGAGGTCACCACCATCCGGGAGGTGGCCGCCGAGCTGGAGGGGATCGCCCGCGGCCGGGGCAGGGATGCGGCTGCCGCCCGCCTGGGCCTCACCCTCCTCCCTCGGTGCACGGTGGAGGAAGCCGGGCCCGAACACACCGGCGCCGATGCCCGGCTGGCAGAGGTGGCAGCCCGGGACCGGAGCGTTGTCGTCACCTGTGACCGCGACCTCCGCAACTCGCTCCTGGCCGGGGGCATCGCCGTCGTCTCCCTGCGGGGAAGGAAGCGACTGGAACTTTTCAGGGGATAGGGTGCATCCATGTATTACCGGATGAAACTGGCAGACAAGGTGAGGGTGCCGCCGAACCGGCTCGGGGAGGACCTGGGCGCGGTGGTGCTGAACGTGCTGCAGGAGCAGCTGGAAGGGTCCATTGACCGCGAGATCGGGATCTTCATTGCCGTGACAAAGGTCCACGACATCGGGGAGGGGGAGCTGATCCCCGGGGACGGGGCCGTCTACTACGACGTGACCTTCGAGGCGCTGGTGCTGCGCCTGGCGCTCCAGGAGGTGATCGAGGGGGACGTGGTGGAGACCACCACCTTCGGCTGCTTCGTGTCCCTGGGCCCCATCGACGCCATGCTCCACGTGAGCCAGATCTCGGACGACTTCATCAACTATGACGAAAAGAACGGCAGGCTGATCTGCCAGGAGTCGAAACGGTTCATCGGCGTCGGGGACGCGGTCCGGGCACGGGTGGTCACCCTCTCCCTGAACGAGCGGGAACCCCGGGAGTCCAAGATCGGCCTCACCATGCGGCAGGCAGGCCTCGGGACCGACCGCTGGCTGGCTGAGGACCTGGAGCGGGAGAAGGAGAAGAGCGGCCATGGTAGTGCGTAAGAAACAGGGGAACGTCTGCCGGGAGTGCCACCGGGTGGTGGAGGGAGAGGCCTGCACGGTCTGCGGCTCCACCACGCTCACCAACGACTGGGCCGGCTACCTGGTGGTGATCGACCCCGAGCACTCGGAGATGGCCCGCCGTCTCAACATCAAGCTCGCGGGACGCTATGCCCTGAAGGTCCGCTGATGCGGCGGCTCCCCGAGGATATCAGATCCGAGCTGAAGAAACCCTTCGGGGAACTCCATTCCACCCTCACCTCTCTTCTTCCCCGCCTCCAGGGCCACGTCGTGTACACGGTCGGGGACGTGGTCACCCACCACCTGGTCCGGGCAGGCGTCACCCCCGACGTGGCCATCATCGACGGCCACACGATGAGGGCCCCCTGCAAGCGGGTGCCCCGTATCGATGTCCGCACGCTTGCGGCAAAGAACCCGCCCGGCACCATCTCCGACGATCTGGTCCTGGCCATCCGGGACGCGGTGGCCGATCCTCCCGCCCTGATTGTCGTGGAAGGTGAGGAGGATTTGGCCGTGATCCCGCTCGTCCTCGCGGCTCCCACGGGGGCGCTTGTACTCTACGGCCAGCCGGGGGAGGGCGTGGTCCTCCGGCGTGTGGACCGGGAAGCCAGGAAGGCTGCCCGGGCGTTTCTCTCCCGGTTCATCGCCGACGGAAAGCCGGGATCCCGGTGACGGGGGATATTTTATATCGGCACGGCGCGTAGTAATTGAGGATACCGATGGATTTCAAGATCACGAGCGACCGGAGGAACGAGCTCCTGAAGCGGCGGGAGATCGAGTTTACCCTGGGATACGACAAGGCCACCCCCTCCCGCAGCGAGGTGATGGGCAAGGTCAGCGCCATTCTGAACCTGAATGAGAAGACCGTGGTACTGGAGCAGGTCAGGAGCCGGTTCGGCACCCGTGTGGTGACCGGGTCCGCCCGTATCTACGATGACGAGGAGTCCCGGGTGAAGACCGAGCGGGGCTACCTCTCGGAGCGGGGCAAGCCCAAGGCCGCACCGGAAGGGGGCACGTAACGGATGGCGGCGAAGGCCCCCAAGGGACCCAGGCGGAGCGCCTACTACACCGTGAGCGACGGGAAGGCAGTGCTCCAGCGGAGGAGCTGCCCCCGGTGCGGGACAGGGATTCTCCTGGCCGAGCACAAGGACCGGTCCTCGTGCGGAAAATGCGGATACACCGAATTCAAGAAGAAATAACCTCTTTTTTTATGCCACAGGGGCACGTGCTCGGGATCGAGGGCACCGCCTGGAACCTGAGCGCCTCGGTCTTCGGCGAGGACCTCGTCACCCTCCACTCCCATGCCTACGCCCCTCCCCAGGGTGGCATCCATCCCCGGGAGGCCGCCCAGCACCACGCCCAGGTGATGAAGGACGTGGTCCGGCGGGCGCTCTCCGGCGCCGGTGAGATCCGGGGCGTGGCCTTCTCCCAGGGACCGGGCCTGGGGCCCTGTCTCCGGACCACGGCCACCGCGGCACGGGCCCTGGCCCTGGCCTGGAACGTCCCGCTCGTCGGCGTGAACCACTGCGTGGCCCACATCGAGATCGGGCGGTTTGCGACCGGCTGCCGGGACCCCATCGTCCTGTATGCGAGCGGGGCCAACACCCAGGTGCTGGGATTTCTCTCCCACCGCTACCGGATCTTTGGCGAGACCCTGGATATCGGCATCGGGAATGCGCTCGATAAGTTCGCCCGGTACCGGCACCTGCCACACCCCGGCGGGCCGAAGATCGAGGAACTGGCCCGGCACGGGCAGTGGATCGACCTCCCCTACACGGTGAAGGGGATGGACCTGGCCTTCTCGGGCATCGTGACCGCGGCCAGGGAGTCCAGGGCCCCCCTGGAGGACATCTGCTGCGGCCTGCAGGAGACTGCCTTTGCCATGTGCGTCGAGGTGACGGAACGGGCCCTGGCCCATGCCGGGAAGGAGGAGGTACTCCTCGTGGGCGGTGTCGGAGCCAACCGCCGGCTCCAGGAGATGCTCGCCATAATGTGCCGGGAGCGGGGGGCCCGCTTCTTTGTCCCCGAGCAGCGCTACCTGGGGGACAACGGCGCCATGATCGCCTACACCGGGAAACTGATGCTGGACCACGGGATCTCGCTCCCCGTGAGCGAGTCCCGTATCATCCCCGGCTACCGGGCGGACGACGTGGAGGTCACCTGGCGGGAGCCGGGGGAGGGGATCGTGCCCCGAGGCCCCGGGGCACGGACCACCGGCATTGCCCGGGGGGCGGAGGCGGTGGTGACCCTGGGGGAGGACCGGGTGGAGAAGCGCCGCGTCTCCAAGGCCTACCGTGTCCCTCCGCTGGACCGGCGGCTGATCGCGGAGCGGACCCGGGCCGAGGCCCGGTTAATCGCGGCAGCCCGGAAAGCCGGCGTGCCCACCCCCATCCTCTCGGAGATCACCGCCGACACGATCGTCATGGAGCGGATCGCAGGTCCGCTCCTGAAGGAATCCATGACCCCCGAGCATCTCCGGGAGGCGGGGAGGATGGTGGGCCGCCTCCACCGGGCCGGGATCATCCACGGGGACCTGACCACCTCCAACATGGTCGTCTCCCGCGACCAAATCGCCCTCATCGATTTCGGCCTCTCCGCCGTCTCCGAGGAGGTCGAGGCCCGGGGCGT
>Ga0153915_10003045_pt1 | contig 15310 bp, 12 predicted proteins | sample Opewatmetagenome_2_FD_107003 | JGI IMG/M metagenome (GOLD analysis project Ga0153915, IMG submission 107003) | Freshwater wetland microbial communities from Ohio, USA - Open water 3 Core 3 Depth 3 metaG | ecosystem: Environmental > Aquatic > Freshwater > Wetlands | place: USA: Ohio, Lake Erie...
AGTCTTTATCAAGTAGGATCTTGCGTGATACGGCAAACAGATTATTCTTAAACAAAACAGTGTTTATCCGTGTCTTATTAATAGCTCATAATGGAGAACAGTCCACAACCTGTGACGACAGATGATTTTTATTTAAAACTTTACAGTTTTAACTATGGCTATTACAAAAGTATGGATCGAAGAAGGATGCACTGCCTGCGCACTTTGTAACGCAATATGTCCTGAAGTCTTTACTCAGGAAGAGCTGGCAGACGTTATACCAGGAGTGAATTACAGCAATTTTGAGGAGCAAATAAAGGAAGCTGCTGAAAATTGCCCTATAGAGGTCATTAAGTATGAATGATTAAGATAAGGGCAGAGAAATAGACTGAATACAGGACAGTTTAACAAAGGAACCTGAATGATTTTGCCTGGCTTATTCAGTGTCGCTCAGTACGTAACCAAATCCTTTTCTTGTATGAATAAGCTTTGTGTTGAAATCCTTATCTATTTTTTTTCTTAGGGAGTTAATATGAACATCAATTATATTAGTTCCGGAATTAAATGAAAATCCCCATACTTTTTCAGCAATAAGAATCCGGTCAAACACTTTACCCTTGTTTTCTATCAGAAGCTCGAGGATTTTATATTCTGTAGCAGTAAGGTTAATGGGCTTTCCGTCTCTCTTTACTTTTCTGGCTATTGAATCAACTTCCAGACCGGCAACTCTCACAACCGGTTTAACTATTGCATCCCGGTTTCTCCTGTTAAGTGCTTTGATCCTTGCCATAAGTTCCTGAAAATTAAAAGGCTTGATCAGATAATCATCAGCTCCACAATCGAAGCCTTGTACTTTGTCCTCCACTGAATCCAGTGACGTAAGCATAATTATCGGCGTCAGTATGCTCTTATTCCTTATGTTTTTGCACAATTCGAATCCTGAAATTCCTGGTATAACAACATCGAGAATTATGACATCATACTTCTTTGTTAAAGCCAGTTTCTCACCGATTGGACTGTCATAAGCAACGTCCACAATAAAATCATTGCTTTCCAGGCCAATTTTCACAAAAGACGATATTTTCGGATCATCCTCAACCAACAGTATCTTCATCGGGTGGTTTTCTTGTCTTTACCATCAAACTTAATAATCAAAATTAGGTACTTTTACCAATTAATAATGTGAAATCAATTTATTTTTCCGGATTAGTGCGGTATCTTCCGACAAGATAGATAAGAAATCACACAGGTCAGATTTATTCTTTTATAAGAATTACTATTTTTGGCACAACATAAATTGTCATGCCAGTAAGGATTTCAAACCATACTAAAAAATCAGGTCAGGATACCGGGAATCTGTCACATTCGCTTCAAATGATCGTTTGGATATCTATTATTCTGGTATTCATAATAAGTATCCTGGATCTTATCGGGTGGATAACAGGTATTTCCTGGCTTAAAAGTGCCGGGCCATACTGGGAACCAATGAGGATTATTACCGCTCTGTGCTTTATTTTTGCTTCACTTGGACTGCTAATTATTTTTACCAAACGGCCGGAGCTCATTAAGACCATATTCCCTGTTGTATCTGGAATATTTATGATAGTTGTGAGTTTACTTACAGTTTTCAGCTGGCTCCATGAGGCCGCAACTGGTCATGAAGCTTCAATAACCACTTTCCCGATTTTTGACCTTTTCCTGACTCCAGTAAACAGAATGGCCTTATTATCAGCATTTATCTTTCTATTAACTGGCATAATTCTGATCATCCTGACTTCATATAGTCAGGGTGCTTCAAATATTGCCCATATTTTATGTTTTCCTGCAGCAGTTGCTGGTTATATGATTCCTGTTAGCTACATTCTGAGGATTTATACTATCCACGAATTTCTTGGTACCCCAGTGGCATTAAACTCAGGAATAGCATTCTGTGCTGTTTGTGTTGCAGTTTATCTTATGCGGCCGAATACTTGGATTATGAAAGTGTTCACAACTAAAAATACAGGTGGAATTATGGCCCGTCGGCTGTTGCCATGGCTTGTTTTACTCCCTATCATTATCGGATGGCTTCGTATTTTTGGTGAACGATCAGGTTTCTTTGTTTCAGAGGTGGGTGTGCTTTTGGTAGCAATTACGTACACCTCTTGTTTTATTTTGCTGATATGGTTTACTGCCAGATCGTTAAACGTGATTGACAAGAAAAGACTTATTGCGGATGAAGCCTTAAAAAAATCATATTTGGGACTTGAAGATAAGGTCCGGGAAAGAACTTCTGACCTTTTAGACCTGAACAAAGCACTTGATCAGGAAATTAAGGAACGCATCAAGGCTGAACAATTGGTAGAATCTGAACGTAAGAGGATGAACGGTCTTCTTGAAATAATGCCTGCATATCTTATTCTCCTCACTCCCGATCACCATGTTTCATATTCGAATCGGTTCTTTCGGGAACGATTTGGTGAGTCTCATGGCAAACGCTGTTTCGAATTCCTGTTTAACCGTTCAGAGCCATGTGAGATTTGCGAAACCTATAAAGTTTTAAAGGATAATTTACCACATACCTGGGAATGGACGGGACCGGATGACCATAAATATTCAATATATGATTTCCCTTATTCCGATTCTGACGGAGCACCGCTAATAATGGAAATGGGGATTGATATTACCAGCCAGAAGGAAGCAGAAGAGAAACTCCTGTCTTTAAATTCAAGGCTTGAACAAATAGTCTCAGAACGTACAGCGAAACTTTCAATAGCAAACAGGCGCCTTGATATCCTTTCCCGGACTTCAAGCCGCCTTCTTGCAAGCGACAATCCCCAGGACCTGATTAATTCGCTATGCAGCAATGTAATGGAATTTCTCGATTGCCAGGTTTTCATCAATTTTCTTGTAGACGACACAAAAGGCAGGCTTCACCTTAATGCTTATGCAGGAATTCCGGAAAAAACAGCACGCAAGATTGAATGGCTTGATTATGGAGAGGCAGTTTGCGGATGTGTTGCCAGAGAAGGAGTGAGAATTGTTGCGGAGAATATTTTTGAAATTCCGGATTCAAGAACAGACCTGGTAAAATCCTTTGGGATCAAAGCTTATGCCTGTCACCCTCTTTTATCACATGATAAGGTAATCGGTACGCTTTCGTTCGGTACTGGTACCCGTACAAACTTCAGTGAGGACGATCTTTCAATGATGAAAACGGTTGCCGATCAGGTGGCAATGGCAATGACACGTGTCAGGGATGCAGTTTTATTACGTAGGAGCGAGGAACGTTACAGGAGCCTTATGGAACTTTCTCCCTGGGCAAGTTTTGTGAATAGAAATAATACCATTGTACTTCTCAACCCAGCAGCGAGAATGCTTCTTGGGGCAAATTCTGCTGAAGAGATTCTGGGCAAGTCGCCTTTTGAGATTTTTCACCCGAACAGTCATCCCCTGGTCAAGGCCCGGATAGATAAAATAATGAAAGGCGAAAGAGTTCCCATGACTGAAGAACAAATCGTAAGAGCCGACGGGGCTGTCAGGGATGTGGAAGTAGTAGCCGCAGGGATTACTGATTCCGACGGACCTGCAATTCAGGTAATAATGAACGATATTACCGAAAGGAAACATGCAGAAAAAGAGCTGTTTGACACAAAAAACTATCTTCAGAATCTAATCGACTATGCCAATGCTCCCATAATCGTCTGGGATCAGGAAAATAAGATCAGGTTGTTTAATCATGCGTTTGAGCACCTCACTGGTTATGCTGCCTCAGAGGTTGAAGGGAAGAACCTCGATCTGCTTTTTCCAAAAGGCAGTTTGAAGGAATCGAAAACAAAGATCAAACAGGCGCTTACAGAAAACTGGGTAACTATCGAAATTCCCATTCTGACCAAAAATAAACAAATTAGGACCGTCCTCTGGAATTCTGCAAAGGTTTACCATAAAAACAAAAAGTCATTTTCTACAATTGCCCAGGGTAACGATATTACGGAAAGGATAGAAGCAGAACGGGCGTTCAAAACGTCAAAAGAAAAGCTGGAAATGGCACTCGAAAATGGTAAAATCGGAACATGGGAATGGGAAATCGGAACGGACAGGATCAGATTTGATAAAAGGATGGAAAAAATGTTTGGTAAAAAACCAGGCACCTTTGAGTATACGTTTAATACTTTTGAAAAAACCATCCATGAAGAGGATCTGCCACATGTCCGTGATGCCTTCAGTCGGGCTGTTAAGGAGAATATTCCAGTTGACACAGTATTCAGGGTAAAATTCAGTAATAATGAAGTTAATTACATTAGTACCAAAGCCCTGATGGAGAATGACAGCAATGGTAATCCTTTCAGGGTGTCCGGTGTTTGTTTTGATATCACGGAGATGAAAAAAGGGGCAGAAAAAGTTCTATTTGAACTAAATGAAAACCTGCTCCGGTCAAACAGGGATCTTGAGCAATTTGCCTACGTGGCATCTCATGATCTCCAGGAGCCGTTGCGGATGGTTTCCAGCTTTACGCAGCTGCTCTATCAGCGTTATAAGGATAAGCTTGATCACGATGCACACGATTTCATCCAGTACGCTGTTCAGGGAGCTGCCCGGATGCAGGCAATGATCAATGACCTTCTTGATTATTCAAGAATTCAGACAAGAGGCAGGAAGTTTGTTCTTGTAGATATGCATGATGTCTTAGGTCAGGTAATTAATAACCTGATTATCAACATACAAGAAAAAAATGCCCTGGTCACTAATGATGAGCTTCCAAAAGTTATTGCTGATGAAGGACAAATGGTACAGCTATTCCAGAATCTCATTATGAACGGGCTTAAATTCTGCAATACTTCACCAAGGATACACATATCAGTAAAGGAAGAGAATGAGCATTTTCTCTTCTCTGTTAAAGATAACGGAATTGGAATCGAGAGCCAGTATTTCAATAAGATTTTCCAGATATTTCAGAGATTGCACCCGAAAGATGAGTATGGAGGTACCGGTATCGGTCTGGCAATCTGCAAACGTATTATCGACCGGCATGGCGGCAGGATATGGGTGGAATCAAAACCCGGTAAGGGATCAGAATTCTGTTTTACAATTTTAAAAAGACAAAATATTCCAAATTATGAGAAATCCAGTTATCAGATCGATTGATATCCTGGTTGTCGAGGACAATTCAGGAGATGCAAGACTAATCAGGGAGGTGCTGAATGATAATAAAATATTCAGCTCTCTTTTCATGGTGAATGACGGAGTGGAGGCAATGGATTTTCTTCGTAACAGGGGAAAATATAAGAAAGCGCCGAAGCCGGATCTGATCATTCTGGACCTTAATCTTCCAAGGAAAGACGGACGTGAAGTGCTTGCTGAAATAAAAACTGACGAAGTGCTTAAGCATATTCCGATAGTCATTATGACCATCTCACAGGCTGAGGAGGATATTTTAAAGTCATATAATCTTCATGCTAACTGCTACATTACCAAACCGATCGATCTGAATCAGTTTGTCAAGGTTGTTAAATCAATAGAGGATTTCTGGTTTTCAATAGTAAAACTGCCACCCAAGGTAGAAGACCTGGATCAGGAATCTAACGGTATTCAAAGACAAATGAAAGAAAAACCGACTGGTTTCGGCAAACAGTAATTCTTATGGAATCCAACTCGAATAAGGATCTGGCTTTTGAAGGGACATTATTGAAGGACAGGTCATTAAGAATCCTCCTCGTGGAAGATAATCCGGGAGATGTTCTGATCATTAATGAATTATTAAAAGCTTCGGGGATTGATTTTTCCCTTATGCATGTTTCAAGCCTCAAGGAGACATTAATGCTGTGCGTCGAAAACGAATTTGATGTCATTCTTCTTGATCTGGGTCTTCCGGACAGCACCGGCGTGGAGACGTTAAAGAAGATTCAGGTCTTTAAAATGAAATCCCCTGTAGTCGTTATGACAGGGCTGGATGACGAAGATGCGGCACTTGAATCACTAAGGGAAGGGGCGCAGGATTATCTTGTAAAGAGCAGATTGACATCCGATAATATTCTTCGGGGGATAAAGTACGGTATTGAAAGAATGAAGATTCAGGAACTTCTGAAGAAAAGCGCCAGGCAGTTTTCGCTTCTCTCTTCAACTACTGCATTGATTAATGAATGTGAAGATATATCAGATGTTTTTACCTTAACTTGCCGGAATATCAGAATGCTGCTTGAAAAAGCAGGCATAATTTCCTTTGAATTAAATAATTCCGCAAAAACATATTCCTCAGGTCTGGAAGAAACTGAACCCTGGTTTGATCAGATAAGGCAAGCAACAGGACTGAACCTGCATAGTCCTGGTTGGCATATAAATGACCAGAGTACGAAAATAATCAACCTTCTAAGTGACGGAAAGCTGCACCAAATTACATCTGATCAAGGCAAATCTTCAGGAACTGATGTCGGTAAGGAGTATTCTGCACGAACCGGAAAGATTCACGGAATAAACATTTATACAATCGGTTTTATTAAAACCGGCACTGTTTATGGCGGAGCAATGGTCTTTGCTCCAACTCCCATCGGCGAAGATGATGTAAGCATTATAGAAACAGTCAGCAATCAGGTCTCCTTAGCGTTACACAGAAGATCTATTGAACAGGATCTTAAAGCAAGCGAGAACAGGTACCGGAAACTAAGCAAGGAACTTGAGATGAAAGTCCGTGAGCGTACGCGTGATCTTGAAAATTCAAACTATCAGCTGAATCAGGAGCTGATAGAACGACACCAGGCTGAAGAAGCACTGAAAAAAAGTGAAGCACGTTTAATAGAGCTCAATGCCACCAAGGATAAATTCTTCAGCATAATTGCACACGACCTGAAAAATCCATTTACCTGCCTGCTGGGATCCACCGAACTTTTGAATGAGAAGATATATCAGATGGACAATGAGAAGATCAGGGAGCTGGCTCAGGTCCTGAACGACTCGGCTAAAAGTGGTTATGCAATTCTTCAGAACCTGCTCGACTGGTCAAGATCGCAAACCGGATTGATAAAATTTAATCCTGAAAATATAGATTTGAAATATTTAGTGAATGAAAATATCTCTGAGCTCAGGTTATTCTCGGCTAAGAAGGAGATTGATGTAATTTCTGAGATACAGGAGGATATGCATATTTTTGCCGATAAAAACATGATAAATGCAGTTTTGCGAAATCTTCTCAGCAATGCGATAAAATTTACTCCACGGTTCGGGACTGTAATGATTGGTGCGTTAATCAACCACAACGAGGTAATTGTTTCTGTAAAGGATACCGGAATTGGAATACCCGGGGAAAATATCAATGAGTTGTTCAGGATTGACACAAAATTCACAAGGCCAGGCACCAATAAAGAGCAAGGAACAGGACTGGGATTGAAGCTTTGCAAAGAGTTTATTGAAATGCAGGGAGGTAAAATCTGGGTAAAAAGCACAGTTAACAAAGGAAGTGAATTTGTTTTCTCAATACCATTGCAGGAGATATAAAAATCAAAAGGGGCTGCACTCATCAGCCCCTTTACCTAAACCCCAAAACTATCTAACTAACACTCAAGACTATTAGACATAGTCTCTTAACATTAACATGAGCTTCTGACGTGACAGGAAGATCCTGCTTTTAACAGTGCCGATCTTTAAACCGAGTTCATCAGCTATTTCCTTGTATTTGAAGCCATCAACATGCATCCGGAAAGGTACCCTGAACTCATTGCTTAACTTATTAATGGTGGTTTCTATTTCTTCCACAGTATAATTTGATTCAGGGGAGCCTGATACTGAAATGTGCGGATGGTCAGAATAATCCAGATCCTGGATTTTATCAATAATATTGTTCTCTTTTACATTCCGTCTGTAGTTGTTAATAAAGGTGTTCTTCATAATTGTGAAGACCCATGCATTGAAATTTGTAAAATCAGCAAATTTGTTCTTATAATTCAATGCTTTCAGGAAAGTGTCCTGAACAAGATCAGGAGCTTTTTCACGATCGGCTACAAGGCTCATAGCAAACCTCTGAAGTTTTGGTTTCATTTTGAGCAGGCTAGCATTAAATTCCAGGTTTGTCATATCTTTTTTGTCTTGTTTCTTGAACAAATTTATTTCATAGAAACAAGAAGATGATTAAGACACAATTAAACCTGGATTAAGAATGGATTAAGATTGCTCTTGCATCATAACGACTTCATTTTCACTGATATAGTTTTTGGGTTCTGTCTATCGACCAGCCTGTTTTCAGGCCAACCACAAACAGGGCAAGGGCCACAGATCCAACTGAAAATATAATATCACCGAAGATCCTCAGCCATCGCAGGGTTTGAATTGTGGAATCCTGCATGAATTCCGGTGAACGCGCATACCACATACCATGGTTGATGCTGGCAATTGTTTGTAAAACACCTATGGGAAGCATGCTCATCAGCAACATAATCATAAGTCCTGCGTTCATTGACCAGAATGCTATTTTTAAAAAACTTGTCTTCCAGGCATATTTGATAGTCAGCCCTTTAAGAACAAACAACATTAATCCGATGGCAAGCATCCCGAAAACTCCAAAAAGCGCAGCATGTCCATGAACAGGGGTTGTGTTAAGGCCCTGCATATAATATAATGCAATTGGCGGATTTATCAGGAAACCAAACAATCCGGCACCGACAAGGTTCCAGAAACTGACTGAAATGATAAAATAGATTGGCCATTTGTAAGCTTTTACCCAGGGAGTAGCCCGGCTCACCCGGAGATTATGATAAGCTTCAAAGCCCATAAAGACAAGCGGCACTACTTCAAGTGCACTGAATGATGCACCAAGGGCAATTATAGCTGTGGGTGTTCCTGCAAAATAAAGATGATGGAATGTTCCGATCACTCCACCGCTCAGATAAACTATGGTAGAAAACAGCACACCTGTCGTAGCGTACCTGATATTCAGCAATCCCATCCTCACAAACAGAAATGCACCGATCACAGTGGCAAATACTTCGAAAAATCCCTCTACCCAGAGATGAACCACCCACCACCGCCAATACTCCGCAATTGAAAGGTGGGTTTGTCGTCCCCACATCAGACCTGCGCCGTAGAATCCTGCTATTGCAATTGTAGCAATAACAAACATGATCAATAACTGCCTGCTTTCAGATGGTTTTCTCAACGTCGGCCATAAAGCCCGTAACATTAAAAAGAGCCAGATAAAGAACCCGGCAAAAAGGAATATCTGCCAGAATCGTCCCAGGTCGACGTATTCATAGCCCTGATGGCCGAACCAGAAATTTTTGACGAGTCCGAGCTTCTGCATAACACCCATCCATTCGCCTGCAATAGATCCGACGACAATAATCAGGAGCGAAGCGAATAGAATATTCACCCCTAGCCGTTGAAACTTTGGCTCATTTCCCGATACTGCAGGAGCAATGTAAAGTCCTGCCGCAAGCCATGAAGTGGCTATCCAAAATAAGGCAAGCTGAACATGCCATGTCCTCGATACTGAATATGGCAGGATGTTATCCAGCCTGAGTCCATAAAAACCTTTGCCTTCAACACCGTAATGTGCCGTTACCACGCCAAACAGGATCTGGACCAGAATAAGACCTACTACCACCCAGTAGTACTTCAGGGTCGCTTTCATCGACAAAGTGGGATTTAGGCCTCCCAGAGGGTCATTCTGAGGCAATAATGACTGGTCGAGGAAATCTGACTTGTTCCTTGCATTATAGTATGCCAGCAAACCGATCCCTACAAGAAGCATAATGACACTGAAACCTGTCCATAGAATAATCCCGGCTGATGGGATGTTGCCAATTACCTTGTCCGGAGGCCAGTTGTTTGTATATGTTATATCAGAGCCCGGACGGTTTGTTGTACAAGCCCATGCAGCCCAGAAGAAAAATGCATTCATGTCTTGCATCCTTGTCAGATCTTTGATCGAATTAGCGGGTAACGCATAGGCTGTTCTCTCTTTTTCCAGAACCGGGTCATCCATGAACAATCCCTTGTAGTGACTGTTGTTGTTCGCGATGGCTTCAGCCCTCTCATCTGATACAGTTAGAATGCCTGTTGAGCTGTTGTATGTGTTTGCACGTGAAGTTTTCTGAAGCCTTGTCTCAAGCATTGCCTGCTGCTCCTTGCCAAGATTGTCATAAGCAGAACCAAACTCTTTTTGTGACCATTTATTGAGTAAAAAAGTATACTCCCTGTGCTGCCAGTCGGCCGACCAGTCCGGAGCTACATAGGCACCATGACCCCAGACTGTTCCAATCTCCTGTCCGCCGATGGACTGCCAGACATTCTGGCCGTCTTTTATCTCCTGAGATGTAAAGAGTACTGTCCCGCTTTCAGAAACGACAGTTTTGGGAATGGGTGGTTTTTTTTGGTAAATCTCGTGTCCGAAAAATCCAAGGACTGAAAAACAAACAATTGTAATACATGCAAAAATTACCCATAGCGTTCTCGTTTTCATAGCGTTAGTTATATAAGGTTAAACACTTTAAAGTTCAGGCCTCGTATCAAACTTTTATGCAATTCTCAGTTTTCAGGTTATTATCAGTTCCGCAATTAAAAACAAATTCCCTGTTGAAATGTTCAGGTTATGATTATGTTCAATAAAATGCAAATTAAACAAAACTTTAATTGTCGGGTTTTACAAATGTGATAATACCTATATTTGAATTATTTGATATATTAGTTAACTTTAAATCCGGTTGAGTGATCAATTAATCCCTTCTTGAACACTAAATATTTAGAATGACGCTTCAGGAAATAAAATTCTGGCCATTTCTTATCTATGCTTTCCTCGTGGTTCTTGTTGTCGGAATAATGCTCGGACTTTCCCATATCCTCGGTGAAAGACATACGGAAAAGCGCACAAACGAACCATTTGAATCAGGTATACCACCAACCGGCAACGCAAGGTTGCGATTTTCATCACATTTTTATCTCATTGCCATATTTTTTGTAATCTTCGATCTTGACGCTGTATTTATTATGGTTTGGGCCATTTCATTCCGCGAGCTAGGAATTGCCGGTTATATTGGTATTTCAGTCTTTATTGGAATTCTGATCGTAGTGCTGATTTACGAGATAGGGATCAAAGCCCTGGATTTCGGGCCTAAGGGGAAATTAATCCTTAAAAATAAGAACAAACAGCTAAAATGAACTGGAAATTTGTCAGACCATCAGAGAATTCGGACGGCACCGAATCAATTCTCCTCACAAGGCTTGAAGATCTCATTGCCTGGGGCCGGAAAAATTCAATTTGGCCTTTCAATTTTGGTCTTTCATGCTGCTTCGTTGAAATGGCAACTTCACTGACAAGCCGTTATGATATTGCCCGGTTTGGAGGGGAGGTGATACGCGGCACTCCTCGCGAAGCTGATATGATCGTCATTGCCGGTACGGTCTTCATTAAAATGGTTCCAATAATAAAGCGGCTCTATGAACAGATGATGGAACCGCGATGGGTCATATCCATGGGTTCATGTGCAAACTCCGGGGGCATGTACGACATTTACAGCGTGGTTCAGGGTGTCGATAAATTCATGCCCGTTGATGTTTACGTTTCAGGATGCCCCCCGCGCCCTGATGCTTTCCTTGAAGGATTGCTGCTGCTTCGCGATTCGGTCGGTAAGGAAAAGCGTCCCCTTAGCTGGGTTATGGGACCACAGGGTGTTTCACGGCCGGAAAAGATATCCGTAAGGGACCTGAAAAACGAAGAACGGATCAAAATGGGAAGAATAAAAACTATGGATGAGATATAAAAAATGCTTTTGATTAAGCATCTTTAATAAACAGATTTATGCCAGAGGATCTGTCACTGTTTTCTGCAATAAAAGAAAGATATGATGAGAAGGTAATCCTTGCCAGACAGGATACTTTTGATAATATACTGACTGTATGGGTACGGGGAGAAAGTATTGCAGAACTCTTAAAGTTCCTTAAAAATGAAATAAACAGGCCCTTCAGGATGCTATACGACCTGACAGCCATTGACGAAAGAAGAAGGACAAAAAAGCCTGACCAGCCTGAAAGTGATTTTACAGTTGTTTATTACCTGACCTCTTTTGAGAGGAACACAGATATCCGTATCAAGATCCCGTTGAAAGGTGAATTTCCTTCTGTCCTGAGTGTTACGAATATCTGGCCATCGGCAAACTGGTATGAAAGGGAGGTATTTGATATGTTCGGCATCAAATTTACAGGACATCCCGATCTTCGCCGCATTCTTATGCCCAAATCATGGAAAGGTTATCCCCTGAGAAAGGAATATCCGGCAAGGGCTACCGAAATGGGTCCCTTTGTCCTTGAAGAACAGATGAGGGAAATTGAGGATAGCGATCTCAAGTTCAATCCTGAGGAATGGGGACTTCAATACCAGTCAGAGGATACTGATTTTATGTTCCTTAATGTGGGGCCCCAGCATCCTGGTACTCATGGACTGCTGAGGCTTATACTTCAGCTTGACGGTGAGGATATCGTGGAGATCGTGCCAGATATCGGCTTTCACCACCGCGGAGCTGAGAAAATGGGAGAGAGGCAGTCGTGGCATACATTTATACCGTATACCGACCGTATTGATTATCTCGGAGGTGTAATAAACAACCTGGCGTATGTGATATCAGTTGAACAGATCGCCGGTATCAAAGTGCCTGACAGGGCAAATGTGATCAGAGTGATGATGACTGAAATCTTCCGTATTGCCAGCCACCTGGTTTGGCTTGGAACATATGCCCAGGATCTCGGTCAGATGTCACCTGTATTTTTCGCATTCAACGACAGGGAAAGGATTTTTGATATAGTACAGGCAATTACCGGGGGACGGATGCATCCTTCCTGGTTCAGGATTGGGGGTGTCGCACATGACCTTCCGCAGGGCTGGAACAAGCTGATTCAGAACTTTGTTGACTATTTCCCGAAAAGACTGGTAGAATTTGAAAAAGTAGTAATCAGAAACAGGATATTTAAAGCAAGAACTATCGGAATTGGTGCATATACTGCTGATGAAGCCATTGAATGGGGAGTTACCGGACCAGCGTTGCGATGCACCGGCGTGGAATGGGATTATCGCAAGAAACGACCATATTCAGGTTATGAGAACTTTGAATTTGATATCCCTGTCGGCAGGAATGGTGATTGTTTCGATCGGTCGCTTGTCAGGATGGAAGAAATGCGTCAGAGTTTAAGGATAATCCAGCAGTGCATAAATAATATGCCGGAGGGTCCCTATAAATCGAGCCATCCTCTGACTACTCCGCCTCTCAAGGAAAAAACAATGCAGGACATCGAGACTCTGATAACCCATTTCCTTGGAGTTACCTGGGGTCCCATCATACCGGAAGGTGAAGCTATGATACCGGTTGAAGCATCAAAAGGAAGCAACGGATATTACCTTGTGAGTGACGGAGGTACCTCCTCGTACCGATCCAGGATCAGGACACCGTCCTTTCCGCATATCCAGATGGTGCCTCTTATAGCGAAGGGTTACACTATTCCTGACCTTCTGTCAATTCTGGGCGCTCTCGATTTTGTGCTCGCAGATCTCGACAGGTAAATAATACTGTTTAACTATATAAATTTCAATGAAATATAAATGTTGAGCAACGAGGAAAACAAAGAGATTGATGAAGAAATAAAACTGTATCCTTATCAGGGAGCTGCCTGCATTGATGCTTTGAAAATTGTTCAGCAACACAGGGGATGGATCTCAGATGAAGCAATAAATGATATTGCTTCAAAGCTTGGATTATCCCCCGACGAAGTTGATGGGGTTGCTACCTTCTATACAAGGATATACCGCAAACCTGTTGGAAAGAATATCATTCTCATTTGCGACGGTATTAGCTGCCTGGTGATGGGCTATGAATCATTGTACGGGTATATTTCAAAGAAACTATCAATTGAATTCGGAGAGACTTCCGGCGACGGGCGATTCACATTGCTGCCAGTTTCCTGCCTGGGTGACTGCGATCATGCTCCTGCCATGATGATAAATGATGACCATTATAATAACCTGACTTTTGAAAAGATAGATGAGATACTGGGAAAATATCGGTAGCTGACCATGGAAACTCCTTTGACACAACATATTAAACCCGCGAAACTGCCACCCGGAATTAGTGAATTTATTAAAACCGGTGGATATAATGGAGTTAAAAAAGCTCTTAATAGCATGGCACCTGATGAAATCATTGCCCTGGTTAAGTCTTCCGGACTGACCGGGAGGGGCGGGGCTGGATTCCCAACCGGGCTGAAGTGGAGTTTTGTACCAAAGGAGACAAATAATAGCGGGTTAAAATATCTGGTCTGCAATGCTGACGAAATGGAACCCGCCGCCTTTAAAGACCGGTATCTTCTTGAAGGCAATCCACATCAGCTGATTGCAGGTATGATAATCACATCATACGCTATCGGTGCACAAAAGGCTTATATATTCATACGCTGGGCATATAAGAAAGCTGAAATTCTTGTCCGCAAAGCAATAGCTGAAGCTTATGATGCCGGATACCTTGGGAAAAACATCCTCGGATCAGGATACAACCTGGACCTTTACGTGCACAGCAGCGCCGGAAGGTATATCTGCGGCGAAGAAACTGCGCTTTTGAATTCCCTCGAAGGGAAAAGAGGCATTCCCAGAACTAAACCTCCATTCCCGGCAGTTAGTGGATTATTCGGTCGACCGACAGTTGTTAACAATGTTGAAACACTCTGCTGGATCTCACATATTGTTGAAAAGGGGATTGACTGGTTTTTGAAACTCAGCCTTACAAATGAAGGAGGAACCAAATTGTATGGGGTAAGCGGACATGTAAAAAAACCAGGTATCTGGGAACTGCCAATGGGTACTCCAATGAGGGAAATCATCTATGATTACGCTGGTGGAATGCAGGAGGGATATAAGCTGAGGGGCATCATTCCAGGGGGAGCTTCGACCGACTTTATGACCGGATCGCATCTTGATACAAAAATGGATTTTGCATCTGTAAGGGAAACCGGCAGCAGGCTGGGAACAGGGACAATGGTGATACTCGATGACAAAACCTGCCCGGTCGCTTTCATTCATAATATGATAAAATTCTTTGCGGAAGAAAGCTGTGGCTGGTGTACACCCTGCCGGGAAGGCCTCCCCTGGGTACAAAAGATTCTTGCCTCTTTTGAGAAAGGCGCTGCAAAAACCTCAGATATGGATATTCTTGAATTTCACACGCTCTATATGGGTCCTGGCAATACATTCTGCGCACATGCTCCCGGGGCCGTTGAACCCCTGCAAAGCGGCCTTAAGTATTTCCGTGAGGATTTTTTACAACACATTACAGACAAAAAGTGTCCCTGGAGGTAACTATGGTTAAGATCAAGATAGATGAAACTTTAT
>Ga0153915_10003046_pt1 | contig 15309 bp, 16 predicted proteins | sample Opewatmetagenome_2_FD_107003 | JGI IMG/M metagenome (GOLD analysis project Ga0153915, IMG submission 107003) | Freshwater wetland microbial communities from Ohio, USA - Open water 3 Core 3 Depth 3 metaG | ecosystem: Environmental > Aquatic > Freshwater > Wetlands | place: USA: Ohio, Lake Erie...
CGTGTCGGCGCTGGGTCGCCGTCGCCCGGTCGTGAGGATCTCGGACGCCTCGGGTACGGCATCCATTTTCGCCTGACCGCGCCCGCGGACATCGATCGTCGCCTGGCCGCTTTCGTCCGCGAGGCGTACGGAGCCGCGGTCGCCGCGCAACGCTGAACCGCTGAGGAGAGCCATGATGCGACCCATACTCTGCCTAGGCATGGCGCTGATCGGATTGTCCGGCTGCATGCGCGACCAGCAGGCCCGCTTCGCGCACATGGTCGACTCGCTGCAACGCGCCGGCGCGGCTCGCGCCGGCGGCGGCGGCGACCCCTGCACCCTGCTGACTCGCGGCGAAGCCGAGCAGGTGCTCGGCGCGTTGCGGCACGATCCCTATCGCAGCGACGGCAGCGGGGCGCCCGCGCCCGATGGCAGCACCTGCCGCTACGAAACCCAGACCGGCCGTCACCTCAGCATGGAGGTCAGCTGGGACGGCGCACGGATTGGCATGCGCGCGATCGGCCTCGGCGCCCAGATCGCGAGCCCGGTGTTCGGCTCCGACAGCGCGCAGCTCGGGGCAGTCCGGGGCCACTGGGACGAGGTCCACCTCATCCCGGGACACCTCATGGCCCGCAAGGGTGACGCCATGGTGGACATGGACTACATGGGCAGCCGGGCCGGACTCCCCGGTGCCGCCCGGCTCGCCGATCTCGCGCTGGACCGGATCGGCTCACCGCTCCCATACGACGGCGCGGCCGCGGCCCGGACGGCGCCGGGACCGCTCGTCACCCCACGGGACCCCTGCACGCTGCTTGCCCGCGGCGACGTCGAAGCCATCGTGGGCAAGCTCGCCAGCGACCCCGCGCCCGACCCCGACCAGAGCGGCTGCACCTACACCCTTGCGGCCACCCGCGGCCTCGGTGGCCAGGAGGTGCACCTGGCGGTGCAGTGGCGCGACGGGTTCGCCGCCCTGGAGTCTGCCCGCTCGACCGCCGCGCTGGTGCAGCAGCATGTCGGCGTCAACGTCCCGGCCGGCGCCGCCGCCGATTCTCAATTCGGCAGGTTCATGGGGCAGGTGCAAGGAGCGCTCCGATCACAAGGCATCGGCACCCAGATGAGCGAGACCGGCGTGGCGACCGATACCGCCGTGGCCGGCCCATGGGACGAGGCGTCGCTCGTGGCCGGCGTGGGCTTCAGCGCGGTCAAGGAAGATGTGCTCCTGTCGCTCGACCTGCGGACCATCCCCTACGACCAGGCGAAGGCGCTGATCGCCAAAGCAATACAGCGGCTGTAGGGCGACGGCTGTGGACCGGGACCGGGAGCTGCTGCGGCATTTCCTCGCCGCCATCGCCTATCGCACGCAGAAAGCGCTGCGCGACGCGCCCTCGCACTTCCCGGAGTTCGCCGCCGGGCACCAGGTGCGCACCCCCGTCCAGATCCTGCGGCACATGACGAGCCTCATGGGATACGTGCGCACGTTCTTCGTCGGGGATACCTATCCGGTCAAGCCGGACCCCTTGCCCACCTTCAAGGACGAGGTGGGGCGGTTCCACGAGATGATCCAGACGGTCGGAGAGCTGCTCGACGCCGGACGGCCACTGCGAGACATCTCCACCGAGCAACTGTTGCAGGGGCCGTTCGCCGACGTCATGACCCACGTCGGCCAGCTGGCGCTGCTGCGGCGCCTGGCCGACGCCCCGGTCGCGCCCGAGAACTTCATCTACGCCGACATCCAGGGCGACCGCCTCGGCCCCGAACAGCCGATGCCGGCCCGCCCGGACCCGCACTGGCCGGAGCAGCCCGCCTAGTTGTCGAATTGGCTCACCTCCGAACGACTATCTGACGTCCACGGCTGGTTCACCACGATTCGGAGGACCCCATGAAGTACCTGTGCCTCATCTACAGCGACGAGCGGCAGTGGCCCAAGCTGCCTCAGGCCGATGCGAACAGCATGACCGCCGAATACTTCGCCTTCACCGACGCCATCAAGCGCAGCGGCCACTTCCTCGGGGGTGACGGCCTGCAGCCCACCACCACCGCCACCACGGTCCGCGTCCGCAACGGCAAGGTGACGACCACTGATGGCCCGTTCGCCGAGACGAAGGAACAGTTGGGCGGCTTCTACCTGGTCGAGGCCAAGGACCTGAACGACGCGATCCAGGTGGCGTCCCGGATTCCCGGCGCGCGCTTCGGCAGCATCGAGGTCCGCCCCATCATGACCTTCGAACAGCGCTAGGAGACGGCCATGCGATACCTGTGCCTGATCTACGACGAAGAGAAGAAGATGGCCGCCATGGCCAAGCCGGAGTCCGATGCCTTCATGGGCGAGTATTTCGCGTTCACCGAAGGGATCAGGAAGAGCGGCCACTTCCTGGCCGGGGAAGCGCTGCAGCCGGTCCACACCGCGACGACCGTGCGCGTGCGGAACGGGAAACTGTCCACGACCGACGGGCCGTTCGCCGAGACGAAGGAGCAGCTGGGGGGATTCTACCTCATCAACGCCAAGGACCTGAACGATGCCGTTCAGGTGGCCGCGAAGATCCCGTCGGCTCGGTTCGGTAGCGTGGAAGTCCGGCCGATCATGGAATACGACCAGGCCTGACCGGGGCAGCGTGAGCGAGGACGCGGCCGGCCGGGTGCGGGCGATGGTGGACACCGTCTACCGCTCCGAGTCGCGCCGCGTCCTCGCGACCTTGATCCGCCTGCTCGGCGACTTCGACCTGGCCGAGGAGGCGCTGCACGACGCCTTCACCGCGGCGCTGGAGCGCTGGCCGCGCGACGGCGTCCCTGCCAATCCGCGGACCTGGCTCGTGTCGGCGGGGCGCTTCAAGGCGATCGACGGGTTGCGGCGCCGCGCCCGGTTCGATGCCTCGTTGCGCGAGATCGCCGACCAGCTGGAAGCCGACGGGAGCGGGCCCGAGCTCGACGACGCGGGCGTCGCGGACGACCGGCTGCGCCTGATCTTCACGTGCTGCCACCCCGCCCTGCCACCCGACGCCCAGGTGGCGCTCACCCTGCGGGAGGTCTGCGGCCTGACGACCGAAGAAATCGCGCGTGCCTACTTGACCACCCCCTCCACGGTGGCCCAGCGGATCGTGCGCGCCAAGGCCAAGATCCGCGATGCCCGGATCCCCTATCAACTACCGTCCGTGGCCGAGCTGCCGCAGCGTCTCGATGCCGTGCTGCATGTGATTTACCTGGTGTTCAACGAGGGGTACTCGGCGTCGTCGGGAGACTCGCTCGTGCGGGTCGATCTCTCGACCGAGGCGATCCGGCTGGGCCGGTTGCTGGTCGAGCTGCTGCCCGAGCCCGAGGCCACCGGACTGCTCGCGCTGATGCTGCTCCACGAATCCCGGCGCGCGGCGCGCACCGGTCCGGCGGGCGAGCTCGTCCTGTTGGACGACCAGGATCGGAGCCGCTGGAATCAGGAGCAGATCGCCGAGGGGCAGATGCTCGTGGAACGGGCCCTGGCGTCGCGCCGCTTCGGACCCTACACCCTCCAGGCGGCGATCGCGGCGGTGCACGCCGAGGCGGCGAGTGCCGCAGCCACCGATTGGGCCCAGATCGTTGGACTGTACGACGTGTTGTTGCGCGCCGATCCCTCGCCGGTGGTCGAGCTGAACCGCGCCGCCGCGGTCGCGCTGCGCGACGGCCCGGCGGCGGGGCTCGCCCTCGTCGAGGCCATATTGGCTCGAGGCGACCTCGCCGACTATCACCTGGCGCATTCCGCGCGGGCCGACTTGTGCCGGCGGCTGGGGCGGACCGCGGATGCGCGGGCGTCCTACGAGCGGGCCCTCGCCCTGACGCGCCAGGAGCCAGAGCGCCGCTTCCTCGAGCGGCGCCTCGCCGAGCTGGGCTCTTGACAATACGATTGCCTAATGGCATAGATTATCTATCCCTTAGACGGTCTATAGCCAGTGACCCTGCCTTCCGCCCGACGCGACCTGCTCCCCGGCACGCTCGACATGCTCGTGCTGAAGTCCCTCACCGTCTCCCCGATGCACGGCTACGGCATCGCGCAGCACCTCCAGCGGCTGTCGCAGGACGTGCTGCAGGTGGAGGAAGGCTCGCTCTATCCCTCCTTGCACCGCATGTGTCAGCGGGGCTGGATCGCGGCCGAATGGCGGCGCACCCCCAATAACCAGCGCGCGCGCTACTACACCATCACCTCCGCCGGGCGCAAGCAACTCGGCACCCAGGAGACCGGCTTCGCGGACCTCATGGCGGCGATCGCCCGGGTGATGAAGCCGGCATGATCGGGACGCTCTGGCGCCGGCTGCGCGACCGCCTGCGCCGCGACCAGCTCACCGATGAGCTCGGCGAGGAGCTGCGCTTTCACGAGACCCTGCTCGCCCGGGACCGCCGCGCCGAGGGGATGGATCCGGAGGAGGCGGCCTGGGCCGCCCGCCGGCAGCTGGGCAACCGGACCGCCATCACCGAGGAGACCCGCTCGCTGTGGAGCCTGCGCTGGCTCGACGACGCGGCCCAGGACGTCCGTCTCGCGGCACGCTCGCTGCGCCACACGCCGGTGTTCACCGCCGTCGCGGTGCTCACGCTCGCACTGGGGGTCGGCGCCAACTCCGCGATGTTCAGCGTCATCCGCGGTGCCCTGTTGCGACCGCTCCCGTTCCGGGATCCCGGGAGCCTGCTGCTTCTCTCCTACCAGCAGCGGAGCATGGCGCCCTGGGGCTTCCCCGCCATGCTCGACCGGCACTTTGACGAGGTCCGACGGGGAGCGCGTTCCTTCGAGGCGATCGCGACTTTCGCGACGCGCCTGGCCACGCTGACCCGAGCCGGGGATCCGGCGCGCCTCGACGTCGTCGGCGTGAGCCCCGAGTTCTTCTCCGTCCTCGGTGTCCGGCCCGGGCTGGGCCGACTGTTCGATTCGACCGAGGTCCAGGGCGCGGGGGCCCCGGTGGCCATCCTGAGTGACGCACTCTGGCGGCTTCGCTTCGGAGCGGACAGCGCTGTGCTCGGACACACCGCGACACTGGACGGCACGCCCTTTACGATCGTCGGGGTGATGCCGGCGCGATTCGCATTCCCGCCCGACGCCCAGCTGTGGGTCCCGGCGGACATGCGCCTCAATCCGAATCTCATCATGATGCGGCCGGTCATGGGTCGGTTGCGCTCTGGGGTCACAGAGGCACAGGCGCTGGCGGAATTCGAGGCGGTGTCGCGCCGCTTCGAGCTCGTTCCCGACGAGCACCGGGAGAACATGACGGCCCGCCTCTATCCGCTCGACTCCTTCCTGGTCGGCACCGCCCGCCGCTCCCTGCTGATGCTGGCCGGCGCCGTGGCGTTCGTCCTGCTCATCGCCTGCGCCAACGTGGCGAATCTGCTGCTGATGCGCGGGGCGGCCCGCCGCCAGGACGTGGCGATCCGTGCCGCGCTCGGGGCCGGGCGCGGCCGGCTCGTGCGCCAGCTGCTCACCGAGAGCACCGTGTTGTTCCTGGCCGGCGCCGCCGTGGGCGTCCCGCTGGCGTTCGCGGGGATGCGCGGTCTGCTCGCCCTCGCCCCGGCCGGCACCATCCCGCGCACGCAAGACATCCGTATGGATGCCGGCGTGCTGTTCTTCACGTTCGGCGTCGCGCTCATCACGGGATTGACGTTCGGTCTCGCTCCCGCATTGGCGGTCACGGGACAGGGATCGACCGCTTCGCCGGGGCATGGCGCGCGCACTACCGTCAGCCGCAGCCGGCTGCGCGCCGGTCTCGTCGTGGCGGAGGTCGCGCTCGCCCTGATGCTGCTCACCGGCGCCGGGCTCATGCTGCGCAGCTTCCAGCGGCTGCGAGCGATCGACCTCGGCTTCCACCCCGAGCACGTCATGTCGGTGACCGTGGACCTGCCCAATACGAAATACCGCGATGCGGCGGCGATGCAGGACTTCCACGACCGCACCCTGGCGGCCCTGGGCCGCGTGCCGGCGACCGCGGCGGCTGGAGCCGTCAACTGGCGTCCCCTTGGCGAGGCCCAGATCGAAGGGACATTCACGGTCGAGGGACAGGCCCCGCCCGAGTTCTGGGTCTCCAAGCCGGCCGTGAGTCCCGACTATTTCCGCGCGATGGGCATCGGGCTGTTGCGCGGGCGCCCGTTCTCCGAGCAGGACGATGCCCGGGCGCCCGGCGTCGCGATCGTGAGCCGCTCCGTCGCGCAGCGTCTCTGGCCGGGTGCCGACCCGTTGGGACGGCGCATTTCCATGGAGGATCATCCCCAGGCTTCGGACTGGCTCACCGTGATCGGCGTGGTCGAGGACGTGCGCCAGGAACGGCTCACCCAGGGCCCGGTGTCCGCGATCTACCAGCCCTACCGTCAGGTCGGGGGGACCTACTCCCTCAGCCACATGAGTTTCGTGGCCCGGACCGATGCCGCCCCCCGAGCGTACGCGACCGCGATGCGCGCCGCCCTTCGGGACATCGATCCCGACCTGCCCGCCCAGGCGCTGGCGCCCCTCGAGGAGCTGGTCGCCGTGCAGCGACTCGCGCCACTGTTTCAGGCCCGCCTCCTCGCGGCGTTTTCCCTGCTCGCCCTGGTGCTCGCGGCGGTCGGCATCTACGGCCTGCTGGCCTACACGGTGGTCGAGCGCACCCACGAGATCGGCATCCGCATGGCCCTCGGCGCGGCGACCGGTCGCGTCGTGCGCTTGATCCTGGCCCGGACCCTGCTCCTCGCCGCGATCGGGGTCGTACTAGGGGCCGGGGGCGCCCTCGCCGTGACCCGGGTCCTGTCGACGTTCCTGTTCGATACCAGTCCCACCGACCCGGTCACGCTCTGCACGGTGTCGGCGTTACTCCTGCTGGTCGCGCTCGTCGCCGGGCTGGTGCCGGCGCGGCGGGCGACCCGCGTGGATCCTGTGCTGGCGCTGCGCGAGGGGTAGCCTTGTCAGTCGCCGTCTGACAATGCATTTTCTTGCGCTATCCTCCAACGGTAGAGCCCGACATGAAACGCACCAAGCGTCGCCCGGTGCGGCGGCCCGGCATCAGCCGGATCGATCAGCCCTCCACCCGCACGTACGGGTGGTTCGTCCGCGCCGGTTTTTACCGGCGGCGGGACGGCGCGTACGTCCCGCGGCACACACGGTTCTTCGCGGATCTCACCTTCGGCGGCAAGCGGCGCGCGCTCCATGCCGCACAGGGATATCTGGCCTCGCTGCCGCCCAAGCACTTGCCCCGGGCGTTGCGCCACGCCGCCTAGACACGCCGAGCGTCACCGCTCCGAACGCATCGGCTGGCTGCGCGCCGCCGTTCTGGGCGCCAACGACGGCATCGTCTCGACGGCGAGTCTGATCATCGGGGTCGCCGCGGCCGAGGCCACTGCGCACCAGATCCTGGTGGCCGGCGTCGCGGGGCTCGTGGCGGGCGCCATGTCCATGGCGGCGGGCGAGTTTGTTTCCGTCAGCTCGCAGGCCGACACCGAGAGCGCCGACCTCGCCCGGGAGCGCCACGAGCTCGACACCACCCCGGCCTCCGAGCGCGCGGAGCTGACCGCGATCTACGTGACCCGCGGCCTGTCCCGGCCGCTCGCCGAGCAGGTGGCGGACCAGCTGATGGCGCACGACGCGCTCGGAGCGCACGCGCGCGACGAGCTCGGCATCGTGGAGATGCACCGGGCGCGGCCGATTCAGGCGGCGCTGGCATCCGCCGCCACGTTCTCCGTCGGCGCCTTCCTCCCGTTGATCACGACCGTGATCGCTCCTCAGGGCACGATACTCCCGATCGTCGGTGGCGCCTCCCTGCTGTCCCTCGCCGGCCTCGGCGCGCTCGCCGCTCGGACCGGCGGCGCCCCCGTAGGAAAGGCCACCCTCCGCGTCACATTCTGGGGCGTCCTCGCAATGGCCCTCACCGCCGGCGCGGGCGCGCTGTTCGGAGCGGGAGGGTGAGCTAGGCGACTCTGGCCGTTCGGGTCCGTGACTGGATCACCCGAGCGATCCGCTCCGCATCCCGCCCGACGCCGTTCACCGTATCCGACGTCAATGCGTAGAGGTAGCGCAGGCCGACGAAGTACAGTCCCGGCTCGTTCACCGCGACCCCGCGCTCGTGCAGCGGCTCCCCGTCCGACCCGAAGACCGGGAGATGGATCCACGAGAAGCCAGGCTCGAATCCGGTGCACCAGATCACATTCGCCACATCGAGCACCGCATCATCGGCGAGCAGCGGCCGCCCGTCGCTCACGCCCACGACCCGGGGCACCCGGGTGATGCCGGCCGCCGTCAAATCCTCCGGCTTCACACGGATCAGGGGCGCGGCACGACGCAGCAGCGTGGGGCGCAGCTTGCGGCCGAGCGGCGTTCCCATCGTCAGGACCCGGTGACCGACGAACCGCACCATCCGGACGAGGAGATGCCGCGCCACGAGCCCTTCGATACGGAACGGGATGTGGCCGCTCTCCTTGCCCGACAGCCAGGTCGGATGGGTACGCGCGACCTCGAGAGCGATGTCGGCTCCCGAATTCCCCACACCGACCACCAGCACGCCGCCGGGTTGCAGCTGCGACGGGTTGCGGTAGTCGCGCGAATGGAGCTGGACGATGCGCGAGTCGAGCTCCCGGGCGAACGGCGGCACGCGCGGGACCTGGTAGTTCGCCATAGCGACGACCACCTGATCCGCCTCGAAGCGGCGGTCACCCGCCGTCACCACGAACCGATCACCCTGCCGGGACAGCCCGTCGACCCGGACCCCCGGGCGCACGGGAAGATCGAAGCGCTTCGCGTACGCCTCGAGGTAGTCCGCCATCTGGTTCTTCGTGATGAAGGCATCCCCGCGGGCGGGGTATGCCCAGCCGGGGAGACCGTCGTAGCGCGCCGGGGTGAACAAGCGGAGAGAATCCCACCGGGCGCGCCAGGCGTCGCCGATGCGCTCGTGTGCGTCGAGAATGAGAAACGGAAGTCCGCGCCGGGCGAGGTGGTACCCCACGGAGAGGCCCGCCTGTCCGCCGCCGATCACGATCGTCTGCGTACTCATCGTTCACCTCGGTGCCGTTGATAGTCGCCAGGACCAGCCACGGCCACAGGATAGCGGTGTACTCAGGCGGCCCGCATCGACTGAAGTACCCAGCCGATGCGGGAAGTGGCATGGGTAGTTCTATGTAGGTCGGGCCCGGACCAGGTCATGCTGGTAGGCATAGGCCGTGGCCGCCGCCCGGGTGGCCAGACCGAGCTTGGTGAAGATGTTGCTCACGTGACGCGCCACGGTCTTCTCGCTGATGCCGAGCGCCGCGGCAATCGACCGGTTGGTCTTCCCCGATGCGACGAGCCCGAGCACTTCCAGCTCGCGTGCGGTCAGGCGGCCAGCCGCGGTAACGGCCGGCGGGGCCGGCCGGGCGAGGGCCGCGACGCGCTCGACGTCGGGTGCCGCGCCCAGTGCTTTGAACGCGAGCCGCGCGGCGTCCAGCTCCTGCATCGCCGCGTCCTCGTCTCCGAGTCCCCGGCACGCCAGAGCCACCAGCACACGGACCCGCGCCGTCTCGTAGGGCGCTTGCAGCTCGCGCCAGGCCGATTCCGCTCGCCGCAACGCGGCCAGCGCCTGTTGCCACTGACCCTCGGCGAGCAGCACCGATCCCGCGGCCTGGGCCGCCATGGCGCGCAGCAGCGGAGCGCCGAGACGCTCGGCGATCCCGGCGAGCTCGCCGGCCGCGGCGCGTGCCGCCGCGACATCGCCCGCGGCCAGCGCGATCTCGACGAGTGCCGCCAACACCCGCGGACGGCTGGCGCCGCGCGACTCCTCGGCCAGGCGCCGGATCGCCGCGTGGGCCTGGTCGAGCTGGCCCTGGGCCAGCCGCAGCAGCGCCAGGCCGGGCTCGAGCTTGCGTCCCGCCTCGCTCGCCTGCCGGTAGGCGGTCTCGGCCGCGGCGAACTCACCCCGCAGGCGATGCAGCTCCGCCAGGCGGTAAAAGGCCGAGCCCGCCGCCGGTTGGATCCTCGGTCGCGACAGCTGGGCGCACGCCCGCCCGGCTTCCTCGATCGCTTCGGGCCACGCACCGTGCAGCTGCATGATTTCGGCGCGCCGCACCAGGCATTCCCCACGGTGCGGCACCAGATCGGGTTGGGCCGCGCACCATTCGCTCAGCGCCGCCGTCCATTCCTGCGCGCGACGCAGGTCGAAGATCTCGTGACACCCCTCGATCACGCTGCAATACACACCCCCGGCGACTTTCGGCGAGACCTCGTCGGCGGTCACGGCGATCATCGCCTCGTCGAGCAGCGCCACCCCCCGCCCCGTCTCGCCGCTGCGAATCAGGGCCCGCCCCTGGCCGTTCACCGCGAGGGCCACGAGATCCCGGTCGCCGAACCGGGCGCCGATCGTGGCGGCCCGCACGAAGGCCTCGAGGGCGGTCGCGGCATCGCCCTCGTGGATGCTCCGGATGCCCGCCGGCACGAGCAGGTAGCCCTGCTCCACGCAATCGCGCCGGCCGTCGTCGAGCAAGCGACGCGCACGCGCCAGCCAGCCGCCGCCCTGGGCCTGGTCTCCTTTGTCGAGCAGCGCGAACCCCAGCCAGAACGCGCACCGGGCGGCGGCTTCGACCGCGCCCGCGCTCAGGTAGCCCTGATGAGCCCGCGTCAGCAGCTCGGCGCTCTCGCTGTCCTTTCCGAGGAGGTGCGCCGCGGCTGCGAGCGACTCCACATCGGACGGCTCGAGCGGTGTGGCACGGTCGGCGGCCGAGAGCTCGGCGAACGCCTCCCCCCACGCCCGCCGCCGCAGCGCGTCGCGACCGCGCGCCAGCGTTTCGCTCCGGGTCATGCCGGGATCGCCCGCGCCCAGCGCTGGAACACGCGATCGAGCGCCTCGGCGCTCAACCGGCTGCCGCTGGTGAGCCACCAGGTGACGAGGCCGCGGAACGCCCCGACGACGCCCGATACCTCGGCCTCGCGGGTCGGCTCACGCGACGGCGCCATGCGCTCGAGCTCGGCCCGTACGACGTCCGCCAGAATGGTGGTGATGGTGCGCTCGACGGCGCCGTGCGCGGTGCCGCCCAGTGTCGCCAACGCGAAGCGTCTTTGCGAGCCGATGTGGCGCAGCAGCGGAAGGCTGAAACGGAACCCCGCTGCGTCGTCGGCCGGCGCACGCGCGGCCAGGGTCCGCAGGGCGACCGCGAAGCCGTCGAACAACAGCTCTTCCTTCGAGGTGAAGTGCGAGTAGAAGGTCGATCGTCCGACGTCGGCCTTCTCGGTGATGTCCTCGATCGTGATGTCCTCGTAGCTGCGCTCCTCGATCAATTGCAGGAGTGCTTCCTTCAGGCGACGACGTGTCCGCCGCACCCGCCGATCGGGGCGGTGCGGCCGGGCCGGTGGCGGTGCGTTCCTGGACAAGTGCCGACTCCGCGTCCAATTCGAGACCGATTGCAGGCCCGTGCTGGTTGACGGGCGCGGGTGAGTGCCTAGCGTGTACCGGACGCTAGTCCATTTCCGGAACAGAGTCCAGCAACCCGACGAGGCCCCGTGCACATCCACTTCGTATACCTCCTGGTCCTGCTGCTGCTGGCCGCCACCGTCCATGCCGCCGTGCTGCGGGAACGCACGGTGGGGCGTGTCGCGGAGCTCGTCCTGTTGTACTTGCTGGTGGGCTACTGCGGCGTGCCGATGCTCGCGGTGAGTATCTGGGTGCTGGTGAGCCCGGAGCGTGCGGCGGCGGGTTTCGGATTCAGCACCGCGGGACCGCTGCTCGACTTCTTCGGATGGGCCTATCTCGGGATGTCGCTGCTCTCGCTCTTGGCCCTGCGCTACCGGGGCGCCTTTCTCGTCGCGCCGGTCGTCGTCTGGGCCGTGTATCTCGGCGGCGCCACCCTCGTCCATCTGCAGGAGTCACAGGGACGCGCGCTGGAGATCGTCGCGAGTCATGGAGTGATCGCCGTGCTGCTCATCGGCGCCTTGATCGCGAGCGGCGCCTGGAGGGAACGGGGCTGATCACGCGGGAGCCGCCCGCGGCAAACGGGCGGCTCCGCGCGGTGGCGCTGACGCGCTCTATTGCCCGGGCTGGCGGGCCGTCGGCGGCAGAAGACCGTTGAGCCGGAGGTAATTCGCCATCTGGCTGTAGTGGTCCTCCCAATCTCCCGTCGCGATCAGGATCATCGTGGCACGCGAGACCTTGCTGCCGAAGAAGGGGAGCTGCTCCGCCAGGCCCGAGTCGTCGAGCTTGGCGAGGGCCGTCCCGCAGTAGTCGAACGTCTCCTTGAGACGGGCCACCAGCTGGTCCTTCGGCGCCGTTTCGGCGAGCGAATCCCGCTTGGGAGCCGTCGACCCGGAGAGGGCCGAGCAGAAGTAGTCGTTGCCCTCCGCCAGGTGCAGGGCGACGCCGGCCACGCTCATCTGCGCCGGGGTGGGCTTGTATCCGTACTTGTCGGCCGGCATCGTTTCGAACGCGGCCACGAGCTTCCGCGCCGAACGCGCTTCGTAGGTGCGGAACGCGTCCGCGATCGGGCTCGGCGCTCCCTGCGCCGCCAGCAGCGCGGGAACGACCGTCAGTACCAGGGCCACGGCACGAACATCAGGCTTCATGACCAACTCCGTTTGGGGTACGTTCATTCTGCCGCAGACGGAGGCCGCTGTCCAGTTCCCACCCCGGTTTCGTATGTTTGCCTGCGATGACCTCCCCGCCTCCCCGCCGCTCCCCACCCGTCTGGGCGTTCGTGTCGGCCGCCTGGCTGGGACCCGCGATCCTGGGGGGCTTCACGGCGTACATGCAGGCCCGCCTGGGGAAGTGGCAGGATTTCAGCTGGCGCTGGGTGGTGTGGGAAGGGGGCGACTGGCTCATCTATGCGCTGCTCACGCCCTTCGTGTTCATCTTCGCACGCCGTGTCCCGCTGGTCCGGGGGCGGCTGGCCAGGCGCGTTCCGGCTCACTTCCTGGCAGCCATCCTGTTGTGCGGCGCATGGGCCGGCCTGGGGACCCTGCTTCGCTGGGCGCTGTTCTCGCAGCAAGCCCAGCCGACGGCGCAGAGCGTGCTCAGCTGGTTCTTCACGAGCCTGCCGTTCGGCGTCGCCGTGTACTTCGCGGTGCTCGGCGTGGAGCACGCCGCGTTCTTCTTCCTCGAAGCCCGGACGCGCGAGACGCAGGCCGCCCGGCTTTCGGCGCAGCTCGCCGAAGCGCGGCTCGGGGCCCTGCGCATGCAGCTGCAGCCCCACTTTCTCTTCAACAGCCTGAACGCCATCACCGTCATCGTGCGCGACCAGGACACGGCGACCGCCACGCGCATGCTCGAGCAGCTGGGAGAGATGCTCCGCCGGGTGATGCGCGCCGATCGCCCGCAGGAAGTGCCGCTCGCCGAGGAGCTCGAGTTCGTGCGCCAGTATCTGTCGATCGAGCAGATCCGCTTTTCCGACCGGCTGCGGCCAGTGATCGCGGTCGCGCCGGGTCTCGAGCGGGCGGCGACCCCGGAGTTCCTGCTGCAGCCGCTGGTCGAAAACGCGGTGCGCCACGGACTCGCCAAACGGATGGCGGCCACGCTCGTGAAGATCGCAGCCCGCCGCGAGGGCGACGAGCTGGTCCTCACCGTCACCGACGACGGCCCGGGACCGGAGGCCGTACCGGAGCCACGCGAAGGTGTGGGATTGGCCAACACCCGCGAGCGTCTCGCCACGCTGTACGGTACCCGGGCGCGCCTCACGCTGGCCGCCACCCCGCAGGGCGGCGCGATGGCGGAAGTCCGGCTGCCCTACCGGGACCTGCCGCCCGGAGCGGAACCCGCCCGTGCCTGACATCCGGGCGCTGATCGTGGACGACGAGCCGCTGGCGCGCCGCGGCATTCGCCAGCTGCTCGCCCCCTACCCCGACATCGTCGTGGTCGGCGAGTGCCGGGATGGCCGAGAGGCGTTGCGCGCCCTCGCGGCGCTCGCCCCGGATCTCGTCTTCCTCGACATCCAGATGCCGGGGCTCGACGGCCTGGATGTGATCCGCATGCACGGCGTCGAGCGCATGCCCGCGGTCGTGTTCGTCACGGCCCACGACGAGTTCGCCGTGCGGGCGTTCGAAGCCCAGGCGCTGGACTACCTCGTCAAACCGCTTGTCGAAGCGCGCTTCCGGGCGACGATCGCCCGGGTGCGGGAGCGACTGCGCATCGCCGACGCCGTCGCCCTGGCGGCGCGTCTCAGCGCGCTGCTCGCGGACACGGGTGGAACGGCTTCCCCCGCACGCCTTCCCGCGGCACCCGGGGGCCCGCGCGGCGGCAGCCGCATCGCGGTCCCCACCGAGCGAGGCGAGCTGCTGCTCGACGCGGCCGAGGTCGTGTGGGTCGCGGCGCAGGACGACCAGTCCGTCGTGCACGCTGGTGTCAAGCAGTACCCGGTGCGCGAATCGCTCGCGGCACTGGAGGCGCGTCTCGACCCCGCGCAATTCGTCCGGGTCCATCGCTCGGCGATCGTACGGCTGGACCAAGTGCGCGAGCTGCGGCTGGGGGGGTCTGCCGGAGCGGAGGCGTCGGTCGTGCTGCGCGACGGCACGCGCGTCCCCGTGAGCCGGCGCCGCCTGGCACAGGTCAAGGCGTTGCTGTAGCCGTCCCACCGCTCGCCGGCCACCGGGCGGCAGACGCCGCCGGCGGCTTCAGCGCGGCCGTCCGCCCGCGCTCCGTTGACGACACCGCGATGCCCGCCGTACCGTGGATGCCGTGAGCACGACCTCGCCTGCAACCACGCGCCTCGCGTCCATCGACATCCTCCGGGGCGCCGTGATGGTACTGATGGCGATCGATCACATGCGGGTGTATTCGGGGCTGCCGGCCGGCGGCCCAACGGCCGGAATTTTCTTCACGCGGTGGGTGACGCACTTCTGCGCCCCCGGCTTCCTGTTCCTCGCCGGCACGAGCGCCTTCTTCTACGGCCGGGCACAGCGATCTCTCGCGTTACCTCCTCATCCGGGGCGCCTGGCTCGTGCTGCTCGAGCTGACCGTGATCCGGATCGCCTGGACCTTCAATTTCGACTTCGCCCACTATCTCATGGCCGGCGTGATCTGGGCGATCGGCTGGTGCATGATCCTGATGGCCGTCCTGGTCCGGCTCCCCGTCCCCGCGATCGGGGCGATCGGGGTCGCGATCATCGCGGGCCACAATCTCCTGGACCCCGTGTTGCGTGCCGCCCTCCCGACGCTGGGGGAGAACAGCCTCGCCGGCCTGTGGAAGATCTTGTACGTCGGGTTCTTCGCGGGTCCGATCGCGCTCGGCGCCGACGGCCCGCGACTCATCGTGCTGTATTCGATCGTTCCCTGGATCGGCGTCATGGCAGCGGGCTACGCGTTCGGCTCGATCCTCACCATGGAGCGCGCACGCCGGCGGCGCCTGTGCCTCACGATCGGCCTCTCCGCCACGGCGCTGTTCCTGGTGCTGCGGGGGTTCAATCTGTACGGC
>Ga0153915_10003047_pt1 | contig 15308 bp, 8 predicted proteins | sample Opewatmetagenome_2_FD_107003 | JGI IMG/M metagenome (GOLD analysis project Ga0153915, IMG submission 107003) | Freshwater wetland microbial communities from Ohio, USA - Open water 3 Core 3 Depth 3 metaG | ecosystem: Environmental > Aquatic > Freshwater > Wetlands | place: USA: Ohio, Lake Erie...
ATCTCTCCCCTTTTATATCGGTCGTTTCGGACATGAGCTGCGTCAATCCTCTAGCCCCTGCGTCAGAGACTGTTATCGTGGGTCCTTTGCCGGCAAATAATAGATCACATGAGGATTATCCCCAACCGTTTTTTTCGTATGGCAGACACTGCAATTTCTCAGCGCATATGGTACGCGTTGCAGCATGATGGGTTGGGAGTTGTCCGCCCATAGTTTCGAAGGCCACCATGCATGAGGACTGTTGTGGCATGCAACGCAGTAAACGGTGCTGCAGGACACATTGACATCTCCCTTGGTGTGTCGGTATAAGTTCTGTCCGGTCGAATAGTTGCTTCCATGGCACTGGTCACAACTAGGCTCTGTAACCCAGGGGTTTCTTGTGGGATCCCCCATGCCCTCTATTCCGCCGTGGCACAATCCGGTCTGGCAGGAAGGGTCCTTGCCCAGGTATCCCATTCCAGCAATGCCTGTTCTTAGACATTGGGTGGCCTCCCCTGGATGGCAAGAATAGCAGGTTGCATCTCCGGCTCGATCTACCCCGTTATGCCAGCCGTGCATGGAAAGTGAGACAGATTTGACACCGGCAAGACCGGGAGCACCTAAGGCATTGCTGGAGTGGCATTTGGCACAAAGCACGGGCTGCACGTCTACCAGCTTCTGGCCCGGAGTTCCATTGTAAAAATCATGGACCATAAGGATGTTCAGGTTGACATCCATGGTGCCTGTAAGACTTGTCATTTCATCTACCGGGAGATTCACTGTTCCATCCATCCCCTGCATATGGCACTGGGCGCAATTAATCTCGTCAGAAACTGGAAGGGTCACCTGAATCTTCTCCAGCAGCCTCCCACGGGAATCTTTCATTTTGATAATGGCAGTCTGATAAGGATTCCAGTTCATCTGGTCATCGTAAGGTAGGACCGGGATCCCCGTGGCTTCGAAGTGGTCTCCTACGGGCTTCATTTTGCCCGAGAGCCCGTTGCCGGTAAGGCCGATCCCCGGGCGGAGTTTTACTCCGAAGAGTTGATCCGCATAATCCCAAAAATCCGTCTTCCCAGCCGCGGTGGTATTGTTCAAGATCGAGTATTCAAGCGAGATCCCGGAAGTCACAACTTTGGGCGGGTCTCCTCTCTTAATCACCTGGGCCCACAAATTGTTAAAAGGGGGAAGGATAGCCAGCTGGCTATAGCTGGAATTGATGCAATGCATACCCAGGTCATTCCACCCGATCACGACATAGTCGTCTCTGTTCCCATGGCCGGAATTTCGTCCTCTTGGCCCATCTCCGAATCCCATTGGAAATTCGGCATTGGAAAAAGGCCTGAACCAGGATTCAGAGAAAGCCATCTGGCTACTCATTAACAGAATCGCAGCGAAACCCGCGAGAAAAATGGCGAGGATTATGGATGGTTTTCTTGATGCCGAAATCTTTCTGATGCGTTTTGAGAACCTTTCCATCTTGTACCTCCATGATGAGAGTGACACCTTACTCCTCGATGGTGAAAGAAGTGTCGCTCGTATCTGTATAGGTATCGTTTCTTATGCTCGTAATCCGGATTTTATAATCAGCTCCACCAGGAAGTCTTTTTGGAATAAACCAATCGAAGTGGCCCTTCCCATAGCTTCCTATCGGAACCTGCTTTGCAATTGTCCTGATAACCGCGTCTCCTTGGAGCAGTTCAATCTTTATGTAAGGGCCCGGTCTCCCGGTAAAGATCCATTTGATCATCTTATAGACACCTTTCCTCCAGGTTCCTTCCCCATTCGGGTAGGTCAGGGTTAGACTTGGACCGATGAAGGTTGCCGTCACATTCTTATCCATGCTCATGCTGACCATGCGTGGCGTTTCGACACCTGTACGACATCCCAAGGAGCTACACACCGTCCATCCCCCAAATCTTGATTCGGGATCGGCGAAGGCCTTCAAAATCGCCACTGCCCCAGGAGAATACAGCTGCGAGCAATCCAGACCACAGTCGATCGTTTTCAACAGGTTGACCACCCTTCCGGTTCCTGTTCCCATGATTGCAACGTCTAGCCTGTATTGCTCTAACCCGGTTCCAGTCAATGCAATATTCAGAGGATTCTCATCGGGATCATTCGTCGCAACGGAGAGGTTAGCGTTTTTCACTCCTCCTGATGTGGGTGAGAAGACGATCTCCAGGGTACAGACTTGAGAAGGAGCAAGGATTTGCCCGGAGCATTGATCTTTTTGTTTCAGGAACTCAGTAAAGTGGGTCCCTGCTACTGCGATGTCAAAGATGGATAGATCTTCGGTTCCTTCGTTCATCACGGTGAAGGTTTTGGGCGCTGAGAGACTACCTTCTTTTATTTTGCCGAAATTATAAGAGGAAGGATCAGCAAAGATATCAGGGAAAGGGCTGAGGAGTAGCTGATAGGCTGCAAGGGCATCCAGAAGCCCATATCCATAGCTGTTGTCAGGGCCAGGGCCTCCTAGGTCGAAGGCCGATTGCTTGAGGGCTGTTTCCAGGTCATCCACGGTCAGGCCGGGGAAGGCAGACAGCAGAACAGCCATGGCCCCTGCCACGTGAGGTGCAGCAATCGATGTTCCAGAGACGTAGGCATAAGAATCGGGAAAGACCCCTCCAAACGTCAGATCTGAGGTCCTGATATTCTCCCCTGGAGCAACGATCTCCGGATAGATCCTGCCGTCACATGCCGAAGGTCCCCTGCTGCTTGTCGAAGCAATGATCAAGGATTGGTTAACGGAAACGATAGAACCGATAGCGAAGCCCTCGGGGTTATTGGCAGGGCTGATGCTGGAAGCTCCTGGGCCTGAATTGCCTGCGGCGAACACGAGCGCCATTCCTGCAGCCTTCAGGGCCTGGAGGTCAGCCTGGAACTCAAGGGAGCACCCGTTGATATTATCGAGGCCCCAGGAGTTGTTTACCACATCAGGAGCATCGTCGGTGTCAGGGTTCCCGTCGGGGTCGAGGAGCCATTCGAAACCCTGGTGGATCGCACTCAGTGATGCCTCTCCTTGATCATTGAAGATCTTCACTGCAATCCATTGGGCACCGGGGGCTACTCCAATGGTTGTACCCCCGGCGTCACCTCCCACCAAAACCCCCATGACCTGGGTGCCGTGGCCATGGGCATCATAGGGAGAGTCGTGTTCCCCATGGGGATCATACCAGCTGTTCGTTCCCCCCCGCCATCTGGCCTGAAGGTCGGGATGGTCCACATCCACCCCTGTGTCCATAGTCGCGATCACTACTCCCTCCCCCGTATAGCCAAGATTCCAGAGCTCAGGGGCGCGGATAGTGTTGAGATTCCATTCTGGGACGGTGGAAATAGACAGGCCAACCTCAGGAGCCTGGATCGTCTCATCCAGCCTTATCTCTTCAACGCCTGGGAGATTGGCCAGCTCCTGGATCACACTGGCTGAAGCCGTGATAGCGATGCCGTTGATGAGCCACAGAGGCTTGATCTTTCTGGCTCTTCTCAACTCGAGAAAAGCTTTGACCGGCCGTTGCGTAAACGCGGCCTTTTCCTTTAAGGCTTTGATGATGGTGGACCGGAGGAGTTTCTTGTCCCCTCCTTTCATCTGACGTAGATCAGTCTTTTCGGAGAGGGTAACAATCACAGATATTTCATCTTGGTCTCGGAAAGATAAGAGAGTGGATTGAAGTTCAGAAGACAGGCGTGCGGCTTGAGAGGGCTGAACAACAAACAGAACGGGTAAGAAGGAAATAACAAGCAGGGCAATGAAATCTCGTCTTCTCATCCATAATTTTGTCATTATGTAATTTTCCCATGTTCGCTGCCTAGCGGCCCCGTTCCCTGCCGAGGGCGGGGCAGGCAGGCATTCTTCCACTATTCCACCATTTCTGTAATTACTCCACCACCAGATTCTCGGCTTTGAAATCGCCTACGACCACGCTGACTTTACTTCCGGACTTCACGTGCAGATTGATGTTTCGAAAGAGCATGTAATAGGTCCGATCAGTGATGGGTGGGTGGATGGACCGAAGGCTTCCGACTTTTGGCATGGTGGGGACAAACAACCTTTCACCGGTAGCCTGGTCCAGGAGGTAGGGTTTGATTCTCCCGTCAAATAAGAGAGCGGCCTTTTCGGCGTCCGTCACCCGGTAGCGAAAGTCGAGCATATAGCCGTTTGCAGATAACCGAATGCTCAAAACCTCCACGCCCCATTTTTCTTGAATCTGTACGGACTGGTCTTCAAGCAGCACAAGATCCCTTGCTTCCGCGCATGATTCATTTGAGGTCATTGCTTGGTTCACTGGTTTGGGAGTAGGCGTAGCACAACCGATGACCTGGGAAGTTATTATCATCAGGCCGACTAAGAGAGCAGGGAAAACTCCTTTGAAGGAGGTTTTCCCTGCTGATGGGTAGAATAGATTCTTCATTGGTTGTTACGGTACCGAAAGGGTAAATTTGCCTGAATTGACGTAGCCAATCAACATGCCCTTTGAATTGAAACCTGCCACCCGTACCATCGCATTCTTTTTAGTACTGGCTGGAGTCGGAACCGACCACTGGTAACTGTTGCCTGTGATCCCATCAGCAACCGTTGTCCATGTGGTTCCTCCATTCAAAGAGTAACGAACTCTGAACTTGACTGCGTTAGCGGGCGCGCCCCACCGAACGGTGTAAGTGCTCCCCGCATGGATAACCTCACCGGCTATCGGGGCCAGGATCTTCAATGCTGTAAATTTGGTAAAGGTTGCGGTCACGAGTGTATTCGCGTTCAGAGTAACGATGCAGTCTCCAAGCCCCGTGCACCCTCCTCCTGACCACGCTGTTAGTAAAGACCCTGGAACGCCCGTGGCGACAAGCCTTATTTCCGTCCCGGCATTGTAAGTCTGAGAACAGACCGACCCGCAAGAAATGCCTCCGGGCAAGCTCTGGGCACTGACGGTCCCCGTTCCTGTTCCGTTCTTAGCGACGCTCAGCGTAAACTGATCCGCAGCCATCACCTGAAGATAGAGTCGGTCCCCTCCCGGTGACGACGCGGCGTTGGTGAGGTTGAGGCTCCTGTCGTAAACAGGGAGATAGCCCGCTGAGGCAGGTGTGAGAATGGCATCCAGGGTTTTACCTGCAGGGAGCAGAACGGAATATTCCTCTCGTGAATTGGCAAACAAATTACCATCTTCGGCAAGGAGGGTCATGTACAGACCTTGCAGAGTGGGGGTCTTCTCGAGGAGACCTGCGTTGAGGAAACGGAGCAAGAGCCGCTGGCCTGCATTTCCTGCGGGCAAGGGAGGAAGGCCCGCCCAATAGGGTTCGCCGTTGATGAGAAAGTACCGAGGGTGGTACTCGGCCGGGCTAGTCATGGTCTTGCCCGGGCCATAATCGCCCGTTGCGATGGCCTCGTGCAGAGCCGGGTCGATCTCGCTGAACAGCAGGGTTACTTCGCTATCGAAAGCGCTGGAGGCATCGGGGTATGCCTGGCCATTTGTGGCGGGGGCAACTGGGGCAACGGAGTACACTTTGAGAGCCCCGTAAAGTCCCATCTGGACTTGAACACCTGGATGCGTTCCGCTTTGGTAAAGGTAAGTCCCCGCTTTGACATTGTTCCACGTATAGGTCGTTGTCTCGCCTACAGCCGTTTCCACTGTAAAGGACCTCACCCTCTGGTTGGGATCGGTCCGGGGACCTTTTGATCCATCTGTCCAGGTGGGCCAGGTGCCGGGCGTGAGCGCAGGGACCTGGCCGTTAATGATGATCGAAGTTGGTTCCGTATAGGGGCCGGTCAGGTTGTTTTGAACGTGGATGTTCAGAGGTTCTCCTCCGGTCGCCGTCAAGGTGGGGCCCGGCACTTTCGCCAATTCACCCGGCAAGGGGGCAAATGTATCGTCGGTCTCGACGAATCCCCACAGGGTGATCGTTGCCCCATCCGGCATGGTCTTTGTGAACGTGTCTGCCCTCAGATAGACATCCTTCGCGTCGACCGCGCCTGCCGTAAAAGTCACGAGAAGCACGAGCGTCAGCAAAAGGGGCCACACGCTTCTTATTGGTACCTGACGATGTTTTTCCATTTTCTTCCTCCTCAATCAGGGGATCTGGATAGGATTCCCATCCATATCATAGTAAGGCAGAACGAGAGCCATGGTGGCCATTCCGCCAGGGATGAAGATGTTATTGCTTGTAAGTTCCCTTTCGTTGTGGGAGTGCCACATGTAGGAGAACCCACCCATTGGATTCTGCTGAACATGAGCAGGAGGAAGGTCTCCCTGAACCCCCAGGTAGGGCGTTCCGCCGTACATGGCTCCGAACTGCATAAGACTCTGAGCAGGGATCTTCACAGGAATGGGTTTTCCATGATCGGGACAGTACTCAAACGTATTGATGTCAAACCCGTTGGCGTCGATGGTTGTCGGCGGAACGGGTCCAGGCACACAGATTCCCGGTTCCGTTCCGGTATGGCCATAGACGTCCCACCCGAGCTTTTCACCCGTCCACGGTCCCCAAATGGCGTCAACTGTCTGACCCGGCACAGAGGTGGTCGTATAGTCGGAAACAGCCAGATCAACGGTGGCACTGCCAGCACTCCTCAAGAGCCTGGCATCGCGGGCGATAACCAGATGGTTTTGACCATGGGTATGGAGGGGATGCAAGTTGCCTCCACCGCCGACAATCCTCATCAGGACCATCTCTCCGGGATGCATCATGGGCATGGAGTCATAGGGTTGGTTGGGAAGCCATGACGCATTGGCCATCGCCATGGTGTCAGGCATGTTTCGTCCGTTGATGAACCACGCGGTAGGATGGCGACTGGTCATATCCACGTGGGACATTTTGCCTTGCTCGACCAATCGGTGAACAACGGGGTCTACCTCCGAAAGGAGGAAAAGGTACTCACGATCGAAATAGGCATCCGGGTGGCAATAGGCATAGCCCCTGCTTGGCGCCACTGGGTCAGGGGCCAGAGCCGGACAGTCAGGAGCCGTAGCCGGAACAACAACGATGGCACCGAAAAGTCCCATTTCCACTTGAAGCTCGGGCTGCGTTCCGCTGAAGTAGGTGTAGGTCCCGGGCTGTGAGGCCGTAAAGGTATAAGTCACTGTCTGACCGGGAGAGGCTTCTCGCGTGAGAAGCCCCGGGACACCACCTGTTGCCGTTACACCGTGTCCCGGAAAGACAATGGAGACACTGGTCTGTGGGTTCCCGGAAATGGTTGGAATCTGGTTCGTCAGATTCACGGTCACATTGTTTCCCTGGTTGATGATGAGGGTTGGACCCGGGTACTGCGCTGGTCCGTTCCCGTCAGCATACCCCCACAGGTAAGAAACGGTCCCATCGCTCATGCTTATTGTTCCACCCTTGACTGTCAGATTAAACGTGGTCGATATGCCCAGTGTCTCTCCGTAGATCCCGTCAACGACAGCCTTTGCCGATGCAGGGAAGAGGGCCACGAGCACGATCATCAAAACGATGGCCAGACGCCCTTTCTTCAGTAATAGATTGTCCATTTCACTCCTCCTCATTCTCTCGTTTAATTGATGACAATCTCGGTCATCATCCCGCCGAAATCCTCGCCGTTGTTGGCCAGGTGGTTGAGATTGGTCGTGTAAAGGAAGTAGGTGCCGGAAGCCACGCCGGTTGTGTCGATGATGACATCCACTCCTTCCCCACCCCCGAGGGTGATTGAACTGGTGGTGTACGGATCACTAAGAAGCCTTGCCCCTTGGCCGACGACCCTCATCTTCATCCCGAGCAGAGTAACGGTGAAGAAATCAGTGGTGGAAAGACTGGAGATGCGAAGCAGGATCTTTTGTCCCTGGGTGGCCGTAATCAATGCATTGGTATTTTGGGAATTGTGCCCGTAGATATTCGCAATCGGATTTAGGTCAACCGTATCGGGATAGCCCCTTCCGTTAAAGAGCAAGTATTTATCGTCCATGGAGGCAAAATCGAGGGGATTGTAGGAACCGTCCGCATGGTGGAATTTCGGATCCATCCCGGTCTCCTGAAGCGAGTAGGCCACGTGGTAACCTGTTGTGCCACACAGGGGATCACCCGGAATCGCGCAATCGTTGTAGGCAAAACCTGTATAGGCTGGATTCCCTAAAGCTTTTGCAGCATCATCGTCATCCTGTGCAGGCCGAACGTACAGATTTCCGAGCATCCCCATCTGCATGTGTTCGGAAGCCTCCACGTGGCAGTGGTACATGTAGGTTCCAGGTTCAACGTTGTTATAGTAGTAGGTGAAGGTACTCCCCATATTGATTCCGCCGGAGGCCATTGGTTCTCCATCGAAGATGGGTGCTGCATTTGCGAAGCCGTGGTAGTGGACTGTGTGGGGGTCGAAAAGATCGGGACGCTCGATCATCCCCACATTGGTGAGGCTCAGGTAGAATTCCTGGCCTTCCTTGAGATGGATCGTGGGCGCCGATATGTTGGTTGCCAGCATCCCGACCATCATGACCTCGTCGTTTGCCACCCCTGTCACATCGGAAAACCCGAAGACATAGGTATCACCGATCGTGGGATCCGCTCCGGTTCGATCTCTGTCAGCCATGTAGACGTGGCCATCTCCCGCGCTTAGAGATTTGCACACCACCTCGTGGGGACCCAGCGCATCGGTGTAGGAACACTCAACATTGCCCGTGGCGGGGTTATAAACTGCCCCTTTTGCTGGATCCAGCTGCGAGGGGTCTGGATTCCCATTAGCATCCAACAGGTAACAGGGACACTGGGTATAGACGGCAGCCTCCGACGTTCCCCCGGAGAAGAGGAAAAACAACCCCAGGGCTAATAAGGTCAAGTACCAAAGATCTCTTCTCATCGTCTTGACTCCTTTCGTTCTTCTGATCCGTCAGGGAAAACTTCCCTGACGGATCGTTCTTTATCTATGGGTACAACTTGATGATTGAAAAGTCCGCATCACTCGTATCGGTTACAGCGGCATTGGCTTTGCTACTGATCCGGATGCTGTAATCCGTTCCAAGAGGTTTTGTAGATGGGATATTCCACTTAAAAGAACCCTTACCATTCACACCCACCGGCGCTGAATTGCTGGGGACTGACTGGACGATTCCTCCCTTGAGAAGCTCTATTTTGATTGGGCCAGGAGCTCCGGTATAGGTCCATGTGATGGTGTGGGTCATGGCTCGTTTCCAGCTCTCGCCACCATTGGGAGAGGTCAGGGTGATGCTCGGGAGGGGAAACTCATCCGCTCCGATATCTACCTTGGACCCCGAGGGCCGAGTTTCCCTATCGTAATCTGTTTGAAGCTCCTGGAAAACGGACAAGTAATCACTTCCGCCTTGCTCAACGGCCGGAGAGGTGGCTTTACTGATGTGGTAGTTGCCTCTGAGACCATTTGGTTTGAAGGTTACGGTTACAAAATTTCCGAGGGCTGCACCCTTTGATGTCGCCTCGATCAAGTTGAGGAATGGGTCGACAAAGAGGGGATCTGCCCCGATCTGGTTGGTTCCGTCCGGGTTAGCCCCAACGCCATCGGTCAGTATAGAATATGTTGGGCTCAGGAGCTGATTGCTTGGAGTATTGTAGACAGCAAGATCCCAGTAGTGTGGCAGCTCTGCAGCTCCGCAAAGACCTTGAACATCCGGGCGAAGTCCTCCAAAATTGTTACAGTAGGTAGCATCCCAGTAGAAAGAGCGGTTCTGCCAGATGATGTTGTTGTAGAGAGTTGGATTTGAGAACGCGTTCGGTCCGAGGAGCGGTGAAGCATCCTGCAAACCCGTGCTCAAAGCATAAGTTGCAATTCCCCCGACCTGAGGAATGGAATTGATCAGCCCGCCAATGGCTTCCCCTTCCTCGGGGCAGATCTGCCCGGGAGGACTACCGGGGACGCAGGGTCCGCCAAAGGAATCCGAACTCGTTGATGTGGCGTCGTTGTTGCTGATCGTATTGTTGACGGCCACCATCCTAAGAGTATCGTCAATCGAGATGCCGCCACCGCGATCTGCGCTTGAGTTGTTGACGATGATGTTATTAAAAACTTTGATCTCAAACCACTGGGTCGGATCGTTCGGGTTCAGGCTGACATCCTGACCATTCACCATGAGGGTCCGGAGGCCGCCACCATCGTCACCGGCCTTATTGCCCTGGATGAGGTTGGCATTCACCGTTACCGAGCCGCTACCCGGCGTCAATGTTCCTGGAGGTGCTCCGGCCGGGACGAGTTCGCCGGCGATCATGATCCCGCCCCCCTCATCGAAGGATTCGTTCGACACAATCAAATTATTGGCAATCAAGCCCTCTGAGCTAAAGCCAAAGTGATCAATTCCTCCACCGTAATTCGCTGAGAAGCAGCCGCAGATCAAATTGTCCGTCACCATATAGCTGTCTGACCCGGTGTAGAGCGAGATACCCCCACTCCCATCAAGCAGGCTTCCGTTCTGGGCAATGCGGTTGTACTCAATCTTGATGTTTTCGTTGTGGGAACTTTCGAATCCGGTCCCGGCCGTATTGAGCAGGCTAGGCGTCCCAATGCGGATGCCCCCGCCGAGGGTTCCCTGGTTGGCATAGATATCGTTGTTGCTGATCTGTGTAAACGGGGCAAAAGCATTGATAAAGATCCCTCCGCCCTGTTCATTCGCTCCGGTGATGGTCAATCCATCGATTGAGGCAGAAGCCGTATCCGTAAATTCATTTCCGTTAGGACAACCGCTGCCGCCGCCCGTTACGTTGTCGCACGACATCACGAAAATCCCGGCCCCTTGTTCAAACTGGAAATTCGTGGGGGCACCTGGGGCGACATCGATCCATCCGCCATTCATCAGGGTCTGAAATTTGGTATTCCAGGTATCCTTCAACTGCAGGTTCGCAATGGCGGCCGTGTTATCAATAATCGTGGAGGCGGATCCAGCGCCCTGAAGCTGTACTGGTTTGTACAGAATAATGTTCTCCTGATAACGACCCGGGGCTATTAGGATGAGCGCACCGTTGGGTGCCATGTCGATAGCCGGCTGAATCCGGGCACATGCTGTGCCTACACAATTGGCAGGGGGAGGCGACACATGGATCACATTGGTATCGCCCACGTGAAGCGTCACTCCAATGGGGGTGGAAACGCCACTGTCAGCCCGGGTGACAACCAGTTGCCCGGTTTTGACACTAGCCGGTACGGTAGCCCTAATGGTTCGGCCATCGACGGCCCAATTGACATTGGTCAGAGGGACGCCTCCCACGGTGACAGTTCCCGGCGTGGTTCCAAAGCCATGGCGACGATTCACGTATCGTGGATTCGTGGCGCTTATGGGTTTGTTTGGATTGTAATCCGGATTCGGGACCCTTATGACCCCGACAGATGTGATCGTAATGCGGTCTCCTGCGGCCTGGACATAGGGACCTCCGGAAGGACCCATCACACTGTTGATGAGAGGGGTTGCATCCGGGTAGTCGCAGTTCAGAGGGATCCTGTTTTCCACGAATCCCGAAATAGGAATGCCGATGGTATCCACAAACGTTGTCCTCCCGGTGTAGAATTCCCAATTCTCCCGGATGACCTCTTGGCCGTAGGCCGGGTTAAACCACGGGTCGGTGATGTATTTCCCGTAGGTGGGTGAGCCGACACGCTTGTCAAGAATGGGTCCCGGGTCATTCGGAAAGATGCTGATCATGCTGAGGGCAAGGCCGAGAGGGATTGGAGGAGCAATATCATAGTTTCCGGGCACAAGAGCATTAAATTTGCCCCATTGATCCGTGTAAACCCTTGCTACCTCCACCCCTTTGTAATCCCTGAGTGAGACAGGGAGCCAGGAAGGAGCAAAGTTGCCGGCTGCGTTGGGGCTGTTGGGGTTGAACTCGAGATGAAGATCGTCGGAGACCCAACCCCAGATTCGGCCTGCCTTGGGGACAGGGGTGAAGAGGAAGAAGTCGGCAGCTCCGTTTTGGCCTGCAGCAAGCTGCACCAGCTTCATGTCGCATAGAGGCGCTGTCTTACCTGGAGACCAGCCTTCTGTCGGCACCTGCTGATCCGGAAACAATGTATGGTACTGCGGAATCTCATACTCGGGACCAACGCACTGCGGGGGATAGGCCTGGAATGGGATCTTCGGATCACCAAACTCGATATTTCGGTCTCCCCACTTAAGGACTTCATAGCCCTTAGGCGGAATGATCTGCACGATATAGTCGCCCGGAGGAACATCCGAGAAGAAATAGGCGCCGTCATAGACTCCTGGCCGTATCTGATCCCAGGTACGGAAGGTTTCCGCACAATCTTTGATTTTGATGCCGTTATAGATTTGAGGTCCACCCACACATCCGGTGGGGTTGCTATCATCAAAGCTATCCGTAATATAGGTAGCGAGAATGCCTCCGTCGGGCACCCAGTTCCCATTGTCATCTTGCTTCGCCTTATAAAGATGGACCTTCACCCTCGGAATGCCTGGCTCCCATGGGTCGGCCACAGCATTCTGTGGATCCTCCTCGGTTCGTGTGGTCGCATAGTAGACGACCCCGGCGATGCTCGTATTTTCTCCGGGGAGATACGCTGATTTTCCCCAGTCGATCCTGTTGGTCATGTCACTGAACAGCATCATCGGCTCAGTGTAAATCTCGCCAGGCTCGATACGATAGGGTAAACCATCGGGCTGAATTTGCGGATTGATCCCTTGAGCACCGTAGGGGGCAAGATCTCCCGTTGTCGGAAGGTCCCCGCCATCATCCACCACCGCCGTTAGCCCTGTAGCCTTGAAACGCGATCCGTCGATTTCGGCGACAATCCAGCGCCACCACGGGAACACCTGAGTTATATTGAAACTGCCGTCATTTTCTGTCAAAGTACTTGCATAGATCGAACCGTCTGTGAAGCGAAGGTTTATAAGCTGATTCGGGATACCCATCTCGCCCGGGTCTCTAAAGGCATTTCTGGCTTTCGTTGGATCTCCTCCACCATCATCGTTGAACACGCTCCCGATGTAAGTCCCGAACCAGCCGTAAACAGCAACCTTGCCAAGATCAATCGTTCCGCCCCCTGGAGGAACCACAATGCTGCGATAGTCGATGATGGCATTGATCGGCGTATCCCACATGGCCAGTTGATAGCTTCCAGGGGGAACGTTTGGAATAGAGAAGGTGCTGTCTGCATTGCAGGGCGCGGTATAGACCTGCTCATCGGCGCCGCTCAGATTGTTGAGCCCGACGTAACACTCAGGAAGCGGCGGACCCGGCGAGAGTCCCGGTGACAGGGGTGGGCGCACGTCATGAGCATATACGACTTGTCCAGTGATCGTGGTACCCGGGTCTCCATTCAGCGGAAGTGTCATATCCATCGCCTTAACAAAACCATAAAACACAAGCCAGTTTAATTGACCCAAGGCGATGTTAAAACGCGGTTCTGCGGCTCTAACCCAGGCGTCGTTTCCCCGGGTCCCTTCCAGGGTTCCTGTAAGAAACCAATTAGGATCATTATCCGGTGGGACGATCTCAATCGTATATTTATTCGCGTTGAGGAACCGGACGACCGCCTCGCCAGCCCCCAGGGGAGCCCCTGTGTCGAGATCCGTACAATTTGCCGCATCATAGGCTGCATTCCCTGTGGGACAGGTCTTAAGGTTACCATCACCCATGTAATCGACCACGGGATTCCCATCACCGTCGAGAATAAAAATATAGTTTCCGCTTGCATCCTTCAGCGGTGCTCCGGTCCCAGGGTCTCTCTGGATCTGGTATGTCGTTCCGAGCGGGTTTGCCCATGCATCCTGCATCACCTGGCCGACAGGATCTGTGAGGATAATAGTAAAGCCCGGAAGCCCGACTTCTGCCGGCATATCAAAAGCGGCATTAATAGGCTGATTGTCATGAAACGCAAGGACCGTAATCTGGGCCGTGGGCACCGGGAAGGCATGTACGACCACCGTGACGTTGCCCTGGTTGGCTGCGACGTCTGCGCCGCTCATGGTAAAGCCCGTCTGGGCGCTTGGAGTTGTTCCCGGAGGAGAAGTATGCCAGGGGAGGACAGAAACAAAATAGCGCTTGCTAGGATCGACATCGATCACCGCCCTTCCCCCGGGGCTTGAAGGCCCGGTGTTCCCGCTTTTCACGACGGGGGAGTGGCTTCGGTGGATGTTAACCCCTAACGTATGGCTGGACGGTAAACCCGGAGACGGATTCGCCGTACCGGGTGTCGCAAGGAAGGTATTATCCTGTTCTACAAGCCAACGAAACCCGGTCGTAATCGGGTTGCCATTATCATCGACCACGTGGAGGGTGAAGGCTCGGGCTTCCGGTTGAAACAAGATCCCGAATAGAAATGTTGCCATCCCCATCAAAAGCCATCTCAAAGCTTTGTTCCGATAAGACTTTTGGTTCTGCATGGAAGTACCTCCTTATCGATCTGGTACGGGTTACGTGCTTGTTTTTTTTCGTGAGCAAAAGGGCCTTGAATCGCGACTGCGAGTCAGGTGACCCTTTTCATTTCTCATAAAAATTCCCTCTCTGGTACTTTTGTCTCTCATGAAAATTGCCTTTCACTAAATCCATGACACCAAATTAAGCGTTCCAATACAATTCGCAGAAATGCCTATTTTGATATGGGTAAAACTACGTATTGAGTCCGCTGCTTCCTGGCAGCCAACTCCCTTTTAAGTCTCTCCATCTCAATGGGAAAACAGTCTTCACATAGGCCGTGGCTGACCGAATTATTGTCAAGGGGTGGCTTGATTCGGTATTGAAGGCCACAGATATAGCACTGGCAATACATTTCTATCTCCTTTCGTCTTCAAGCATTCCGGAAAGGAGGGGAGAAACGTAAATCCCCCCGTGCCGAATGGTTTCTATGGCTGAGAAGAGTTCAGTGTTTGCTTCTTCCTTAAGCAAATATCCCTCTGCCCCGGCTGAGAAGGCCTGATCGAGGTATTCCTGGTCTTTGTGAATGGTCAGGATCAATACTTTCACATCAGGATAGGTCATCTTGATTCTACGGGTCGTTTCAATTCCCCCAAGGTTTGGCATGGTGATATCAACAATGGCCATGTGGGGAGTTAATGTGCTCATCTTCAGCAGATTTAGGAGTTGGAGACCATCAGCGGCTTCTCCTACCACTTCGAGGTCGCCGCTTCCGGCAAGAATGCTCTTTAAGCTTCGCCGGAGTAGTTCATGATCATCGGCCAATAAGATTCGGTAGGAAGTTGGGTCAGACATTTTTTCTGTCCCTCTGAAAAAGAGAATATCAAGCTGAGAACTGCAAAACAATTCGCAGAAATGCCTATTTTGATGTGAGTAAAACTACTCAGAAACCAAGTTCGGATTGCGGAATACAGATTGCGGAATTAAAGAAGAGAGGGAATTTAACGCTATGCGCTATGCTCTCTGCGTTTCAGACATAACCCTTTTGGATGGCGTATTTG
>Ga0153915_10003049_pt1 | contig 15306 bp, 10 predicted proteins | sample Opewatmetagenome_2_FD_107003 | JGI IMG/M metagenome (GOLD analysis project Ga0153915, IMG submission 107003) | Freshwater wetland microbial communities from Ohio, USA - Open water 3 Core 3 Depth 3 metaG | ecosystem: Environmental > Aquatic > Freshwater > Wetlands | place: USA: Ohio, Lake Erie...
GCCCGCGGCGGCGCGCGGCGCGGGGGGCGGCACCGCGGCGGTGCGGGAGGGCGGAGGCTGCGGCGCGGCCTGGGGCAGCGGCGTGCCGCCCTCGTCGATCACGCTCAGCCGCATGTAGGCGTGGACCGCCCCGAGCATCACCGCCGCGATCACGCCGCACGCCAGGCCCAGGCGCACGCCCGGGGACCAGCGCGAACGCAGCCACTGGGTGAGCACCGCCAGGGCGAGCAGCTGGAAGTAGAGAAAGAGGTTGTAGGGGTTGCTGATTCCCAGCACGAACGCCGTGCCGTAGCAGAGCCAGCGCCAGCCCCGGCTCGCGCAGGTCCGCCGCCCCATCGCGATCACCCAGCAGGTGAGCAGCGCCAGCGGCACCGTGTAGGTGAACGTGAGCCAGAGGTGGGGCATGCTCCGGCTCAGGTTGAAATAGGAGAAGGAGAAAAGCAGGCCGCCCGCAAACGCCCACTCCCAGCGGTGCCGCAACAGCCGCGCGCAGGCGTAGAATGCGAGCGCCGCCGTCACCTGCGCGAGGAGCAGCGCGAGGTTCGCCGCCCGGATCACCCCGACCGCCCGCGCGAGCACGCCCAGCAGGTAGTTGGTGATGTCGTCAGTGCCCGGATACTCGTTCCAGCTCGCGTCGAACGGCGCCCCCAGCCGGGTCACGAAGTGTGCGTGGAACGGCTTCACGTCGCCCTCCGAGGCCGCCTGGATGCGCGCCAGGATCTCCAGCGAGTCGCCCGTGTAGTCCAGCGGCACCGACCACGCCGCCCACGTCAGCTTGTTGTTCTGCCAGCACCACAGCAGGGCCGCCATCAGGGCGAGCAGAAGCATCCGCAGTGCGCAGGAGCGGATGGTTTTCAATTTGAATGGAACTGCGGACAAGGGGTGGAAGCGATGGAACACCCGGGGAAGGAGCCGTCACAGCAGCACGCATGCGATCAAAGCGCCCCGCGGGCTTCTGACAAGCCCGGGAAACGTGGAATTTTCCACGCCTCCCCGGCGCCTAGATCCGCCTCACCGCCCGGATGACCAGGTTGCGCAGGTTGAAGGTCACCGGCCGGAGCCGGTCGCCGTTCGGATAGCTCGGCGGCCCGTCCGCCTCGAACCGCCAGGGGTTGTCCCCCGGCTCGAGCCGCACCCCCCGCAGGAGCACCGCCGCGCGGTCCCTGCCCACCAGACCCTCCCACCGGAGAGCCTTCCCCTGGTAGACCCGGACCTTCCGGTCGTCGAAGGCCTTCATGTCGAAGGAAAGCTCGACCTCGACGGGCACGACCTGGGGATTGTGGACGATCATCCCCGCGGAGCCGCGGCTCCAGCGCCAGTACTCGAAACTCGAGCGCTCGCTCTGGTACCACCCGCGGTCGAACACCACCTCGATCGAATGGTTCGCCGGCGCCTGCCAGACCTCCGGCGGGCCCTCCAGCAGGAAGCTCTCACGGCCCGGGGCCTTCAGCTGGTCGAACGCGGTGATCATCGAGAGATTGCCCGCCACAAGCACCAGACCCCAGCGCCAGCCGCGGGGCACCACGATGTTGAAGGCCAGGGTGAGCGGCACCAGCACCCGGGCGGCCGCCCCCGGGAAGCCTTCCCAGACTGCCTCGCCCAGACAGAGCATCAGCACGCCGTAGGTGGCCCCGATCCGCCACCAGGCATCGGACCACCGCGGCTTCAGCAGGACCACGGCGCCCTGCACCGTCAGCGAGGCCATCAGCACGAGCGACCACTTGGCGTTGGAATCCCACCCGTTCGCCCGGTAGTCGGCGACGGCCTCCATCCATTTCTGGAAAAATCCCTCGAACGGCGCCGCCAGGTTGCGCGCTCCCACGTTGCTCGGCTCGTCAAACCTCCACCAGAGATACGCCAGCCAGAGCGCCAGCGGCGCGCCCGCCACGAACAGGCGCCCGGCCGCCCCGCGCAGCTCGCGCCGGCTCCAGTCCCGCCCGGGCACATGCATCACGCCCGCGAGTGCGTTGGTCTCGCGCCCGAGCCCGGCGGCTCCAAGCACGCAGGCCGAGCTCCAGCGGCGGCCGTCCTCCGCAAGCGCCACGCCCCAGGCGATCAGCAGCAGGCTCGGTCCGTCCATCAGCGCCTGCCGCACGCTCATCGTGAGTCCCCAGGCGAACATCGTGCCCAGCCAGCGCACCGCGTTCCCCGGGCCTGTCGGCGGGAACCAGCGCAGCAACAGCCAGCCCAGCAGCAGCCAGGCCGCGATGTTCTGCAGGGCGTAGGCCTGCAGGATGAGCGAGGGTCGCCCCAGGCCGGCGAGATGGGCCGTCCAGCAGAACAGGATGCGGCGCGCCCGGTACGGCAGGTTGTCCACCGCCCGGCGCAGGTCTCGGCTGCCCAGGAGCGGCTTCACCGCCATCTGGGCGTAGTACTGCCCGTCGTAGCCGTTGCTGTCCAGGTAGACGTAGTAGTCCAGCGACTGCATCTCCCGGATCCGGTGCAGGCCCGGGTTCCCGCCGAAATAGGCCAGCGACGAGAATCCTTTGCCCGGGACGTAGAAATTGACCACGGCCCAGAGGAAGTAGCCCACCGCGATCGCATAGAGGGGCCAGTAGCGGCCTCGGGGCAGACGCGGCAGAAATGATTTGAACCAGGGCACGGAAAATGGAGAAACGACCCGCAGAGTACGGTGAGCATGCCAACGGTCAATCCGGGGAGTTGTGTCGTGCGACCCGGGCGAATCCGCCTTCCGACCCTCCGCCGGAAGGCCGGATGTAATCGCCCGGGGCGCCAGTCGTCCTCCAAGGGCAGGCCGCTCGCTTTCGGCCTCTGACCGCCCCGCCGGCATGAATCCCCCCGACTCCCCAATCCCGTCCACCGCTGAAGCCCCGCCCCGCCGGGCCGGCACCCTCTGGATCCCGCTGCTTGCCTTTGCCGCCTACGCGCTCCTCCTCGCCTGGTACACCGGGGCATGCGCGGGCGGCTCCGACTCCTCCGGCTATCTCAACAACGCCCGCCTCCTTGGCAGCGGCCGGATTGTCACGCCGACGCGCCAGATCGAGGGCCTCGATCCGGCGTCGCTCCCCTCCTACGCCTACGTTCCCCTCGGTTTCATCCCGCATGCCGACCGCGCGCACATGATCCCCACCTATCCCATGGGACTTCCGCTGCTCGTCTTCGCAGCATCCCGGGTCGCGAGTTGGGCTCTTGCGCCCGGCCTCGTCATGGCGCTCCACTCCCTGCTCGGCCTCTGGCTCGTCTATCGGCTGGGCCGGGCCTGCGGGCTCGCTCCCGGCTGGGCCTGGCTGGCGGCGCTGATCATGGCGGCGAGCCCGCTCTACCTGCTCATGTCGCTCCAGCTCATGAGCGACATCCCCGCGATGCTATGGATGATCGCTGCCGTCCTCGCCGCCTGGCGCAGCCGCGAGCGGCCCTGGATGGCCGTCGCTGCGGGCGTCGCTCTTTCCCTCGCCGTCCTCCTGCGCCCCGTGAACCTCCTCGGGATCGTCCCCGTCGCCATCGTTCTCGGAATATCGTGGAGGCGCTGGCTTCTCCTCGCTGCCGGCGGGCTCCCGGGCGCGATCTTCCTGGGATTCGTCAACCACGCCGCCTACGGCCGCATCCTGATCACCGGCTACGGCAATCCCGGCTGGCTGTTCAGTTGGGCGAACGTGCCGGGGACGCTTGTCCACTACGGCTTTTGGCTCCCCCTTCTGTTCACTCCCTTGATCGTCCTCGCGCCCGCGGTGCTCCTGCTCGCCCGGCGCCAGAGGCTGCCCGTCGTCCTGCTCACCTCCTGGGTGTTCGTCTACTTCGGCTTCCACCTGTTCTACTTCCACACCCACGAGGATTGGTGGTACCTGCGCTTCCTGCTCCCTTCCCTTCCCGCGCTCCTTGTCGCCGCGCTCCTCGCGGCCCAGTCCCTCGCGGCCCGCGCCTCCTGGCGCCCGCGCGCGTGGCAGTTCGGCGCCGCCGCGACCCTGCTGCTCGTCTACGGCGCGTTCTGCTTCCGCCATTTCCATATCGCAAGCTCCGGCCGCAACGAGCTCCTGTACCCGCAGGTCGCGACCTGGATGAAGGAGCACCTGCCGAAAAACGCCGCGGTCGCCTGCATGCAGACCAGCGGTGCCCTTTTCTGCTACACCGATCATCCGCTCGTGCGCTGGGACATGCTCTCGCCGGCCGACGCCGACCGGATCGCGGCCGCCTGCGCCGCGGCCGGCCGCCCGTTCTATGCCGTCCTCTTTCCGTTCGAGATCGAGGAATGGGGCGCGTTCACCCGGCACCTCGGCGGACACTGGGTCCAGGTCGGCTCCGTCCGCTACGTCAGCATCTGGCGCCTCGAACCGCGGCGGCCCGCCCGATGAGCGGCAGCGGCGGCACTCCATCGTTCGTGGTTGTATCACGTCGACATAGGAGCAGGCAAAAAACATTCCTGGCCTGTCCGCCCCCTTTGCTGATCCTCCTGGCTTCGTCGCTGGGGCAACACCCCTGCTTTCAAGCTTTATGCCCTGGCGCCGGCCGGACACAACTAGCGTCTCCGCCTTCATGACCCAACTGCTCTTCGACGCATCCCACACCAGCCACACGCGGGCGCAGACCGGCATCCAGCGCCTTTGCCGCGCCCTGCATGCAGCGCTCCGGGAACGCGTCGGTGACGTCCTGCCGATCTGCCACGACCCGTACGAATCCGCCTGGCGCCCCCTCCAGGCGTGGGAGCGCGAAAACATGGTCCCGACGCGGGGAGCTCTCGCCGGCATGCGCCGCGCCCGCTGGCCGTGGCATGCGATTGCCGCGGGCTGGGTCCGCCGGCTGCTTGCCGACCGAGGCGGCAGCTCCTGGAGGCCCGAGCTCCAGGGCTCCTCATTCGTCGAGCCGGAGATCTTTTCTCCCGCAGTGGGTCTCGCGCTCCCCGGACTCCTCGCGCGCGTCACCGGCTCCCGCGTGGTCCTCTTCCACGACGCCACTGCGCTGCGCCTGCCGGAGCTGTCGCCGGTGAAGACCGTCGCCCGCTATCCCGCCTACATGCAGGATCTGCTCAGGTTCGACGGAGTCGCCGCCATCTCCGAGGAGTCGGCCGCCGTCCTGTCGGGCTATTGGCGCTGGCTCGGCGTCGACCGCCCGCCGCCGGTGATCGGCCTTCCCCTCGGCATCGACGCCCCCGAACCGTCCCCCTACGGCCACTTCATTGCGCCCAACGCTCCGCTCGTCGTCCTCAGCGTCGGATCGATCGAGGGGCGGAAGAACCATGTCGCGCTCCTTGACGCCTGCGAGATGCTCTGGGCTCGTGGGCTTCGCTTCGAACTGCGCCTCATCGGCCTTTCCCATCCGCAGACCGGCCGGGCCGCGCTCGACCGCCTCCGCACGCTGCAGATCGCCGGCCGCCCCATCCACTACTCCGGAGCCGCCCCGGAACCCCTCCTCCAGGAGGCCTACCGGAGCTGCGCCTTCACGGTCTACCCATCGCTGATGGAGGGTTTCGGACTCCCGGTGCTCGAGAGCCTCAGCCACGGCAAGCCCTGCATCTGTTCCGCCCAGGGAGCCCTCGGCGAATCGGCCCGCGATGGCGGTTGCGTGATGCTCGACCGCACCGACGCACCCGCCCTCGCCGAAGCCATCTCCTGCCTTCTCGGCAATTCCGAGCGCCTCGCAGCCCTGGCCGAGGTTGCCCGGCAGCGGAAGTTCAAGGACTGGACGACCTACGCCGACGAGCTCCTCTCCTGGATGAAGGCCCTCCCGCGGCGGCACTGATCCCCGCGCCGGCGCCCGCGCAGTCCCATGTCGGTCCGCGACTTGCTGAAAGCGGGGAAAGGCGCGCCTCCGGTCGACGGCGACCTTTCAGTTTGCTAACTCCGCCGGGCTTCCTCAACGTCACCGATCCATCCCGATATGGCGCTGACCCTCCTATCCCGTCACAAGAAAGCGATCATTGAGCGCTGCCGCGAAGACTACTCGACCAAGATGCGGCTGAAATACGCGCCCTTTTACCACGCGATGGAGGCCCAGAAGGGCACGCATATCCGCCTGAACGGCCGCGACATGATCATGCTCGCGAGCAATGATTACCTCGGTCTCTCGTTCCATCCCAAGGTGATCGAGGCCGGCCGCGCGGCGATGCTCCAGTGGGGCACCAGCACGACGGGGGCGCGCCTCTCCAACGGTTCCCGCTCCTACCACATCGAACTGGAGAAAAAGCTCGCCGCCTTCCTCAACCGCGAGGCCTGCCATGTCAGTGTCGCGGGCTACGTTTCCTGCATGTCCAGCGTCGCCGCCTTCGCGCAGAAGGGCGACGTCGTCCTAGCCGACAAGAACATCCACTCGTGCCTCTGGGACGGCATCCGGCTGTCGCTCGCGACGATGGAGCGCTTCTCGCACAACAACCCCGAGGATCTGCGCCAGATCATCAAGACGGTCAACCATAGCGCCCCGAAGATGCTCATCGTCGAGGGCGTCTACTCCATGGAAGGCCACATCGTCCGCCTTCCCGAGATCGCCGAGATCGCCGACGACAACGGCTGCTTCCTCGTCATGGACGACGCCCACGGCTTCGGCGTCCTCGGACGCCAGGGCCGCGGCACCGCCGACCACTTCAACCTCAACGACAAGGTCGATCTCGTCTGCGGGAGCCTTTCGAAGTCGCTGGCGAGCACAGGCGGGTTCGTGGCCGGCTCGCGCGAGCTCATCGAATACCTCCGCACCCACTCGAAGCAGACTATCTTCAGCGCCGCGATCAGCCCGAGCCAGGCCGGCTGCGCCTCGGCCGCCCTCGACGTCATGCAGACCGAACCCCAGCACCTCGAGCAGCTCTGGAAGAACACCCGCCGCTACCGCGAAATGCTCAAGGGACTCGGACTCGATACCTGGGGCAGCGAAACCCCGGCCGTGCCCATCGTCCTCGGCTCGAAGGAACTCGTCTACCGCTTCTGGCAGGCCCTTCTCGAAAAGGGCGTCTTCACCGTCATGTCGATCGCGCCGGCCGTGCCCCCGGGCAAGGATCTCGTCCGCACGGCCATCTCGGCCATGCACAGCGACGAGGATCTGGAGAGGGTCGCCGAAGCGATGGCATACGCCGTCAAGAAGCTGTAGCGCCAGGGCCCGGGCTCCGGCCGCGCGACATTCAGGGCTCTTGGCCGGCGGAGGCGCCGGCGCGGAGTCAGCTCATCCCGGCGATCAGCTCGTGGGCGGTATCCGTCCAGGTCGGCAGCCGGCGCACCACCGCCTCGCCGGCCAGCTTGTTCCAGGTCGCCCGGTCGGTCAGGACCGTTCGCAGCGCGCCCGCCCACGCAGCCCGGTCGTTCGGCGCTGGCATCAGGCAGCCGCCCGGCTCGGCGATCTCGCGGAGGACCGGCAGGTCGCTGCACACACACGGTCTCCCCCGCCAGAGCGACTCAAGCACCGGCAGGCCGCAGCCCTCGGCAATCGTCGGGAAAGCCGCGGCCGTGGTCCTTGAGTAGAGCTGGCTGAGGATCGCGTCGGAAAGCCCCTCGTGAGCGTGCACGCGCGGCTCCGCGCGCCGCAGCGCCTCGATCCGCTCCGCGATCGGTTTCCCGAAATGCGGATTCACGCGGCCCACCACGTGGAGTTCGAAGTCGAGCCCTTCTGCCCAAAGCTGCTGGCAGGCGTCGATGAGAAGCGTCTGGTTCTTGCGCGGCTCGACGATCCCCACGCAGAGGATGAGGCCGGCCGCGGGCATCTCCGGAGCCGTGGTCGCGCGCGGGCGGCGGTCGAAGTCCGATCCGAGCAACACCGTCTCCACCCGCGCCCGCACCTCCCCTCCCTGCCAGTCCCAAAAGCTTGTGAGCGCCCGGCAACTCGCGTTGGAGATCGCCCAGACGCGGTCGAAACTCCCGAGCATCTTCATGTACTCCGGATGCCGCGCCACACTCTGCGGCCATGTGATCGAGGGATGCTGCAGCGGAATCGCATCGGCGAACATCGCTCCCAGCCGGCACGGATGCTCCCGGAGGAACGCCCAGAACCCCGGGCGCTCCGGCTCACTGAAAAGCTCCGTCGTGAACAGCCAGTCCTGGGGCCGGAAGGCCAGCCGCACCCTGCTCCCGATCTCATGGAACCCATCGTCCCAAGCGACCGGCACAGCCGCGTCGCCCAGCTCGTCGCGCAGCCGCGCGCTCACGCGCATCAGCCCCGACTGGTGCCGGGCCGATCCGGACTTGGTGACGTCGAAATAGATCACGCCCCCGAGCAAGCCACGAAACCCCCTGCAATGGCACGAAAAAAACTCCCCCAAGCCAAATCCGGGTTGTAACGCATTACGTTACAATCACCCATCCCCGGAAAATCATGCCATGGACTGCATGCGCCGGGACCGAACGGCTCCCTTCACCCCACCGCGCGCCGACGGGCCACGGCGGATTCGAGACACTCCAGCAACCTGCCTGCGTTCCGCCTGGCGTCGTAGTTATCCTCGGTCCAGGCGCGGGCCGCCCCGCGCAATCGCTCGGCCAGCGCGTCGTCCGCCGCAAGCCTCCGCAACGCCTCCACCCAGACCTCCGGCCGGTCGACCTCGGCGACAAGCCCGCTCACCTCGTGGGCCACGGCCTCGGTCGTCGCCGCGGCCGGCGAGGTCACGACGAGCACGCCGGCGGCCATGGCCTCGGGGATCACGTTGGGCAGGCCGTCGCGGTCTCCGCTGGATGCCACGACTCCCGTGTGCACCAGCACGTCGGCCCAGCAAAGATGATCCCAAACCTCCTCAGGGGGCACGAGTCCGAGGAACCTGACGTGCCCGGCAAGCCCGCGCCTTTGCACGGCTTCCTCCAGTTCCTCGCGCATCGGGCCGCGGCCCACCAGGCGCGCCTCGAAGTCGATGCCCGCGGCCCTCAGCGCCTCGTAGATCCCGAGCTGTTCCCGCAGCCCTTTCTTGGCCACCAGACGCGCCACGCACACGATCCGCAGCGGCAGCCTCGGGCGCCGCAGGGGCTTCATCGGAGGGAATGTTTCGAGCCCGCGCCGGATCAACACGAGCTTCCCCTCGGGCATCCCTCGCTCGACGAGTGTGCGGCGCCCCATCTCGGTCGATGTCTGCACGAACTCCGCCATCTCGATCTTCTCCTTCAGCCACCAGTCTCCCCCGTGTTCATAGATGTCGTAGGCGTGCGCTCCCACCGCGTACGGGATTCCCGTCAGCCGCCACATCAGCCAGCCCGCCGTCGCCGGGGCCCCCGCCCACGCCGCGTAGACGAGGTCCGGCGGATCGCGCCTGAATCGGTGGACGAAGCACGCCGTGAAGCCCGCTCCCAGCATGTTCTCCCAGAAATTGAGGGCCGAGGGCGCGCGGCGGCCGATGACGTTCACGATCAGCTCCCAGAGCATGTCGGGCCGGCGGGCCGACTCGTAGGGGATCCACCACAGCAGCGCCACGAAGAACCACCACCGCGGCATCCCTTGCACGCGCAGCCCGCCGAACTCGCCACCGCCTCCCCAGAGCGAATACACCCTGAGGTCCGCCCCGCGCGCGCGCAGCGCCGCGACATCGCGCTGCAGAAAAGCCTCCGACGCCTTGGGAAACGTCGTGTAGAGGCAAGCCACAGTGATGGATTTCTCAGCCAAGGCTCCCAGCATGCAGGCCGCCCCGCTCCGCGCAATGCTGCGCTGCGCCGCCGCTCTCCCGGCATTGCACAACGGCCATTTCCCCCTAGGTTGGGGCCTTCCGGTATCCATCCGCCATGCCTCCTCCCGCCTCGTCCCCACGCAAGCCCTGCCTCAGCGACGGGCACTCCCGCCGGCGCTCCTTTCTCAAGGCAACAGCAGCCGCCCTCCTCGGCCTGATCCTCGCCGGCGCTCCCCTTCTCGCGGCCACCGGACAGCCCGCGCCGCGCCCCGGCCTGCGCTTCGGCATCATCACTGACGTGCACTACTCCGAAGCGCTTCCTGCGAAGGGCAAGTTCTACCGGGAGTCGCTCCGGAAGATGCGCGAGGCGGTCGACCGCTTCCGCGCCGAGAAGGTCTCGTTCGTCGTCGAACTCGGCGATTTCAAGGACAGGGTGGCCGGCGAGCCCGAGGCGAAAACGCTCACCTACCTCACGATGATCGAGCGCGAATTCCGCCGCTTCGGCGGCCCCACCTACCACGTCCTCGGCAATCATGATATGGATGCTTTGTCGAAAACACAGGTGCTGGGGAAGCTCACGAACACGGGGATTCCCGCCGGCAAGAGCTATTATGCCTTCAGCACCGGCGGAGTCCGCTTCGTCGTGCTCGATTCCACCTTCACCAAGGACGGACAGGACTACGACCACGACAATTTCGACTGGCGCGATTCAAACATCCCCTCTTCGGAGATCGCCTGGCTGCGCGAGGAGCTGAACAAGTCCAAGGAGCCGGTCATCGTCTTCGTCCACCACAGGCTCGACGGCGATGGCGACATGCAGATCGCCAATCGCGCCGAGATCCGCGCCCTCCTCGAGAGCTCGGGCAAGGTCCTCGCCGTGTTTCAGGGCCACGAGCACAAGGGCGCCTACACCAAGATCAACGACATCCATTACTACACGCTCAGGGCGGTGGTCGACAGTTCGGGTCTCGAGGCCAACTCATTCGCGATCGTCGAGGTCCACCCGAACCGCGACGTCACGGTCGTCGGTTACAGGCGCGCCGTGTCGATCGAAATGCCCTATACCCCGCCACCGGATTATTCCTGAGGCACAGGCCGCCTCCCCGGGCCGAAGAACCTCCATCCGAGAGCTTCGGATGCGTCGGGCGATCCACAGCCATTTCAAGGAGAGAGATTGATGCGTCCACGACGAGAGCGTCGTAGCCCCGGAAAACAGAGAAGCCCGGGCTTCCTCCTTGATCATCCATGGAGCCGCGCCGCCCCCGGTGCGGTTCCGAGATCGGCTCAGCTCCGTCCAATCGACGTCATTCAAGAGGGCGGAAGCCCCGTCCTCACCGCCCGAGCATCGCGAGGAACCCCGCCTCGTCGATCACAGGCACGCCCAGCGACTGGGCCTTCGCAAGCTTCGAACCCGCCTCGGCGCCGGCGAGCACGTAGCTGGTCTTGCGGCTGACCGAGCCGCTCACCCTGCCGCCGGCCTTCTCGATCCGGGCCGCGGCCTCCTCGCGCGTCAGCGTCGGCAGAGCGCCGGTCAGGACGAAGGTCAGGCCCGCCAGCGTCGCCGCCGACGCCGAGGGACGCTCCGGCGCCGCCGGGGCCACCCCGAGCGCGACGAGCTGGGTCACGCCAGCGCGGTTCCGGGGATCGTTGAAATGGCCGATGATCGCGTCGGCCATCGTCTCGCCAATGCCCTCGATACTCAGAAGATCCTCTCGCCTCGCCTCGGCGAGCGCCTCGAGCCCTCCGAACTTCAGAGCGAGGTCCTTCGCCGCCGCCGCTCCCACGTGCATGATGCCCAGCCCGTGGATGAACCGCCAGAGCTCGGCGCGCTTGCTCGCCTCGATCGCGGCCAGGAGATTGTCGGTCGACTTCTCCACGCTCTTGCCGAGCGTGAGCAGGTCCTCGCGGCGGAGCCGGTACACGTCGGGCAGGCTGCGGATCCAGCCCTTCTCAACCAGCGCGTCCACCATCGCCTCGCCAAGGCCCTCGATGTCGACGCAGGCCTTCGAGGCGAAGTGCTGGACACGCCGGCGTACCTGCGCCGGGCAGTCCGGATTCGTGCAGCGCAACGCCACTTCCTCCTCGATCCTCACCACCGCTCCGCCGCAAACGGGGCATTGCTCGGGGAACGCAAAGGGCACCGCCTCGGCGGGGCGCCGCGCCACGTTCACCCCCACAACGGCGGGGATGATCTCCCCTGCTTTCTCCACAAACACCCAGTCGCCGACGCGGACATCCTTCCGCGCGATCTCGTCGCGGTTGTGCAGCGTGGCCCTCGACACCGTCGTCCCGGCGAGCGCCACCGGCTCGAGCTCGGCGACCGGCGTGAGAACTCCTGTGCGGCCGACCTGGATCGTGATCTGATTCAGTCGTGTCTCGGCCCGCTCGGGGGCGAACTTGTAGGCAATGGCCCACCGGGGCGCCTTCGACGTGCTGCCCACCTCCTGTTGTTGCGCGAGGGAGTCCAGCTTCACGACAGCGCCGTCGGTGCCGTAGGCGAACTGGTGCCGGAGCTGGTCGAGTTCTTTCACCGCGGCCCAGGCCTTCTCGATCCCCTCGGCCACCCAGAACCGCTCGAGCGTCGGCAGCCCCCACGCGCGCACCAGGCCGTGGAGCCCCTCCTGCGACTGCGCCGCTGCAGGCTCGCAGAAACCGATCCCGTAGAGAACGATCTCCAACCTGCGCCGAGCGACCTCCCGCGGATCGAGCTGCTTGATCGTGCCGGCGGTGAGATTGCGCGGATTGGCGAAAAGCGCCTCCCCGGCCTCCTCCCGCTCGCGGTTGATTCGCTGGAATTCCGCCAGCGTCATGTAGATCTCGCCGCGGATCTCGACACTGTCGGGGATCGGCGTCCCGGCTGTGCCCGCGAGCCGGGCGGGAAGCGTGAGGATCGTCCGGGCATTCGCCGTGATGTCGTCCCCCTCGACTCCGTTGCCGCGCGTCACCGCACGCACGAAACTGCCCTTTTCATAGGTCAGGCTCACCGCGATCCCGTCGATCTTCGGCTCGACCACGTACCGAATGTCCTCGCGGCCGAAGGTCTTCACCAGCCGCTGGTGGAACGCCCGCAGGTCGGCCTCGGAATAGGTGTTGTCAAGGCTCTGCATCGGCAGCCGGTGCCGGCAGGCCGCGAAGCCCTCCAGCCGGTCGTCGCCGACGCGTGCCGTGGGGGACTCGCCGGAAGCCTGGTCCGGAAACCGCGCCTCCAGTGAGGCCAGATCGCTCTTCAGGATGTCGTATTCGAAATCGGTGATCTCCGGCGCAGCCTGCCGGTAATACCGCTCGTCGTGCCGCGCGATCTCCGCGCGCAATTCGGCGATGCGTTTGCTGGCCTCGGCGGGGGTCATTGCTCCGGATCCTGGGCGAGCTCCGCCGCGACGGCAACTCCACCCTCCTCGCTTTTCGAAGGCCGGAGCCCCCCGGGCCTCTTTCTGAAAAACGGCTTCTCGAGCTGGCATCGGTAGCTCGTCCAGCACAGATAGCACGCCACCGCGACGATGGCCCCGAGCGTGTCGGCGACCCAGTCATCAAACTCCATCGAACGATACGGCACCAGGCTCTGGAGCAGCTCTGTCCCCGCGCCGTAGGCCGACACCAGTGCGACCGCCCACCAGCCGCCCCGGCCGGGCAAGCGCCGCACTTGCTCGATACGGACGATCGCAGTGGCCAGAAGCCCGAAAACCCCGAAATGGGCCAGCTTGTCGGCCGACAGCCACGACGGCCCGACGCCCGGGACGGCCTCCACCGACTCCCACGTAAGGATCAGGACGAGCGCGATCGGCCAGGCCGCAGGATGCGGACGGATCCGGAAGCGACCGGCAAAACCTTCTCCTCTCGGGCTGCTCATCTTCCGCCACCATCTCAAATCCCGCGAAAAAATCGAGCCGCGAGCGGCATTCCCGATCGATGGTCGGACTTCGTCATCCTCCGCGGGAGCGGAGGGATCGGCACTGCGTGCAATAATTCTTGGCGCCGGGCCACCGCCTGTGTTTTCGTAGGATGCCATGTCCTCATCCGCCCAGCGATTTGCCGGCCGCCTCCAGAAGCTCCGCCCCTCGACGATCCGCGAGATCCTCAAGGTGACCGCGCAGCCGGAGGTCATCTCGTTCGCCGGCGGATTGCCAGCGCCGGAGTTGTTTCCCGTCGAAGCAGTGAAGGCGGCGGCGGACAAGGTCCTCTCGTCCGCCGGCCCCGAGGCCCTGCAGTACAGTCAGAGCGAGGGCTTCATGCCCCTGCGCGAATGGATCGCCGCGGAGATGGGCAGCCGGGGAATCGCGGCGACCGCCACCCAGATTCTCGTCACCAACGGCTCGCAGCAAGTGCTCGACCTCGCCGCCAAGCTCTTCCTCGACCCCGGCGACGTCGTTCTGACGGAGAACCCGACCTACCTCGCGGCGATTCAGGCCTTCCAGGTGCTCGAGGCTCACTTTGTCCCCGTGCCGACCGACGGGCAGGGTCTCATCCCCGAAGCGCTGCCGGAGCTCATCCGCCGGCACCGACCGAAGTTCCTCTACACGATCCCAAACTTCCAGAACCCCACTGGCGTGACGCTGGCGGCGGAGCGCCGCCCCGCCCTCGCCAGGATCGCCGCCGAGCACGGCCTGACGGTCATCGAGGACGATCCGTATGGGAAGCTGCGCTACCGCGGCTCGGACGTTCCTCCTGTCAAGCACTGGGACGAGGCGGGCCAGGTCATCTACGCGAGCACGTTCTCGAAGACGATCGCGCCGGGACTCCGGCTGGGCTGGGTCGGGGCCGCCCCCGAAGTGTTCTCGAGGATGCTGATCCTCAAGCAGGCGTCCGACCTTCACACCTCGAGCTTCAACCAGCGCGTCGCCCATGCCTACCTGACCGGCAACGACCAGACGCCCCATCTCGAGCGCATCCGCCGCGCCTACGGCGAGCGGTTCGGCGTGATGGACGAGGCGCTCCACGCGGAGCTTCCCGGCGGCTATTCCTGGACGCATCCCGAAGGCGGCATGTTCCTCTGGGTGACCGGCCCCGCGCACCTCGACGGCCTGGCGCTCCTCGAGCAGGCGATCCGCCACAAGGTGGCCTTTGTCCCCGGCAGGGATTTCTTCCCCGCCGACGGCGGCACCAACCACCTGCGCCTCAACTTCTCGAACTCGACCCCGGAGCGCATCCGCGAAGGCATCCGCCGCCTGGGTGCGCTCTGCCGCGAGTGGAAGCAGGGCTGAGTCGGCGCCCACTACATCCCCTTCGTCTTCCTCTACGGCATGCGGGTCTACGCCGGCCTTGCCGCTCTCCTCGGGGGCGGAGGGGTGTTCTTCGCGCTGCGGTGCGGAAGCCGGTTCAGTGCCGGCGCTTGGTACACCGCCGCGGTTCTTTTCCTCTTCTCCCTGCTCGCCCGAGCGATCGCAGGAGAAGACCGGAGAAGAGGGAGGGAAGCCGAGTTGAAGCCCGGGCAATCCCCTGGTCGAAATGCTCGCAATCCGGAAAATTCGCGATGAACATCGTCCCATGTTTTCCTGGCGCTACCTCCTCGGCCTCGGCGCGCTTGCCGTCGCCATCATCGGCCTCGTCGTCACCTGGCCCTCTGCGAAACCAGGCACTGGAGCCAAACATCCCGAAAGACCGGCGGAGATCCCCGTGGCCGCCAAGCCCCGGCCTGAATCCGTCATTACCTGGACCAAGCCGTATCGGATAGACAACGACGGCACGACTTCGGATTCCTCCGAGAGGGCCGCCACAGACACCACCACGCCCACGATCTACACTGCACCCACGACCACAGCAAGCGACGGCGGCGCCCGCTACTCGGGTGACGATCC
>Ga0153915_10003050_pt1 | contig 15305 bp, 18 predicted proteins | sample Opewatmetagenome_2_FD_107003 | JGI IMG/M metagenome (GOLD analysis project Ga0153915, IMG submission 107003) | Freshwater wetland microbial communities from Ohio, USA - Open water 3 Core 3 Depth 3 metaG | ecosystem: Environmental > Aquatic > Freshwater > Wetlands | place: USA: Ohio, Lake Erie...
GCAGCGGGCTTCCCGCTGCGGTTCCCGGTCCTGTTGCTGGCCTTCGTGGTCCTGGCCGCCGGCTCCGTGCTGGCCCAACAGACTGGCCAGCAGTCGAGCAAGGTCACAGACAGAGTCATCTACAACGCCGGATGGTACCTGAACGAATCCGTGCAGACCCCCTGCTATTGGGCCGGCACCCGCCGCGTTGACCTCGCGGGAGACGGTGTGCACGACGCGAGGGCCCGAGCCTGCGCCGTCTCGGAAGGGACCGTGTACAGCGCCGGGTGGTGGAACGACGGCGCCAAGGACATCGCCTGCTATTGGGCCGGCACCAGCCGCACCGATCTCGCAGGAGATGAAGCCAGCGGCTCCCAGGCAACCGCCATCGCGGTTTCGGGGGATACCGTCTACACCGGCGGGCAGTGGAACGATGGCAGCAAATGGATCCCCTGCTACTGGCAGGGAACCCGGCGCGTGGACCTTGACAGCAGCGGTTCGTCGAACTCCGGGGTGTGGTCCATGGCGGTCTCGGGCGGTACCGTCTACTGCTCCGGGTGGTGGAACAACGGGACCCGCGACATCGCCTGCTTCTGGACCGGCACACGCCGTACCGACCTTGACGGCGGCGCCAAGAGCTCGTACGCCAACGTGATGACCGTTTCGAATGGGGTCGTCTACACGGGGGGCACGTGGGACTGGAACGGGAAGACGTCGAAAGCCTGTTACTGGGTCGGCAAGAAACGCACGAACATCGCCAGCATGGGCTCGGTGTGGGCGATCAGCGTGTCGAAAGGGGTCGTCACCGCAGCCGGTACCACGATCGGGCAGGACAGGTGGGTTCCCTGGCTTTGGACGCAGGGCGCCCTGACCGACTTGAGTGACGGCGTCCACCCCGGATTTGTCGCCTCCAGTGCCTCTACTGCAGGGATCTTCTGCCCTTCCGGGTTCTACTGGGACGGCACGAAGAACGTTGCCTGCTACTGGATGGATACCTACCGCGTGGACCTGGATGGCGGCGACGGCGGTTCAATGGCAGGTGCGCCAGCGTTTTATACCGGCAAATAGAAAAAGCGCGTTTAGGCCGACCCGGAGGACCGGTACGACTGTCGTGCGCTCTCCATCTTGTGGCTCCGCCAAGGCGCGCTATGCGGAACCTGACGCGACGATTGGGGCCTTATGAACCCACTCACCATTTGAGATTTGAGCTACCATGAATTTGGCAAGATCTGAAAGCATGACCTTCTGCCCCGGGATCTTGTCTTCTTTGGCCATAATATGACCTGTTCCGGGCCCGTCTACGATCCAGCCAGCCCTGACACTTGTCCATTCGATGTCCGTGTTTTCCAGTAGAACACTCATCTCGGCCAACTTTGAGACCTTCATTTCTTTGGACGTAAGTCCAACAATGAAGCTTACAAGCCTTCTCCCGAAATCGGCCTTCTCGTTGGGCAGGATGGTCCCGGCACCGTTGATGCTGACGAGTCGCTTGATCCCTTCTTTCCTCATGGCGTCGACCAGGATTCTCGTGCCCTCGCGGAAAATGACCTTCTGGTTTGGCTCTTTTACTCCCCCGGCGGCACTAAGCACAGCGTTGCATCCTTTCAGCAGCGACTCGACGCTTTTTTGATCCTGCATCGTTCCCTGCACTACCTCTACCTTGTCTCGCAAGGCCCCCAACTTCTCAGGACTTCTTGCCAGTACTCTCACCTGGTACCCCGAGTCCAGAGCAGACTTGACAACCGCCTTGCCAACGAAACCTGTTGGTCCGAGTACAGCCAATTTCACCAGTGTCTCCTTCGACGAGCTTCCCATCATCTTCAGATCCCTGCAAATATAGTCCTGGCGAGAGGCAGTGGCCATTGTCGCAGAGCCGCGCCATGGCATTTTTCTTGCTTCTCGAGCTCAGTAATCAAGAGGGCTATTGGGGGGGATGAGTTGTTATCTAGATGGGGGTTCGGAATGGGGGTTCGGACCAACGAAAAGAGTATTTCCGAATGATGCATGAAGGGAAGGAGCGCTATCCATGAAAATCCCACCGCCAATGAAAGCGTTTGTCGCGGCGAGCCTGGCGCTTGCCATGATCGGTTGCACAACCCTTGCCGCGCCGACAACCCGGGCCGCCGCGGTTCAGGACACGAAATCAACCGCCCGGCCGAAATCGCTCGTATATGCGCTGGTTGCCGGGAGATTGGAGTCCCCCGCGAGCACCGGCTCGACACCGGCGCAACAGGTGCTAACTGCGCTAATCGGCATGGGCCTCTCCATAGAAGTCTCTGATAGATTGGGTGTCCTGGCAGGCATAGATGGGTCCCCGATGAGCAAAGAGTTTTTCGTGAGCGGGGGGATCACATACGATCTGGCTCCTGGCTTCCTCCGCGTCGGCCTGCGGGGAGGCGTCTCGCTCACCACCAGCCCGGCTCTCATGATGACCGTGCCCATCATTGTGCTGCTCGACGACATTGGATTGGTTTTGGATCTCGGCGCGACCATAAGGACCTCGGATGCCACGCCCGGGGGCCTCTTGGGCATCGGAGGTGGATTCACGTTCTGAGCAAAACGGCGTTCCGCCGGGTAGCGATTTCGATCATCTCCGCCGCACTCCTCGTCTCGACCGTACGACCTTCACTTCCCCCGCCTGCGGGGATCGCCCTGCCCTCGCGAGCACTGCGCCCTTTTTCGCCCTTTTCATAGCCGGTGGCAAGGCTAGCTGCGCGCACACCCCCGGCGTTGATCGTCGGAAAGCTTGACAATCGGCGCCGAGCGGCCCACGATTCTAGGAAATGTAACGTCCGGCTACGGTTTGGCCTGTCCAGCAGCCTGATTCACGTCACCTGCCAACTCGAATGGCCGGAGGGGGAATGAGGGTGCGGCCATGAAAATTGAATCCCCGTTCCGATTCTCTACCCTGCTGGTCCTTGTCGTATTCGGTGCCTGCGCTCTCGCTGAACCCGCTTTCGCGCAATCAGAGAAGCGGATAGCGCTCGTGATCGGGAATGGCGCATATCGGTTCAACAATACACTCAAGAACCCACCGAACGACGCTGCAGATATGGCCTCTGCACTCAAACGCGACGGTTTTCAGGTCACCCTTCTTACCGACGCGAGTCGGGACGCGATGGAGAAGTCAGTGCGGGCCTTCGGAACAAGCCTCAAGGATCCTGACGCGGTAGGACTTTTCTACTACTCCGGCCATGGAGCGCAGGCCGACGGGCAGAACTACCTTCTTCCCGTAGACTCGGACATCCAGGACGCGGACGAGCTTCGCTACAAGGCTATGGATGCTGAATCGATCCTGGCAAAGATGCGCTCCGCGGGCAACAAGCTCAATATCGTGGTGCTCGACGCGTGCCGGAACAATCCCTTCCCCGGGTCCTCGCGCTCCGGCGAGAAGGGGCTTGCGATAGTGAAGGTCAAGGTTCCAGATTCGGTGATTGTCTTCGCAACCGACCCTGGCTCCACGGCAGAAGACGGGAGCGGCCGAAACAGCCCGTTCACTGCGGCTTTCATGGCGGTCATGGAAAAACCGGGAATGGACATTGCGGTGATGATGAAGCAAGTAACCGGCCGGGTCCAGGCCGAAACCGGAGGGAAGCAGACTCCCTGGGTGAGCACCAACCTGACCAAGGACTTCGCATTCGTGCCAGGGGGCCGAACCGCACCTGCGCCGCAGTCAACGACCGCACCGGTCCCACGAGCGCCGACGCTTACCGTGACGCGGGTCTATGGGAGCCTTCTGGTCACCGCAGCCACGGCTGGATCTCTATACCTCGATGGCCGCCTTCTGGGGGACATACCTGCCGGCGCCGAAGCACGGCTCGACAATGTGGAAGCCGGGGATCGGACCCTGGAGCTTCACTATGCGGAAGGCCGAGTAGAGCAACACACTGCAACGGTAGAGTCAGGCGCAGCGGCCACTGTGGCTTTTACGTACCGTGAGGGGGGACCAGCACCCGAGAGTGGAAGCTCAGAGCAGACTGGAGCCGGGTTGCCCGCGGAAGGTCAGAGCGGTAGCTCACAGCAGACGGCTGAGCTCTTCAGGCTCGCGAAAAACGGAAGCCCAGAGGACATCCAGGCTACGATCCGCAAAGGCGCGAACGTGAACGCGCAGGACGAGAATTACCTGAGCCCCTTGAGGCTTGCCGCTGCATATAACACCAATCCTGAAGTGATCAAAGTCCTGGTCGATGCTGGCGCGGACGTCAATACGCCGGACTATGCCCAGTTCACCCCCCTGATGTATGCAGCCTCAAGAAATCAGAATCCAGAAGTGATAGCCGCGCTGCTGGATGCGGGCGCCGACCCCAAGGCCGCAAACGGCATGGGAAAGACAGCCTTTGACTACGCACAGGCGAACGAAAAGCTGAAAGGCAGCGATGCCTTTCAGAAGCTTGCTTCGGCGTCTGCTCAACCTCCTGCCGCAGAAGAAATCCAGCCAAAACCCCCAGTTGTTGCTGCAAAGGACTCGCTACAAAGTGGAGATCCGCTGCCGCAAGCCTCGATAAAGATCGACGGCAAGTTCGATGATTGGGAGGACATTCTTCCTGCCTTCCTCAACCCGTATACCAGCAAGGGCAACTTGGGAATACGTCGGGCCTTTCTCGCGAGAGATGACAAGACCTTGTATGTGAAAATGGAGATTGCTGATGACACGCGGAGTTGGCTGCTGCACCCCGACAACTTCAACCGGGAGCACAGGACCGTATACGGCGTCTTCATTGGCGACCGCACTTTCAACATCAATCTGAACGTCTACTATGACCCCGAAAGGAACACCTGGCACACTGATATCGGAGGCGGTCCCGTCGGCGACTGGAAGCGTATCAGCTCGCTTGGGAACTGGGCGATGAAGGGTTCGTCCATGGAAGCAGGGTTCCCGCTTGCTTCCTTTGCCAAGTACGTTGCTCCAGGCGGTTCGTACATGACGAGCGTGTATACCTGCTATAATGAAGGCAACAAGGTTGTCACTGTAGATTCACCTCAAGCGAAGCAGCTCCAGTTCTGAAGATGCAGAGGTTGCGCCGCATAGGGTCCATGGATGGCGCAGCGAACTGGGACTCGGATGGCGTGTTCACCGGATGGACCAGGTATAACGGGCTTGGCAAGGAACTGCGTACGGCATGTAGGAGGAAGACCATGAAAAAGCTGTTGGCAGTTTTCTGCTTTGTGGCTCTTGCTGCTGGCCTGTTTGCTGACGATTTCGGACAAATCAAGCTTGAAAACAAGAAGTTCGTCTATCAGGGGAATGCCTACGACTCGCTAATGGTGGCAGGCATTGAGATCAAGGCCAGTGATGCGGCGGTTGACGTTTCATACATAGCGGGAAGCGGAAATGGATATGGATTCCTCGCGATAAGGACCAAGGACTTCGCGTGGGACATAAATCTGGCCACAGTTCGGCTTATCACGGGCAAACCTGGAGACAAGCGTCTCTTCATTGGCTGGTGAAGATCGGAGTTTCCCCAAAATTGACACCTGGTCGGTGAGCGTGGAAAACCGGTGAGCGTGGACAGGCCCTAGCGGCCGGGCCGGGGTGGCGCCGGGCGCTCAGCTCTTGAAGGCCCCGATCTTTCTGCCCTGACGCACCATCTCCTGGCAATAAGAGTAGAGCGCGTCGTACACAATCGACTCAGCGGCGATGATTGCGTGATCATCCGCGTAGCCCATGTGCCGGAAGCCTTCCGCGATAGCCTGCAAGCCCGGGCCCTCGGGCTGGTTCCACAGGGTGTTGTCGGTGTCCGCGCCGTTGACGATCCTGCCCAGGAGCGCGAGTGCCTCGTCCTTGCCAAGGCCATACTTGTTCAGGATGGCCTCGAACGAGCATTCCTTGCCGTGGTGGCCCAACTCGACGTCCGGAACGTCGAACGGGGTCGCGCCGAGCCGCACGGCTTCCTTCAGCACGTCCTGCCCCGGCGCGAAATGGAACTCCGCGTCCTTGTCCACGAACTTGCGGATGAGCCACGGGCAGGCCACCCGGTCTACTTTCACGTGGGAACGAGTGATCCACTTCACTGCTGCGCCACCTCAGGAAGAGGATACTAAAATCGGGCGGTGGGGGGGGGCGGAGCGCGTCGGGGCCACCGGGGCCACTGGGGCGTCAGGGGCGCCCGGGCAACGGCCCGTTGTTTGCCCCGGCCTCCGACCGGCCAGTATCCTTCATCAGACGCGGAAGCTATGAAGTCTGCCAAGGCTACGTCCACCCCCAGGAGCGCGATCCTCATTCCCGCGTTCGACAGCATACAGGAGGTATGAGAATGGAAGCCGCAGGTGAGCTCAGGATCGCGTTGACCGTGGGAGACTACGGAAAGTCGCTTGCTTTCTACCGCAACGTTCTTGGACTCTCGCTCATCCAGGAGTGGCCTTCCGAGGAAGGTCACGGGGCAATCCTGTCCCTCAAGAACGCAACCCTGGAAATCCTGGACAAGACTCATGCCGCCTGGGTGGACAAGATGGAAGCAGGAAGGCGCGTCTCGGGGCAGGTCCGGGTTGCCGCTCAATTCCAGGACCTCGCAGCCGCCATGGAAGCCGCCATGGCCGCAGGTGCCCGGCTGGTCCGCGGCCCGGTAGAGACTCCGTGGAAGGACCTGAACGCACGACTGGTGGGACCAGACGGCATCCAGATGACCTTCTTCAAGAAGAACGGCTAGGGCTTGCGGAGCCAGTTGTATTCCATTTCCTCCACGACTGCGGCATGCACGTCCGGCCCGGCCAGCTTCTCCACCATGTGCAGCGCAAGATCTATTCCCGCCGATATCCCGCCCGAGGTGTAGATCTTCGGCGTCGACTGCACGAACCGCCGGTCCTTCACAATGCTGGTAGTTGGCGAGAGCAGCTTGAGCTGGTCAAAGGCAGTGTGATGCGTTGTTGCGGGAGCGTTCTTGAGGAGCCCCGCTTTTGCGAGCAGGAGGGCTCCCGTACAGACGGAGAGCAGGAGCTCCACCTTTTCTGCCTGCTCGGCGATCCAGGAAATGAGCCGATCGTGCTTGAGCAGGGGGCGCGTGCCGAATCCTCCCGGTACGATCAGGAGATCCGGCTGCGGACAGTTCTCTATCGCGTACCGTGGGGTCGCCACGAAACGGCCCCTTGCCTGCACGGGCTGGCCGCTGATTCCGACCGCGTACACGTAGAATGGCGAAGGATTGGCCGACTCGCTTGCCACGTTGAAGACCTCGTAGGGCCCGGCGAAATCCAGCACCTCCACGTCATCGAAAACGAGGATCCCCACATTCCTGGGATTGCCCATCACTCCCCCCGCGCCTTGGCGTACATGACCACGCCGGTCTTCTGGGAATTGGCCTGCTTCTTCATTCCAAGGCTTTTCATCAGTGCGATCGACGCTCTGTTTGACGGATCGATTTCTGCGACGATGCGGCGCTTTCTCATCTTTCCGAGCACGTGGTCTGTCACAGCTTTCAGCGCCTCCGAGGCAAATCCATGCTTCTGGTGAGCCGGGGCGATGGTGATCCCTATTTCGGTCTCGTGGTTCTCTGGCCCGATGAAATGAAGGCCGAGGTCTCCAATCAGCTCTCCGCTCGTTCTCAGGCAGATGGCCAGCTGGAACCACGTGTCGGGCGTGTTGAATCGAAGGGAACCCATCCTGGCGATGAAGTCAGCGACTTCCCGTTCGTCCTTGGGGTGCCACAGCTGATACCGGGCGACTTCCGGGTCCGATCGATAGCGATACACTGGGCCTGCATCATCTGCCGTCATTGGACGGAGCACGAGGCGGCTGGTTCTCAAGGCCGGCGCGTCCATTCCTACTTCACCCCGATCCTCACGCGAGCGCTCCAGTACCAGGTTCTTTTCCCGCTACCGAGCAAATCATAGCACGCATTCCTGAACGCGGTTATTCCCAACGCCTCCTCTGATCGACCAGCCTTCAGCAGGGTCCTTACCCCGCCCTGGCTGAGGAGAAGGCCGATGAACCGCTCGGCATCCCCGTCCTCCGTGTGATGGACAACGACTTCTTTTGTGTATCGGAAGCGCTTGCTCTCTGCCATGCGCCGCAAGTGCTCTTCCTTGTCCCACTTTCTGACTCTCTTCTCCCGCGACATCTTTTCGTCCAATTCCGAGATCCCTTGCATGCACTCATGGTAGGCCTGGTCAGCGCGCCAGACTCCCGTGGTCGGGGGCCAGTCAAAGTCATACGCCGCAAACACGCCCCCCGGGCGCAGGATCCGCGCGACTTCGGCGAACGTGGACGCAGGCTCCATCCAGTGCAATGACTGAGCGCACGTGACGATGTCGGCTGCCTGGTCGGGCAGGCCGGTCTCGGACGATGTTCCCTTTCGGTATTCCACGTTGGCTTCCGTGGTGATTGTCGAGGCCCGCCGGCGCATGTCCTCGTTCGGCTCGATCCCGGTCACCTGCTCCGCGGTGTCGGCCCAGTAGCGCGTGGAAAGCCCGGTGCCGCTGCCCAGGTCCACGACAAGCTTGACTCGGGAGGCCTGAACGAGATCGAGCAGGACAGGCTTCAGGACTTCAGGCGGCCTGGGTCTGCAGGCGTCGTAATCATCGGCGAAACCGCTGAAGCGCTCTATGTTGCCGCTGATGGCTATGTCAACTCCTTCTTGAAAACATACGACTGCTTGGTCGCGTTGAAACCGAGCGACCGGTAGAATCGATGGGCGCCGGTCCTCGTGACATTCGCGTTGAGGCGAATGAAAGGCATATGCCGTTCTCTCGCCCACCGCTCTACTTCCCCCATCAGGAGCTTCCCCACTCCCCTGCCCCGCTTGTTTTCGTCCACCACGAATCCGGAAATCTCCGCATGCTCCTCGCTGTGAATGTGCTCGACAATCCGGGCGGTCGTCCAGGCGATGACCTGGTTGGACTCGTCAACGGCCACGATCACGCGGGCCTGGCGCGGATCCGTCACGCGCGAGAGACGCTCTATGACCTGCTTTTCGGTTACAGGATAGCCCAATTGCCCAGACAGCCTTGCGAGGGCCGGTGCGTCAGCCTCCACCGCATCGCGTGTCGTGGTCATGTTGGCTGCAACAGGTCCCATTTGTTGCCATACAGGTCCTTGAACACAACCACGATGCCATACTCCTCCTTGCGGGGCTCTTCCAGGAACTCCACGCTCATTGACCTCATTCGATGATAGTCGCTCCAGAAGTCGCTCGAGTGAAGGAAAAGAAAGACGCGGCCGCCCGCCTGGTTGCCTACCTGGGCGAGTTGCTCGGGTGTTGCCGCCTTGGCAAGAAGCAGAGAAGCTCCTCTCGAGCCTGGCGGGGCCACCACGACCCATCGCTTGCCGCGACCCATGTCCTTGCTTTCGACAACGTGGAAGCAGAGAACCTTCTCGAAGAACGCGATGGCTTCATCATAATCGCGCACCAGAAACGCAGCGAGGGGAATAGAGAGGCTCACCGGTTCACCTGCCGTTCCTGGCTACCAGGATGGCGAAGGAAGATAGCGACTTCGTGCCGTGCGCTGCGGCTATGCCTCGCAGGAGGTCCAGCTCGGTATCCACGAGCCCGAGGAACCGCGGAGGCAGGCCGAGGACCGCCGCATGCCTCGCCGTGGAGCGCAGGCACTCCTCGATTTCCCATCGCGCGTCTTGAAGGCCGGACGAGTCGATGGTCGCTGTCTGCAGCTCTTCCCAACCGGCGTCCCGGAGCAGCCTCTCGAGGCCTGTCCTCGTCGCTGGTGTTCTTACGTTGGACGAACTGTCGCCCCGAAAGGCCTCCACCTGGCCTTGGATGACCACCGCGAGCGCGTGGGCGAGCTGGCTCGACTCCCGCGGGACGAGGTCCCATTCTGAGAGGCATAGCTGCCGCGCCCATGGCCTGATCCGGTTGAGCATGCTCTTTAGCAGCTCCAGAGAGTTGAAGTACCAGGAGCAATGAGCGAAGGCCACGTAGTCGAAAGCGTCCTCCGGAAACCCGGTCTCTCCTCCGAAGAGATCGCAGTCTAGGTGAAATGAGATTCGGGGGCCCAACGGCGACCGCAGCAAGTAGTCAGCGGAATCACCGATCGTCACCGGAGCCCCGTAGTCGGGCGGCGCCAGGTCGAAGGCCTCAACGTGGCCCTCCGCTCCGCAGGCGTGGGCCAGGACGGCCGTCAGATCGCCTTGTCCGCAGCCAATCTCCAGGATTCTTGACCCCGGTCGGATGGCCCAGGCATCGACGACTTTCTTGCGCATCTCGGTCTGGACAAGCTGCACCTGGGGAGTATGCGAATACAGCGCCATGCAGCGCGCGATTGACTCGACTTCGTCCATGTCAACTCCGAAGAAACTGCCTGACGATTTCAAGGACTTCCTTCGGCCGTTCGAAATGTGCGTTGTGCCCTGCTCTGTCTACTATCCTCAATTGGGCGTTCGGAATTCCCTCCGCCAGCAGCTTCTGGTGTTCGGGGGGGAACTGGAAGTCATCCCTTCCTGCCAGTATCAGCGTGGGCGCCTTGATACAGGCAAGTTGCTGCATCACAGACCATCCAGGCAGCAATTTGCTGAAACCAAATATGAAGGCGGCAGGATTGCTGCGTATCCTGAGTCCATGCAGCGCCTCCACGAGCAAGAAGAAAGGGCCTGGTTTTGAATAGTAGGCTCTCCCCAGGGTGATCATCGATTTCAGGAGCTCACCATGACCGATTTGCCCCGTGAAGAATCGTTGCGCAGTTGCCACTTCTCGGTTGCTGAAGCCTCTCTGCCCAAGGACTAGAGAAGCACCCTGCTGGACCATCTTGGCGTCTCCTCCGCTATCAAGAACGCAGAGGTGGGACAAGCGTTCTGGGAAGCGGATTGCATATTCCAGTGCGACCATGCCGCCGAATGAGTGACCAAGGATGGCCCATCTTTCAATTCCCAGAGACTCACGCAGAGCTTCGGCGTCAGCTGCAAGGTTCTCCCATGTCATGGTTTGCACATCGGCCCCAACCGAACGGCCGTTGCAGCGATGGTCGTAGAACAGAAGCTGGAATTCGTCTGCGCACGGAAGGAACGGCAGCATTGTAGAATGATCGACGCCGGGGCCGCCGTGCATGAGAAGCAACGGATGCCCCGACCCGGATGTCCGGACGAAGAGTGAGACCCCAAGCCCGGGCAAATGCACCAACCGGCCTTTCATACCACCTCATGAGCGCCCATTGCAGCGAACACGATCCACTGCGTAGACTCGCTCCCCTTTTCAATTCGGCGCAGGCAACGCTTCAGTTCACCAAGGTCGAGTTTAGCAACGAAGCAGCGCCAAACCAAGACAGGAATCAATAGGGATCGGGCTATCAGGAGGCCTCATTGGTGGACTTGGGCTTGGGGCGGTACGCAATATGGATGCAGTTTCCCTATTCGCGGATCAGATAGAAATGCAGGCTCGAAATGCGCCACTTGCCGCCGACCCGAACCCAGTAGTCGGTTTCCGGGTACGAGAATCCACCGGAACTTCTTGGGTCGAATCGTTGTCTATTGAGGTCTGGCATTCCGGCGATGCCATCCTGCCACCAATTCCCAACCGCCCGCCTGACGGTATGCACGCTGAGGTGGTTGCTCATCATTCCAGAGACAGCCACAGGGATCTTTGCATACAGCAAGTCCTCTCCCAGACGGTTACCCCAAACGATGGACGGGTCCTGGTCAAGCTCTGCGGCACGGAGACCCTTCATCATTTCGTACAGGGTCTTGAGCCGGCTGTCTTTCAATATGGAGCTCTCAAGCTTCTTTCCTCCGACAGCATGGGCGAGCAATCTCCTTTCCGCCGGAGTGCTATAGGCTACGATGTAGTTGTAGTCGGAGTAGTACTTGTTGATCTCTGGGATGTCTATTCGTACCGGATCGGCCAAGGCAAAGTGCGCGAAGGTGACGAGCAGCAAACCGGCCAGAACGTACTTCTTCATGGGGTCTCCCCGAGCACATTTCATTTTGGCCGACACGTCCCGGTTGTCAAGTTAAAGGTCCTTAACACGAGCTGTGCCGTCGATTCTTCAACGCGGTGGCTTCATGCTCTGCAAACGAAGAAGACGCGCTTGATGGACTCTGGGTCAGCCACCGGCAAAGCCAGGTTCTCTGCAGAGGCGCAATAGCTCGACTGGAATCCAGTATCCTTGACCAAAGACAGGATCTGGGCAACGGACAGAGCAAGGTTATAGACGGTTTCAGAGAATCGCTCATAGGTTCCGTTCTCATTTCGGAAGAAGCCCGCCAGTTGAGTATAGGCGCGATCCATTGTGGGGTCATAGATTCCCTTGGTTGCGAGATAGATTTCGTCATCCTCCTGGATGGTAGTGCGGTTCCATTCCCGAAGTGACTTCTTGGTGTTGATATCGAAGAGAAAGATTCCCTTTCGGTCTACTGCATCGAACGCGCGTCGGATGCAGGACGCAATGGCCTCCAGCGAGGCGAGATGATTCAGTGCGTCATAGAGGCACGTCACGTAGGAGACTCTTTGCCCGGAGCTGAAGCTGGCCGCGTCTTCAATTGTGAAAGAAGCCTTCCCCGCATCTACATATGTGCGGTTCCTTTGAATGGCATACTCGATCATATGAGGCGAGAGATCGATGCCCCGAACGAGATAGCCCCTTTCGAGGAAGTACAGTGCCAAGTTGCCCGTTCCGCAGCAGAGATCAAGAAGCTTCTTGGAGAGGCCAAGCTCATCCCGAACGCCATCAAAGAGTTGCTCGATCTTGGGAGCTACGGCGTCCGTGAAGGCGCCCCAGCGGGCGTTGTAGACTCTTGCGAATGCCTTACCGTAGGCTTGCATCAGAAGGCGTCTCCCGGTCTACAAGTGACAATACTTGGCGCACAAACGCTGCTGCATGTGGAACGGCAGCCCCGGTGAACCCAACGCGCGACAGGCGGCGTTGAACCCTATGTAGCCCCCGGCTTCAGCTTCAACGTCCCTGCTCTCTTGAGCCCGAAAAAACCTCTGACAACCGGAACATGACGTGCAACCGCCGTGAAGAGGGCGACGCACAGCCATGTGCCCGCAACGGAGATCGCCCAGCGGGGCCACGCCGTGAGCCCCGAGCCCAACAGAAGGTAGGTCGCGGCGGTGAGGAACACGTAGTGCAGCAGATACAGGGGGAAGGAAAGGTCTCGGGCCGCGGACAGCGCGCGGCTTTCCCGATTGAGGAAGCGCCTGCCGTATCCCATTGCCGCCACGACGATGAACCAGGCCGCGGCGCCGCGGAAGGCCTGTGTCGCCATGTTGGCGACGCTCCATCCCGGGGGCACCTCAAAAAGCCGGTAGACGCCCAACCGTGCGATGAAGGCCGCAATCCCCGCGAGGAGGGCTGCCAGCCTGTTGCGTTCCATGGACTCCAGAAGCCCCGGCGCGCTCCCCGCGATGAAACCGAAGACGAAAAAGGACAGGTAGACGGTGAAGTTGGCCCAGTCGTTGATGAGGTTCTGGAATCCCGGCCATCCAGGGCGGGAAACTGCCTCCAGAGCCGCGATCCAGACCGCCGGAAGCAGAATCAGCGATCCGCCGCACAGGCGTTTTGCGGCAGAGAACGTCCGAGAGGACCCTCCTCGGCGATTCAGGATGAGGAAGAAGGGCCGCGCCTGGGCGGAAAAAACAAACAGGTATAGCAGAAACCATAGGTGCCCGTAATCGAAATTGCCCCTACTCCCCGGTCCCGTGAAGGGGCCGTTCGAAGCGTCGCAGATTGTCTGAAGGGTACATTACCTGCTCCTGTCGAAAAAGATTGGCTGGGACCAGGCACAAAAATCTGCGAGGCTGTTCCACAGCATCGGTCCTGCGGCTCCAACCGGTTCTACAGGACCTGGCCTCCGTGGAAGTAGAGTCTGTATACCTCGGCGCCATCATATGAGATGGCTTCGTGCCCATGAAAAGCCAGTAGCGTCCCCTCTGAATGACAGGCGTAGCGGTAGCAACCACGGCTGTACTGCTCGCTACCTCTATAGGGTCGGTCACTGTCAACCAGAAGCAGGGCTTCTCTTAGGGTCTCGATAAACCCTTCAGGTACGTCGTCCTGCAACATTCTCCCGTAGTAGTTCATGCTCCATATCGGCACCCCGTCGGTGTAGACGACTTCTTGGCCCGAAAAGTCTTTCTCACCGAAATAGCTGTCGACATATCGATACCTGCCCGATTGGTAGGCTAGGTCTTTTGCGCCGAGCCGCGTCGAAGGGATCTTCCCGCCTTGCGATGCGTAGGTGTTGCGCTTGGCACTGACCAGAAAGCGTGCCAACTCATCTATGGAGGCTATCATGGTTCACCGCGTAGATCGTTGTACAGATTCTCACGCTTGTCCATCGACCCCAGGCAGGCAGCCATCACCCATCCTCCTTGAGGCTTCCACAGGTCCGGGCTCGCGCGACAAGGTTGAAACTGAGTCCGATACGAAAGAAAAGTGCATTCTGTGCGCTCTCCGCGTTCGGCGAATTACCTGGGGGCGCGAACGTCTGCGACGTGACCTTCAAGTTGGAGACGAAGGGCGGTCCAGGAGTGTCGGATGCGGTGGGCACGGGTCACCTATTGGCCGGCTAGACTCAAGTTCAACGGCGAGGAGGAACTAGCATATCGACTGACGAAGTGTCCGCTGCTGCGTGTTGGTGGGCGACGACCAGGCTAGACGTCGGGCCTCAGCTTGCCCTGACTATGTCGACCGAGATCTCCACCGCCGGCGTCGTTCCTCTATTCTCAAGCCAGTGTGTAGTGTCCTTATCCTCGGGCCAGCCCACTCCCGGCCCATACTCCTTAGCCACTCCATTTCGATGGTCAGTGATCGTTCCTTGCAGTATGTAGACCATGCCCGGCCTGTCCTTATGGTCATGAATCGGGCCGAAGACGCCCCCAGGTTCGATGGTCACCATACGCATTCGAAGTTGGCGCCCTGCCATGCCTTCGATTTCAGGGCCAAGGTCAAGCGCTGCCAGCAGCTTCACCGTGACACCTTTCGTCTCGGGTGCTGCCTGTTCATTTCTCATCCTAGTCTCCTTTCTGTACCTTCTGAGCTACCTAACACATCGTTGACACTTCCCTAAGCACATCGTTGACACTTTTCACGTTCCTGCGGAAGCGACCCTGGTCATCCATGATGCGCAGTTGTTGCTCGTCCAGGTAGCCCAGCAAGTAGCTGCGATAGTGTACACGCCATTTTCCGTCTGCGATCTGTTCCAGTTCGACGTACTTCTCGATGAGCGTCGTGGAGACGGTCACCTAGCGATCGGCCTTACCTCCCGAATCAGAGACGCACTTAAGGGCGTCAGCTTCAGCGACTTGCTATGGCTCCCTGCAGTCTTCTTTCGAGGGTTGAGTTGCTTGCCCTTCCTAGTCTAGAATTTGCTTCGCTGTTTCATCTGCCTTCTCTCGTATTGGCCGAGGCACAGCGATCGGAACCCATTTCTTGCTAACAAGGTA
>Ga0153915_10003051_pt1 | contig 15297 bp, 9 predicted proteins | sample Opewatmetagenome_2_FD_107003 | JGI IMG/M metagenome (GOLD analysis project Ga0153915, IMG submission 107003) | Freshwater wetland microbial communities from Ohio, USA - Open water 3 Core 3 Depth 3 metaG | ecosystem: Environmental > Aquatic > Freshwater > Wetlands | place: USA: Ohio, Lake Erie...
CCTGAAGCTGACGGGGCCTGCCGTCCCCCTGTTCGAAGGGGTGATGACGAAATCCTTCGGCTCCGCCGATATCGCGATCTCGCCCACGGGGACGCTGGCCTATGTTCCCGGCCTGACCTCCAGTGGTGGCGGGGTCGCGGAGCTTGTCTTTGTCACCCGGGACGGCGCCGTCTCACCGCTCAGTCCACCGGTCACGTTCAACCCCTCGGCCAACCGCTCGCTCAGCCTCTCTCCGGACGGAAGTCGCATTGCACTCGACGTAATCGGAGCGGCCTCACCCGATATCTGGGTCAAGCAGCTCCCTTCCGGCCCGCTCTCCCGCCTGACCTTCGACGGTCGGGCGGCGGTCAGGCCCCGGTGGACGCCCGACGGACGATCCGTGCTCTATCTCTCGGCACAAGACAGCGGGCCTTCATCCGTCTGGAAGCGGAGAGCGGACGGGAGCGCCCCGGCCGAGCGGGTCTGGCAGGTTTCCGGCCGGCCGATCGCCGAAGCCTCGCTCTCGGGCGACGGGCAATGGCTCATCTATCGCATCAGCGCGGATAGCGGCAATCGGGACATCTATGCCGTCCGCCCCGGCCGGGATACTACTCCGATCCCGCTCCTCACGGGGCGGTTCCACGAGGAGGGCGCGGCGCTCTCGCCCGACGGCAAGTGGCTGGCCTACACCTCCGACGAATCGGGCAGGGACGAGATCTTCGTCAGGCCGTTCCCGAACACCACCGCGGGCCGCTGGCAGGTATCGACAACCGGCGGATCCGCTGCCCGCTGGGCTCACAGCGGCCGCGAGCTGTTCTACGAGGGCCCCGCCGGCGATCTCATGGTGGTGCCGGTGACGCCAGGGCCCACCTTCGCCCCCGGCGAACCCCGGCGCCTCTTTCCGCTCGGATCGGGTCTCGTCCCCTCGAACATCGTCCCCTATTACGACCTTACCCCCGACGACAAGCGGTTCGTGATGGTCCGCGTCGCGGCGGTCAACCAGGCGCCGGGTGCCGGGCAGTTGGTCGTGGTAGACAACTGGCTCGAGGAGCTCAGACGGAAAATGGGAGCGGGGCGGCGGTAGGTGACTGGTACCCGGCTAGATTGCGAGGGTCACTCCAATCCGGAGGTCCCTCATGCCTGCCAGGTCGAAGCAACTCAGGAAAGCGGCGAAGAAGGTCGCTCAGGTCCGCACGGCACTCAAGCGCGCCGGCGCGAAGACCAGGGCGGCGGCCACCAGAACCGTGAAGAAGCTCAAAGGATCGAAGACCGCCAGGATAGCGGCGGCCGCGGCCGTTGTGGGTGCCGCCGCTGTCGCCACAGGAATGGCGGTGAAGAAGGCGAGGCGCCGGCGGAAGTGAGCCGGCGCGCGGCCGGGATTCGGCGGGCGGGCTGTCCAGTCCGCCCGCCTACCGCGCCTTCAGCTGCTGCACCCCCTCGCAGTAGTCCTTGTCGGTGAGCTTCGGAGTGAACCAGACGTAATCTCCGCTCGGCAGCACCTCGCGGTACCAGTCGGGCGTCCGGCCACTGTCCGACACCTCCTGCAGCTGTACCACACGCACCCGGGCGGCCGGCGCGAGCCGGTGGAGGTGAGTCGGCACACCGCTCACCTTGTCGGCGTGGCCGCCGCCGCTGATCAGCACCGCGCGCGGGTATGCCAGCAGGGCATGCGCCATGCTGGCGTCCTTGGCCGCCTGCACATGCACCATCGGGCCGAGCTCATCGCGGGGCTGCGCCCGGCAGTGCGATTCGAAGATCTCGTCCAGCAGGTGGGACGAGACCTCCGTGCCGATCGTGGCGGCGCTGGCAAACCGGGGGTTCGCGGAGAGCGCCGGCTCGCCGCGACCGTAGATGTCCATGATCTCGGCCCGCGACGGATTGCCGACCCCGATCTCCATTCCGTGTCGCAGGCCGGCCATGATCAGCGGGCCGTACAGCGCGAAGTCCCACCCTTTCTCCGGCCAGCCGAGCTTCCGACGTACCAGCTCGGCCGAATCCGCGCCGCTCAGGGTCGCGGCGCCCGTGCGCTGACTCTCATCCAGCATCTCGAACACCAGGCCGCGATGCGAGGAGGCCAGCTCCTCGATGAGCCAGCGCTCGATCCGATGATGATCGAGGTTGTCGTGCTTTTCCCCGATCAGCACGTACTCGGCGCCGCCAATCGCGCCGACCAGCGCATCCGGCGACACCCAGCGCCGGTTCGCGACATCGTAGATGCGGCCGCTCAGCGGATGACCACGCAGCAGCGGCGATTCCCACTGCCCGATGGGCGCCTGGTGCACCCCAGCGCATCCCGCCGCCAGTACCAGGGCCGCAACGCTCCCGGCGACTCGCGCCAACGGCCGGCTGCTGCCTTGCATCGCCAGCATCGATCGCCCCCTGCGAGAGATGATGAGTTCCGGGATCCGCCGGTCCTGAATAAGCTAGCCGAGTGACCCTTTGGGGGAACCAGCTCGACGGATCTCCTTCATGAAGCCTTAATGCTCCCCGCCCTATGTTGCCGGCCAGGGACCGGGCAGGCGACGGTCTCGTGCCCGGCGGCTCGCCGGTGCAGCGTCTTCCGCGACAACCGGGGATTCATGATCAGGCACACCGCGACCGTGGACGGCAATGAGGCCGTTGCCTCCGTGGCCCACCGCACCAACGAAGTCATAGCCATCTACCCGATCACGCCCTCCTCCCCGATGGGAGAGCTGGCGGACGCCTGGTCGGCCGAAGGGCGTCGCAACATCTGGGACTCGGTCCCGGAGATCGTGGAGATGCAGTCCGAGGGCGGCGCGGCGGGCGCCGTACACGGCGCACTCCAGGGTGGGGCCCTCACCACGACGTTCACCGCGTCGCAGGGCCTCCTGCTGATGATCCCGAACCTTTACAAGATCGCCGGCGAGCTCATGCCCTGCTGCATGCACGTGGCGGCACGGAGCATCGCGACGCACGCGCTGTCGATCTTCGGCGACCACTCCGACGCCATGGCCGTCCGCCAGACCGGCATGGCGCTGCTCGCGTCCAATTCGGTGCAGGAGGCCCAGGACTTCGCCTGCATCGGCCAGGCCGCGACGCTGCGCGCACTGGTTCCGATCCTCCATTTCTTCGACGGGTTCCGCACCTCGCACGAGATCGCCACCATCGACCTGCTCGACGACGACGACCTCCGCTTCATGCTCGACGAGGAGCTGGTGGCGGCGCATCGCCGCCGGGCGCTCACCCCCGAGCGGCCTGTCATCCGCGGCACCTCCCAGAACCCGGACGTCTTCTTCCAGGCCCGCGAGGTCGCCAACCCGTACTACGAGCGCTTTCCCCGGATCCTGCAGGAGACGATGGACCGCTTTGCCGGGCGAACCGGCCGCGCTTACCGCCTGTTCGACTACGCCGGGCATCCCGAAGCCGAACGGGTCGTCGTGCTGATGGGATCCGGCGCCGAAACGGTGGAGGAGACGGTGCGCTGGCTGGTGGAGCGCGGCGAGCGGGTGGGGGTGCTGAAGGTGCGGCTCTACCGGCCTTTCGCGGTGGATGCCTTCCTCGCGGCCCTGCCCCGCACCACCCGGATGATCGCGGCGCTCGACCGCACCAAGGAGCCCGGCGCCGTCGGCGATCCGCTGTACCTCGACGTCGTCGCAGCGCTCCGCGAAGGCTGGCGGCAGGTGCATGGCACCGACGAGCCGCAGGTCGCGGGCGGGCGCTACGGCCTGGCCTCGAAGGAATTCACTCCAGCCATGGTGCGCTCCGTGTTCGACGATCTGGCGACCCCGGCGCCACGACGGCGGTTCACGGTGGGCATCGTCGACGATGTGACCCATCTCTCGCTGCCGTGGGACCCGGCCTTCTCGATCGAGAGCGACGACACCGTCCGCGCGGTCTTCTGGGGCCTCGGCTCCGACGGCACCGTGGGCGCCAACAAGAACACGATCAAGATCATCGGCGAGGACGCCGGGCTGCAGGCCCAGGGCTATTTCGTCTACGACTCGAAGAAGGCCGGCGCCGTGACCGTCTCGCACCTGCGCTTCGGTCCGCGCCCGATCCGCGCGCCGTATCTCATCGGCCAGGCGAGCTTCGTCGCCTGCCACCAGTTCGACTTCCTCGAGCGGTTCGACGTGCTGGAGGCGGCCGCCCCGGGCGCCACCCTGCTGCTCAACGCGCCCTGCCCGCCCGACGAGGTGTGGGGCCGGCTGCCGCGCGAAGTGCAGGAGACGATCCTCGAGAAGCGCCTCACGCTCTACGCCATCGACGCCTTCGCGGTGGCGACCGAGGCGGGGCTCGGCGGCCGCATCAACACCATCATGCAGACCTGCTTCTTCGCGATCTCCGGCGTGCTGCCGGTCGACGACGCCATCACCCGGATCAAGGAGGCGATTCGGCACAGCTACGGCCGGAGCGGCCCGGTGGTCGTCGAGCGCAACTTCGCGGCGGTGGACCGGGCGCTCGACAGCCTGCACCGGATCGCGGTGCCGGGCGGCGTCACCTCGACCCGTGGCCGCCCGCCCGTGGTGCCCAGGGAAGCGCCCGACTTCGTGCAGCGGGTCACCTCGGTCATTCTCGAGGGCAAGGGCGACCTGCTGCCAGTGAGCGCCTTCCCGGTGGACGGGACCTGGCCCGTGGGCACTTCCCGCTGGGAGAAACGCAACCTTGCGTCCCACATCCCGGTCTGGGATCCGGCGATCTGCATCCAGTGCAACTGGTGCTCGCTGGTCTGCCCCCACGCCGCGATCCGCGCCAAGGTCTACGACTCGGCACAGCTCGCCGGTGCTCCCGCCGGATTCCGCAGCACCACCTGGCGGGGGCCGGACCTCAAGGGGCAGGCATACACGATCCAGGTGGCGCCCGAGGACTGCACCGGCTGCAACCTCTGCGTCACCGTCTGTCCCGCCAAGGACAAGTCGAACCCGCGTCACAAGGCGATCGACATGACGCCACAGCGGCCGATCCGCGAGCGGGAGCGAACCAGCTACCGGTTCTTCCTCGAGCTCCCCGAGGCGGACCGGAGCGAGATCCGCCGGCTCAACGCGAAGGGATCGCAGCTGCTGCAGCCGCTTTTCGAATACTCGGGCGCCTGCGCCGGCTGCGGGGAGACGCCGTATCTCAAGCTGCTCACCCAGCTCTTCGGCGACCGGCTGGTCATCGCGAACGCCACCGGCTGCTCCTCCATCTACGGCGGCAACCTGCCCACGACGCCGTACACCGTGAATGCCGCGGGGCGCGGCCCGGCATGGGCCAACTCGCTCTTCGAGGACAACGCCGAGTTCGGCCTCGGCATCCGGCTCGCGATCGACGCCCAGAGCCGGGAGGCCCGGCGCCTGGTGGGCGACCTGGCCGGCGTCATCGGGGCCGACCTTGCGACCGACATCCTCGGCGCCGATCAGCGGGACGAGGCGCAACTCGCGGCCCAGCGCACCCGGGTCGCGGAGCTCAAGCGCCGGCTCGCTCCGCTGGGCGCGGGACCGGCGAGCCGGCTCCGCGACGTCGCCGACCTGCTGGTGCGGCGGAGCGTCTGGCTGGTGGGCGGCGACGGCTGGGCCTACGACATCGGCTATGGCGGGCTCGACCATGTGCTGGCGCAGGACCGCGACGTCAACATCCTCGTGCTCGACACCGAGGTGTACTCCAACACCGGCGGACAGCAGTCCAAGGCCACGCCGCTCGGCGCCGCCGCGAAATATGCGATCGCCGGCAAGGCAACCCCGAAAAAGGACCTCGGCATGGAGGCCATGAGCTACGGCCAGGCCTACGTGGCGCGAGTGGCGCTCGGCGCCGACATGAACCAGGTGGTCAAGGCGTTCGTCGAGGCGGAGAGCTTCCCCGGGCCGTCGCTCATCATCGCGTACAGTCCCTGCATCGCGCACGGCTATGACCTGCGCTACGGCGTGCAGCAGCAGGACCTGGCGGTCAAGTCCGGGGTCTGGCCGTTGTACCGCTTCGATCCGCGCCGCATCCGCGAGCACCAGCCGCCGCTGCAGCTCGATTCCGCCGAGCCGAGCCTGCCGGTGCATGCCTACCAGCGCAACGAGACTCGATTCCGCATGGCCGAGAAGCTCGATCCGGTGCGGTTCCGCCGGCTGGCGGAGCGGGCCGAGCAGGATGCGGCCCGTCGCTACGCGGTCTATCGCTACCTGGCGGGAATGATGGTGCCCACGGAGGACCGGGAGCCGGATCAGCCGCAAGCTGCGCAGGTGCCCGCGGCGCAGGAGGTGTGACGTGAACCTCGCGACGGAATATCTCGGCTTCGCGCTTCCCCACCCCTTCATGGTCGGGGCGTCGCCGATGGTCGACGACCTCTCCATGGTGCGGCGGCTGGAGGACGCCGGGGCGGCGGCGATCGTGATGCGCTCGCTCTACGAGGAGCAGCTCACCGGTGAGCAGATGGCCACGATGCACTTCCTCGAGAGCCCCGCAAACTCCTTTGCGGAAGCGGCGACCTACCTCCCCCAGCCGCGCGACTTCGCGCTGGGTCCGGACGAGTATCTGAACCAGTTGAGGAAGGTCCGGGAGGCGGTGTCGATCCCGGTGATCGGTTCACTGAACGGCGTCACCCCGGGGGGCTGGCTTTCCTGTGCCCGGCTCATCGAGGAGGCCGGGGCGCACGCCGTGGAACTCAACCTGTACGGCCTGCCCACCGATCCAGCCGAAGACGCGTGGACCATCGAGCGCCAGGGAGTGGAACTGGTCCGGGAGGTCGTCGAAAAGGTGCGCATCCCGGTCGCCGTGAAGCTCTCGCCGTTCTATTCGGCATTCGCCAACTTCGCGCGGCAGCTCGATGCCGCCGGGGCGCGCGGGCTGGTGCTGTTCAACCGGTTCTTCCAGGCGGATATCGACCCCGAGAACCTCGACGTCCAGCACCAGCTGCACCTCTCGGAGTCCTCCGAGCTCACCCTGCGGCTCCGCTGGCTCGCCATCGTCTCGGGCCGAGTGCGCGCGTCGCTTGCGGTGACGGGAGGGGTCCACGACTCACTCGATGCGGTCAAGGCCGTCATGGCCGGCGCCCACGCCGTCCAGATGGTGTCCGCCCTGCTCCGCCACGGTCCCGAGCGGCTCCGCGTCGTTCGCGAGGGGTTCGCCCGCTGGCTCGAGGAGCACGAATACGAGTCGGTAGCCCAGATGCGCGGCAACATGAGCCTGCTGCGCTGCCCCGATCCCCGCACCTTCGAGCGGCTGCACTACATCCAGACCCTGCAGAGCTGGCAGGACTTTCTCTGAGCGGGCGGCTATCCCGCCTTCGCCGCGCCGCGGGAGCCGCGCCGGAGCCACCAGAAGAGGACGCCGAACAGTGCGGCGACCGCCGCGACCTTGAGCACCGCGAACAGGGCACCGAGCAGGACCGCGGCGAGTGGAAGCAGGAGGAGCTTCCACAGGACGATGCCGAGGACCCCCATCCCGGCGAGCGTGACGACCGGCTTCAGCATGGTTCGCTCCGGAGTGTGAGTGACATGGGCCCGTACGGCAGGTGGGCGCCGGAAGTGTCATCGGCCGGAGGCGAGCCGGCCGCGCTGACCGCTGCCACCCCGAGTTCACCCCGCAGGCCCGCTCGGCACCTGCCCTACCGCCGGGCTCCCCGCCCGGTAGATTCGATCCGTCCATGCCCGGCATCTCATCCCGGCTCGCCGGGCCGGACGACCGCGCGTTGATCGTGCCAAGGGCCGCCGGTCGCTCCCGACGACGAATGGGTTCGGGGTTGCCGCCCTGGGAAACCTCCGGGTCCGCTCCCTCGTCATGCTGAATCGCAGCGCAGAACCGCCCGTTTCCCTCTTGCTCCGAGTCACCCCATGCGCATGAAGTTTCCTTCGCTCGTCACCCTCGCCCTCGTGCTCGCCCCGGCGGCCGGAGCGGCCCAGCAGAAAACGACCTTCGCAAACCTCGCCGACGCGCTGCGCGCCTCGGGCGCCCTGAGCGGGCGCTCCGGGCCGCGGAGCGTGAACTGGATCGACGGCGGCAAGCGGTTCTCGTTCACCGTGCGGGGTGAGAAGGGCGAGGAGATCCGCGCCCTCGATCCGGCGAGCGGCAAGGACACGCTGCTCTTCTCGGCCGAGGGCCTGAACTTTCCCGACACCAGCGCCGCCTTCAGCTATCAGTCGTTCCAGTGGGCGCGTGACTCCAGGCATCTCGTCTTCCAGACCCGCTTCAAGCCGATCTACCGCCGCTCCGGCACGTCGGACTACTTCGTCTACACCCTCGCCGACCGCTCGCTGCAGCTGGCGGCTCGCGGAGCGCGGACGGCGGAGCTCTCGCCCGACGGCAGCACGATCGGCTACGAGCGCGACGGCGACATGTACATCTATGATCTCGGGCGGAAGCGGGAGAAGCGCTTGACCACCGGAGCGACGGAGACGCTGCACAACGGGCGCTTCGACTGGGTCTACGAGGAAGAATTCGGGATGGCGCAGGCCTGGAACTGGTCGCCCGACAGCCGCTACCTGGCCTACTGGCAGGTGGACGAGAGCGCGGAGCCCACGGTCCAGCTGACCGACTACTCCGGGGACCACCCGACATGGGACCGGATCCGCATCCCGAACGTCGGGGACTCCAACGCGAAGGTCCGCATCGGCGTGGTCAACGCCGCCAGCGGCCGCAACGTCTGGCTCGACCCGGGCGAGCAAGGCGAGTTTTACATCCCCCGGATCTACTGGACCAGCCGGCCCGATACACTCGCGATGATCACGCTCAATCGCCCGCAGAACACGATGAGGCTCTTCTTCTTCAACGTGAAGACCGGCGGGCGCAGGCTGGTCATGACTCAGACCTCGAACACCTGGATCGACGTGTACGACTTCTACGCCGGCATCCAGGACATGATTTCGTTCCCGGAGGGGCTGCACGAGTTCCTGTGGATCTCGGATCAGGACGGCTGGCAGCACATCTACCGCTACGACTATTCCGGCAGGCTGATCAATCAGGTGACCAGCGGAAAGTGGAGCGTGACCCGGATCGAGGGAACCGACGCGGCCCGGGGCATGATCTACTACAGCTCGACCGAGGATTCGCCGCTGCAGCGCCAGCTCTACGCGGTCCGCTTCGACGGCTCCGGCAGGCAGCGGCTCACCCAGACCAGCGGCACCCACCAGATCGACATGTCCCCCGACACCCGGTACTACATCGACCGCTGGTCGTCGGTGCGCCAGCCGCGCCAGGTCGAGCTGTGGTCAACCGGCGATCGCATGATCAAGAAGATGGAGGACAACCAGTCGGTCTCGCAGTGGCTCGAGACCCATGCCTACTCGCCCACCGAGCTCTTCAGCTTCACGACCTCGGACGGGGTGCGGCTCGACGGCTCGATGATCCGGCCGCCGTCCTTCGACTCGACCCATCGCCATCCCGTCGTCTTCGCGATCTACGGCGGTCCCGGCTCCCAGCAGGTGTACGATGCGTTCAGCTCGAGCGGGTGGTCCCAGTGGCTGGCGCAGCGCGGCTACATCGTCATCGGGCTCAACAACCGGCCGTCGAACAACTACGGCAGCGCGTTCATGAAGATCGCCTATGGCCAGCTGGGCAAGTGGGAGAGCCACGACTTCGCCGAGGCGGCCCGCTATCTGTCGAAGCTGCCGTATGTCGACAGCACGCACATCGCGATCATCGGCACCAGCTATGGCGGGTACGCGACGCTGTACACCATGGCGACCTACCCCGAAATCTTCTCGGTGGGCATCGCCAACTCGCCGGTGACCGACCAGCGCTACTACGACACCATCTATACCGAGCGCTATATGGGCCTGCTGCCAGCCAACGCCGCGGGATATGACAGCGCCTCCGTCCTCAAGCGCGCCGACCGGATCAAGGGGCACCTGCTGCTGATTCATTCGATGATGGACGACAACGTTCATCCACAGCACACGATGCAGCTGCTGACCGCGCTCACCAATGCCGGCATCGACGCGGATCTGCGGATCTACCCGCCGGGGCGCCACGGCGCGGCCTACAACTCCCAGAGCTTCATGCTCATCCAGGGCGTCTCGGACGAGTTTCTGGCGCGGTACCTTCTGGGCGGGGGGAACCACCAGGGGATGTCACAATAGCGGACCGACAGGCCCGCTGGAGCGGGGGTTGCTTCAGCGGGCGGCTTTGAGCACGGCCCTGACTTCCACCGCCAGCGCGGAGTTGGTCGCCACCGCGCTGCCACCCACCGCCGTCGCCACCCCACCCCAGTCGGTGAACACCCCGCCGGCCTCCTCCACGATCGGCTGCAGGCAGGCGCTATCCCAGGCGTTCATGACGGGATCGAGCATCGCCTCGGCGCGGCCGGTCGCCACCAGCAGGTAGCCATAACAGTCGCCCCAGGTCCGGCTCTGCCGCGCCCGCCGCGAGAGCGCGTCCCATCCCGAACGCCTGAAGGAATCGGCGAAGTTCAATTCCGTGGTGAGCACGGTCGCCCGCTCCAGTGACGCCACGGTCGAGACCCGGCACCGGGCCCCGTTGTGCCAGCACCCCTCGGCCGGCGCGGCAGCGAGCTGCTCGTGCACCGCCGGGAAGGAGGCCGCGCCCGCGAGCACCCGTTGACCTTCCATCAGCGCCACCAGACTGCCCCAGAGCGGCACTCCCGCCACGAAGGCCCGGGTGCCGTCGATCGGATCGACGACCCAGCGGCGTCCGGAGCGGCCGGCGATCTCGCCCAGCTCCTCGCCGAGTACGCCGTCATCGGGGAAGCGCTCCGCCAGCCAGGCCCGGATCGCGGCCTCGGCCTCGCGATCGGCCACCGTCACCGGCGATCCATCCGCCTTCCATTCGGTCAGGATGCCCGCGCGCCAGCGGCGCAGCGCGACCTCGCCCCCGAGCCGGGCGGCTTGGGCGGCGGCCTCCATGAGCAGCCGACCGGTCATGGCGCGCGGCTCATCGGGCTCCGGCCCTCATTTCCGCCTCGACTTCGCCGATCTCGCGCGGCGCGTGCGAGAGCCACTCCACGCCGTCTGCCGTCACCAGGTAGTCGTCCTCGATGCGGATGCCGGTGTGGTTGTAGCGCTCGACCATCGGCCGCACCCGCGCGATGAACGCCCGATTCTTCGGCGTGTCCGCCAGCATGTCGAGCAGGGTGGTGCTGATGTATACGCCGGGTTCGATGGTGAAGACTTCATCCTTCTGGAAATGCCCCGTGGGCGAATACGAGTACCCGCCCGCATCGTGCACCTCGAGCCCGATGCCGTGCCCCGGCCCGTGAGCCATGTACAGGAAGACCTGGCGGCAGACGACGGGGGTCCGCCGGCAGCGCGTCGAGTCGGCCCACGGTGGATCGAAGGTCGCCTCCGGGGATTCGATGAGCCCGAGCTTTGCCAGCCCTCGCGCCTCGACCGCACGGATCGCCGAGTCGCCGGCGCTGACGGCCGCGCCCGGCCGTGCCAGCTGTTCCGCCGCCCGCTGCGCATCCCGCACGATCTGGTAGATCGCCGCCTGATCGCCCGAGAACCGCCCGCCCACCGGCAGGGTGCGGGTCACGTCGCCGGCGTAGTCCCGGTAGAGCGCGCCGGCGTCGATCACCACGACCTCGCCTGCCTGCATGATCCGGTCGTTGGCGCGGTAGTGGTAGCTGGTCGAGTTCGGCCCGGAGCCGACGATGGCGCGGTACGAAGGGCCCGACGCGCCGGCCATGCGGAAGGTGTAGTCGGTCAGCGCCTGGATCTCGCCCTCGTTGAGGCCCGGCTTCACCCGGTGCATGGCGGCACGGTGGCCGTCGACGCTGATCGCGACCGCCTTCCTGAGCAGAATGATCTCCGCCGGGCTCTTCCGTACCCGGACAGAATCCATCAGCGCATCCGCGTTCCGCACCTGCAGCCCGGCATGGGCGCTCCGCAGCTGCTCTACGAACCGCCGGCCGCGAGTGAGTGAATCGGTGATGCGGTAGTCGCGCGAATGCACGTCGGTCACGACATAGAGCGGGGCATCGGCGATCAGCGAGTCGAGCAGCGGCCGCAGAGTCCCGATCCGGGCCAGCCCGAGGCCGGTGCGGCGCTCGAGATCGGCGGAGTCCGGCGGGAACCCGTTGTAGAGCACCAGCCGCGGATCGGCCGGCGGCTCGAACAGCATCTGGAAAGTCGGGCGTCCCCCCCGGATGATCATGAGGAAGGCGGCGTCCTCGCGCGGGTATCCGGTCAGGTAGGAGAAGGAGGGGAGCTGCTCGAAGTCGGCCCCGTCGGTCACCGGTGCCGGGGCGCCGAACGCAAGCAGGAGGCCGTCCCCGATGTGCGCCGCGACGGTGTCGCGCCGGGCGGCGTACTCGCCGCTGGAAATCTGGCCCGCGAGCGGGCCGGCCGCGACGAGAGCGGCAAGGAGGAAGCCGGGGATGACTCGGGGCATCCGATCTCCGGGGCAGGGGCTGGGTGGGTGCTGCCCGGAAACATGGGGCGGGGGGACGAACGTGACAACCGCGGCTATAATTCTGACCCCATGCCCCGCCCTGTCCCGGAGCTGCTCGCTCCCGCCGGCACCTTCGACGCCGTCCGCGCCGCGCTCGCGAACGGCGCCGACGCCGTCTATCTCGGCGCCGAGCGGTTCAACGCGCGCGACGACGGGGCCCAGCTCACGATGGACGAGCTGGAGCAGGCCTGCCGCCTGGCGCATGCGCGGGGCGCCCGGGTCTATCTCACCTTCAACGTGCTGTTCAAGCCGGCGGAGCTGCGCGAGGCGCTGCTTCACCTCGGCGACTGCATCGACCGCGGCATCGACGCCGCCATCGTGCAGGACCTGGGCGCGGTCCGCCTCGTCCGCCACGCCTACCCCGGCCTCGAGATCCACGGCTCCACCCAGATGACGGTGCACGACCCCGCCGGCGCCCGGGTGCTCCGCGAGCTCGGCGTCGACCGGGTGGTGCTCGCGCGCGAGAACACCCTCGACGATCTCCGTGCCATCCGCCTTGCGGTGCCCGAACTCGGCCTCGAGACGTTCATCCACGGCGCGCTCTGCATCTCCTACTCCGGGCAGTGCTACATGTCCGGGATGATCTCGGAGCGGAGCGCCAACCGCGGGGCCTGCGCCCAGTCGTGCCGCAAGGACTATCTGCTCACCGATGCCGTCACCGGTGAGGAGCTCGACCGCGGATACCTCATCTCGGCGAAGGACCTCGCGGCCGGCGAGCACCTCGAGGCGATCGCCGAGCTGGGCATCGGCTGTCTCAAGATCGAAGGCCGGAAGAAGAAGCCCGAATACGTCGCCACGGTGACCCATGCCTACCGCGAGTTCCTCGACCGCCTCGCCGAGGGCAAGTGGACCCCGCCGAAGCCCGAGGAGGTGCAGCCGCTGGTCCAGATCTTCTCGCGCGGGTTCACCGGCGGGATGTACGGCGGGCGCGACGGGCGCGAGTACATCACCCGCGCCCAGCCCGACAACCGCGGCGCCGAGCTTGGCCGCGTGGTCGGCCACGAGGGAGACGAGATCCTGGTCTCGGTGTCCCAGCCGATCGGCCCGGGGGATGGGCTCGGCTTCGAGCACCCCCATGGCCCGGGGCTCGGCAACACCGGCTTCCTGGTCACCCGGGTGCGTACCGTCCGGCAGCGTGACGGGCGGACGATCCAGGCCATTCCCGCCGGCGCCGAAGTGCCGACCGGCTGGGTAGTGGTGCGCTCGTCCCAGGCCGCGCTGCTCGAGCAGGCGCGGTCCTCCTACGCGGCGGTCGAGAAGCATCCGGCCGCACCGCGGGTACCGCTCGATGCCGCGGTCGCCGGCACGGCGGGATCACCCCTGACCCTCACCTGCACCGCCGACGGCGAAACCGTGACCGTCGAAAGCCGGCTGCCGCTCGGTCCCGCCGAGAAGCGACCGCTGGACGAGGCGAAGCTGCGCGAGCAACTCGGCCGCCTGGGGGAGACGCCGTTCGAGCTCGACCTGCTCGAGCTCTCCGCGCTCGACCCGGGACTCTTCCTGCCAGTGAGCGCCCTGAACGACGTCCGCCAGGAGGCGGTACGCCAGCTGCTCCTTCGCAGGGACCGGGCCCGGCAGGCAAGGCGGACCGCACGGGAGGCGGCCGTCACCGCGGCGATTTCCCTCCCCTGTTTCGGCGCCGATACCGCTCCTGGCGGCCCTTCCGCTGAACCACCCTGCCAGCTCACCGCCGAGGTCTTCACTCTCGACGACGCCCGTGCGGCGGCCGGTGCCGGCGCCGACGAGATCTCGCTCGATGTCTTCCTGCGGCACCCGACCCCGCCGGTAAGCCGGGTGAGGGAGCTGGCGGACGAGATTCGCTCGCGGGGAAAGCTCCTCCGGCTCCGCACCCCGACGATCATCCGGCCCGCCGAGCGCCGCACGATCGATAAGTGGCTCGGGCTCGGCACGCCGATCCTGAGCGGACACCTCGGTCTCGTCGCCGAGCTTGGGCGGGCGGGGCGCGACGTCGTCGCGGACTACGCGGTGAACTGCTTCAACCAGCACAGCGCGGGCGAGCTGTTCCGGCTCGGCGCCCGGCGCATCGTGCTTTCAATCGAGCTCACCGCCCGGGAGATGGTCCAGGTGTCGGCCCCGTGGGGCGGGCGGGGCTTCGAGGTGTTCGTGTTCGGTCGGCCCGAGGGCATGACCCTGGAGCACTGCGTGCTCTCGGCGGCCTTCGACCGGGAGGTCGCTACCTGCCGCGACCTCTGCGTGCAGAAACATCCCAACGTCGAGCTCACCGACCCGGCCGGCTACGTCTTCCCGGTGGCGACCGACTCGGCCTGTCGCAACCGCCTGCTCCATTCCCGCCCGGTGGACGGGTCGGAGTATCTCCCCACGCTCTGGGCAAACGGCCTCCGGCGCTACCGGCTCGTATTCAACCTGCCGGGCGATCCGGTGGCCGAGGTGACGGCGGCCTACCGCGCGATGGTCGACGCCCTCCAGGCCGGCCACCAGGCCGACGTCCACGCCGTTCGCGCAATCACGGGGACGGCTTTCACCCGAGGGCACTTCAGCCGGGCGGTGTAGCCTCGCGGCCGCTGGCGCCCGCGAGCCCCAGGTCGCATCTTGGGTCGCGCACCCCAGTTTCCCGCGGAATGCTCACCACCTTCAGACGGTGGCCGCCTTTCACTCCACCACCCCTAGTCCTCCCCGGCGGGTCCCATGACCAGAGCAGTGCTGTTCCTCGCGACGGCGGTCCTTCTGGTTCCGGTTGGTGCCGGGGCGCAGGAGCCGGGCAAGGAACCGGCCAAAGACTCCACGAAGAGCGAGGTCCCCAAGCCGATCCAGTCGGTCACGAAGCACAGCATCGTGATCGGCGGCAAGACCGTGAACTACACCGCCACGGCGGGGACGCTGATCCTGCGCGACAAGGACGAGGAGCCGGTCGCCAGTGTCGGCTACATCGCCTACCTGAAGCAGGACGTCAGGGACCCGGCGTCACGTCCGATCACCTTCGCATACAACGGCGGCCCGGGGTCGTCGTCG
>Ga0153915_10003052_pt1 | contig 15295 bp, 12 predicted proteins | sample Opewatmetagenome_2_FD_107003 | JGI IMG/M metagenome (GOLD analysis project Ga0153915, IMG submission 107003) | Freshwater wetland microbial communities from Ohio, USA - Open water 3 Core 3 Depth 3 metaG | ecosystem: Environmental > Aquatic > Freshwater > Wetlands | place: USA: Ohio, Lake Erie...
CAGGGCCGGCCGCGGCATTCCCCAGAGGTCGCCGATCTTGTGGATGTTGAGCATCCGGAGGACGACCTGGGCCTTGGGCCCGATCCCGGGCAGACACTCGATGCCGAGGCCGCGGAGGAACTCCTCCTCGCCGCCGTCCTCAATCTCGTAGAACCCGGCGGGCTTGGCCTTCTTGGTGGCCAACTTGGCCAGGATCTTGTTGGGCGCCAGGCCGACCGAGACCTTGAGCCCGGTCTCCCTTTCGACGCGCGCCTTCATCCCGCGGGCGGCGGCGGAGAAACACGGGTAGAGGTGCCGGCAGCGGGTCAAGTCGAGGTAGGCCTCGTCAAGAGAGGCCTCCTCGACGTCGGGTGTGTACTCGTGGAGGATGCGGAAGAACTTCTCCGAGAAAGCCTGGTAAACCTGGTAATTGCCGCGGATGAAGAGGCCGTTCGGACAGAGCTGGTAGGCCTGGCGCAGGGGCATGCCGGTGCGCACGCCGTAGCGGCGGGCCTCGTAGTTGCAGGTGGCCGCCACTCCCCGCTCGTGGGGCAGGCCGCCGACGATGACCGGCTTGCCCTGGAGCGCCGGGTTGAGGAGCTCCTCGACGGCCGCGAAAAAGGCGTCGATGTCGATGTGGACGATCGAGCGGCGCCTCATGTCTTCCTTCCTATTAACCTATTCTCCCCTTGCGGAAGAAAAAAAATCTCCGCTCTCCATCTCCTCACGCGAATCCGCCCGCCGGGTCTCTTTAATACTTGCGGAGCAGGCCGATGACCCTCCCGACGACCCGGAGCTCCTTGACCTCGACCGGCGCGAACTCCGGGTTCTCGGGGACGAGAAGGATGCGGCCGTTCTCCCGGCGGAGCCTCTTCAATGTCACCGAGCCGTCGTCCAGGCGGGCCACCACCATCTCGCCGGAGTTGGCCGTGTCGGTCCTCTCGAGAAGCACGCGGTCGCCGTCGTCGATGTAGGCGTCCACCATGCTCTTCCCGGCCACCCGGATGCAGAAGACGCTGCCGCGGCGGCGGCCGACCATCCACTCCGGGATATCGACGCTCTCGCCCAGGGAGTCGAAGACATCCTGCGGCCGGCCGGCCGGAGCGACGCCGACCAGGGGGACCTTGACCTGATTATCGAGCGGCGAAGGCCCGCCGGCGAGGCGCAGCTCCCCTCCCTCCCGGGTGAGGTAGCCTTTCCGCTCCAGGCTGAGGACGTGCTTGTAGACGGCCGAGGGGTTGGCGATGCCCAGCCGTTTCCCGAGTTCCCGGATGGTCGGCGGGAAGCCGCGCTCAAGGACAAACCGTTCGATGGCCTGGAGGGCCTTCCTCTGGCGCTTGGTCGGCTCTCTGCGCAGTTTGTTTACCATTTTGTTCACCATTTATAAAATAAGCCGGCAGAAGGCCGTTGTCAAGTGGAATTTTTGGTCACAAGAAAGATCCCATACTTGGCAAACCAGTCCGGCAGCCGGCGGACGATCCTCCCCGACTCGGCCCGATGATGGGTGGCGATGGCGATCTGGCGCAGGATCTTTATCCCTCGGGCCGAGCAGAATTCCCGGAAGTCGTCCCAGGTGATGACCCTGATGTTGGGAGTGTTGTACCATTCGTAAGGCAGCTCCTCCGTGACTGGGGCCCGGCTGGTGAAGAAAAGCTGGAGCTTGACAGCGAGATGATTGAAGCAGGGGAAACTGACGATCCCCATCTTTCCGATGCGGAGCATCTCCTGGATAACCCGTTCGGGATCGTATACCTGCTGAAGTGTCTGGCTCAGGATGGCGTAATCGAAACTCCCGTCGGCGAAGTCCCGGGTCTCGATATTTAAATCTCCTTGGACGATGGAAAGGCCCTTCTCGATTCCCTCGATAACCTCTTTCTCGTCTATTTCGACCCCGTAACCCTCGACCCGCTTCTCTCCCTTGAGAAACTCGAGAAGGTCCCCCCGGCCGCACCCCAGGTCGAGGACGCGGGTGTGAGGGGCCACGAGGGAAGCAATGATCTGGAGGTCAAAGCGCATGGGCGACCTCCGTTCCCGCCGCGCCGGACGTCACGGCGATTTCCTGGCTCATCCTGTTCAGGAAGCCGGAAACGAGCCGGGTCAGCTGCTCGTGGGCCAGCAGGAACGAGTCATGCCCGAAATCGACCTCGATTTCGCAGAAACTGACGTCACGCCCGGCCTTCTTCATAGCGCTGACCATCTCTTTCGACTGGGCGGTGGGGTAGAGCCAGTCCGAAGAAAAGGAAATGACTAGGAATTTCGCCCGGGTCCGCGAAAAGGCTTGGACCAGGGATCCTTCTCCTCTCTGCTCCCCCAGGTCAAAATAGTCCGAAGCCTTGGTGATGTACAGGTAGGAGTTGGCATCGAACCGCTCAACAAACTTCCGGCCCTGGTGGTGGAGATAGCTCTCGACCTGGAAATCGGGAGAAAAATCAAACTTGAAGGCGGCGTTTTCCCGGAGCTTCCGGCCGAACTTCCTCTCCATGGAAGCTTCCGACAAATAAGTGATGTGGCCGATGATGCGGGCCAAGGCGAGGCCTTTGCTCGGCGGGTCCTGCCCGTAATAGTCGCCGTTCCGCCAGTTGGGGTCGGCCATAATGGCCTGCCGCTGGGCTTCGCTGAGACCGATGGACAGGGCTGACCGTTTGGCGGTCGAGGCGACGGGGATCGCCGAGAAAACCATCTCCGGGTAATCAACGGCCCACTCCAGCGCCTGCATGCCGCCGATTGAACCTCCGACGAGGCAGAGGAGGCGCCGGATGCCCAGATGATCCAGGAGTCTTTTCTGGGCCCTGACGATGTCAGCGATCGTAAAAAGGGGAAAGCTCAATCCGTAGGGCTTCCCCGTCCGGAGGTTTCGTGACGCCGGCCCCGTTGAGCCATAGCAGCTCCCGATGATGTTCGAGCAGATGACGAAGTACCTGTCGGTATCTATGCCTTTGCCGGGCCCGACCATGTTATCCCACCAGCCCGGCTTCTCATCGCTTTCGGTATAGCAGCCGGCAACGTGGGAATTTCCGGAGAGGGCGTGAAAAACCATGACCGCGTTCCGGGCCTCCCGGTCAAGCGTTCCGTAAGTTTCGTAGGCCAGAGTGATCGGCCCGAGTTTTTGTCCGCTCTCGAGCGTCATCTCCTCCGGCGGTTCGGCGAAAGTTAAGGTCTCCCGGCGGACGATCCCGACCGAGGCGCCGCTCTCATTGTGTCCGCTGTATTCGCTCATACTGGTCTCTCTCCTTATCAAACCGCCGCCAGCGCGGCCTCAAGGTCCTCAGTAATGTCTTCGCATTGTTCCGTGCCCACGGAAAGGCGGATCATGTCCGGCGTGACACCGGCCGCCGCCTTTTCTTCTTGAGAAAGCTGAGCGTGCGAGGTCGAAGCGGGGTGCAGGATAAGGGTTTTGGAATCGCCGACGTTGGCCAGGTGAGAGATGAGCTTCACATTCTCGATGACCTTCTTGCCGCATTCCGCACCGCCCTTCACTCCAAAGGTAAAGATCGACCCGAACCCGCCCTTCAGGTATTTTCTGGCCAGGCCGTGCGAAACGTGATCGGGTAGGCCCGCATAGGCCACCCAGGCGACCTTGGGATGGCTCCTCAGGAATCCGGCCACACGGAGGGCGTTCTCGCAGTGCCGCGGGATGCGGAGATGGAGAGTCTCGAGGCCCTGGAGAAAGAGGAAGGCGTTGAAGGGGGACGGGGCCGGGCCTAACGAGCGCATGCCCTCAACCCGGCACTTGGAGATAAACGCCTTGGGACCGAAGGCCTCCCAGAACTGGAGGCCATGATAAGCGGGGCAGGGCTGGGTGAACTCGGGAAACCGGCCGCTGTCCCAGGGAAAACCTCCGCCGTCGACGATGATCCCGCCGATCGAAGTCCCATGCCCGCCGATGAACTTGGTTGCCGAATGGATGACGATGTCGGCCCCCCATTCGAACGGCCGGCAGAGGATGGGCGTCGCGAAGGTGTTGTCCACGACCAGAGGCACATTGTGCCGGTGAGCGATGGCCGCGCAGGCTTCGAGGTCGGCCACCTCCCCCGAGGGATTGCCGATGATCTCGACGAACAAGGCTTTCGTTTGGTCGTCGACAAAAGTCTCGAAGGCGCCGGGTTTCTTGATGTCGGCAAACCTCGCCGCGATCCCGAAGCGCGGCAAGACGGCGCTCAGCAGAGTCCTGGTCCCGCCATAGAGACTGGCGCTCGAGACGATGTTGCCTCCCTGACCGGCGAGGGTCGTCAAGGCGAGCGCCGAGGCAGCCTGCCCCGATGCGGTCAGAAGCGCCCCTGTGCCACCCTCGAGAGCCGCCATCCTCTCCTCCACTACGGCCGAAGTCGGGTTCGAGATGCGGGTATATATGTCGCCCTCCTCTTCCAAGGCGAAGAGACGAGCGGCCGTGGCCGTGTTCTTAAAAACGAAAGAGGTTGTCTGATAGATCGGAATGGCCCGGGAACCCGTTGTGGGGTCGGGCCTTTGTCCCCCATGAAGGCAGAGTGTCCCGAGACGATACTTGGATTGGATATTCATGTCTATTCCTCCTGTGACAGTGCCGACCTTTCGATTGGAAAACACCCGGCAGAAAAGGGCGATCTAAAGACGATCCTGAAGGGAACCCGGGTACGGACTCAGAGGACGCTCCAGCCCGTATCCGGGCTGGGCATTATCATAAGGAAGGATTTCGGAATAAAGCGGGGCCTGCGTTGACTCATCGGACTCAAACCTATTATAGCCTTTTGCTCCGGCCTGTCAACGGACCCGAGGTGCGACCGCCGCGTCAGTCGCCGGCCTCCGGTTTGACGAGCTTTTCCATCCTCATCCCGAGGAGGCGAATCTTTTTGAGCCCCGGGTTCATCCGTCTGTCCAGGAAGGGCAAGAGCAAGCGCAGGGCGACCGTGAACATCTCATCCGTCGACCGGATCGGGTTCTTCAGCGTGAAGGCCTTGGACTTGGTCTCGAAATCGGCGAACCGGACAACCAGGCCGACCGTCCGGAACCCCTGGAACCCTTCTTCCTTGAGCCTCCCGGCCAGCCCGGCGGCCATTTCCCTGAGCTTGGAGACGAGAAACTCAGCGTCGAGCGTGTCCTCGAAGAACGTCTCCTGCTCGCTGATCGACTTGACCTCACCCGATTCTTCCACAGGAGAATCGTCCAGGCCCCGGGCCATCTCGTAGAGACCGCAGCCCCACTTACCCATGATCTCTTCCAGTCTCTCGAGGGGCAGGGCCTTGAGCTGGGCGATCGTCCGGATCCCGAGCCGGTTCAGGAGGATCTCCGTTTTCGGTCCGATGCCGGGGAGCTTGCGGATTGAGAGGGGCTCCAGGAATTTCTCCGCGTCCTCTTCCCTTACGACCGTCAGTCCATCGGGCTTCTGCATATCGGAGGCGATCTTGGCGATGAGCTTATTCGGCCCGGTGCCGATCGAAGCCGTTAACCTCTCCTTTTCCCGGATGTCAGCCTTTATCTTCCGGCTGACCTTGGCCGCCTCTTCGTATGAACCGGCGAAGCTGAGATCCAGGTACATCTCATCAAGACCGGCCCGCTCGACCTGGGGCACATGCGCGCGGACGACGGACACGATCTTCTGCGAGACTTCGACATACCGGTCAAAGCGCGGCGGCAGGAAAACGACGGGCGGGCGGCCCCGGCGGCGCGCCTCCTCCGAAAGCCGCCAGGCCTGCGATATAGGAAGCGCAGATCGGAGTCCGTACTCTCGCGCCTTATAGTTGGCGGTCGCCACGACGCCCCGTCCCGCGCCCTGGCGCGGGTCAGCGCCCACCGCGATAGGCAATCCCCGGAGCTTCGGCGCATCCCTTTCCTCGATGGCCGCAAAAAAGGCATCCATGTCGAGATGGGCGATGATCCTCATGATCCGACCGGGTCTCTTAACGCTTCCACGAACGATGCGCTGAAGTGGATCCAGTTCCTGCTGAACGAGCCGCTGGCCGAGGACATCGTTTTTTCGCGGAAATAGCCTTTCGCCGGAGAGGTTAAGGCTCAGCGGTCGAGGCTGACCTCTTCCCGGTAGTCGATCGAGATGTGCGGCCCTTTCTTCGACCTGAGCAGCTGAATGGCCTTCAAATACAGTTCGTTCTTTTTCTGCCAGACCCGGTTCAGATTCCTGGCGTAGCCGGCGATTCCCACGTCCAGCCATTTCCCTCTGATCAGCTTTTCCACCGTCTGTTTAAGGGAATAGAACTTCCTATGGCTGAAGATCTGGGCCCGCTGAAGGTCAAATAAGGACAAGCGCGCGGGCCGGAAAACCACATGATGGGCGTCATAGAGGGCCCAATCCCGAAATTGGATCCTTTCTTCGGCGCTCACCTTGTCGAAGAACTCGGAACCCGGGAGAGGTGTCAGGATGAGGAACTGAGTCGAGTTCAACTTTGACCGCTTGGCGAACTTGACCGTCTGTTTAACGGTTTGCCAGTCGTCTTCGTCGAAGCCGTAGACGAACATCCCGTGGATGTTGATCCGGTGTTTCCGGAGGATCCTGATGGCCTCCGCGATCTCTTCGACGGTCTGCTTTTTTTTCATCGCTTTCAGGCTCTCCGGGTTCACCGATTCGAACCCGATGTAGAGCGTATGGCATCCGGCCTGCTTCATCAGCTTGACCAGCTCCAGGTCTTTGGCCACATCGGCCCTCACCTGGGTCGTCCACTTGAACTTGAAGTCTTCCCGGATCATCGCCTCGAGCAGGTCCTTGGCCCGTTTCCGGTCGGCGGTGAAATTATCGTCGTAGAAGAAAATGAGGTTTTTGCGAGCGTTATACCGTCGCAGCTCGGCGATGATATTTTCGGTCGAACGGAACCGGTACTTCTTGCCGAACATGCCGGTCACCGAGCAGAAGCAGCAATCGAAAGGACAGCCGCGGGAGGTCTGGACGGGGATGCTGCTCAAACCGGCGATCCCCTTCCGCTTGGACTTGAGCAAGGACAGGTCGGGGAACGGAATCTGGTCGAGGTCCTTAACGAAGGGCCGCAGGGCGTTGTGGAACGTCCGGCCGTTCTCCCGATAGGAAAGGTTGGGAATTGCGGAAAAGCCCTCCCCTTTTTCCCGGGCGTCGATGAAAGCCATCAGCGTCTGCTCGCCCTCGCCGCGGATGACGAAGTCGGCATGCTCCAGCGCCTCGTCGGCCATGAAGGTCACATGCGGCCCCCCCATCAGGACCGGAATCCCCCGCTTCCTGACCCTGTCGGCTATGGCATAGGCCCGGGGGGCCGTCGAGGTAATCGTCGAGATCCCGACCAGGTCGGCGGATTCAATGACCGCGAAGTCGATCTCCCGCATTTCCTCAACGAAGATCTCCACATCCCAACCTCTCTCCTTCATCATCGTGCCCAGGATGATGGTGCCCAGCCGGGGCAAGGGGTAGCGCGAAAAGATATGCAGGTTGGGAGCTTTGGGCTCTATGAAGACGATTCGGCTCATCTTTTTCTCCTTTGGTTCATTTCCCGTCCCTCTTCTTATTCCTGTTTTTTAAGTCCAGGATTTCCTTTCTCTTCTTCTTGAGTAAGTCTTCCCACCGCCCGATCCCCTTTTGAATAAGGTCCATCTTGTCAAACAGGGCCTTGATTTCCGTGAGCATCGACTCGAGCTGACTGGAGACCTCGGCCTTGGGAAAGGCCTCGGGATTTTCCTGAAGCGCCAGGAAATAGCGGAAATAATCGGATGCCTCCTTGATCTCCTCGAGGGAATACCCGAAGAGCTGGAGGTCGCGGACAAGCTCACACAGATAGACATAAACGCTCGAATAGAGCCGGAACCCTCCTTCGCTCCTCATGTCGGGCTCGATGATGCCCTTGTCCTCCCAGTGCTTGATCGTCCTGGGACTCAGCCCCACGCGCTCAGCCAGGTCCCCGACGGTCAGGTATGGGGCCGGGTCCCGGGGTTTATGCTTCTTTTCGACCTTCCCGGGCAGGCCAACTTTACTAAGGATTTTCTGGATTTCCTCGACCTCATAGCCCAGTTCCGTCAGCTTCTGAACGGTGGCCGCCCTTCCACTCATCTCCTCGGAGTAGAGCGGTGTCCTGTCTTCAGTGAAGCCGGCCGGCTTTAGCAGTTTGGCTTTTTCCCATTCCCGGAAGGCGGCCTCCTCGAGCTTGAACTTGGCCATGAATTCATCCCGGGTGAAGACACTCTTGTTCATAATTATCCCTGTACGTTTAAGTTACTCCTATATTATAATATACCTATACGTTGACGTATATATTATCCACGCGAGCTTGTCAAGCCGTTTCCAGTGAAGCTGCTGGCCGTCCCGCTTGTCAAAACGGCCGCGGAGTGCGATAAATAGTCTATGACCAAAGACGGACCACCCGACCCGACTCGTCTTAAGCAAACGCTCAATATTGGGGCGCCGATCATCGGTTTCTTCGATGCTCCCGAACCCGGGCTCTTCGAACCCGTCGTCTCTCCCCAAGCAAAGGGCTGCGTGTTCTCGTTTTATGACGCCTGGCTGAAGGGAAAGACGCTGCATATCACCAGGGAAAATTACGGCTGCGGGGGCGCGGGTCATTGGATGTGGGGAATCCAGCTGCGGCCGCGAAAGGAATTCCTCGAGTTCCTGGTCGACGAGGAAGGCCTGAAGGCTTCCCGCGCCCTCATGGCCAAGTGGATCGATGCGGCCCTCCCCTACAGGGCTCAGCATCCCCATTTGTTTCTCGGGCCGCTGAAGGATGAGGCCTGGCCTTACCTCAAGACCGCCGCTTTCCTGGTCAACCCCGACCAGCTGAGCGCCCTAGCGATCGGGGCCCAGTACCATTCCGCTCCCGAAGACCCTCCTCCCGTGATCGCCCCATTCGGGTCAGGCTGCAGCCAGTTCCAGCCGTTCCACAGCTTGGACACGCCCCAGGCTTCGATCGGCGCGACCGACATCGCCATGCGGCAGCATCTCCCGGCCGGCGTTATGATGATGGCGGTGACGAAACCCATGTTCAGGCAGTTGTGCGCGCTTGACGAGAAGAGCTTCCTGGGCAAACCTTTTCTGCGGCGTCTGAAGGAAGCGCGCGGGGGGAATCTCTAACCGGTTGGGTTCACATCTTCCAGGTGCCGGCCACGACCAGGTTCGTGCCGTTAATACGTGAGGCCCGGTCGGAAGAAAGGAAGCAGACAGCCTCAGCGACATCCCGCTTGCTGCCGAAAAGCTCCGGCGGGATCTTTCCCCCGGGAGGGGTCATCCCGCCCTCGATCAGGCCCGGAGAGACCATGTTCACGGTAATGCCGGACTTCAGCTCCGAGGCGGCGGCCGAACGGGTCAGGATGAGGAGGGCCGTCTTGGCCGCGGCGTAGGCGGCGATCCCGGAAAAGGCCGTCAACTGCTCGACGCGGTGATAGCCGATGTTGATGATCCGGCCGAAGCGCCGTTCTCTCATCCCGGGGAGAGCCGAAGTCATCGTCCAAAAAGCCCCCAGGAGGATGCTCCGGAACATCAGCTCCCAGTCGGCCGTCGTCAGCTCCGCCCAGGGCTTGACCACGATCGGGCCGACGTTGTTCACCAGAACATCCAGGCGGCCGAACTTTTTTTCGACCCGGCCCACCAGATCCCTGGCTTCGCTCTCGTTCGTGAGGTCGGCCGGGAAGGCCTCGGCCGTCTTGCCCTTTTCCCTAATCTCGGCGACAACCTCGGCCGCCTCCTTTTCCTTCCGCTTGTAGTGCACCGCGACCGCGTCCACGTCTTCGGCCAGGCGGATGGCGATCTCCCGGCCGATCCCCCGGCTGCTTCCCGTCACCAAGGCAAAGCGCTCGTTCATGGTCTTCCCTCTTATCCTTCGATCAGACCCACAGCTTTATTATATCAGGGCCGGGCGGCCATGATCGTGGAAATGTGCTTTTCGGCGGCCAAAAGATCGGCCGCAACATAGTCGACAAAGCTGAAATCCTGGCCGCGGCTGTAAGCGGAGGGGACGCCGATGGTATAACAGCCCGCCCGTTTTCCGGCCAGGGCGCCGTTCGAGGAATCCTCGAGGACGATCGCTGCCTGCGGCGCGACACCGAGCCTGGCGCACGTCGTCAGGTAGATCTCCGGGTCCGGCTTGCCACACTTGATCTCGTCAGAGGCTTGGAGAACGGCGAATTTCTTCTCGATCTTCAGCCGGCGAACGACGATCTCGAGGAACTCCCTTTGCGCTCCGGTGCATACGGCCAGCTTGAGCTTCCCCTCGAAGGCATCGAGTATGTGCCTAAGGCCGGGCATGGCCTCGGATTCACGTTTGTATTTCTCCCGCATCCAGAGGTCCCGGATGGCCAGGGCCTCTTCGGCCGAAATGGGAAGGCCGAGGTCTTCAACGAAGATCCTCAGGCCCTCGATCGGCCGGCGCCCCATCATTTTCCATAGGGTTTCCTCCGTGACCTCTTTCCGATAGCTCCGGGCCAGATCTTTTTCTACCTCCCAATAAAGCCGCTCGCTGTCGATCATCAGCCCGTCCATGTCGAAAATGAGGGCTTCAAACACAGGAATCCGGCTCATCGGGATTGCCCGCTTGGGTAGGCCTTCAGCCGGGCTAACTCAGCTCGCCGACCGCCTTCTCGACGGCCGCAAGGACTTCTCCCCTTTCGACCACATCTTTGAGGGTGTTGATGTCATTATAGAGAGGCCGGTCCTCCTCGAGGCGAGCGACATGTTTCCGGATAACGTCATAGGCTGCCTTGACTCCCGGGCTCGGCTTGAGGGGGGCGCGGAAGTCGACCGCCTGGGCCCCGGACATCATCTCGATCCCGATGACTGCCCACGCATTGTCGATGATCTGTTTTGTCTTGAGGGCCGTCGTCCAGCCCATGCTGACGAAATCCTCCTGGTCAGCGGCGGCCGGGATGGACCCGGTCGCGGCCGGGTGCGAGAGAATGCGGTCCTCGACGACCAGGGCGCCGGCCGTGTACTGGGAGAGCATCAACCCCGAGAACATCCCGGCTCCTTTGGTCAGGAAGGCGGGCAAGCCGACGCTGAGGTGGGGGTTCATCAGCCGGTTGAGCCGGCGTTCGGACAACACCGCCACCGTGGTCACGGCCGTTCCCAGGAGCTCCAAAGCAAAGGCCTGGGGAGTCCCCTGGAAATTCGCCCCCGTCAGGACGAGCTGCTCGTCAGGGAAGAAAACGGGATTGTCGGCGGCTCCGCGGAGCTCGATCTCGAGCATGCTCCGGGCCCATTTCAGCGCGTCCCGGGCGGCGCCGGTCACCTGCGGGGTGCTGCGCAGGCTGTAGGCGTCCTGGACCTTCTTTTTCCCGATCTTGGCCAGGAGCTCGCTTCCCTCGGTGATCCGGCGGATGTTCGCGGCCGATTCCAAGGCGCCGGGATAGCCCCGCACCTTATGCAGGCGTTCGTCGTAAGCCTTCATGTTGGCGTTCAGCACCTCGAGCGTCATGGCCGCGGCGATCTCGGCGTTCTTCAGGAAGCGGTGGACATCGGCGATCTCGAGCGCGCCGAGACCTGTGATCATGTTCGAACCGTTGATCGTGGCCAGGCCGTCGCGGGCGGCGAGGACGACCGGTTTGAGGCCGGCCCGTCTCAGAGCCTCGGCCGCGGGCAGCCTCTCTCCCTTATAGAAGCACTCGCCCTCGCCCATGATGCCCAGCGCGATCTGGGCCATTGGGGAGAGGTCGCCGCAGGCGCCGACCGAGCCTTTTTCGCAGACGACCGGCGTCACCCCGCGGTTGACCATCTCAACCATCGTCTCGGTCAGGACCAACCTCATCCCGGAATGGCCGTGGCAGTGACAGCTGACCCGGCTCAGCATGGCCGCCCGGACGATGTCGACCGGAAGGGGTTTTCCATAGCCGGCGGCGTGACTGTAGATGATGTATCTTTGGTACTCCTCGACCTGCTCCGGCGTCAGGACCACCTCGGAAAGCTCGCCGATGCCGGTGTTGACGCCATACATGATCTCCCGCTTCTGGATCTTGTCCTCGAGCAGCGCCCGGCACTTCTCGATCCTCTTCTTGGCCTCGGGATGAAGCTCGACTTTCTCGTTCTCCCGGGCGACTTGAACGACGCGTTCGATGGTCAGGTTATTCCCGTCGACCACGATGGCCATGATGATGCCTCCTCTTTCGAAAAAAATAGGCCCCGATGATATCGGAAGGGGCCGAATAAGGCAAGCGCGCCCTGCGCTTGGAAAAAAGGGGGGCATTAGGTATGATGTTTTCCTTATGGATGTGCATGGGCTGGACCGGATTTTCAAGCCTCAGCGCATCGCCCTGGTCGGCCTCACGGCCAACCCCAAAAGCGTCGGCGGCAAGATCCTGTCCAACCTGGTGAGCGGGGGGTTTCGCGGCGTCGTCTATCCCGTCAACCCCACGCTCGAGGCGGTCATGGGGATCCAGTGCTACCCGAACGTCCAGGGACTTCCCCGCCCCGCCGACCTGGCCGTAATATGCGCTCCAGCCTCCCAAGTTCCCGGCCTCGTCCGGGAGTGCGGTCAGGCCGGGATCCTCGGTATCATCATCGCCTCGGCCGGTTTCAGGGAGACGGGGCCGGAAGGCAAAGCCCTCGAGGACCAGATCCTCGCCGAAGTCAGCCGCTTTCCAGGCATGCGCATCATCGGGCCGAATTGTCTGGGCGTGATGGCGCCCGGCGGGCAGCTGAACGCAAGCTTCGCCGCCGCCATGCCCAGAAAGGGGCATATCGCCTTCATCTCACAATCCGGAGCGTTGTGCACGTCCGTCCTGGACTGGGCCCTTCAGGAGAAGATCGGCTTCTCTTATTTTGTCTCCATAGGGAACACGCTGGACGTGGATTTCGCCGACCTGATCGACTACCTAGGAGAGGACGAGCAGACGAAATCGATAATCTTGTACATCGAATCCGTCGGCAACGCTCGCCGGTTCATGACCGCGGCCCGGGCCTTCGCCCGGACCAAGCCGATCATCGCCTACAAGGCGGGGCGATTCCCCGAATCGGCCGCGGTCGCCGCTTCCCACACCGGGGCGATGGCCGCCGAAGACGCGGTCTACGACGCCGCCTTCCAGAGAGCCGGACTGGCCCGAGTGGGCGACATCGGCGAGATATTCGACGTCGCCGAGCTCGTGGGGCGTCAGAAAATTCCCAAAGGCGACCGCCTCGGGATCGTCACCAACGCGGGCGGACCGGGGGTCATGGCTGCCGACGCCCTGATCGCTGAAAATGGTGAGCTGGCCCGGCTTTCCGAGGGAGCGCTGGCCCAGCTCAACGAGTGCCTTCCACCTTACTGGTCCCATCGGAACCCGGTCGACGTGCTGGGAGACGCCAAGTCTAAGCTTGTCGCCAAGGCGACCCGCATTGTCCTTGAGGACAAAGACGTCGATGCCGTGCTCGTCATCATCACCCCGCAGGCGATGACCAACCCGACCGCCATCGCCAGGGAGATCGTGGAGCTCGCCCCGGATGCCCGGAAGCCGCTCCTGGCCGCCTTCCTCGGGGCGCAGACCATGGCCGAAGGAATCCAGCTCCTCAACGACGCCGGGATCCCCACATATACGACCCCCGAGCAGGCTGTCCGGGCCTTTATGACTCTAGTCGCCTATTCGCGGAACCTGGAGATCCTCTACGAAACGCCCAAAGACATACCCGTCGAGTTCCCCGTGGACCGGGCGAGCCTGCGCGAGCGCTTCGGCGCGCTGGTCGCCGACAAAGGCGAAGTCCTGGCTGAGGACGCCTCAAAAACCCTCCTGGAAGCTTATGGTATCCCCGTGACCAAACCGATCCTCGCCAAAGCTCCCGCTGAAGCCGTCAAGGTGGCCGACCTTTTAGGCTACCCGGTCGCCCTGAAGATCCATTCACCCGACATCTCGCATAAGACCGAAGTCGGTGGGGTCGCGCTTGACTTGCTCGACCGGGAGATGGTCTGGCACGCCTATGACCGGATCATGTCCAGCGCGTCCACAGCCAGGCCCGAAGCCCGCCTCGAGGGGGTGACGGTCCAATCTATGGTCCCCCGACGCGGAGGCGTCGAAATGATCCTCGGCGCCAAGAAGGACCCCGTTTTCGGAACGGTCATAATGGCCGGGTTCGGCGGTGTCGAGGCCGAGCTTTTGCGGGACCGGGCCCTTGGTTTTCCTCCCCTGAACGAGCGGCTGGCCCGCCGGATGTTGGAGTCCCTCAAGATCTGGCCTCTCCTCCAGGGCTACAGGGGAAGGCCGAAGGCGAACACGGACAGGCTTATCGAAACGATCATCCGGCTCTCCTATCTGGTCGCTGACTATCCGGAGATCAAGGAGCTCGACGTCAACCCCCTGCTCGTGACCTCCGTCGACGTCGTGGCCCTCGATGCCCGGGTGGCCGTCGACCGGAGCCTCATCGGCCAGGCGGCCAAACCCTATTCGCATCTGGCCTTGAGACCATACCCGGAGGAATATGTCCGCCGGACGCAGCTCGCCGACGGGACCGAGGTGACGCTTCGGCCTATCAAGCCCGAAGATGAGCCTCTCTGGCTGGATCTCCTGAGAGGCTGTTCCCGGGAGACCATCTATTCCCGCTTCCGATATTTTTTCTTCTGGGAGTCCCACGAGGTCGCCACCCGCTACTGCTACATTGATTATGACAGGGAGATCGCCATCGTCGCCGAGATCACCGACGGAGGCAAGCGGCAGCTTGTCGGCGTCGGCCGTCTCGTCGCCGACCCGATGCGCGACAGCGCCGAGTACGCCGTACTCATCGGCGACTCCTGGCAGGATATGGGACTGGGCAGCCTCCTCACGGACTATTGCCTCGGCATAGCAGGAGATTGGGGGATCAAAAAGTTCACGGCCGTTACCACTTCCGATAATCAGCGCATGCTGGCCGTATTCCGGAAAAGAGACTTCACGATCACGCCCGACCCCGAGAGCCCGCTTGTCGAGGTCTCCAAGGACCTCTGACCAGCGGGCGGGGCCCCCGTCTTTCGGCGCCTTGACACTCTGCCCGGCCGGCGGCTATAGTGGATAGCTCGACCCTGAGCCGGAGCGCGTGCCCAGTATACCCAGCCCGGTTAGGAAAAAGCCACGATGATCGCCTCAAGAATAAATCCGACCGGCCTCCTTCTGGCGGGGCTTCTGGGGCTTGCTCCGTTTTCCCCCGGGTTCGCGGCCGAGGTCCGGGCCACCCGCGTTGAGCACGGCCCTAAGGTCGACGGTCTCCTCTCGGATCCCGTATGGCAGTCCGCGGTCCCATTTTCCGCCTTCCGGATGGTTGAGCCTCAACCCGATTCAGACCCGACCGAGAAGACCGAGCTGCGGGTCCTGTATGACGAAGGGGACCTCTACATTGGCGTCCTCTGCCTGGACAGTGAGCCGCACCGCATCGCCGCCAACACCATGGCCCACGACGATACGGGAGGTTCCGGCGGAGGTTGGATGGGCATGGGTTTTCACCATGGGG